>ENA-UOOI01000006-UOOI01000006.1-fermentation-metagenome-genome-assembly--contig:-NODE-6-length-337459-cov-6.731604_pt1 | contig 337459 bp, 320 predicted proteins | sample MGYA00245779_ERZ724027 | MGnify/ENA primary metagenome ERZ724027 (study PRJEB28704, sample SAMN03018318) | fermentation metagenome | biome: anthropogenic terrestrial biome; feature: soil; material...
AGCAGTTTGCCGATCTGGTCCGTGATCAAGTGAATCGTCGTGTTATCAACGAGGAATCGGAAGAATGAGCCGGAAGTGTTTACAAGAATAAAAATCAGTGTTATACTATTTACGTTATGGACGCGCAAGCAGAAGCACCCGCTTCTCACCCCAGGCATTGCAGCTCAAGGGTTTGGCTCCAACCGGTTTCTGAAACGGTGAGTCTTTTTATGAGGCGGGTATTTACCCGCCTTTTTTGTTGCAGCGTTCAATTATTGAGGAGGTGTTGGACGATTAGCCAAACTGAACTTAGAGTCAACGAAGAAATTCGGGGTCGTGAAGTTAGGGTCGTAACCTCAGAAGGTGAACAACTCGGTATAATGCTGGTTCGTGATGCCCTACGTTTGGCTCAGGAACGTGATCTTGATTTAGTGGAAGTCGCGCCTACTGCGAAACCGCCTGTCTGTCGCATTATGGATTACGGCAAATTCCGTTATGAACAAAGCAAAAAAGAACGGGAAGCGCGTAAGAATCAAAAGACAACTGATGTCAAGGAAGTGCGGATGACGCCCAAAATTGAGGACCATGATTTCCAGGTCAAGTTAAAAGCAGCCAGCAAATTTCTGAAAGATGGGGATAAGGTTAAGGCTCAAGTCAGGTTCAGAGGCCGTGAAATCGTCCATGCGGATCTTGGCCGCAAAATACTGACAAGATTAGCCACCGAATTGCAGGATATTGCTGCTGTTGAACGCGACTCCAGACTTGAAGGCAGAAGCATGGTCATGATCCTGGTTCCCAAACAGGAAAAGGCTGAAAAAGTGGCTGCAAAACCTGAAAGAGCGGCAGCCAAGCCTGAAATGGCTGCAGCCAAGCCCGTCGTAGAAGCTATCAAAGCTGAGAATCAACAGAAGTCCGAATAAAGGAGTGGGAAACGTGCCCAAGATGAAAACACACCGTGGTGCCGCCAAACGGTTTAAGGTGACCGGGTCAGGAAAAATCAGAAAGTATAAAGCTTATCGTAGTCACATGCTGGAATGCAAATCTCCCAAACGTAAACGGAATATGCGTAAAGGCGATTTGGTTCACCCCGGAGATTTCAAGCGCATCAAGAAACTGATCGCCGACGCTTTTTGATTTACGCAAGCTAGATAGGGGGATTTAAAGATGCCGAGAGTTAAGGGCGGAGTTAAAACAAGACGCCGTCACAATAGCGTTCTCAAACTGGCCAAAGGTTTCCGCGGCATGAAGGGTCGCGTGTTCCGGCCGACTAATGCTCAGGTTTTGAAGTCACTTGCTTACGCTTACCGCGACCGGAGAAACAAGAAACGCGATTTCCGTCGGCTGTGGATCGCCCGGATCAACGCCGCCGCTCGCGTGAACGGTATGTCATACAGTAGCTTTATCAGTGGTCTGAAAAAGGCGGGCGTCAATGTTAACCGTAAAGTCCTTGCTGATTTGGCAGTCAATGATGCCGGTGCATTCAACGAATTGGTATCAGTGGCCAGGGCCACCAAGTAATATTTGCAGCATTTTGATGAGACCTGGTGTTACAGGTCTCATTCTTTTTGGAGGGGCACCAGGCGTTGCACCTGGCATCGTCTGGCATTAGGTTTCCAATTGGAGGATACGCATGAATCGCATCCAAAGTCCGAGTAATCCCGAAATCAAGCAAATTGCAGCCTTGCACCGTACGAAAGAACGTAATGCAGCCGGTCTTTTTTTGATTGAAGGACCGCATCTGCTGCAGGAAGCACTTGCTTCGGATTTGGTTAAAATAGAGCGTATTTACGTTACGGAGCGCTATGCCCAAACATCGGAAGGACTGCAGTGTCTGCAGAGAGCGGCCCAACGTGCGATTACTCTGACCGAGCTGAGCGAACAAGCTTTTAGCAAAGCTGCTGAGACAGAAACGCCGCAAGGCGTTCTGGCTGTAGCCGCTCTGCCCAATGTAGGGCTGGACGATCTACCCGCCAATCAGATCGTACTATTTCTGGACCGTGTTCAGGATCCAGGCAATGTCGGCACGATGATCCGCACGGCAGCAGCCGCTGGTGCCGGAGGCGTTATTGTTGCGGACGGCGGGTCAGATCCCTTTTCAGGAAAAGTAGTGCGCGCCAGTCAGGGGGCGATTTTCACGCTTCCTGTGGCGGCGCGCATTCCGTCCGCCGAGGTAGTGGAGTGGGCAGCACGCAAACGTTTGCCGATCATCTGCACTTCCCCGCACGCTGGTGAGGTTTATTATGAGACAAATCTCTCCGGCGCGGGCCTGTTGGTATTGGGCCATGAATCGCAGGGTATTTCCTCAGAAATGACCAATGCTGCGGATAAACTGGTACGCATTCCGATCATTGGACGCGCTGAATCGCTGAATGTGGCAATTGCTGCAGCGGTGCTGCTTTTTGAAGCGGCGCGGCAGCGTGCGACGCCGCGGGTCATGCCGCCGGAACCCTTGTCAACCTGAGAGGCGTATGCTATAATATGTTTTAAGGGTTTGAAGGTTAGGTCGATTCCATGTATCTTCAATGAAGGGGAGTGGTCTCCATAATGATGCCGACCGCCGAACTAATTTGGAAGATCTTCGAAGTTACTGGTTCCATTACGGCATATCTTCTTTATAAACAGATCGTTTCTTCTGAGTAAGACAGAAGTTGACATAATTTCATAGAACCATTGCGATGAAGGAGAAAAGTAACCTGCCTTGAATCGTTCAGGGAGCGGAAGCCGATGATTGAAAGCTTCTGCCGGTGAAAGCAGGAGAAGTTCGCTCCGGAGCTGCAGGCTGAACCGCAAGCAGTAGGCCCTGCCGGAATTCCACCGTTACAGGGAAAAGGTATTAGGTCAAATCAATTTGCATTTGTCTTTTACTGGCTAAGTGGCCTTTGAGGTCATTAGGGTGGTACCACGGAAGTCAATCCGTCTTTCGTCCCTTAGGGCGAAGGCGGATTTTTATTTTGTAAATCTAAGGAGGAACTCGGATGCAGGCGCAATTAGAGGCTATTGCGGAGGAAGCGCGCGGGATAATCGGTGCGGCCAAGGATGCGGCTGAACTGGATAATGCTCGCCTGACTTTTTTGGGCAAAAAGGGCAAGTTGACTGCTGTTTTGCGTGGCATGGGCGGTCTGCCAGCGGGAGACAGGCCCAGAATTGGTGCGGTCGCGAACACGATCAGGGAGGAAATTGAGCGGCTGTTGACTGCCAAAGCTGATGACCTGGCACGTTTGGCGCTGCAAAAGCGTTTGGAATCGGAAACAATCGATGTCACGATGCCCGGCTTGCCGCACAGGCTTGGGACAGTGCATCCTCTGACCAAGGTCATGAATGATATCATCGGCATTTTCACGGGCTTGGGTTTCGAGGTTGTAGAAGGCCCTGAAATTGAGCTTGACAAGTATAATTTCGAAGCGCTAAACATTCCCAAAGGGCACCCGGCCAGAGAAATGCAAGACAGCTTTTATCTGACGCCGGAAATCCTGCTGCGCACCCATACTTCGCCGGTACAGGCGCGTGTTATGGAAAAAAGAGTACCTAAGCCGATCCGTATCATCTCACCAGGACGCTGTTATCGCAGGGATGCTTTGGACGCCACCCACTCGCCGGCGTTCATGCAGGTAGAAGGATTGGTCGTTGACGAAGGCGTGGCCTTTGCCGACTTAAAGGGAACCCTCGATATATTTGTCGCCGAGTTGTTCGGAAAAGATCGGCGCACGAAATTTGTCCCAAGCTATTTCCCGTTCACCGAGCCCAGCGCGGAAACGCATATGTCTTGTACTGCTTGCGGCGGAAGTGGCTGCCGCATGTGTAAAGGTACCGGATGGATTGAGCTCGGCGGAGCCGGGATGGTAAACCCTAATGTGCTGCGTTATGCCGGTTATGATCCAGAGCGCTTTACCGGTTTTGCTTTCGGTTGGGGTATTGAGCGTCTCGCGATTCTCAAATACGGCATTGAGGACTTACGCTTGTTTTACGAGAATGATGAGCGCTTTTTGGCGCAGTTTCGGTGATGATGAAAGGAGTGCGGCAGCTGCATGCGCATATCGCTTGAATGGCTGAAAGAATACACTGAAGTTCCCTGTCAAGCGGACGAATTAGCCTCCCGTCTGGCAGAGCAAGGTTTTGAAGTTGAGTCAATGATCCGGTTAGGTGCCGATTTTTCGGGTGTGGTTACGGCCAAAATCATCGCGCTGGATCCCCATCCGGAAGCCGATGACTTGCAGATTGTTAAGGCTGAGGCCGGTAAGGCGATCCATACAATTGTGACCGGCGCTAAGAACGTGGCTGTTGGCAATATGGTGCCATTGGCTTTGCCTGGGGCCAAACTGGGTACAGTGGAGATTCAGGAGCAAAAGCTACGCGGGGTTAATTCTGCTGGCATGCTTTGCTCCAGTGTTGAATTAGGTTTGGGAGAGGATGCCTCCGGCATTTTGATCCTGCCTGCTGATTTGCAGAGCGGAGTGGATTTGAAGCAGGCACTGCACCTGGCAGCCGATGATGTGCTGGAGGTGGCAATCCTGCAGCGTGCGGATTGTCTGGGCTATATCCATATGGCTAAAGAAGCCGCGGCTGCCCTGCGCACCAAGTGGACCGAGCCGGATACCACCGTTGCCGAGCAAGGCGGTGACGCTGCGGCCGCCCTTAAGGTAACGGTCGAAGCGCCCGAGCTTTGTTCGAGATACGCGGCCCGACTGATCACTGACGTCCAGCTCAAGCCGTCACCATGGTGGATGATGAGGAGACTGCTGGCAGCCGGGATTCGTCCAATCAACAATCTAGTAGATATCACCAACTATGTGATGCTGGAAATGAATCAGCCGTTGCACGCCTTTGATTACGACTCTTTGCGTCAGGGACGGGTGGTTGTCAGGCGGGCCCGTCAAGGGGAAATGCTCGTGACACTAGACGGCGTTTCCAGACAACTGGATCCGGAAATGCTGGTGATTGCCGATGCGGAAGTGCCAATTGGCATCGCCGGAGTGATGGGCGGCGAGAGTAGCGAAATTACGGCTTCCACTAAAAACGTCTTCCTGGAATCCGCCTGTTTTGACGGCGTCTCCAATCGCAAAACAGGTATTAGTCTGGGCTTGCGATCGGAAGCCGGCCTACGTTTTGGCAAAGGCGTTGACGCAGGTGGGGTCGTGAAAGCGATGAACCGCGCTGCGCATCTGATCGAGCAATTGGGGGTCGGCAAAGTAGCGCGGGGCCATGTCGACATCTACCAGGAATTGCCCGTCGCGAAAGAAATTTTGGTGCGTCCGCAGCGGGTGAACCACTTGCTTGGCACCACAATACCTGTTGAGGTCATGATCGATTGCCTGGAGCGGCTGCCCTTTAAAGTTGAGGCAGTGGAGGCCGCGGAGGCCTCGGAGGCCGCTGATCAGGCGCTCAAAGTGACAGTCCCCACTTTCCGTGGAGATATCTCCCAGGAAGCGGATTTGATCGAAGAGATCGCCCGCATCTATGGTTATGATAATATTCCGGCCACGGTACCGGCTTCCTTTACGAAGGGTCGCCTTTCGGACTACAAGGCGCGTGAGCAAAAACTGCGCACAGCTCTGTCCGGACTGGGCCTTAACGAAGTCTATTCCTGGAGTATGACAGATCCGGCGGCCTTTGATCGTCTGGGTCTGCCGGAGGATCATCATTGGCGCAATGCTCCCACAATCTTGAACCCGATGAGTACGGAGCAGTCGATTATGCGGACATCTTTGCTGCCGGGCATGCTCGAAGTGGCATCCTATAATGCGCGCCGCCGTCAACCGGATCTCAGGCTTTTTGAGATCGGACGCATCTTTGGCTCTTTGCCAGCTGGCGGACAGGAACTGCCGCAAGAAGATGATGTCCTTGGGCTGATCACTTGTGGCCGGAATCTGCCGTTGAATTGGAGCAACGCTGGCGTTGCTGCCGATTTTTCCGAAATGAAAGGGATTATTGAGGCGCTCCTAAAGCAATCCGGTGTTGAGGAGGTTGTCTTCGAACCGGCAGAGCTTCCCGCCATGCATCCGGGCAGAACCGCCCGCATGTTAGCCGGAAAAGTGGAGCTGGGCTTTTTTGGCGAGATCCATCCGGAGGTATGTCGCCAGTATGATTTGCCGGAAACGTATTTTGCGCAGATCAATCTGAATAAACTCTTTGCCAGCGGTACGGAGATCAAATATCGGCCGCTGCCGAAGTTTCCGGACGTTGAGCGGGACCTGGCCTTGCTTATTCCGGAGAGCGTGCCAGCCGCCCGCGTAACAGAGTGTATTTTGAGGGCGGGCGGGGATTTGCTCGAGCAATTCAGGTTATTCGATGTCTATCAGGGCGCGCAAATTGCCGATGGCTGGCGCAGTTTGGCATATTCGCTGTCTTTCCGACATCCGGAAAGGACTTTGACGGATGCGGATGTCACCAAGATGATGGACGCCATTCTGGATGCTGCCGCTACGGAAATAGGAGCACGTCGTCGCTAGCGATCCATTGGGGGATGGACCTGCGCGCCGGACCTGCACGCGTGCCAATTGCCTGCGTATTAGGCTGCCTGTATAAGAGTACAAGGCGGCCTTTTTCGATGAATTGATACTAATGCCCCGATTTCCCTCATAGAATCTACCATCGCGGGAAAAGGGAGGGGCACATGGCATGTTTAACCAAAAGCCGAATGTTTTTGAGCGTATTAATACCAAGCCATTCGAGGGGGCATTGTATTTTCTGGTCTTATCCGCACTAGCATTGCTGGGACTGAGCATTAAGTCACGAGCAGGCAGCTTGGTAACCAGCTTAGTGATGATCTGGCCGGCATTTTTGACAATTACGTATTTGATACGTTATATTCTATTTCCAGGCTGCCGGAAGAAAATCTGGTTCGGGATGCTTTTTTTGACCAGCCTGACCGTTGGGGCCTTGCTGAGTTGGTCATCAATTTATCATTGTGCTTACTGGTTAGAAGGGTTTGCTAAGGGGCTGCTGGTCTTCCTAACCGCTTTGCTGCTGGCATATAACATGGAAGTGCTGATCGCATTACGGTCGCAGTATTTCGATAAGCCCTACCCATGGGGCAACCGGTACGACACTTTTGCCGGGCGCAGAAATATTGCAGCAATGGCGGCTGCGGATGCCGGCCGCCTGGCACTGGCGTGCGCGATGCTGGGAACGCTAGGCCTTTGCTGGATGAGCATTTATTTTGAGTTTGATTTTTTTGCCTACAGTTATGTGCTGGTCTTGTTAACAGTGCTGCTTTATTGCTTTTTGCTGGCGGGCGTCACGCGGCGCCTCAAAACCGGAATAGCGCATGATCTGACTAGTCTGAATGATAATCTGGAAGCGACCTATGAAAGAGTGTTGCGTTCCGGCTTCGGTTCTCAGGAAGCGGTTGAGCCTTTCAGGATCAATACCGCCATGCAGGAATGGCTGGCCGCTTCCGGACGAGTTGCTGTGCCATGGGAACATCTGCTGACATTGATCGCTGCGTTGCTGCTGATTTTGGCAGCCCCGTATGTGATTTACATTGTTGGATCACTATAACTTGCGGGAGATACGCTAAAAAGCAGGAATCTGACCCCCGGATGCCTAATTTACGTTAATGGCCAGAAACCGTAGGGGGCGGATGCAATTTGCCAGATCTGTCAAATGGGCCACAAAAGAATATTACGGTTTCCATTTTAGGGGAAGACTACATAGTATCTGGCGGTTCCGAGGAATACATGCGGGAAGTCGCCCGCATCGTGGATGAGCGAGTTCAGGATTTTCTCAAAGCGCATCCCAAACTGCCAGTCAGTAAAGTGGCTGTCCTTGTAGCGCTGAATTTTGCCGATGAATTTCAACGTCTGAAAGTTAAGCATGAGGAAATCTTGCGCAAGACATCAGGTAAGAGGTAGGTTAGCACTAGGGTAGCACTCACGTACACGAAAAGGAGCTGGAAGCCGTGGTTTTGACAGATTGGATCATTATTGCTGCTTTGGTTTTCTTTGCTTTTCGGGGATTCAAGCTCGGCTTTGTGCTGCAGTTTATGGACGTGCTGGGCGCCCTAATTGCGCTAATTGTGGCGTTTAGCTTGTTCGAAAAGGTCGGCGGTATGATCGCAGGGGTATTGGGCAGTTCTGCTACACTCGGGAATGTGCTGGCCTTTATTTTAATTGCGATTGTGGTCAGCGGGACCATTTCATTCTGCGGACGCCTGTGGCAAAAGGCCACGAAAAGCTCGCCCGTCAGTCTGCTTGATAAGCTGGGAGGATCGGCCTTTGGCATTCTGAAAGGTATATTACTGATCGCTTTCATGTTGCTGATCATTGGCTCGATACCATTACCCAAGCTGCATCAGACAATCGGAGAATCGGGGCTGGCCAGCGATATTGGACAAGTCACCCCTTTGATGTACGGACTGGTTGAGCGGGCCTTGCCAGCCAACGTGCCGCGCTTATTAATTACGCCAGAGGGGTTGCAGCTGCGCAAAACGCGTTTTTCCGATCTGGATGGGGCTACTTGCGTGGATTGCCGCGGCGAAGTTGAATTCAAGGGTTTTGAATCCAAAGGTCTGGTATCTTCCCCGAAGTTTATCTGTTCGCAATGTGGCCGGACTAGTGATGGCTGTCAGACATTTGAAGGGCATCATCAAATATATGATCGCTGTCCGGCGGAAATGGGCAAACAGGGGATCGCCATTGATTGCGATTCATGGCCAAACAATAAGCCGGTTATCGTAAAAGGACCTTGTCCTGTCTGCGGAGCGAAGTAACGCTTGGCGACACGGGACGTTGAACTTAGTATAGCATCTTGTCAGTTAAGCGGGAGGAGGGAAGAATCGTGGGATGGCTCGAAATAGTGGTCATACTAGTAGTAGCGTTCTTTATCGGTACGGCATTTTTTCTTAGCAATAAAGCAGAGAAGATCACGAAGCAAAAGGCGGAAGAGAAGCGTTTGCTGGAAGAACAGAATAAAGGCGGAAAGAGAAAATAAATGCATTACAGACCGGCTCACTTGAGGAAAAGGGGCCGGTTTTGTTTTGGCGTCGGGCTGAGGGCGCTAGTCAATCCTGATGAACGGGCATACTAAGAATCGCAGATTTGAAATGAAAAGCATGTCCCGGGGGTGGCAAACATGAGCCTGTCTGCATTTTGGACTGCGACCGCGACGGCCGCGGGGGCGGTGGCTGGTAGTGTCAGCGCGGGCGGACATCTGACTGCCTTAATCATGCGTACCGTTATAATATATCTGGCAGCACTATTTATCGTGCGCCTGATGGGTAAAAGAGCCCTGGGCACATTAAGTCTGTTTGACTTTGTCATTATGGTAGGAATCGGTGATATTATCGTCATGGTTGGCGTGGAGGGGTCGGTCAGTCTGCTCAGTGGGATCAGTGTTCTGATTGTACTGGGTGTTTTGGAATTGCTTTTTTCGCTGCTTACATTCAAGAGCAAAGCAGCGGCCAGAATTCTGGAAGGGATGCCAACCGTTTTGGTGCAGAACGGCAAACTGATGCAAGAAAATATGGCCCGAGAACATGTCAGTCTGGCGGATTTAAAACAAGAGCTGCGCAAAGAAGGGGTTTCACAAATATCGTCTGTCAAAGAGGCATTATTGGAGGCTTGCGGAAAATTCAGCGTCATCCTTAAGGATGATGTCGAGCCGATGAGTCGGGAGGAATCCATGGATCAGTTTGAGGAAATGGCGGAACTTAAAGAAGACATAGTTGAAGTAAAAAAACTGCTGCAACAATTGCTGGAGCGCGAAAGGTACTGAAATGGGGATGGGCCGAGTTGCATGGCACACTCTGCGATGCATAGAAATGGGCTACGGCTGGGCCGAAATCTACTGCAGGGATAGGGGCATTGGCGGCGAAAATATTTAGGTGGCGCGCTGCTGGAAAGAAGGCCCTTGCATGACTGAATTCTCCCATAATAGAGCAGAATTATTGGCACCGGCTGGATCGCTGGACGCTTTTGAAGCAGCGATCGCTAATGGTGCTGACGCAATTTATCTTGGCGGAAGCAGGTTTAACGCCAGAGCATCGGCGGCCAACTTTGATGATGACAGTCTGACCGCTGCGGTGCGACGCGCGCATCTCTTCGGTAAAAAAGTCTATGTGACTGTTAACATATTGATGGGCCAGGACGAGCTTAATGCAGGCCTTGATTACTTGGCTTTTCTGGATGATATCGGTGTTGATGCAGTGATCATTCAGGACTTTGGACTCATGAAGCTGGCCCATAGTCACTTTCCGAACTTGCCGCTGCATGGCAGCACCCAAATGACAATTTACAATCATTGGGGCGCTGGTTTCTTGCGCGCCGCTGGTGCCGAACGCGTGGTGCTGGCCAGAGAGGTCTCGCTCGCGGAGGCCGCCGAAATACGTCTCAGATCCGGGCTGGAAATCGAGATCTTTGTGCACGGAGCCCTTTGCTTCTCCTATTCCGGACAGTGCTTGCTATCGAGTATGATTGGCGGCCGTAGCGGCAATAGGGGTCGCTGTGCTCAGCCATGCCGTATGGAATATAGCTTAGTTGATACGGGTGGGGAAGACAGCCACAGAAAGGGTCTGGCGCATAGTCTGGCGCATAGCAACGAGGGTAATCATTTGCTGAGTCCCAGCGACCTGAACACGTTGGAGATTCTGCCGCAACTGGTTGCCGCCGGTATCTCCGCGCTGAAAATTGAAGGGCGCATGAAACGCCCCGAATACGTCGCCACCGTCGTCCGAATTTACCGGGAGGCCCTGGACCGCTATTATGCGGACCCGCGGCATTTTTGCGCCTTGCCGGAGGAATTGGCTGACTTGGAACAGATTTTTAATCGCGGTTTTACCACTGGTTATTATCTGAGCCGACCGGGGCTGGCCATGATGAGTCATCAGCACTCCAAGAACAGGGGCGTTTTATTGGGACGCATCAGCGGTTGGGGAAATCACGGCCACGGCCGCTATCAGATACAGCTGGAAAAGGATTTGCGAGTCGGAGACGGAGTAGCCGTCCGGATTGCCCAAGGTGAAAATACGGGCACAGAAGTCGCCGCCCTGTGGAATGCGCAGCAAGGTCGGCTGGAATACGCGCCGGCAGGCACAGTGGTGGAACTTGATCTGCCCGGCGATCCACAACCGGGAGCACCGGTTTTTAAAACCTCTGACCGGATGCTGTTGAGCAGAGCGCAAGAATCTTTCGCGTCCGGCAGCGAAGGGCTCACAATTCCAGTGTCACTTGAATTTTCGGCCGTCGTCGGACAGCCTGGTCATCTATCCTTATCGGATGATCAAGGCAATACGGTCAGCGTAGACGGCGATTTTAGGGCCGAGCAGGCCATCAGACATCCATTAACCGCCGAACGTGTCAAGGATCAGCTGACGCGCCTGGGGGCGACAGCGTATTACGCGCAGAACTTTCGGGCAGTGATCGATGGCGATTTAATGATACCGGTTAGTGATTTGAATAGTCTGCGTCGTAAAGGTATCGCTGCTTTGGAAGAAGCACGTTTGCGCCGATGGGCGTCAGCAGGCCGAGCTGGCCTGGCGGGCCGGATACGCGAACCGGGAGCGTCTGGCACTTACCCCATTTCGTCCGTCACCAGTCAGGAGAGACGTCTCGGACGCCGCCTCCGGACCAGGACGGTCCTGTCTGTGAGTGCCTCCGACCCCGTCAGTCTGGAGGCCGCCTTGGAGGGCGGAGCTGCCCGAGTGTATTTTGGGGGCGAATCCTATCGGCCATTTGGAGAATGGTCGTTGGAAAACATCCAGCAGGGTATACAGGCCGCCAAAAATCATGGGGCTGAAGCAATCGTATCATTGCCGCGCATCGTCGCTCAGCGTGAAACAGATGCTTACGAGCAGAAGCTTCGAGCCATTGCCGAATTAAATCCGGATGGTTTTTTGATCAGGAACATCGGGCAGGCGCATCTGTTACGCCAATTTTGGGGAGGGCGTGGGCGTCTGTGTGGGGATTATACCCTCAATGTGTTTAATACTCATACGGCTGAGGCGCTGGAAGGACTTAGCGTCATTACCTTATCGCCAGAATTGACGCTGGCCCAAATCAGAAAGGTACTTGCAGCGGAAGCGACAGCAGTGGAATGGGAATGGGAAATACCAGTTCAAGGTGCCATTCAGCTGATGGTTTCAGAACATTGTCCCTTAGGGGCCAAAACTGGCGGTGGCGCAGGACAGATGGCAGCGGGTTGCAGCATGCCCTGTTTGAAATGCAGGGGCTCAGCCGGGCTACAGGACCGTTTGGGATTGATCTTCCCAATCCGTGTAGACACACAATGCCGCATGCACCTTTTTAACAGCATGGACTTAAACCTCGCCGCGCACTTGTTGGCGTTGACAAAATTGGGTCTTTCAGTCAGAATAGAAGGGTTGGCTCATGATGCTACTTATATTGGTAAAGCCACTCGCATTTATCATGACTTGTTGTTTGGTGCCGCAAGAGGACATGATCCTGAGCGCAACTGCTTTGCTACACTAATTGACGGGTTGGAGCAGCTGAGCATTCAGGGGACCACCAAAGGACATCTACACCGCGGCGTTTGATTCGGCACCAAGGAACTCTGGGGACGGTTCTAAAAGTGCCAAATCCCAGATAATGACAAATGGCACTTTTAGAACCGTCCCCAGAGTTCCAAGCTTCGAGGAGGATGACTAATGGAAGAGCGGACTCTTAGAGTCTTAGAATATGGTAAAATACTTGATTTATTGGCTGACAAGACGTCTTCCTCATTAGGTCGCGAGTTGGCCGAGGAACTGCGGCCGACGGATGATCCTGTTGTTATTGAGGAGATGCTCAAAGAGGTTAGCGAATGCCGATCCATGAGGGAATTCGGCGACCAAATCCCGCTGGGCGGCATCCATGATATCCGGGATGCCGTAAGGCGCGCTGACGCCGGTGGTGTGCTAATGGCCGAAGTCCTGGTGAACATTTCGGCCACGCTGCGGGCCAGTCGTCAGGTTGCCGCCTTCTTTGCACAGCGCAAAGAACGGGCGCCCTTATTATCAGACTGGGCACAGGGCTTAGGCGATTTCCGCCAATTGGAGCGGGAAATTGATGCAGCCATTGGGCCGGGCGGTGAGGTCTTAGATTCTGCCAGTCCGGAACTGGGAAAGATTCGCACCCAGATCAGGACTTATCAGAACAGACTCAAAGACAAACTCGACTCCATGGTACGCTCCGCTGATATGCAGCGCTATCTGCAAGAAAATCTGGTCACGCTGAGAAACGACCGCTATGTTCTTCCGGTAAAACAGGAATATAAAGCGATGGTCCCTGGCATTGTGCACGATCAATCATCCAGCGGGGCGACCTTATTTATTGAGCCGATGGTGGTTGTTGAACTAAACAACCAGCTGCGCCAGCTCGATGCCGCGGAGCAGGAAGAAATCCGCCGCATTTTGGCGGCGCTGTCGAACGCTGTTGGTGAAAGGGCACCGGAAATCAGAGTGTCAGTTTCCATTCTGGCGCATTTGGATTTTGTGACTGCGAAAACAAAATTAGCTGAAGATATGCGTGCGGAAGAGCCTCAGATTGCCGAGGGAGCGCAAATCACGCTGGTAGGAGCGCGCCATCCCCTGCTAAAAGGCGCGGTTGTGCCGATTGATCTGGAGCTGGGACGCGACTTTGACACGCTGGTCATTACCGGACCGAACACTGGGGGAAAGACGGTTACGCTGAAAACAGTCGGGCTCTTGACGCTCATGGCACAGTCTGGCTTGCATGTTCCGGCACGTACGGGAACCTCATTGAGTGTTTTTACGCGTATTTACAGCGATATCGGCGATGAACAGAGCATTGAACAGAGTCTGTCAACCTTCTCTTCGCATATGACTCATATTGTTGATATTCTCGCTAAGGCGGGTGAGCAGGACACGCTGGTGCTTTTGGACGAACTGGGGGCCGGTACGGACCCGACAGAGGGTGCGGCATTGGCGATGGCCATTCTGGAACACTTGCACCAAAAAGGTGTCCGTACAGTCGCCACAACGCATTATGCGGAACTGAAGACTTTTGCCTATACCACACCCGGGCTGCAAAATGCTTCCGTTGAATTTGATGTTGAAACCTTGCGCCCGACTTATCGATTAATTCTGGGCACCCCTGGACGCAGCAACGCTTTTGAAATAGCCAAAAGGCTTGGCCTTCCGGATGAATTAGTGGAGCAAGCCCGGGGAATGCTTTCTTCCGACCATAATACTGTGGAAGAGCTGATTGAGAATATTCATCAGGATGCGCGCGCTGCCCGTGATGAGAGGATGAACGCTGACCGGCTTAAAATGGAATATAGTCGGTTGGTGGGAGTTCTGGCGGAAAAAGAGCGGCGCCTGGAAAATGAAAAAGAGGCAATCTTAAGGCAGACCCGTGAGAAAGCACGTCAGGTGATTGACCTTTCGCGTAAAGAGGTGGAGGAGCTTATTAGGCTCCTCAAGAGCGAAGCGGAAGAAAAACGGCTGGATGAGGCGGCCAAAGTTGCCCGTACTGCTTTAAACGACCTGCGGGAGAGTATGGAGCAGGAGCTGGGTGATCGCGGGGACGGAGACGCCAAGGGCACTACCAGACCTATTCCCGAAGGATTGAAACCCGGAGAGAGTGTCCGGGCAATCAACCTGGGGCGTGAGGGCGTCGTCTTGAATGTTGATTATAGCAACAGCCAGGCACTGGTGCAGTTTGGCATTATGAAAGTCAATATGGCACTGAACGAAATTGAACGACGCGATCAAAAGGATAACAACAATAAAGATAAGGCGCATCGTTCTTTGGCTGGTGGAACCAAAACGGCTGCGATGGAAACGAGTAAGGCGCTCAGTATTTCTACAGAACTGGATTTGCGCGGCCTCACGGCTGAAGAAGCGATTCAGACAGTTGACAAATACCTGGATGACGCCTTACTGGCTGGAATCCCGCGCGCCCGCATCATTCATGGCAAGGGAACCGGAGCGCTGCGGACCGCCATCATTGCCTATTTGCGGGAACACTCCGCTATTAAGGCGTTCAGGGCGGGCGAAAGTGGCGAAGGCGGTTCAGGCGTGACTGTTGTTGAATTGCAGTAGGAGACGAGAGGGAGATGCGGGTAGAGACGCGGGGACGGTTCCTCCGTCTCGCCCGCAGACAAGAAAGGGGACGGTTCTTCTGTGGTGACACAGAAGAACCGTCCCCTTGTGCTGAGACGGAGGAACCGTCCCCGCGTCTCCCTCCGCCCCGCGTCTCCCCGCATTCTAGTGCACGTCGCAGAATTCTGCCGGCTCTTCGCCTTGGATGAACCGCTGCAGGATTACGGCGTCGATGGGGCAGTCCGCTTTGGCAAGCAGCCCGGAATGCGTACAGATCTTGACCGTAATTTCCTGAGGACCATGCATATCGCAATAATCCCAGGGACGCGTGGCCTTGCCGATTAACTCCCGTCCGGTTACGCGGTTAAAGTAACGGGTTTCAAGATGCTCTGACGGGCAGGAATGGGTTGCCAGTTTGCCGGACAGACGACAAATTGAGACCGTCTCGAACAGGGCGTCGCCGCCAGGTGAATGCAGCGGACACTCTTCGGTCGGCTCGGTACCGGAAATATAGGTTTCGATTTTGGTGTTCGGGCAGTTACTGGCCAAATAGCCCGATTCCGCACAAATTTCGATGCCGGATACAATTCCCGAAGGCACCGGGAAGTCAGAAGCAGGCACTTTACTAAGCGCGCTTTTCATAAAACCACCCCAGATGCGGGCGGCTGTTCCACTGCCGATTAGGGTACCGTTGATGCGCAACGGTTGATTCTGCGCATCATTGCCAATCCAGACTACGGACAGCAATTCGGGAGTGTAGCCAACGAACCAAGCGTTGGTATAATCGCTGGTCGTTCCGGTCTTTCCAGCTGCGGGGCGTCCGATATTGGCTCCGCGTCCGGTGCCTCTCTCGATGACACCACGCAGCAAGTCAGTCATCAGGTAGGCAGTCGGTTCCGACAGGATAACCGATTTTTTGCTATGGTTGCGGTAGAGCACACTACCGGAGCTGTCCAAAACTTCGAGCACTGCGATCGGCTCGACATAGATGCCCTGATTGGCCAGCGGCGTATAAGCTGATGCTAACTCCAGAGGGGTAACCCCTTTGGTCAGTCCGCCAAGGGCCAGCGAAGCCAGATTGAGATCGTTTTTCTTACCGGTGGTAACCAGACTCTCCAGTCCCATTTTTTGTCCATACTTGACAATCATCTGGGGACCGAGTTGATCAACCAGCTTGATCGCAGCAATGTTCACTGAGTTCTCAATCGCTTCACGCACCGTGATCGGTCCGCGGAAAATCTTATCATAGTTCTGCGGCTGGTATACTGAACCGTCGGCATTGGTAAATTCCAGCGGCTCGTCAGTAATCATCGTACTGGGCGTGTACTGATTATCCAACGCGGCGGTGTAGACAAACGGTTTGATAGTGGAACCTGGCTGCCGATGAGCTTTGACAGCGCGATTCAACTGAGTATTGCCAAAATCACGACCGCCAATCATCGCCTTAATATGGCCGGTATGAGGATCGATGGCCACCAAAGCGGCCTGCGGCTGTGCAATGCCGTTGCCGTCAGCGCTGGCGGCCGGCAATCCGCTTTTGAAGGAAGCTTCAGCCGCTTTCTGCATATCGACATCCAGGGTGGTCTTAATCCGGAGCCCACCGGTATAGATATCGTTCTCGCTAATCCCGTTTTTCAGCAATTCCTGTACAATGTAATCAATGAAATAAGGTGCTACATGCCGACTGGAGTTGCCCTCGACATAAGTGACCGGTTGGGCAGCAGCTTCCTTAGCCTCTTCAGGCTTGATATACCCGACATCCTTCATACTCTCCAGAACAATGTTGCGACGTTCGCGCGCTTTATCAGGGTTATTCATATAAATGGAGGGGGCCTTAACCAAACCGGCAATCAGGGCAGTTTCAGCCAGATCCAGTTCGTAGATGTCCTTGCCAAGGTAGGCGCGGGCAGCAGCCTGTACACCATAGGCTTGTTTGCCAAAGTAGACTTTGTTCAGGTATTTTTCAAAGATCTGATCTTTGGTGTAGTATCTTTCAATAACAATTGCATAGATCGCTTCGCGGGCTTTTCTGGCAATCGTTTGTTCATTGCTCAGATAAGTCTGCCTGACGAGTTGTTGCGTAATTGTACTGGCACCTTCCTTAAAACTGCCGACTTTTAAGTCGATCAATAGGGCGCGCGCAATACCCAACACGTCGATACCACGGTGTTCGTAGAATTTGCGGTCCTCAGTCGCCAGAAAGGCTTCCTTCATTTTTTGCGGGACCTTGTCCAGCGAAATGTAGCTCCGATTTTCCTCAAAAAGGTTGGTGACCACTTTATTATTGGCACCATAGACGACTGTGGAGAGCTTTTGCTCTTCCAGACGGCTGACATCCAGCGAGCAACCGGAAATTAATCCGAAAGCGAAGCCACTCAGTATCAGCAAAAGGATAATAGAACTAAATCCTAATAATAAGATGCGTCGCCATTTTTTCCAATTATAATCAGGCATAATGAGCCTCCTTCCGCTTCACAGAACATTATAGCACAGCATCGTCGCTGAAAAAGGGAAATATACGAGTAATCGGAGTAAGTTATTTCTTTTTTGGTAGCTATTTTCCTGCCTCTCATGAAACTGGACTTACTTCAATATATTGTACTAAATCCTATCAAAACTGGCGGAGGTTTGGATGCTGATGGGGCGTTTCAGATTTTCCGGCCGCCTGGCGAACCGCTCCCGTAGCTGGGCGCGGAGCCGGATCCCGGGCCGGGGCATTTCTAAAGGCGCACTGTTTATAGTCATCGTGATCATTGCGGCAATCCTTACGCTGGTAATTGTTGATCGGCGTTTGCGGCCTACACTCCTTCAAATTGCGGAAATGAGGGCACAGGTGATTGCCACGCGTGCGATTAATCAGGCGATTAGCGATAAAATTGCCGGCGGCATCAGGTATGATGATCTTTTTTCGATCAAGACCGACAGCCGGGGAAAAATCGTCATGCTGCAGCAAAACACGGCCGAAGTAAACCGATTGGCGTCACAGGCGACGATTGCCGTTCAGGAAACGTTAAGGCAGATCAGTCATGAACGCATTGATATTCCTCTCGGTCAAATTCTCGGCAGCCAGCTGCTGGCCTCGTATGGACCGATGATTACTGTCATGGTAGTGCCTTTAGGAGCAGTTTCTACCAGGGTGATTGATCGTTTCGAGCACGAAGGCATCAATCAGACCAGACACCGGATTTATCTAGAAATAACCGGGCAAATCCGTATTGTGGTGCCCCTGATCAGTTCGAACGTTAAAGTGGTCGCCGAAGTTCCGATTACGGATGCCACAGTGCTGGGGGAGGTGCCGCAAGTCTATTTAAATGCTGATCAAAAAAATTCGCAACCATAAATGTAAAGCCCTGCCAGCTCAAAAAAGGTGACAGGGCTTATGAAAAATATTTGTTGTTACATTGCGTCGCTTAATCAAACAAAACGCTTACAGAAACACCGTGATGGATCCGGCGAATGGCATCACCCAGTAGTGGGGCGATTGAGAGTACCACAAATTTGTTAATTTTCTTTTGCGGCGGCAAAGCAATGGAATTGGTAATGACAACTTCACTAATCGGTTCATATTGCAGCCTTTCGATAGCCGGATCCGAAAAAACACCATGCGTCGCCAGGACGTGGATTTCCGGCCTGGCACCGCGATCCAGCAAAGCTCTCGAAACCTGCATCAGACTACCACCAGTATCAATAATATCTTCAATGATAATCGGGGTTTTGTCTTTGACGTCTCCGATAAAAGTAGTCATTTCAGCTACATTGTGTGCTGTCCGGCGTTTGTACATTACACCGATTGGCAGATCCAGCCGGGTAGCCAGTTTCTCAGCTTTCTTGACGCCGCCCGCATCGGCAGATATGATTACCGGATTACTGATCTGTTTTTGTGAACAGTAATGCGCCAGCATCGGAAGGGCGGTCAGATGGTCGACAGGGATGTTAAAGAACCCCTGAATGGCCGGTGAATGAAGATCCAAAGTAATAATTCTCTCAGCACCAGTGGCGGTAAGAATATCCGCAACCATACGGGCCGTAATGGGCTCGCGGGGAGCATCCTTTTTCTCCTGGCGGGCATATCCGTAATAAGGGATAACAACGGTTATGCGGCCAGCCGAAGCTCTCCTGGCGGCGTCAATCATGATCAATAATTCCATAATGTTTTCATTAACAGGGTAAGAAAGCGGCTGCAGAATAAAAACGTCCACACCGCGAATGCTCTCCTCGTATTTGACATAGATTTCTCCACAGGCAAAACGGGAGATCATGACTTCGCCGAGCGCGATACCTAGAAAGTCAGCAATTTCCTGACCTAGTTGGGGATTGGCAGTGCCAGTAAATAATTTCATCTTAGTAAACTGACTCAATTCAGGGACCTCCTCCGGATGTTCAAAGACCATTATTTAATAAGCCGTTTGTTTCCTTCAGGGCAAACTGAAAAGTGCCATTTATATTTATAGTATTTACAGAGCAATTAAGCAATAGAGAAACCCAAGATCGCTCTTGGGTTTCCGTTTATACTGTACGGGTGATTTTGCCTGAGCGCAGGCAGCGGGTACATACTTTAATGCGTTTGGGAGAGCCGTCGATGAGGGCCTTGATTTGATGTAAATTTGGCTTCCAGGTACGATGGGTCTTATTTTCAGCGTGACTTACGTTATTTCCACTCATCCGGTTCTTACCGCAAATATCACAACGATATGCCAATCCTGGCACCTCCTTCTTGTGGCAACCCCAAATAAAGTACATAGCTATTTTAGCATAAAGCGATCCTTAGGGCAAGCAGACGTTGACAACTCTGTGCATTCTTTTTTGATTAAGCACAAATTAAGGGGTTTAGCTGGTTTTTTGACATGAAGACAGTTTCAGAGTAAAATAAAGCGAACCTTTCATTTGCAGGAGGGAATTTGCTGTTACAAAAAATTGTAAGATTATGGGAAAGATTTTTGAAGGAAAACCAGTTTGATTATCGAATAATGTTACGGCTCATTTAAAGACAAGCACCCGCATTTTCATTTTCGGACATCGCTAAAGGAGTGAAGCTTGTGGACAAAGAGACTCGCCTGCAGGCGTTGGGCCTCGCACCCGCGCTTGGGGGAATCTTTATCTCGTCAGAAGCTATTGCAATGATTGCTGGAATTGCTGCCATGGAGTGTTACGGAATTGTCGGCATGTCTTCCCGCACATTGCAGGATGGCATTGCAGAATTGCTGGGGCGCGAGAATCTGACTAGAGGCATTGAAGTCGAAATTGATGGAGACAGTGTGATAATTGACCTTTATGTAATCTTGGAATATGGCGTCAAAATCAACGAAGTCGCTCAGAATGTAATCAGTCGGGTCAAGTATACTATAGAAACCCAATTAGGGCTCAAAGCGGATCGAGTCAATGTCAATGTCCAGGGAGTCCGTATTGGAGTCAAAGCGACAACACGGTGAGGAGGGTCTCAGCTTTGAGAAACGAGCGCATTGACGGCCAGTCACTTAAGGAATTGCTGGCCGCCGGAACCGCTTTGCTCTATGAACGCAAGGATGTTGTGGATTCTCTGAATGTGTTTCCGGTCCCCGATGGAGACACAGGAACCAACATGTATCTTACCTTCGCAGCCGCGATGCGGGAGGTCGAAAAACTCTCCGCCATATCGATTAAGACTGTTGTAAACGCAGCTGCTTCTGGTGCGTTAATGGGCGCGCGCGGAAACTCCGGCGTAATCATCTCCCAGATGTTTCGTGGCTTTGCTAAAGCGGTTGAAGATGAACGCGAACTAGGAACTATTGAAGTTGCCAAAGGAATTGAAGGGGCTAGCCGTGTTGCCTATCAAGCCGTTCGCAAACCTGTTGAAGGCACAATTTTGACCGTTATTCGCGAAATGGCTAAGAAAGCGGCTGAATCTGCCCGTCAAGGAAAAGATCTGTTTACGATGGCGCAAGAAGTGACTCAGCATGCAGAACTGGTGCTGCAGCGTACCCCCGATATGCTGCCCACACTCAAAGAAGCTGGTGTTGTTGACGCCGGTGGCCAGGGGCTGCTTTTTGTTGCTCAGGGGGCAGTATCGCAGCTGCTTGGCACGCCGATTGCTTCGCCGGTGATTCCTGCCATTACAGAGCGGATCATTACTCCTGGCGATAATCTCACTTCCGAGGAAGAGATTACATTCCATTATTGTACTGAATTTGTTGTTACCGGCGAAAAGATTGATGGCGATGCAATCCGGGCGGAAATTGAGCCCTTGGGTGATTGCGTATTGGTTGTCGGCGATGAACATACAACCAAAATTCACGTCCATACTAATAACCCGGGACGCGTTTTGGAGTTTGTGGGTATGTATGGCGATCTGCATGATGTTTTTATCCATAACATGGTCGATCAAGCCCGGGAAAGGCGTGCCGCGCTGGATAAGGCTGAACCGACCGGTGCGCGTAAGGAAATTGGCATAGTCGCTGTTGCTGTGGGAGACGGACTCAGCGAGATCTTCAAAGGTCTCGGCGTAGATGTAATCGTTGAGGGCGGCCAGACCATGAACCCCAGTACTGAAGATTTGGTTCGCGCCGTGGAGCGGGTTCATGCCAAACAAGTCCTGATCCTTCCCAATAACGGTAATGTTATTATGAGCGCCAACCAGGTTAAGGAATTGGTTGATGTTCCGGTGGCGGTAGTACCTTCGAAATTCCTTCCGCAGGGCATTTCCGCGTTATTGGTATTTAACGAAGCCCAGTCACTGGCTGAAAACCTGCGCGGTATGTCGAACGCCATCAAGAATGTCAGCACCATCGAGGTTACCTATGCTGTGCGTGCTACCCAATATAACGGATTTAAGATCGAGGAAGGGGACATTATCGGCCTTCAGAATGGTGAAATCTTCTCGACCGGTAAAGAACCGGATGCCGTAATGATCGAAGCTCTTCAGAGCACAGTTACGGAAGATTCTTCACTAATTTCCGTTTATTTCGGGGCCGATGTGCAGCAAGCGGAGGCAGAAGCGTTAAAAGAGAAAATCGCAGCGGCTTTTCCTTCATGCGAAACCGAGGTTTATCGCGGGGGCCAGCCGCTTTATTATTACATCGCTTCTGTTGAGTAACCAGTATTTGCGGCATCCATGGCTGGCGGCCGGAGGTTTTAGGTGTGCGCGTCATTTCCGGACGATATGGCGGGAGAAAACTCCATACGCCCATCGGCAGTCAGGTGCGACCGACTTCCGACCGCGTGAAAGAGGCTGTTTTTAACATAATAATTGGCCGGCTGGAAAATGCGATCGTTATGGACATGTTTGCCGGCACGGGTAATTTGGGAATTGAGGCACTTAGCCGTGGAGCGCAAAAGGTTGTCTTTGTTGAACAGAGTCAAAACAGCCTGAGAACGATCCGTGCGAATCTGGCTGCTTTGGAAATTGCCCCGCAAACATATCAGTTAATTGCAGGGGATGCTTTCAAAGTGGTTGCACGCTTAAAAGGAACGCCAGAAGGCTTTGATCTGATATTCGTGGATCCGCCATACGACAAAGGATTTGCTGAAAAGGCGTTGTCTGCCCTGGCAGAAGCGGATTTAGTGAAGCCAGACGGTTTGGTGATTGTTGAAACCGCTACCCGTGAGACAGCACCTCAATCACCCTACTTTGAGCTATTGCGGCAGTCTGTATATGGTGATACAACAATTTGCTTTTTTTGTAAGGCTGCGGAGTCAGGAGTGTAAAACCGCCGCAGCCCATAGCTTACGTAAGGCTGCAGCTTGCTGTAGCCCATAGCCTACCGGAAGGGTGAATAAAGTGCGCACTGCGGTATGTCCGGGAAGTTTCGATCCGGTTACATATGGTCATCTTGATATCATTAAGCGTGGAGCCAAACTGTTTGATAAGGTCATCGTTGCTGTAGCCGTCAACCCGGGAAAGACGGCTTTTTTTTCAATGGAAGAGCGCTTGGAAATGATAAAAACCGCTGTTGCAGATTATGAAAATGTCAGCGTAGCTTCCTTTGAAGGCCTGCTGACGGACTTTGCCATTCGTAGCGGGGCGATCGCAATTATTCGGGGACTGCGGGCGATGACTGATTTTGAGTATGAATTTCAGATGTCGCTGATCAATAAACACCTGCAGCCGGACATTGAAACTGTCTACCTGATGACCTGCCACGAATATTCCTTTCTCAGCTCCAGTGCCGTCAAAGAACTGATTTATTTCGGAGCCGATGTTTCTGCATTTGTGCCGCCGCATGTTGTCGGGCGGCTCAACGCGAAAATCAAACAAAGTTTGGCCAATGGAGGCAAATAGCATGACACAGGGTCTCTTGGGTCTTATTCAGCATATTGAGGACATTGTCGCTTCGGCTTCCCGGATGCCTTTGCTCGGAAAAGCTTTAGTAGACCCGGACGAATTGCTTGAAGTACTTGAGAAGATTCGCGTGGCTTTGCCGGACGAGATTCATCAGGCGCAATGGGTGGCCAACGAGAAAGAACGGATCTTTGCGGAGGCCAATGAAGAAGCCCGCAGAATTCGTCGCGAAGCTCAGGATTATGTGAATAGTCTGGTTGCGGATCATCGACTGGTTCTGGAAGCAGAAAAGCAGGCCGTCTATATTACCAATGAAGCGCAAAAAGAAGCACGGAACATGGTGGCGGAATCGTCGCGTTATGCTGATAAAATGCTTGGCCAGCTTGAACAGAGTCTGCTGCGAGCTATGGATGTTGTGCGCTCCAGTCGTCAGGAAATGGCCGCTGCTGCGCAGCGGGATGAGGATTGACAATAAACATAGGGATTGATATAATCTAATCGAACATATGTTTGCCTTTAAAAATGATTTCCTTGCGGCGTCTGCGTCTGAGTACGAGGCGCTCCGGGGCTGGGAGGGTTTTCGGATGAGTGTTACGGAAAAGCAAAAAGCTCTTGAAATGGCTTTGACACAGATTGAGAAGCAATTTGGCAAAGGGTCCATCATGAAGCTTGGCGAAACTAGTGATGCGGTTATCGAGGTCATTCCAACCGGCGCGCTTTCAGTAGATATTGCTCTCGGAGTGGGCGGCGTGCCGCGTGGCAGAATTGTGGAACTCTATGGGCCGGAGTCTGCCGGTAAAACAACGGTTGCTTTGCATATTGCAGCCGAAGCACAAAAAGGCGGCGGGATTGCCGCTTATATTGATGTCGAACATGCGCTGGATCCTTCCTACGCACAAAAATTGGGCGTAGATATCGATAATCTGCTGATCTCGCAGCCAGATACCGGTGAGCAGGCTTTGGAGATCGCCGAGGCGCTTGTGCGTAGTGGTGCTGTGGATATTGTGGTGGTTGACTCTGTAGCGGCGTTGGCTCCGCGGGCGGAAATCGAAGGCGAGATGGGTGACGCTCATGTCGGTTTGCAGGCACGGTTAATGTCTCAAGCGCTGCGTAAACTTACCGGGGCAATCAGTAAGTCACGAACCACTGTCATATTTATTAACCAAATCCGCGAAAAAATCGGTATCATGTTCGGAAACCCTGAAACTACCCCGGGTGGACGTGCATTAAAGTTCTATTCCTCCGTACGCATGGAAGTTCGCAAAACCGAGACCTTAAAACAGGGGAGCGAACTGATCGGGATGCGCGTGCGTTGTAAGATCGTAAAGAACAAAGTTGCGCCTCCGTTTAAAGAGGGCGAATTCGATTTAATTTATGGGGAAGGAATTTCCAAAGCCGGATGCATTTTGGATCAGGCGGTCGATCTCGACATTGTTAATAAGAGCGGCGCATGGTATTCATACAATGAGAACCGTATTGGGCAGGGCCGCGATAATGCCCGCGATTATTTGAAACAAAATCCGGAAATTATGAAAGAGATTGAAACAAAAGTCCTGGATAAACTGGGACTGAAACGTGGCGGTTCTGGTAGCGGAGCGGACGGCAAGACTAAGCAGACCAAAAAGGATTCTGAGGCAGAGCCAAGCGCCAAGGCATCCAAAAAAACAACGAGTGCCAACTAGAAATAAAGCGCTGAGGCTGGTTAACAGACTGCTGAGCGCTGCTACTGAGCGCTGTTGCTAAGCGCTGATTCACAGAATGCCAATTGAGAGGAGCGGTCGTGCGTGCCTCGCAAAACTGAGCGCGATGTTCACGAGGCGGCACTGCGTTTTTTGAACCGTCGGGGCTATTCAGAGTATGAACTAAAAAACCGCTTGCTGGCAGACGGATATAATGAGGAAGAAACGCAGGCGACGCTTGCCTCCCTGACCCGGGTGGGACTCATTAATGACGACAACTATGCGCGAGAATTTATCCAGTTAAGGCTCTTACACAGACCATGCGGTCGGGCGTTATTGGCGCACGAATTGAACGCCAGGGGGATTCCGTCACAGGCGGCATGGGAGGTGCTGGATGAGCTCTATCCCCGCAGTCAGGAAGGCGAATACGCTGACCGGGCGGTTAAGGCTCGTTTTGGAAAGCCGGTTACCGGAAAAAAGGCCGCGACATTTTTGACAAACCGCGGCTTCGATGAAGAGGTTGTCTGGCGGTATTTGGAGCCAAATGGATGAGACCTGGTGCCATATTTGATCTATGTGTATTTTAGTAGATGCCTTCGATCCGGATCCCCTTGGGTAAGATTTTACCTGAGTGATCGCGGTTACTTGACACTCCTTTACTTTAACGTTACAATATGATATGGGAGAGAACCCTTGTCGAAGCCGAGTTGTTCTGCTCGGCTTTCTTGCTAAAATTGTATTTAATACGATTAATAATGAACACTAAAGAATGGAGGTGGACAATGAACCCACTTTGGATTATTATACCTGTTCTTGTCGTGATCAGTGCTTCTTTCGGGTATTTCGTGCGCCGTTTTATTGCCGAACAAAAGATGCGCTCCGCTGAAGAAGCTTCCCGAAAGATTCTTGAAGATACCAGGAAAGAGTCCGAGGCCCGCAAGCGGGAAGCGATTCTGGAAGCCAAAGAAGAGGCTCTTAAAGTCAAAAACGAGTTGGAACGTGAGTCACGTGACCGCCGTGCGGAACTTCAGCGCATGGAAAGACGCCTTTTACAGAAAGAGGAATCTCTTGATAAAAAGGTGGAGAGTCTCGAACACAAAGAGGAAAACTTGTCCCGTAAAGAAACGGATCTCGATCGCATCAAAGAAGAGGTGTCAGCTAACCTCGAAAAACAACGGCGGGAACTTGAAAGGCTTTCCGGACTTAGCGCCGAGGAGGCCAGAGTCTTTCTATTAAAGAATGTTGAAGATGAAATGCAGCATGAAATTGCCTTGAAAATCAAGGAAATTGAGACTCAGGCAAAAGAAGAGGCTGACCGGCGCGCCCGCGAGATTGTCTCGCTTGCTATCCAGCGCTGTGCCGGCGATCATGTTGCTGAAGCCACAGTTTCGGTGGTTGCTCTCCCCAATGATGAGATGAAAGGCCGCATTATCGGCCGTGAGGGTAGAAATATCAGGGCTCTGGAAACATTGACCGGTATTGATCTTATCATTGATGACACACCAGAGGCCGTAATTTTGTCAGGATTTGATCCGGTACGCCGTGAAGTTGCCAGAATTGCTCTCGAAAAACTGATTTCCGATGGTCGTATTCATCCGGCTCGTATCGAAGAAATGGTTGAGAAAGCTCAAAAAGAGGTTGAGACCACTATTCGCGACGAAGGTGAACGCGCCACCTTTGAAACAGGTGTGCATGGACTTCATCCCGAAGTTATCAAGCTTTTAGGCAGACTGAAATATCGTACCAGCTATGGTCAGAATGTACTGAAGCATTCGATTGAAGTCGCCCATTTGGCTGGTATTATGGCTGCTGAATTAGGTGCGGATGTTGCGCTGGCAAAACGCGGAGGACTTTTACACGATCTTGGTAAATCCGTTGACCACGAAGTCGAAGGACCACATGTGACGATTGGTGCGGATTTGGCCAAAAAATACAAAGAGAGTCCTCAGATTATCCATATAGTCGCTGCCCACCATAATGATGTGGAGCCACAGTCAATCGAAGCAGTGCTCGTACAGGCTGCCGACGCGATTTCTGCAGCCCGTCCCGGTGCGCGACGTGAGACTTTGGAGACCTACATCAAACGTCTTGAGAAACTGGAGCATTTGGCCGATTCATTTGAAGGCGTTGAGAAGGCCTTTGCTATCCAAGCTGGCCGTGAAATTCGTGTCATGGTTAAGCCAGACAAGATTGATGATCTTCAGGCAGTGCGTGTGTCACGTGAGATTGCCAAGAAAATCGAAGAAGAGCTTGAATATCCGGGGCAGATCAAAGTCACGCTTATCAGAGAGACCCGGGTGGTTGATTACGCCAAGTAAAACGGCGTCGCTCTTTTTCACAAATAGCGATCATGTTCATGTGAAATTTATAGAGAGGAGTACCGAGTGCTCCTCTCCTTTGTTTTAGAACAGCAGGAGAAAAACACCTTTTCACGAAAGCATTGTTAAAAGAGCTATAATAAGAACTCTCTCAGGAAATTTGAATGGAGGGTCGAAAATGGGCAAAGGCATACCATGGCAAGACGGTGAACAGTTAGCGCTAAATAATAGTACCAGTACTAGTCTAATTGTTTCACTTTTGGTCAGATATTCGGAACTGGCGAGCGTTACTTTCGACCCAGAGTGCAAGGAACTGCAACTCGTATTTGTGTTATCAGAGCCGCTGGAACAGGAAACTTTCGATGCTTTCCAAAGAAAGACCAATTTAAGTCTGGAAATTTACTTAGAGCTTTCCGGGCGCGAGCAAGGCAAAATTGACATTTCGTACCTAAACCATGAGAATCACGCCTTTATTGAAATTCGGCGCGATGTTCAAACGCTGTCGCAAGGGGAAATCGCCCTATTGCATGACCTTGTAATGACCCATTTTGGTGCACGCTTAATCAGTGAACAAGAAGACAATCTAGGCGAAGAAGAGCTCGAGGTTCATGAAGCCATTATTGAGAACATGCTGGAGGATCTCAAAGAATCCTCGCGAGCGGACAAAACATTGATCGGGTTTCGAGAAGAAGGACGGGTGCTGGTTTTCAACAGTAATCCATGGCATAATAAGAATTGATTCGGGAGCTGTCTCGGAAGAGACAGCTTTTTTTCAAATAAACGGGGAGGTAGCCTTATTCTATGCGTCTCTTGTTTCTGGGAGATATCGTCGGTCGTCCGGGAAGAAAAGCAGTCGTAGCCCATTTGCCGGAGATTAAACGTCAATACCGGCCAGACGTGATTGTGGCCAATGGCGAAAACGCCGCTGGTGGATTTGGACTGACCATGGGGGCGGCTGAAGAGTTATTGTCCAGTGGTATTGAACTAATTACGATGGGAAACCATACTTGGGATAACAAAGAAATTTTCACGGTCTTAACGGAACATTCCGAAGTGATCCGGCCCGCCAATTACCCTCCAGGTGCTCCTGGTAATGGTTACGGAATTATCAGGGTCAGCGGAACATCCGGAGCTAAAATAGCGGTGATCAATTTGAATGGTAGAGTTTTTATGGATCAGGCTGATGATCCTTTTCGTGCTTTTGATGATCTCTACGAAGAAGTGCGCGCCAGCGTCAATGCTGTGATTGTCGACTTTCACGCCGAAGCTACTTCTGAAAAAGTCGCTTTTGGCTGGTTTGCTGATGGGAGGGCCACAGCAGTGTTTGGGACACATACGCATGTTGCCACTGCGGATGAAAGAATTCTCCCGCAGGGTACCGCATATATTACTGATGTAGGGATGACTGGACCGCTCAACTCTGTTCTTGGCATTGATCCAAGCATTATCATACGCCGTTTCCGCAGTCAACTACCGGAGCGTTTTGAAATTGCCAAGGGGCCGGTCAGCTTTAATAGCGTCGTCGTCGATTTCGATGAACATACCGGAAAGGCTTTGGCGATCGAACGGGTCTCCGCAATTTTCGAAAACTGAGATCATTTATTGTCGCAAAAAAGGAATTTTTCCGCCGAAGTAAAATAAATAAATGGGGAGGACAAAAGGGGAGGTATGATCGTGGATGTACTAAAAGTTTCCGCTAAATCTAACCCAAACTCCGTAGCAGGAGCATTAGCAGGCGTGTTGCGTGAACGCGGCGGCGCTGAAATCCAGGCCATTGGGGCAGGAGCGCTCAATCAGGCTGTTAAGGCTGTGGCTATCGCCCGTGGATTTGTTGCTCCCAGTGGTGTAGACTTGATTTGTATTCCGGCGTTTACCGATATTCAAATTGATGGTGAAGAACGGACCGCGATCAAACTGATTGTTGAACCGCGCTAGGTCGCGGTAGAAGCGTATTCGGTTCGCATTCCTAATTTAAGTATGTCTGCCGATCGTGAACCGATCGGCATTTTGTGTATTTATCCATATAGAATAACGCTCGCAACCTGGGAGGTGTATTCCGATGGCAGATGATGGACAGACAGGGAACATGGGGCGTGCAGAGCGCGTAGGGCACGGGGCTGAAATGCATGCCAAGTCGATCGTGGCCGATGTACACGTAGACACTTTAGATGTGCTGCTGCGTACCGGCAAAACCATGTCTGAAGGAGCGCCGGCAGGTCATGTCTGCAAAGCCTTTCTGAAAGAAGGCGGCGTGGATCTGCTGGTTACGGCGATGTGGACCGACCAGCGTTTTCGTCCGGAAGGCACGATGCACCGCGTTATGCAAATGGCGGATCTATTTTGGCAGACTTGTGATGGCTCGGACTTTTTTGCAGTGCTAAGCCGTTCCGATCTGGACCGGCTTGGTGGAGGAGGACCGATCGGACTGATGCTGGCGATTGAAGGCGGCGAAGCGCTCTGCGGAGATTTAGCGATGCTACGTCTTTATCATCGGCTTGGAGTCAGATTGCTAACCCTGACCTGGAGTAACCGTAACGAGCTGGCGGATGGCATCTGGGAAAAATCGGCGCAGGGCGGACTGACTGATTTTGGTCATAAAGTTGTCGATTTCATGAATCAACTGGGTATGGTAATTGATTTGTCGCACATATCAGAACGCGGCTTTTGGGATGTCCTCGAATGCTCCAAAGTCCCGCCAATCTGTTCACATTCCAATGCGAAGAGATTATGCCCCAATCCGCGTAATCTTAGTGATGAGCAGGCTGTAGCCCTCGCCGAGAAGGGCGGTGTAATCGGGCTGACTCTTTGCCCGCCGTTTTTGGCTCAAGAAGGTCCGGCTACTTTGGAAGTATTCCTTAATCATATCGATCATTTTGCGGGGCTGCTTGGGGCGCACCATCTCTGCATCGGTTCGGATTTTGACGGAATCACGGCGACGCCGGAGGGGCTGCCCAATATCAGCTATTTGCCGCTGATTACAGAGGGACTACTCCGCAGAGGTTATTCTGATGAGACAGTTGCGGGAATTATCGGAGACAACTTTGTCCGGCTGCTCCGGCAACAGCTCCCGGCCTAAACGCCAATACCAAATGCTAATATCTGGCTGAGCCTGCACCAATTGCCTAAAGGGAACACGGTCGCTAAGTCGAAAAACATAACAAATCACAGCAATCAAATCAAAGCAATCAACGATGCACTTAAACCTACCCTACATCGCAGAAGGAGTGGCAGCAATGAATTTTTGCGGAGAGAAGACCGTCATCCGTCCTATTGCACCGGGAGATTTGCGCTATATTCTTGAGTGGAATAACGATCAGGAGCTTCAGAAGTTCCTGGGCGGGGATTCTGCCAGTACTTTAGAGAAATGCCGGGCATGGTACCGTCAGGCTTTGTCGGATCGACATGCCAAGTATTGTCTAATCTGCAGTACAGCCGGCGTTCCCTTAGGTGATCTGGAGCTGATCAATATTTCATGGCGCAGCGGTGATGCCGAACTGCGGATTCGGATCGGGGAAAAGAATTGCTGGAATCACGGTTACGGAACAGATAGTATTCAGGCTCTTTTGCGGTATGCTTTCAGTGATATGGGTCTCAATCGCATTTATCTGCGGGTTTATTATCATAATACCAGAGCGATTCATGTTTACGAAAAGTGTGGTTTCAAACGGGAAGGTATTCTGAGGAATAAAAAGCCGCGTCCGGGATTTCAGGATATTATTTTGATGCGAATTATTCGGAGCGAATATGAACGTCTTGTGAAGCGGAGCGCATAGCTCCGCCCTTTTTTATATATGCCCTTTTATGCTTGGCTACAGAGGAATTTTGGTAATTAAAGAGAAGTAAATAAGTCTAAACAGTCAGGCTAAGGGGGTATCTTTGTTGCAGAAAATCCGTGTGCTTATCGCAGACAACAATAGAGATTTGTGCGCGGCATTGGCGGAACATATTGAATTGCAACAAGACATGGAACTGGCCGGGGTAGCGTACGATGGGCTTGAGGCTTTGGAGAAGATTCGTGACACGCATCCAGACGTGATCATCCTGGATATTACCATGCCATACTTGGACGGGATTGGGGTTCTGGAGCAAATGCCTGCGTTTGAAGACGGCACCTATCCACGGGTGATTGTGCTGACAGCCTTTGAACAGGAAAACATGATTCAGCGTCTCATCAGCCTGGGTGCGGATTATTACATGGTAAAACCTTTCGATATGAATACGCTCTTTGAACGCCTGCGTCAGTTCTCCCGCGGAACTCAACCGGCGTCGCCACAGTCACGTGAACACTCCGCCGATTATCTCAGCACGCCGAAGGCGTCACGGCCTAAGAACAATCCCACCCCATCAGATGTTGAACTTGAGATCACCAGGGTTTTTCACGAGATGGGAATTCCCGCCCATTTCCGGGGCTATGTTTATTTGCGGGAAGCGATATTAATGTCAGTGCATGAGGTCGAATTATTGGGCAACATCACCAAAAATCTCTACCCGAGGATTGCCGAGAAGTTTAAATCAACTCCCAGTGGTGTGGAATCTGCTATTAGGCATACAATTGAAATCGGATGGCAACGCGGCAATGTTGATTATATGTGTGATTTCTTCGGCTACAGCGATGCGGGTAAATCACGTTTTCCAACAACCGCTTCATTCATTGCTAAAGTTACCGATAAAATCCGACTCGAGACAAGGTTTGTTTCGTAATGGTGTCACTGGTACATAATAATGGTGAATAATAATGAAGAATAATAATGACTTTCCGGTTTCCGGGTAAGCGGGTGGTTGACATATGCAACAACAATTGCGACAACAATCGTTCAATTTGACAGGCTGTTCTCTGTCCGAGTTACAAATAATTGCAGAGCAGCTTGGTGAGAAGCCCTATCGCGCCCGGCAGATATTTCGATGGCTCTACCAAAAAAAAGCATCATCAATTGATGTGATGACAGATCTTAGTCTTGCTTTCCGTCAGAAACTGAGCGCCGGCGGTTATTACGTCGGCGCTTTGAAAATATTACAAGAGCAGCTATCCGCGATTGACGCCACCAGAAAGTACCTATTTGAGCTGGCGGATGGTAACACGATTGAAAGTGTGTTGCTGACGGAGGATGCCCGGGCCACGCTATGTTTTTCGACACAGGCCGGCTGTGCCATGGGATGCACTTTTTGCGCCACCGGTCAGAGCGGTTTTGTCCGCAATTTAAACGCAGGAGAAATGGTTGGTCAGGCGCTAGGCGTGATGCGCAGTACCGACCAGCGCCTGACCAATGCGGTTGCCATGGGGCAGGGAGAACCGTTGGCGAATTATGACGAGACACTCAAAGCCCTGCGGATTTTTAACGCCCCGGATGGCTTTGCGATTGGCGCCCGCCATTTGACTCTGTCAACTTGCGGCCTGGTAGAGGGCATCCGCCGGTTGGCCGAGGAACCAGAGCAGTTTGGCCTGGCGGTCTCATTACATTCCGCCATTGACGTAAAGCGCGCCCAATTAATGCCGAAGGCTGCCAAATATAACCTGGCCGTGCTACAGGCGGCTTGTAAGGATTACACCAACAAGACCGGGCGGCGGATTACGCTGGAATATACCTTGATTGCCGGCGAAAATGATCAGGAGGCTGATTTGCGCGCACTGATCCAGTTTTGCCGGGGATGGCTCTGTCATGTCAATCTGATTCCCTTAAATCCTGTCGCAGCGCTCAAGTACGATCGATCTCTTCCAAGCCGGGTTATGAGATTCGGACAGGAACTGGAGCAGGCCGGTATTGCGATGAGTATTCGCAAGGAAAAAGGAGCGGATCTGGACGCCGCTTGCGGGCAACTTCGACAAAGGCAGGTGCACCGGTCATGAGTTTCCTTGATCGGATTGAAAGTAAGCTCAGCGTTTTTTTTGCCGGATTGTTCAGGCAATCATCCGGGCGGTCGAAGGATAGCCCAATCAAATGTGATGCGGCTGGCCGGGTTAGCGCTGCTGGCATTGCCGGCGCGGCCGGTCAGGCTGGCTGCGCCAATCAATCTGAGCCAGCCATCGAAGATACGAAAGCCTATCGCAAATCGGATCTTGATCACAACAAAGAAGAGTCCACGACCAGAGTTTATTGTCGAATTGCTGATCCGGACAACACAGCTGTAAGAGAGCATCCGTCTCTGCCGTCTATCACGACTCCTTTGGTGCGCTTTGAAGTAAAGCACGGTTTGGATAAGGAATCCGCTTTTGAGTTTGGGATCTGCCAAGGGATAATCGGGCGGAGTAGCGGTTCTTTGATTGAACTGAGTGATCCGAATGTCTCCCGAATGCATGCCCGTCTGGAAATCACGGCCACGCAGACTGTGATTTATGATCATGACAGTACCAATGGAACAAAAGTAAACGGACGCCGTATTACTAAACAGAACCTGCATAACGGTGATATTATCTCCGTTGGCCAGACAGAACTGTGCTTTGCCGTGATTGACCAGAAGGCCAGTCAGGCTGGCTCACAGAAACAGAAAGGCAGGCGCTGATTTTGCTGCAGATCATTCTTTTTTTAGGTCGCCTGCTATTCTTAGCTCTGGCATTTTACTTTTTATATTTTATTGTCAAAAAGACCTCACTTTGGGTCAACACGCCTTGCGAAACTCAGCAGAACGGTAAACTCTATTTGAGTGCCAATCCTGGGGAAACGGAGATCGTGACCCCGGATGGTAGGAGCATAGCAGTCGGTGAGTTTCTCGAAATGCCTTCTCCAATTCGGATTGGAAGGCAGGAAAACAATGAAGTGATCATTAAAGACAGTTTTGTTTCTGCACAACATGCCATCATTGAAAGCGATTGTGCAGCATGGTGGCTTAGAGATCTCAACAGCAAAAATGGAATACTTCATAACGGCCAGCCAGTTAAGGACCGCGTCCGACTGGAACCGAATGATCGCCTTGAAATTGCAGGAATCGAGTTCTCGTGGAGGAGGTGACCGCACTATGCAAGTAGGGATCTGCACAGAGGTTGGCAATGTGCGCCAGCAGAATCAGGATAGCTGCGGTTATGCCGGAGGCTTGTTTGTAGTGGCCGATGGAATGGGAGGAGCACAAGCCGGGGAGATTGCCAGCGCGATTGCCGTTCAGCAGCTTATGCGTCTGGCGGATGTTTCCGAAGGGTATCCCGAAGTTTTGTCTGAAGCCATCGAAGCCGCCAACGCAACCGTATACAATATGGCCTCCGCTGATGAAAATTACCGCGGGATGGGAACAACCATCGCACTGATTAAGCTGATAAATGGTATGGTCTATTTTGCGCATATCGGCGACAGTCGTATTTATTTGAAGCGCGGTCCGCAATTAACTGCTCTTACATTCGATCATTCGGTAGCTGCGGAATTGGTCAGAAACGGCGGCATTACTGAAGCAGAGGCGCAGCATCATCCTCAGCGGCATTTTCTCACGCGGGCCCTCGGAACTGATGCGGTTGCGCGACCTGAGATTGGTCAGATCGCCGCGCAGCAGGGGGACCTGTTTTTGCTATGTACCGACGGATTAACAGGCGTTGTGGGGCCTGATGCCGTCAACCATATTATGGAGCACGGCTCAGGAGTGCAAAGCATGGCGGAAGCCTTAGTGAATGCCGCTTGTGAAGCAGGCGGTCCTGATAATGTTTCCGTAATTATTGTGAGGATTACGGAGGCGGATTTATGAAATCAGCCAACAAGATGTTCTTTCTATTGATTTGCCTATTCACATTGGGGTTATTTCTTGCATTTGCGACAGTGGGAAAAGGCAAATTACTGTTAACATTGTTTTTTTGGGCCGCGTATGTTTTTTTAGTGACCGTCGCCTTTTTAATTGGCCGCAAATTCGAGCTCTTTCCAGAACCAATTCTCTTCATTATTCCGGTCTTTCTTTCCGGATTAGGGCTGACTGAGTTATATGCGTTACAGATGAAACAGACCAACGGCATCTATGATGATGTTGCCTTTCGGCAAATGGCATGGTTGGCGGCTAGTATGATCACAGTGCTGGCAGTCTCGGCACTGACCCGAAAACACAATTATGAAAAGTTGGCGCGCTATAAATACATTTGGGCTATTCTGGGTATGGTGCTGCTGGGATTGACCATTCCGTTTGGACAGAGCTTCGGGGGGGCGCGGTCTTGGTTATCCTTCGGTTCGTTGACCATTCAACCTTCCGAGTTTGTGAAGATTCTCATAGTGCTGTTTCTGGCAGGGTACCTGTCAGAGTACGGGCAATATCTGAAAAATGCCCATCCGAAGTGGTGGATTAGACCTTTCAAAGCTCTATGGTATTTGGGTCCCTTGTTGTTTGTTTGGATCATGGCCTTGCTGCTGTTGGTATTCCAGCGCGACCTGGGTACTGCGGTTCTATATTTCGGCGTTTTTCTAGCTCTGATTTATCTGGTTAGCGGCCGATTCAGCTATGTTGTTGCGGGAGGTTTGGTGGCCGCAGTCGGCGCCGTCATTTCCTTGGCTGCTTTTGATCATGTCCGGATGCGGGTTAAGATCTGGCTTAATCCCTGGAACGATATTACCGGGGCTGGTTATCAGATCGTGCAATCGTTATTTGCGCTCGGATCCGGTGGGATTCTAGGGGTGGGCTTTGGCGCCGGACAACCTGAGATAATCCCGTCTGTGCATAATGACTTTATTATCGCCGCGATTGCGGAAGAACTCGGTTTAATGGGCGGACTGCTGGTACTGGCAATGTTTCTGGCGCTTTGTGCCCGGGGGCTTTACGTGGCCAAAAAGACCGGAACAGTATTCGGTTTTCTGTTGGCCTCGGGGCTTTCGTTGCTGCTCGCGTGGCAGGTGATTGTAATCGTTGGCGGAGTAGTCCGCCTGCTGCCGCTGACCGGCGTTAATCTGCCGTTCATTAGTTATGGAGGCAGTTCGCTGGTTAGCAGCTATGCTACGATCGGATTGCTTCAGGGAATGGCTGGTGGGAACAACTACCATGATGGATAAGCAGCTCAAACGGTTATTTTGTTTTACAGTCATTTTATTTGCTGCTCTGGCAGCGATGTTGACTTGGTACCAGTTTTTCCGCGCGAAGGAGTTATGGGCGCATCCGTTTAATCCCCGGCGGGCAAGCTTGGGTAAGTCCGTGCTTCGGGGAGGATTTTATGATCGCACCGGAGAACCTTTAACCGTTTACACAAAAGACGGGACTGGCATCGGGCGCAATTATCTCCTGAATTCATTGGCGCACGTCATTGGCTATGCCGATCCCCGCTATGGTACAGCTGGTTTGGAGAGTGCCTTTGATTCCGAATTAAGCGGTTCAATTACTGCCATTGAATTGGAAAATGTAATAGCGGCCGTAACGGGGCGTAGCAAGGCAGGAGCCGACATTACCCTGACGATTGATCGGCGCATTCAGGAAGTTGCTGCCGCAACTCTGGCAGGCAGGCGCGGCGCAGTGATTGTGATGGATCCATTAAACGGTGATATTCTCGCCATGGTCAGTAATCCGGGCTTTGATCCTAATAATATTAACAAAGATTGGTTCTGGATTGCCAAAGACGAGCGCCAGCCATTTCTCAATCGGGCGACAGTCGGGTTCTATCCGCCAGGCTCGACTTTTAAGCCGCTGATCGCAATGGCGGCTGCGGACGTTTGGAATGGCACCACAATCGATTGTGGCGGGAAAACAACGGTGGATGGGCGACAAATTTCTGAACCCCGCTTAACCGCGCATGGCGAGGTTGACCTAAATACCGCCATGGCTGTATCTTGTAATGTTGCATTTGTGGAATGGGGGCTGCAGGCCGGATGGTCTGCTATTCGGGAAACCTGCCGCCGTTTCGGCATTGGAGAGGAGACCCCGTTTATATTGCCTTTGGAACGTTCCCGGTTGCCATCAGGAAAAATTTCAGCGGTGGAGTTGGCTGAGACTTCTATCGGACAGGGGCGTCTGCAGATGACGCCACTCTCAATGGCGCTGGCGATTTGCGGAATCGCCAACGAAGGGGTGATTATGGCTCCGAGGCTTGTCAAACAGGTTTCATCCCGCATGGGATTATACGATGCCAATTACCCGGCGGTAGTTTGGCATCGGGCGGCGAGCGCCGGATTATGCCGGCAAGTAACCGCAGCAATGCAGAGTGTGATCGAGTGGGGTACTGGACAGCGGGCCGCCATTCCGGGAGTAACGGTTGCCGGCAAGACTGGATCAGCTGAGAACCCTCATGGCATCTCACATGCTTGGTTTGTCGGGTTTGCACCTGCGGAAGCGCCGCGCGCAGTTGTGACAGTAATTGTTGAAAACGCTGGCTCCGGGGGCACTGTGGCAGCTCCCATTGCCAAAGAAGTATTGCAGGCGGCATTAGCCAGGAGGTGAGGAACAATGATCGGCTCCATCCTTGGTAATCGTTATCGTATCCTGGAATTAGTAGGCGAAGGCGGAATGGCACTAGTTTATAAGGCGGAATGTTCCTTGCTGAATCGCGAGGTGGCAGTAAAGGTCCTTCGACCTCAATATGCCAGCGACGCTGAGTTTGTGGAACGCTTTCGGCGGGAAGCGCAAGCAGCGGCGAGCCTCTCGCATCCAAACGTGGTGAATATTTATGACGTTGGTCAGCAAGACGACATCCACTATATCGTCATGGAATATGTGCGGGGCGAAAACCTGAAGGATATTATCAGGAGAAATGCTCCTTTGCCGATCCACCAAGCGCTGAATATTTCCAGGCAAATAGCGGAGGCGCTTTATCATGCGCATCAAAACAATATCGTGCACCGGGATATCAAACCCCAAAACATTTTGCTCACGCGCGACGGCCGCGTTAAAGTAACCGATTTTGGAATTGCCAAAGCGATTAGCAGCAGTTCTGTCACTCAGACGGGTGTCGTCATGGGTTCTGTGCAGTATTTTTCTCCGGAACAGGCGCGTGGGATCCCGGCCGGCCATGTTTCTGACATTTATGCGTTGGGCTGTGTCATGTATGAGCTGCTTACCGGTTCGGTGCCATTTAAGGGCGACAGTCCAATAGCAGTGGCATTGAAACACATTCAGGATAATCCAGTGCCTCCGCGGCAGATCAGGCCTGGCATTCCGATCGCTGTAGAGGCTATTGTCATGAAAGCACTTGAGAAAAACAAGGAACGGCGTTATCAGTCCGCTCAAGATTTGGCCAACGACATCAGAAGAGCGGAAGGACAGAATATGACCAATCAGACGGATGATTTGGAGGCCACAAGGATCTTGAATGAGGTAAGGATACCGAAAAACAACCGCAAATTTCCTTGGCTGATCGCTGGAATCCTGGCGGTCATACTGCCGCTAATCGGTTTCTTAATTTATTTGCTATGGCCGCAAAGCGGTCCGGCTGTTAAGGTTCCTGACGTATCCGGATATACGGTCAGTCAGGGCAGAGAGGTTCTAGAACGCATTGACCTGCGGCTGAATGTGATCGCGGAAGATTTTAGTGAAGCTGAACCAGGCATTATCTTTTTTCAAGATAAGAGGGCGAACTCTTCAGTGCGCCGGAATACGATCGTGGGCGTTAAAGTCAGCAAAGGGCCCGAATTGGTTACCGTTCCTGATTTGCGCGGCCTGACCGAGAAAGTGGCCTATGCGGAAATTGAGAACGCCCAGCTACTTCTGGGTACGGTTAATAAAGAGCCCAGCGATAGTTACGCCGCCAATTTGGTAATCCGACAAGTCCCTGAGCCAGGCGAGCAAATTCCCAGAGGCGGCAAGATTGATATTATCATCAGCGAGGGGCAGCGCGTGCTTGCGGTCGAGGTTCCTTATCTGGACGGACTCCTGTTGGAACAAGCCGTTGAACAACTGGAGGCGCTTGGTCTGATAGTCGGCCGTGTGGTCTACTTAAATAACCCGCGTTACGCGGCTGGGGTGATCTATGAGCAGCATCCCGTAGCGGGCGAAACCGTTCCACCTGGCACTGCGGTCGACTTTACGGTTTCTGGCACCGAAGAGCAGCGGCGTTCGGGTTCAGGCGATGATGATGGTGATGACGACGCCGCTGGCGGTATCGTGAATTCGCTTGATATCAGAGTGCCGATTCCTGCAGGACAACGTAATCAAAGGCTTCAAATTGTCGTTCGATCTGAAAGCGGCAGCACCCAGGAAGTCTATAGCGGCGTTCACCAGCCGGGTGAGACGTTCTCCCGAACTATTCAGGCGCGGGGACATGGAACGCTTCTGGTGTTTATCAACGACGTCAAGATCAAGGAGTACCGTTTTTGATGAATGTACTCCAAGGTGTTGTAATTGCGTCACTGAGCGGCTTTTGTTATGTGCGCACCGATGATGAGGTCGCCGACGCAGTCGAAAGTCTTGAGTGTAAACCTCGCGGAAAGGTCAAATCTGCCGATAGAATCATCGTAGGTGATCGCGTCGCAGTTACTCGTATCGACGAAAAAACGGGCATAATTGAAAAAATATATCCCCGTAAAAATCAATTATTACGGCCGGTAATCGCCAATGTTGATCAAGTAGTCATTGTCATGGCAATCAAGAATCCGGATTTGAACCTCTATTTGGCAGATCGTTTTCTGCTCCAAGCGGAAACTCAACATCTTGATGTTCTTGTCTGCCTGAATAAATGCGATCTGGCGGCGCCGAAGGAAGTTAAGGCCGCCGCACGTCACTTTGAAGCTGCCGGATACCGCGTGCTGGCTACGGAAGCAGTCCACAACGTTGGTCAGAGGCGTTTGAGAGCGCTTCTGGCAGGTCGGATTTCGGTAGTGGCTGGCCCATCAGGGGCTGGCAAATCGGCGCTTTTGAACATGGTGGAGCCCGGATTTGGCCTGCGCACAGGCAGTATCAGCGAGAAAATCGGGCGCGGGAAACATACCACGCGGCATACCTCACTCCATGCGCTCAAGGCGGGCGGTTTTGTGGCTGACACACCAGGCTTTACGCAACTGGATATCGTCGGTGTCTCCGCCGTAGATTTGGCCTCTTACTTCCGGGAATTTGCCGGTATGGCAGATCAGTGTCGTTTTCGGGGATGTGTACATGTCAGTGAACCGAATTGTGCTATTAAGGCAGCCGTGGCCGATGGGACAATCCGGTCCGAACGTTACGAGCACTATACGCACTTTTATCAAGAACTTATCGATCAGGAAAAACGGAGGTTTCATTGATGCGTCTGGCACCCTCTCTGCTTACTGCGGACTTTCTGAACCTTGGCACGGCCATTAACGCCATTGCTGAAGCTGATGAAATCCATCTTGATATTATGGACGGGCACTATGTCCCAAATCTCTCTTTTGGGCCGGTTGTTGCACAGGCGGTCAGACAAGCAACCCGGCTGAATCTTTCCGCTCATTTAATGGTTACCAATCCTGATGAAATGGTACCCTGGTTTGTAGCAGCAGGATGCGGGCTGATCGTGGTGCATGCTGAAGCCAGTACCCATTTACACCGCTCGCTGCAGAATATCAAAAACCTTGGAGCCGACGCCGGGGTAGCCTTAAATCCATCAACGCCGCTGGGCGTTCTGGAGTACATTGCTCATGATCTGAAGCGCGTTTTGCTCATGTCGGTAAACCCCGGGTTTGGCGGGCAGTTGTTTATCCCCGCCATCTATGATAAAATTAAAAAGTTAGTAAAATTAAGACACGAGTGGAATTGTGACTTTGAAATTGAAGTTGATGGTGGAGTTAAGGCTGACAATATTGAAAGGCTGGCTCAAGCCGGTGTGGATATCGCAGTCGTTGGCTCTGCGGTCTTCGGACCCGGAGATCCTGGCGAAAGGTTGCGGCATTTGCGCCAGGCACTCGGGAGTCAAGCTCATTCGGAAAGGAGGAAATAGAAGTGGCGTTTCAGCATCTTGATTCATTCGTGAAGGCGGCCTATCAGGTTGTCCAAACGATGGTTACCCCCGTGATACAATCGGGACGTCCCTTTTTCAACGAAAGTCCGCTGCAGAAATATGAAGTTAGCGTTTTGGTAGGAGTACTCGGCGACGTTCAGGGACAAGTTATATGCGGAATGAGCGAGGCCACCGCGTGCAGTATTACGAGTAAGATGCTCGGGTATGAAGTGACCAAAATGGATGAGATGAGCAAGAGTGCCATTTGCGAATTGAAAAATATTATTATCGGCAACGCCAGCACTAATTTGTCTCTCATCGGGTTAAGATGTAATATTACGCCTCCGATCCTGCTTTCCGGGGGAGCCGTTCCGGATTTCTTAAAACATATTCAGACGGCCCTTGCCGTACCCTTGGATACTGGCTGTGGTCCCATCGAAATGAATCTGGCGTTGCGGCTTGATGATAAGCAAGCTTAGTAAAGGAGGGCCTTCCTTGAACGATCAAAATGATCAAATTGAAAGAACGATGAAATTCCAATCAAAAGAAGGCAATGTAAGTGAAGTTGCTCTGATACTTACAGAGGTCTACCAGGCTTTGGTTGAAAAAGGCTATAACCCTCTCGATCAAATTGTCGGATATCTGATGTCGGGTGATCCTGCTTATATCACCAGTCACCGCAATGCCAGGGTGCTGGTCAGGAAACTCGAAAGAGATCGGATTATCGACGAGTTGGTACGTACCTATCTGGAAAGAGAGGGTCTTTGATGGCTAAGTTTGTATTAACCGGAGGTCGCTTTCTGGAAGGTTCTGTCACGATCAGTGGTGCTAAAAATAGTACTTTGGCTCTTATGGTTGCTTCTTCCCTCGGTAAGGGGGATGTTTTTTTGACAAATGTGCCCTTGAACTCGGATGTCTACACCATGGCCGATATTTTAAGATCAATCGGGGTGCGGGTTGATATCAGCGACGAGGGTGTCTGCATTAATGGCGCAGATCTGAACAATTATCAGCCTCCCTATGAATTAATACGAAAAATTAGAGCTTCCTTTTATACTGCCGGTCTATTGCTGGCGAGATTGGGCCAGGCGGAAGTTGCTTTACCGGGCGGAGACGAAATCGGATCCCGGCCGGTTGATTTTCATATGAAGGGCTTCCAGTCGCTCGGTGCCGATGTCGCAGTAGAACATGGCTTGATGATTGCGAAAAGCAGCGGTCTGAAAGGATCGAATTTTTATATTAACCGTGCAAGTGTGGGCACGACCGTGAATGTGATACTGGCCGCGGCCTTGGCCGAAGGTACTACCGTATTAGATAATCCGGCCAAAGAACCTGAAATCGTTGATACGGCGATCCTCCTAAATAGTATGGGGGCCAAAATCCGCGGGGCAGGAACCGATACCATTCGCATTGAAGGTGTGGAGAGCTTGCATGGCTGCGAGCATTCGGTGATTCCGGACCGGATTGAAGCCGGAACTTTTATGATTGCGGCGGCGGCCATTGGCGGCGACGTCTTGGTCAAAAACGTGCTGTCGGAGCATCTGCGGATGCCCATTTCCAAACTGCGCGAAGCTGGTGCCGAGGTTACTGAGGGCGATAGCGATATTCGCGTAACTACGAAGTCGCGATGCCGTTCTGTCGATATTGAAACCGCCGTTTTCCCGGGGTTTGCCACCGATTTACAGGCACCATTCGCGGCGTTGCTCTCCCAAGCCGACGGAACCGGCATCATTCGCGAAACGATCTTTGACAACCGCTTCCGTTATGTAGATGAGCTACGGCGCATGGGTGCCGACATCAAAGTGGAACGCGATACCGCCATTATCAGAGGGGTTGAGCGTTTGAGCGGTGCCCCAGTGGAAGCCGCCGATATCAGGGCCGGTGTCTCACTAGTGATCGCTGGTCTGATGTCGGAGGGGATTACGGAGGTCTCCGGTGTTTATCACATTGATCGTGGGTATGAAAATCTGGAAAAAAAGATGACGCAGTTAGGTGCCAGTATCAAGCGCGTGAATGATGAAACCGACGCCTGATTAGATTAAGCGCTCACTCCTGCATCTCTGCGTCAAATTCGAAGAGTATTCGATTAATACGGATTTTGAGAAGGCTGGTAATAAAAACCATGCCTTCTTTGTTTTTCAAACCCCTTGTTTGGTAATACAATGCGCCTGCGTGCCATAATCATAATACAAAATGCACGGAGTCTGATTGTGTAGAGCCCATGTTAGTCTGTAAACAGCGGTCTTTGGCACCAGTGATCACATGGTGGGACGCGCGGAATAAGGATTAGGAGTGAGTGGCTTGTCTGACCTGATTGGTGAGGAATTGACCCCAGCCTTGTTGGACTTGTTTACGAAAAAAATCACCACGGTTGTTGTGGCAACAACTGATGAAGATGGCTGGCCGCGCACCGCACCGGTTAATTTTATTGTTGCGAATGATAAAAAAACCTTGCGGCTCGCGCTATCAAAAAATCATCATACGCTGGCCAATATCAGAAGGGACGGCCGCGTTACCATTTCGATTTTGGACGAAGGAGATACCGCCGCCAGTGTTAGAGGCACGGCCCAGGTGCTGAAAGAGTGTATGGATGTAAATTACAGTGCGGCGATTGTGGAAATCAGCGTCATTCAGGTGAAAAATGATGCTTCTATGTTGCATCTGGTGACGCAGGGCGTGCGCACCCGCTACCGCAATGAACCGACGGTGCTCTACTTCCGGACCATGTTTAACGAGTTGACGAACCATAATTAAGTCTGTCCCAAAGCAGATCAAAATGACCCGATTGGGGACAGTCCCCAATCGGGTCATCCGATCGGCTCATGGATCGGACGGCAGGGTTTCCCTATTAACGTAGCGAATTTTGAGATCATGACAAACACATTTGTACATTTACACAACCACTCACAATTTTCACTGCTTGATGGAGCGGCTTCTCTGGATCAGCTGATCGAAAGGGCCGTTCAGTTGGGGATGCCGGCCATTGCCCTCACGGATCACGGGGTGATGCACGGCTTTGTGAAGTTCTACGAAAAAGCGAAAGCCGCTGGTATCAAGCCGATTATTGGATGCGAGGTTTACATGGCCAGACGTGGCCGTTTGGACCGCGCCCCCGGCCTCGATGAAAACCCCTACCATCTGGTATTGCTGGCCAAGAACGCACAAGGATTTGCCAACCTCTCGAAACTAGTCAGCAAGTCTCATCTGGAAGGCTACTATTACAAACCACGCATTGATCGCGAGCTTCTGGCCGCTTATGGAGAGGGGCTTATTGGTTTAAGCGCTTGTCAGTCTGGAGAACTAGCGACGCTGGTTGCGGAAGGGCGTCCCGAGGACGCGCGTAGGGCGGCCGCTTTTTATCAGGATGTCTTTGGCCCGGAGGACTTCTATGTTGAGCTGCAGGATCAGGGCCTCCAGGGGCAATACGCGCTTAATCGTAAATTAATTGAGCTGGCAGGTGCGATGCACGCGCCGCTGGTGGCGACGAATGATGTCCATTATCTGACACGGGAAGACGCCGCCGCCCACGATGTGCTGCTTTGTATTCAGACCGGCGCGGTCTTGTCTGATCCGGACCGCATGAAGTTCCCGAATGATCAGTTCTATCTGCGTAGCTATCAGGAAATGTACGACCGTTTTCGCGACATTCCGGAAGCGCTCACAAATACACTACGCATTGCCGAACGCTGTAATTGTGAACTCACCTTAGGGAAACCGCGCCTGCCTGATTATGCTGTGCCAAGCGGCTTCACTAAGGCAACCTGGCTCAGACATTTGTGCGAAGAAAACTTGTCGGAGCGCTACCCCAAGACGACCCCTGAGATTACGGACCGCCTGGATTACGAGCTGCGCGTTATTGAGCAGATGGGCTTTCCAGGTTATTTTCTGATTGTCCATGATTTTGTAAAGTATGCCAAACAAGCGGGCATTATGGTCGGCCCTGGCCGCGGTTCGGCGGCCGGCAGCATCGTTTCTTATCTGCTCGGGATAACGGACTTGGACCCGCTGGAATTTGGGCTGATGTTCGAGCGCTTCTTGAATCCCGAACGGATCTCAATGCCGGATATTGATATTGACTTTTGCTATGAGAGGCGCGGCGAGGTTATTGATTATGTACGCCGCAAGTACGGGGAGAACCATGTGGCTCAAATCGTGACTTTCGGTACGCTGGCAGCGCGGGCCGCCGTGCGCGATGTCGGCCGGGTGCTAGGCATGACTTATGGCGAAGTGGATGGGGTTGCCAAACAAATCCCGCAGGAAACGGGCATTTCGTTGGCCGCCGCCCTCAAAGATAATGCGGAGTTGGCGAAAGCCTATCGTGAGAATGAACGCGTGCGGCAACTGCTGGATATCGCCAGAAAAGTGGAAGGGTTTCCGCGGCATGCTTCAGTACACGCTGCCGGTATTGTGATTGCGCCAGAAGAATTAGAACGGCTGATTCCACTGCAGCGTTCCGGTGAAGAAGAAGTCTGTACGCAGATTACCATGGATGATATCGAGCGCATTGGCCTGCTCAAGATGGACTTGCTGGGATTGCGCACCCTGACTGTCTTGCAGAACGCCAGAAATCTGGTGCAGCAAAACCGCGGTGTGGTCATTGATCCGCACACGCTCCCACATAAAGATCCGGCAACGCGAAACCTTTTGAGCAATGCCGCCACCATCGGGGTCTTCCAGTTGGAGAGTCCCGGAATGAGACGCCTGATTGCCAATCTGCGGCCGGAAACCCTGGAAGACCTGGTGCCTCTAATGGCTTTGTACAGACCCGGGCCGCTGGGCAGCGGCATGGTGGAAGATTTTATTCGGGGGCGTCATGGGCAGCGGGAAACAGAATACCTGCATCCCTTGTTGGAACCGGTGCTCAAGGAAACTTACGGGGTAATCCTTTACCAGGAACAAGTGATGCAAATTGGCAACGTACTGGCCGGCTTTTCGCTCGCCGAAGCGGACGTGCTTCGCAGGGCGATGGGTAAGAAAAAGCCGCAGGAAATCGCCGCGATGAAGCAGCGCTTTTTGGCAGGTGCCGCTGGTAAAGGTGTGGCACCCGAGATTGCCGAACACGTCTTTACCCTCATGGAGTATTTTTCGGGCTATGGGTTTAACAAGTCTCATTCGGCCGCCTATGCAGTGGTCGCTTACGAAACGGCTTACCTGAAGGCTAATTACCCCTTGGAATTTATGTGTGCTTTGATTTCGAGCGTGATGGGCTCGTCCGATAAGGTCGCGCAGTATATCGAAGAATGTCGTACGATGGCGATCCCTATTTATGGACCGGATGTGAATTACAGCGATGCGGAATTTAAGATCGCCGAATCCGGAATCAGATTTGGACTCATGGCTGTCAAGAACGTCGGGAGACAGGCGATTGAGCTGATCGTCTCCGAAAGAGCGGGCCGCGGGAAATATCTGTCCATCTATGACTTTTGCAGGCGCGTACCTGGCCATATCGTCAACAAGCGGGTGCTGGAAAGCCTGATCAAGGCCGATGCTTTTGGCTCCACCGGAAAAAACCGACGCGAAACCCTGATGGTGCTGGATAAAGCGCTGGAGGGCGGTGCCGTACGACACGCCGAAGGCCAACTCTCATTTTTCGATCTGGCCGGCAGCGATAGCTTTATGGTCAATGACGAGACTTGGGTGCAGGCTGAGGAGTTTCCCCAAAACGAGCTCTTGCGCATGGAACGAGAAATGCTGGGTGCTTATATTTCCGGTCATCCGCTGGATCACTGGCAAACGCTGTTGAAAAAGGTCGGTGCCGCCACAATCGCTGAATTGAAGGAAGCAGAAGACGGGCGGGAGCAAACGATCGGCGGTCTGGTAACGCGCATTAAGAATGTGACCACCCGCATGGGCCGCCGAATGGCTATGATTCAGATGGAGGATGTCACTGGCGCTATGGAAATTGTGGTCTTCCCGGATACGCTCGTGCGCATGCAGCGGCCGCCGTCAGTGGACGATGTGCTCCTTGTCAGGGGCAAACTGGAACGCCGCGACGAAGACCTCAAATTGCTGGTCGCGCAGATTCGCATCTTGAATCTTAAATCCAGCTAGATTTCCAGCCAAGGCAGAGGAAGGGTAGATTGAAAATTAGCAGGCTGGCTCCAATATCGCAAAATACGACTAAACTACCTTGACATAATTCCTGATTAATGGGTAAAATAGCTTTATAAATAATAGATATGATACGGTGAAGATCGGGAGGAGTACCCAAAGTCAGCACTGCGAGAGAGGGAAACCCACCGGGTGTAAGGTTTCCTCAGAAGGCGTTTGGAGAAGGTCGCCCTGGAGCTGATCAGCTGAGTAAATAGGCTGATCCGGGTTTGCCCGTTAGCGCTATCAGTATGAGCGTCCCGCACCTTGGCGGGAAAGCAGGGTGGTACCGCGGAAGAAATCCTTTCGCCCTTGTATGGGTGAAAGGTTTTTTGTTTTTATGGTAGCAATCCTGTAGGAGATAAACCGCGATAAAATCGGGAGGAAAATCCGATGTATTGTGCATACAGCGAGGACTTCTTTTCTGACAGGGCGCGTAGGAGTATCCAGATCCGGCCTGCCCGCGCGGAAGATGCCGCGATGATTATTGAGGCCATTAACCAGGTGGCTGCGGAAAAGCGCTATCTGACAATGGAACACTTCGAAGCTACCGTCGAACAGGAGCAGGCCTATATTGCCAACCTGGCTTACAATGGAGACTTATTCCTTGTAGCGCTGCATGAGAACAAAATCATAGGTACCCTGACGGCGTTGCGAGCCAAGGGCACATACCGCTCTCATGTAGCCGAATTCGGATTGTCACTGCTGGCCCAATACCGGGATTCCGGTATTGGCAGCAAGCTAATTACGATTCTGCTGCGCTGGTGCAAGGCAGCTGGCATTGAAAAACTTAATCTGGAGGTTTTTCATGATAATTCCAGGGCCATTGCGCTTTATCAAAAAATGGGATTCCGCACGGAGGGGATCCGGAAGAGGCAGATTAAGATCGACAATCGTTACATTGATCTCATTCAAATGACTTTATTTATTACGGAGGGAAACTAAGATGAGTGACTCAACAGACAAACAGATAGCAACTGACACAGACAAACAGATGGCACCGGCGTACGATTACCGCGCAGCTGAAGAAAAGTGGTATCGCTTCTGGGAGAATAGCGGTTACTTTGCGGCGCATGTCAATCCGGATAAGGAACCATTTTCGATCGTGATACCGCCGCCCAATATCACTGGCAAGCTGCATATGGGTCACGCCATGGATGAGACCATGCAGGACATCATTGTGCGCTGGAAAAGGATGTCCGGATTTGAGACCTTGTGGCTGCCAGGCACGGACCACGCCAGTATCGCCACCGAGGCTAAAGTGGTTGAAATGTTGGCCAAAGAAGGTCTGACCAAGACGGAGATTGGCCGGGAAGCCTTTCTCGAGCGCGTCTGGGAATGGAAGCGGCAATATGGCGGCACCATTGTCAATCAGCTGAAACGCCTCGGTTCATCCTGCGATTGGTCCAGGGAGCGTTTTACCATGGACGAAGGCTGTTCACGAGCCGTGCGTGAGGTCTTTGTGCGCCTATATGAAAAAGGCTTGATCTACCGCGGTGATTATATGGTGAACTGGTGCCCGGTCTGCCAGACCAACATCTCCGATGTGGAAGTGGAACATGAGGAGGAAGAAGGCAGCCTTTGGTACCTGCGCTACCCGCTGGCCGATGGCGCTGGTGCCGGCGATGGTGCTGGGGCTGCGATCATTGTCGCCACGACCCGTCCCGAGACCATGCTGGGCGACACTGCTGTGGCAGTGAACCCCGCCGATGAGCGTTATCGTAAGTTAATCGGGAAGACAGTGCTGCTGCCAATCATGAACCGCCCGATTCCCGTAATCGCTGACGAATATGTCGCCATGGATTTTGGTACCGGTGCCGTAAAAATCACGCCGGCCCATGATCCTAATGACTTTGAGATGGGTATACGGCATCAGCTGCCCAAAATTGCGGTCATTGGCGAAGATGGACGCATGACAGCTGCCGCAGGCAAATACGCCGGTCAGGATCGTCTGGAATGCCGCAAAGGGATCATTGCCGAACTGGAAGCCGCCGGGTTGCTGGAAAAAACCGAAACCCATGTTCACAATGTCGGCCATTGCTACCGCTGTGATTCCAGCGTTGAACCGCTGATTTCCAAGCAATGGTTTGTCAAAATGGAGCCTTTGGCAAAACCGGCCATTGATATCGTGAAAAACGGAGCCGTTGAATTTATTCCGGAACGCTTTACGAAGATCTACCTGAACTGGATGGAAAATATCAGGGATTGGTGTATTTCCCGGCAGCTGTGGTGGGGTCATCGCATTCCAGCTTGGTATTGTGGAGACTGCGGGGCAGTGATCGTCGCCCGGGACGCGCCGCAAACTTGCGGAACTTGCGGCAGTAGTAACCTCACTCAAGATCAAGATGTCTTGGATACTTGGTTCTCATCAGCGTTATGGCCGTTTTCGACTTTGGGATGGCCTGATCAAACGCCTGAATTAGAGTATTTTTATCCCACTTCGGTGCTGGTCACCGGCAGGGATATCATCTTCTTCTGGGTGGCGCGCATGATCTTTATGGCTTTGGAGTTCATGGAAGAGCCGCCTTTCGCCAAGGTGATCATGCATGGCTTGGTTTTAGACCATGACGGTAAGAAGATGAGTAAATCACGCGGCAATGCGATTGATCCGCTGGAGGAAATTGAGGAGTTTGGTACGGATGCCCTCCGTTTGGCAATGATTACCGGTAATACGCCTGGATCAGACTTCCGTTATCAGAAGGGCAAGATCGAAGGCTATCGTAACTTTGCCAACAAACTCTGGAATGCCTCCCGGTTTGTGCTGCTGAATCTGGACGACGAACGTCTCAGCCTGAGTGATTTCAAAGGCAGCTTTACGCTTCCTGACCGGTGGATTCTCAGTCGGTACAACAACACTGCCGCTGAAGTGCAGCGGTTGCTGGAACGCTTTGATTTAGGCATGGCTGCCCAGACACTCTATGATTTTGTCTGGAACGAGTATTGCGACTGGTATATCGAGATGGCGAAACCGCGGCTGAGGAGTTCCGAGCCCAGCGAACGTCGCACAGTGCAGGCGGTCCTACGGCATGTTTTGCAGGGGACGTTGGAACTGCTGCACCCGTTCATCCCGTTTATTACAGAAGAGATCTGGCAGAAGCTGCCTGGCAATAGTGGTAGCATCATGATTGCGCCCTGGCCGCAGGCGGATCCCGGTTTAATCGATGCCAAAGCCGAAAAGGAAATCGGGGCGCTGATGGATATCATCAGGGCGATTCGGAATGTCCGGGCGGAAATGAATGTGCCGCCTGCCAAGAAGGTGGAAGCCATTTGTCAGGCCGACCCGGAAAAGGGCCAGCTCATTGACACGAATCGGATTCTGCTGCAGACGTTGGGAGGGTTATCGACAATTACGGTGATTCAGGAAGACGCGCCCAAACCGGAAAAGGCGGCGGCCGCAGTGGCGGGCGGGATCTCGCTATTCCTGCCGTTGGCCGGGATGATCGATCTCACCAAAGAGGTTGAGCGCCTGGAAAAAGAATATCACCAGATGCAGGGTCTTTGTGCGGGGGTGGAAGCCAAGCTCTCCAATGCGGGGTTCTTGGCGAAAGCACCGGCCGAGGTAGTCAGTAAGGAGCAGGAGAAACTGGCTGGCTATCGCGAGAAAGCGCTTAAATTGAAAGAGCGCCTGGACGCTCTAAAAGGGTAATTGCCAAAATGCACGGGCGAATGCCAGGTGCATCCTACGGGAATGCAAGGGGAAAGCAAGAACAGGAGGGATTAAATGCTGGAAATAAATGGCCTTTCAAAGAGTTATGCTGACAGTAAAGTTAAGGCTGTCGACAACCTTAATCTCAGCGTGAAACCGGGCGAAATCTTCGGTTTTCTGGGGCCTAATGGGGCTGGTAAGACCACCACGATCAAACTGGTGGTTGGCCTGCTGAACCCTGATTCCGGAACGATTAAGATCAATGGCTTTGACAACCAGACGGTGACGCTGGAAGCCAAAAAACAGATCGGTTATGTCCCTGACAACCCCGACCTCTATGATCGCTTGACCGGACTGGAGTATCTCAACTTTATTGCGGATGTCTATGAGGTGAATGAGAACGTCCGCCGCACAAATATTACCCGGTATTTGGAGATGTTCGAATTGACCGGGGCCGTCAAAGACCTGATTAAGAGTTACTCCCATGGGATGAAGCAGAAGCTGGCGCTCACTTCAGCGTTGCTGCATGAGCCAAATGTGTTGATTCTGGATGAGCCGATGGTTGGGCTGGATCCGAAGTCAGCCCACCTATTCAAAGAGGTGCTGCGGGACCATTGCGATAAAGGTAAGGCCGTCTTTTTCTCGACTCACATTCTGGATGTTGCGGAGCGTTTGTGTGACCGCGTTGGCATTATCAGTCATGGCAAACTGATTGCCTGCGGTACTTTGGATCAGCTGCGCAAAGGCGATTCAAAAGAAACGCTGGAGCAAATCTTCTTGGAGTTGACCGAATCATGAAACAATGGATAGCACTCATCAGAACCAGTCTGAAGGTCTATTTTGGATTCTCGGTCTGGCGTTACCAGTTTAAAAACGACAAGAAGAAGCTCCTTGAGCTTGCTGCCATTGCACTGGCAGTCGTGGTGGGCGTCGCGCCGATCATTTATGGTTATATTAAGCTAATTATCGGTTTTTATGATTTGGGAGCCGCCCTTGGTCAGCCAGAATTCATCTTGATGCTGGCCGTGCTGGTATCCCTGCTGATTACGCTGATCTTTGGATTTATCAGCCTGCTCAGCGGATTCTATTTTTCCAATGATCTCAGCGTGTTGGTGCCATTGCCACTGACGCCGATTCAGGTATTGGCCTCTAAATTCGTGCAGGTTCTGGCGACCGAATACCTTTCGATCACCTTTCTTTATTGGCCAGCTGTCATTACCTATGGGATCAAAGCCGGGCCATCATTCCTATACTGGCTGGCGTCCCTGGCTGTTTTTGTACTGCTGCCGATGTTGCCATTGCTGATCGCGGCTATTTTTGTAATCCCGCTGATGCGTTTCCGGAAAGCAAACAGTGACGTTGAGCGCTGGACCGCCGTTATTTCGATTATTATGCTCGTTGTCATTCTTGGAGCGCAATTTGCTTTTCAGCGGATGGTGATCGCGCAAGGCGCGGACGCCAACATCGAAGAGGCTCTCTTCCAGACCAGTCTGGGACTAAGCAAAAGTGTCAGCCGCTATTTTCCGCCCAGCCTTTGGGCAATGATGGCGCTGCACAAAGCGGGCACATTGGTCGGCTGTGGCTATTTCCTGCTCTATGCGCTGTTAGCGGCAGGGTTGGGGGCCGCGATGTTTTGGATAGCCAAGAAGATGTTTTACCGCGGCTTGTTGAGCGGCAAAGAAACCCGCGCTTCCAAAAAGTTGGTCGGTCAAGAACAGCTGACCAAGGAAGCCGGATTGCGCCGGACGCCCCTGACAGCGGTTTTTATCAGAGACTGGAAGCTTTTCTGGCGTACTTCGATTTGGGTAGTGAACAGCATGGTAGGGGCGCTGATTATGCCGGTGATCCTGGCCCTCACGTTCTTGATGATGCCACAGGAGCAGGCGCTGCCCGATTTCGCGGAACTGCTGGAGAAAGCCAATCTCTGGGGTATTATGCCGCTGATCATTGTCGGTGTCACGATGCTGTTCGGTTCCATGTTTGGATTGGCGTCTTATGCGATTTCCCGGGAAGGTCCGCTCATCTGGATCTCGAAGGTGATCCCGGTAGCTCCGGCCATACAGGTGCGTGCCAAACTAAGGCATGCTCTGGTGATGATCATAATCGCCATGATCCCGACTTGGATTGTTGCTGGCGTGATGCTCAAGATTCCGCTGCTCTATTTTCTGCCTGGCGTAGTGCTTAGCATACCAGGCCTGCGGGGAATCCTGGCTGCCGGGCTACTGGTCGATCTTCTGAGACCTTATTTGACGTGGGATAATCCCACAAAGGCAGTCAAGCAGAACCTGAATGTGGTTTTTGCGATGTTTGTCGCCTTCTGGGTTATAGGGATTGGCGCCTTTCTGGCCGTAAAAATGATTACTGCCGGGTTGGCTTTATGGCAGGTCTATCTCGGTGTCATTGTTTACTTGCTGCTGTTGATGGTCGGATTGGAAATGATCTTGCGCAAGACTGCCGCGCAGAGATACGCTGCCATTGAGGTTTGAGGGAGGAAGGATTTGCGCGTGATCAAGGAGAATTTCCCATAACAGCAGATCAATGAAATGGGAGGAAATGGCGTGCAAAAAAAGAAACTGGTCTTACGCGTAGTCCTATTATGCGCATGTTTTGCGACCTTGGCCACTGCTCTAACTGTTTTGGCTGCTGATCCCGTCATTGAACAGGCAGATACCCTGTATTCTAACAGAGTAAGACAACCCGGTTCGATTGATAAAGGCATTGCTCTGCTGGATGGGTATTTGGTCACTCATGTGAACAGCTATGACGCTCTCTGGCGGCAAGCCCGTTTCTATTGGTTTAAGGGCGATCGCTCTCCGGAAAAGAAGAAGCTGCCGCATTATGAAGACGGCAAGGCTTACGCCGAATTGGCGGTGCTGGCCAACCCCAATGGTGTCGAAGGCCATTATTGGTTGGGCTCCCTGACAGGCGCTGTTGGCACTGAAAAAGGCATTCTGAACAGCCTGTTCATGGTTGCGGGAATGAAGGAGCAGATCGAGATCGTCTTGAAACTGGATCCTAATTATCATGATGCTTATAACGTTTACGCTCAATTGCTCTGGAAATTACCTGGTCGCCCACTATCGATCGGAGACAAGAAAAAAGCTCAGGAGTATGCCAAGAAGGCAACCGAGTTGTCTCCTGACACGATCGGGCATTGGTTATTGCTTGGCGAAATTGCGATCTCCAATAAAGATTATGCGATCGCCAGGACAGCGTTTAATAAAGTCCTGGCACTGCCCGATAACGAGGAAGACCTGGTCAAATCCAAAGAGCAAAAAGCAAAGGCTACCACACTGCTGAAGGAAATTCAGAATAAATAAGGACACAGGGGGACGGTTCTCCTGTGTCATTGACTGGTTGAGATTCGGTCGGAAATGACACAGGAGAACCGTCCCTCTGTGTCCCCTGTGTCTAAGGAGCATTCAACGCATGACGTACGAAGAAGCCCTCAACTATCTGGCATCTCTGGGCAAGTTCGGGATTAAGCCAGGGCTGGGCCGCGTGAGCACCGCCCTGAATCTTTGCGGTAACCCGGAGCGCCAATTACGTTTCATTCATATCGCCGGCACCAATGGTAAAGGTTCGACAACCGCCATGGTGGCAGCGATACTGAGAAGTGCCGGTCTAAAAACCGCCCGGTTCACTTCGCCGCATCTGTGCGATTATTGCGAGCGCATCGTCGTTGATGAACAACCGATCAGCCATGCGGAATTTGCAGCGCTAATCACTGATTTGCAGCCCGCGATCGATCAGGTCTCCGCCGGCCCGGACGGCTCGATGACGGAATTCGAAGTGCTGACCCTGGCGGCCTTGTATTATTTCGCCAGCCGCCAGCCGGATGTCTGTATCATGGAAGTCGGCATGGGCGGCCGGTTGGACTCCACCAATGTCATTGTACCGGTTGTTTCCATGATCACGCCGGTTGACATGGATCATATGGATCGGCTCGGTAACACGCTGGCAGAGATTGCCGCTGAAAAAGCTGGTATCATTAAGGCAGGGCGGCCAGTCGTGATTGCCAGACAAAAAAGTGAGGCTGAGAAAGTCATTAAAGCTCATTGCCAACAAAAAAATGCTTATCTATACGCTTTCGGCGATGACTTCTCTGTGACGGATATCAGCACCACGTTTGCTGGAACTTCTGGAACCTATTGCACAATTAAAGGAATAGAGCGTAATTACGAGGGCTTGCGCATCAACCTCTATGGCAAGCATCAGGCCGAAAACGCCGCCACTGCCGTAGCCGGTTGTGAGGTGTTTGCCGCCAATATCGGAAGGCAGCTTGACAGCGCCGCCGTGCAACGCGGCCTTACGGAAGTCATCTGGCCGGGACGCTTCGAGATTTTTCAGTTGCCGCAGCCGCTGGTATTTGATGGGGCGCATAACATGCATGGGATTAGAGGATTGGTGGGTGCCCTCTCGGATCTTTTCCCGACCCAAAAAGTACGGTTTGTCACCGGCATCCTTGACAATCGGCCGGTCGAAGAAATGATTGCCGCCCTCGCGCCACTAGCGGCTCACTTTTATGCCACTGCTGCAGATTATCACGGTGTGGCGTCTCCAGCCAGGATTGCCAAAGCTGCTGCTGATCAGGGAGTGGCGACCAGCGTCGTTGAAGGTGGACTGCACGCTCTCAGGCAAGCCTTGTCAGAAGCGCAGCCCAACGAGATAGTATGTTTGTGCGGCTCGCTTTATCTGGTAGGAGAGGTACGCTCCGCGCTGCAAAACTCATCGGAAAACTCCTCCGCCACGAGGAAGGAATAAAGCCTCGTTTGCCTAATAGTATCTATAGGGTTTTTTTACTTTTTTCATTACACATTAAACACTAATCACTAACCCTTAACCACTATTTCATACAGAGAGGATTCATCATTGATGGATAACAGAGATATAGCAGTCTTTGTCGGAGCATTTGGCAGTGGCAAAACCGAAACCGCCATCAACTATGTGCTCAAAAGCGCGCAATCCAATCCGGAAAAAAAGCACGCACTGGTTGACTTAGACATCGTTAATCCCTATTTCCGTTCCCGGGAAGAGGAACAGTATTTGACTGAACGCAATATTCGAGTAATCTGCACTTCTCTGGATAGCAGGCAGGCAGATCTGCCGGCCTTGAGCCCAGAGATTTTCTCTGTTTTTCAGGACACTTCTTACAATGCAGTTTTTGACGTTGGCGGCGATCCGAACGGCGCCAGAGTGCTCGGCCGGTATCACCAATACTTTGAAGCCGAGCCTGCCTATCAGATGTATCTGGTAGTTAATCCTTACCGACCTATGACCGGAACACCGCAAGGTATTGTCGATATGGCCAATTCCATTGTACCCCGTAGCCGTATTAGGCTCACGGGCATAGTTTGCAATGCCCATATGAAGGCAGAAACGGATCTACCGATCATCAAGCGCGGCTATGAGATTGTTAAGCAAAGCGCCGACGCACTGCAATTGCCAATTTCGTTTATTTGTGTTCCGGAATGGTTGCAGGTCAGTCAGGAGGAGTTTGCAGAGCCTCTTTTCCCACTGCAATTATTCATGATGCCATTTTGGGAAAAAGGTCAGCCAGGGAAGTAAAAGCTGAGAACCACTGAAGGGGGGAGCGTCAGGGTGGCCAAAGTAACATTCAATGAGGATTTGTGCAAAGGCTGTGGGTTGTGCATCGATTTCTGTCCTAAAAAGTGTCTGGGGTTTGCGGAACATTTCAATGCCAAAGGTTATAAACCGGCAGAAATGAAGAAGCAGGAAGACTGCATCGCTTGTGCTTTTTGCGCCCGTATGTGTCCTGATGTAGTTATTGAAGTATATAAATAAGGCTCTGTTGGGAGGGATTAAGTTGGCCGAAAAAGTCCTTATGAAGGGAAATGAAGCGATCGCGGAAGGCGCTATTGCCGCCGGATGCCAGTGCTTCTTTGGTTATCCGATTACTCCGCAGAACGAAGTGCCCGAACACATGTCGAAACGCATGATTGAGCTTGGGCGTGTATTCTTACAGGCCGAAAGCGAAGTGGCCGCTATTAACATGGTCTACGGTGCCGCCGGTGCCGGAGCGCGTGTCATGACCTCTTCATCCAGCCCAGGTATCAGTCTGAAACAGGAAGGTATTTCCTACATTGCCACCGCAGAGCTACCCGCGGTGATCGTCAACGTACAGCGTGGTGGACCGGGGCTTGGCGGTTTGTGTCCGTCGCAGTCTGACTATTTTCAGGCTACCAAAGGCGGCGGCCATGGCGATTATCATTTGATCGTCCTCGCGCCTTCTTCTGTACAGGAACTCTATGACATGGTTGGCGATGCCTTCGATCTGGCAGACAAATACCGTAATCCGGCCATGTTGCTCACCGACGCCGTCATTGGCCAAATGATGGAGCCGGTCGAGCTTAAAGAACGCAAAGTACCGAATGTAGATAAAAGTTGGGCAACCACAGGACACCAAGGCAAACGTAAGCACAATATCGTGAACTCCTTAGGTTTGGCCTGGGATGAATTGGCTGAGATGAATAAGCGTCTTTATGATAAGTATGAGACCATTAAAGCCAATGAAGTTCGTATTGAAGAGCAGAATGTCAACGATGCCGACCTCGTTGTGATCGCTTATGGTTCATCATCCCGCGTTGCCAAGTCCGCTATTGCTCTGGCACGCGCTAATGGCGTCAAAGTTGGCTTGCTGCGCCCCATCACCTTATGGCCGTTTCCCAGCAAGAGAGTGGCTGAACTGGCTGCCCGGGGCAAGAAGTTCCTGGTCGTCGAAATGAGCTTCGGCCAGATGTATGAAGATGTCAGGCTGGCTGTTGACGGTAAGGCCCCAGTCGACTTGCTGTATAAACTGAATGGTACGGTCCCGAGTGTGGAAGAGGTCCAGCAGCGTATTGAATCCTTGAAATAATCGCCGTTGCGCGGCTATTTATGTTTTGGAGGTGTTGAGGTTGCAAACGGTGTTCAAAAAGCCGGAAGCTTTAACGGACGTTCCGTTTCATTATTGCCCCGGTTGTACCCATGGTATCATTCACCGGTTGGTGGCTGAAGTTCTCGATGAACTGAATGTCACCGGGCGGGCCATAGGCGTAGCGCCAGTTGGGTGCGCGGTGTTGGCTTATAAATATTTCTCATGTGATATGCAGGAAGCTGCTCACGGGCGCGCTCCCGCAGTGGCGACCGCTATTAAGAGATCTGTTCCCGGTAGTGTCGTTTTTACGTATCAGGGCGACGGCGACCTGGCTTCCATTGGTGCTGCTGAAATCGTGCATGCCGCTGCCAGGGGAGAAAAGATCACGGTCATCTTTATTAATAACGCCATCTACGGCATGACCGGCGGGCAGATGGCCCCCACTTCGCTCATCGGACAGAAAACAACGACCTCGCCTTTCGGCAGAGATCCGGAGCTTACCGGTTATCCGATTAGAATCTCCGAAATGCTGGCGACCCTTACCGGCGCTAAATATGTCGTCCGGACGAGTGTGCACAATCCGGTGAACGTCAATAAAACTAAGGAAGCCATCCGCAAGGCTTTCGAGTGCCAACTGAATGGCATCGGATTCTCTTTGGTGGAAGTCGTTTCCTCATGCCCGACGAACTGGGGCATGACACCGATGGAAGCCCTCAAGCATGTTGAGAACAAAATGATTCCGTATTATCCTTTGGGCGTATATCGTTCGCCGGAGGAGGATGCAAAGAAATGAAATATGATATCATCGTTGCCGGTTTTGGCGGCCAGGGTGTTATGATCATCGGAAAGATGATTGCTTTTGCCGCTATGAAAGAGGGCAAAAACGTTTCCTGGTTCCCGTCCTATGGTCCGGAAATGCGCGGCGGAACCGCCAACTGTACCGTAGTTGTTTCTGATGAGGAAGTCGGTTCTCCGCTCGTCCTCCATCCGGATATGGTGATCGCGATGAACCTGCCTTCTTACGACCGCTTTGAAAAGGATCTCAAGCCGGGTGGCTACTTGGTTTATAATTCTTCGATGGGCGATTTCAAAAAGCGTAGAGACGATATCGAGTATATCGGTCTGGCAGCTAATGACATGGCTAACGAGCTGGGTAACAGCAAAGTTGGCAATATCATCATCCTGGGTGCCGTTTCTCAGAAACTGCCCCTCAAAGAGGAGTCCTATCGCTTGGCGATGGAAGATGCCCTGCATCGTCCGGAGCTCATGCCCCTCAACCTGAAGGCATTCAAAATGGGTAGGGAGCATAAGTAGGACAGGGAAGTAAGGCAAGTAAGGCAAGTAAGGGTAGAGGGGTTAGGGGTCAGGGCCCAGGGGCCCTGGTGTCGAATAGATAAGAAGCAAGCTATGATTTGCGCCTACCCTTACAGGAGTGCTGAAAGAGAAAAGACCAGATGGAAGTGTGTTTTGCTTCCATTTGGTCTTTTTGGTATGGTATGGCGCGATGAATGCTGGCGTCGATCGCCTTCTTGACATCAATCAGGATTCCAGTGCCTTCGCAACCGGAGCCATGGTTGGAGTCAAATTGCGGTATAGCATGCTGTTAAAGTACAATGCAAATCCACCGAGCAACAGAAATGAACCTGCTTTTGTAATAAGCATAGGCAAAGTTGCTTCATATCCGGATAGTATCTGAAAGATTGTCTGTGTAATCATCATGATGCCAACAATGATACAAGCTTTTAGTAATGAGGCTAATATGATGATTCCCAGCTTGTCTTTTTTCTTTAACAAATGCAAACACACAAGACACAATGGTCCAATAATGCCTATGTCTAAAACATTTGTTACTGAAGTTGTGTATACTTCAATCAGTGGATGTGTTGTATTTGAAATAACTGTTTGGATAATTTCAGGCATCCAAGCAACAATTAATGCAACACCTGTTAAGATCAGAAATACCTTAATGCCCTTTTTGGGATTATAATTTAGTTCTTCGCTTTTTATTTTACGCATAATAGAAAAGAGCCCGAAGAGAGTACATGTGAAAAGTCCAATGTATAATAAATGATATTGATTGTAAGTAACGCCAAAGGAGAGACTTGCCGCATAATAGAAGGCTACGGAATATACGGACATGAGCTTAAGCTTTGTACTATTGTTAGATCCTTTTGCGTTCTGAAAATATGTATATATAAACAGAGGTACAAAGATAAATAGAATCATAAAATCAGTTCCTATAAAAATAGGAGCTGCAAAGTATGAGTCATGCGCATAAATTCCATTACCATACATTTTTACCATATCGCCATATTGATTTGCTACTTCATAGCTTTTCGAGAAATCCGATGATAGTACTCCTGTTGCCGATATGACAATCAAAAGTGCAATGATAACTATTGATAAAACATCTTTTTCCTTTTCCATTATAATTCCATCCTTTCTTGCGCCGCCACACAGGTTCCGCGCGTCCCTAGACCAATCCGAAATACTTCCTTATTCAACATTCCCATATTATAACATGCAGCTCTAAATATTGAAAGAAGCTGAGGTTCGAATACACAGGCGCCGGTGCATTATGAACTCGACAAACACAGAAAAAGGCATGGTCGCCATAATGGCAACCATGCCGCGTCTTACTCACTTAGCTTTATATCTCTCAGGAACGGCTCCGACCCACTAAGTTGCAGGCGCTGTCCTGGCCGAATTCTGATTTAAAGATCTGGTAATAGTAGAATTCCTCTTTCGAACGTACCTGAATTCCATTGGCGCGTGCGTCAGCATAATCTTTGGCCGACACGTGCCGCTCCGCAAATTCCGCCAGCACATCAGCTGCGCCGGTTCCTTCCGAGAATTTCTCTTTACCACGTTGGATGATTTCCTCTGGCAGCAGACAGCTGCCGCTAAATGCTTCCCGCAAACACCATTTTGTGATTGCGCCCGTACCGGCTGCGCCGCCAATAACGGCCGCATCCGCCACACCGGCCGCATCAGCAACGCCCACTGCGCTGCCCGCCTCCGCATCCTTACGCTTAAACCACGGCGGGATGCGCATCGCCAGACCCAGCATCGCCACATCCAGGAACGGCGCCCGTCCCTGCAGCCCATGAGCCATCGTCATGCGATCCACCCGCTGCAGGCCTGATTGATGCAGCTCCGTCGTTATTTCTCGCAGCTCGCGGTGCAAATCGCCCCAATCCGTAAAGCGCTCCAGGTATTCATAACCCGCAAACAGCTCATCCGCGCCTTCGCCGATCAGCACCACCTTGACATATTCCGCCGCCATTTCGGCCAAAAAGTAGTTGGCGACCGCACTGCGTACCAGGAATTGATCATAGGACTCCAGATAATAGACGACCTCCGGCACAATCTGCCACATGGCCCGCGGATTCATGATCAATTCGCGGTGTTTGGTGCCCAGATGCCGCGCCGCCATATGCGCAAAGCGACGATCACTGCTTCGCTCCATGCTGACACTGAAGGTCGGCAGATCCGGCACAAACTGTGCAGCGATCGCGCTAATCAGGCTGGAATCCAAACCGCCACTCAAAAAGCAGCCAAGCGGCACATCATTCGTCAGCCTCTTTTTGATCGCCTCAGCGAGCGTCTGACGGATCTGGACCAATGCTTCCTCCCAGGACAAATCAGGATCATATTCCTGCGGTAGTTGGTAGTAGGGCTGGAAGCCCTGCTGCGGAGTATAAACTGTTCCGGGCGGGAACTCTGCAATCGTCCCGTTTTTGTGATCAAACGCCTTAATTTCCGATGCATATCGGATGCCATTGCCATTCTTGGACTTTTGATAATACAACGGCTTGACTCCCATGGGATCCCGCACGAGCACCGCCGTATCCGGCCCGCCAATGGCGAGGGCGAACATCCCATCCAGTTTTTCCAGTCCGGCAAGACCCTCCTCTTCATAGAGATGCAGCACAGCCTCGGTATCGGTGGTAGTTCGGAACTGATGCCGGTTCTGCAACCGCCGCTTCAGCTCCCGGTAGTTATAGATTTCACCGTCCAGCGTAACACAGAGCGTGCCATCCTCATTGTAAATTGGCTGCCGCCCGTTCGGGGCATCATGAATGGCCAGCCTGGTATGACCTAAGCAAAAACGGTCATTTACCGAATAACCATGACCATCCGGCCCGCGATGGCGGAGCTTTTGCATAGGCGCGCTGAGATCCGCACCTGCACCTGCATCCGCGGTGCCCGGGGAGCTCCGGGAGCCTCGAAAACCAATAAATCCGCATATACCTCCCATATTTGGCCTCCTTTTCGATATTTTCGCGCGTTATTGCCTTTTTTTCGTCTTCTACACCAAATCCGCACGCCCCTTTATTTTTTTAATATTTGAGTTGGGACTAACATATGATTTATTAACGCCCGTCCAGAAAATTCGTTCGCAAGGTTCGCCAGATTGCGGGCGGAGTCGGGAGCGGCATAAGCGCCACAGGCACCACCTCAATGCCATCCTGCCATACTACTGTAATTAATTTGGCAGGATTGGAAAGAATAGAGGGAGCTGCCAAAGTTAGCATATTATATGACAAAAGTCATATAAGTAAGTAAGGGGAGTGAGGATTGTGGAAAAGAAAGGCGTCAAGGTTGTTACCGATTTGCTGACCAAAACCGTCGGCCTCTTATTCTTCTCTTTGCTGGCGATCGGCCTGGGAGTCTTGTTTGGTGTGCTTTTTGAAGGTATGCTGCGCGAAAATCCGGATGACACGGCGCTGGTGGAATCGAATGATTCTGTGCTGCAAACCGTTTCGTTTACCGAGGACTTCGATCTTTCTGCCGCTGCGGATGAGGAAGCCCAGCCAGTGCAAGGCACATCTCAAAGCGCTTCTGCCATTGGAGTGGTTAGTAAGGTGCTGGTCGGCCCGTTTAATAGCTATCAGGAAGCGGCCGCTGCTGGCGCTCAACTGCAGAGTGAAGGCTATCCGACTTACATCTTAAGCAAAGTGCCTTATGCTGTACAGGTCGGAGCCTTTTCCAACGCGACCAATGCGGAAAACCTGAAAGCCGAATTAATCGCCAAAGGTTACGAGGCATTCCTTAAAGTCGAATAACAGCTAATCCCGTCAAGTCCCGGCACCGCAGGCCAGTCCGCGCCATTTCGGATTGCTTGCGGTTTTTTGATGCGCAAACACCTGCTGGATTCCTGAGTGTTTTTTGGTCGTCGTGCAGAAATCGTAATCTTGGCGAAGGACTTTTGTTTTTCGAGGTGAATATCTACTTATCTCATGGTTGTGATGATGTGCCAGCTTTCGTAACAGCTATCTGAAACCGATTTGCTACTGGGTTTGCGGAAAGGAACGACCATCGTGAGAACAGCAGATGTTGCCGGAGAACCTCCGGACGAACATTATTTCGCAAAAAGGTATGGGGAAAACGAAGGTCTGAACCTGGATCTCAATAATGAGGTCTTGTCATCTTGCCCATCAACCAGTATACTGTATACAGCAGGTCTGATAAAAAAACCCAAAAGCCCCGAAAGTCGCATGGGCTGCGTGGGTTAGGGCAGGCCTCATTAATCATGTTTATTTATGATAATGCTCATTTAGTTGCATTTACCGGCTGACTCTGAGCGCTTAGGAGATTGTGTGCAGGGAGTTATTTTGGCCATATCCTGGCTGGATGGAGGACCGCCTTTCAGTCAGGCTTGACAACTCAACAAATGAGAGGAGGTTGGAGGCAGTGTCTGCTAACTGCTGCTGTTGTTCAAACCATCTAAACGACGACCGTTATACACGGTTGAATCAGGTTATTGCTGAATACAAAAACCAACCTGGGTCTTTGATTCCAGTATTGCACAAAACCCAGCAAATTTTTGGCTATTTACCTGATGATGTGCAAAAATTGATCGCGGAAGGCTTGAATGTACCTCTTTCCGATGTCTACGGGGTTATTACTTTCTATTCGTTGTTCTCGCTGGAGCCCAGAGGCAAGCATACCATCGGTATTTGTATGGGCACAGCATGTTACGTCAGAGGTGCGTCCCAAGTACTGGACGCCCTGAAAAAAGATCTGGCTATTGAAGCTGGTCAGACTTCCGGGGATGGCGTATTTACGCTAACCATCACCCGTTGTCTGGGCGCCTGCGCAATGGCCCCGGTCATGATGATTGACGAAGACGTCTATGGCCGCTTAACGCCAGACAAAATTCCCGACATTTTGGCCAAGTATCGTCAAGCATCCAAGAATGCCTGAATTAGCTCTGCACGTGTATGATATCGTGCAGAATTCACTGGCCGCCGCGGCCGTAATGTTATTGTGGAAATCAACGCACAACCGGATGAAGATCGTCTGACACTGTTCACAAGCCGTCATACGCGCAAGGTCGGTCTGGGACTGCCCCTGGGGGCAGCCACGCAGCGCTGCAACGGTGATTTGCTGATTGATTTCCCTCATGACATTGAGCGCTGACGTGGTCATTATCTACCGGTATATCTTCAAAACACACAATTTTCTTCTTTCATCTTCAAACATCCGCAGACGCATTGGTGATATGCCGACCAATCATCCCGATGTTTATTGCTTTACCCAAAATTACCTGAGTGCAAACATTTTCTGACTGCAGGAAGCCGTATCTTGAATGGATAGGAGGTTGCGTTAATGGGTAGTTATCGTGCGCATGCTCTTGTATGCGGCGGTGCCGGTTGTATTTCAGCCGGATGTAAAGCGGTACAGGCTGCGCTGGTCAATGAGCTTAAGCGCCAGGGTATCGAAAACGAAATTCGCGTTGTCGAAACCGGGTGCATCGGCAGCTGCGATCTTGGTCCCATTATTGTCATATATCCTGAAGGCGTATTCTATCAGAGAGTAAAACCCGAAGATGTTCCGGAAATTGTGGCGGAGCACTTGCTCAAAGGACGGGTGGTAGAGCGCCTGCTTTGCCGCGATCCGGAAACCAATGAATTAATCCGGACTTATGGCGAGATGAAATTCTTTAACCGTCAGGTGCGTAGAGCGCTGCGCAATGTTGGTGTAATTAGCCCTGAAAGTATTGAGGAATACATCGGCCGTGACGGCTACAAAGCACTTGGCAAAGCGTTGTCTTCCATGAAACGCGAAGAAGTCATTGACTATGTTAAACGTTCTGGTCTGCGCGGACGCGGCGGAGCCGGTTTCCCGACCGGAATCAAATGGGAACTGGCTGCCAAATCCCCTGGCGATCAGAAATACATCCTCTGTAATGCTGACGAAGGAGATCCCGGTGCCTTTATGGACCGCAGTATCCTCGAAGGCGATCCCCACTCAATTATTGAGGCCATGGCGATTGCCGGTTATGCCATCGGTTCTAACCAAGGCTATGTTTACGTAAGAGCAGAGTACCCGTTGGCAGTTGAGCGCCTGGGTAACGCCATCAAGGACGCACGTGCTCACGGGATGCTAGGCAAAAACATTTTCAATTCGGGCTTCGATTTCGACCTGGACATCCGTGTAGGGGCGGGCGCTTTTGTTTGTGGTGAAGAAACCGCGCTCATTGCCTCCATCGAAGGAAAACGTGGTGAACCGAGGCCGCGTCCGCCGTTCCCGGCTGCTGCGGGTCTGTGGGGCAAGCCGACCAATAATAATAACGTGGAAACCTTCGCCAATATTCCTCCGATTATTCTGAACGGACCGGAGGAGTTCGCCAAGGTCGGAGCCGAAAAGAGTAAAGGCACCAAAGTATTCGCCCTGGCCGGTAATGTTGTTAATACCGGTTTGGTAGAAGTACCGATGGGTACAACCCTCCGCGAAGTAATCTTCGAACTCGGCGGAGGCATCCCCAATGGCAGAAAGTTTAAGGCGGCTCAGATCGGCGGACCTTCGGGTGCTTGTCTGACAGAAGAGCATTTTGATCTCCCCCTCGAGTATGACGCCCTTACTAAAGCCGGCGCCATGATGGGATCCGGAGGTCTGATTGTCATGGACGATACTAAATGTATGGTCGACGTGGCGCGTTTCTTCCTTGATTTTACCTGTGACGAATCCTGCGGAAAATGCCCGCCGTGTCGCATTGGCACCAAGAGAATGTTGGAGATACTCGAAAGAATTACCAATGGCGAAGGTAGAGAAGAAGACATTGATAATCTTTATGAGTTAGCCTCGATAATTAAGGCGTCCGCACTTTGTGGTCTGGGACAGACTTCTCCGAATCCGGTTCTTTCAACGATCAAACATTTCCGGAATGAATATCTGGCGCACATCAGAGATAAGCAGTGCCCGGCAGGGGTGTGCCGTTCTCTGATGAATTACGTCATCATTCCCGAAATGTGTAAAGGATGCGGCATATGCGCGAAGCATTGTCCGTCCAATGCCATTTCTGGCGAAATCAAAAAGCCATACGTGATTGATCCGGCGGAATGTATCCGTTGTGGTGCCTGTATGGAAAAATGTCCGTTTAAAGCCATTAGACGCGGCTAAGGAAAGGAGGCAGCGATTGTGGGAAATGTAAACCTGACGATTGACGGGCGCGCTGTTTCTGTTGACAAGGGCAGCACGGTCCTTGAGGCCGCCAGAAAAGCCGGAGTTCGCATCCCAACCTTATGTTACTTGGAGAATGTCCAGGCTATCGGCGCTTGTCGGATGTGTATTGTTGAAGTACAGGGGAAGCGCGGGCTGCATGCCTCTTGCGTTTTGCCCGTAGAAGAAGGTATGGTTGTCAATACTAATACCGCCATGGTGCGTACGGCACGCAAAGCCGTTATGGAGCTCATTCTGAGCAACCATCCGTTTGAATGCTTAACTTGCGTACGCAACCTGAACTGCGAATTGCAGCGTCTCGCAGAAGAACTTGGTGTCCGCCAGGTGCGCTTCCAGGGGGCTAATCCCGAGACCTGCATTGACGACTCCAATCCGTCGGTCATTCGTGATCAAAGAAAGTGTATTCTCTGCAGACGCTGTGTGACAGTCTGTAAAGAAATCCAGGGTGTATCCGCCCTTGGCATGGTAAACCGCGGATTCGAGACGCGGGTGGCCGCCGCTGGAGACGTTCCTTTGGGCGAGGTCGCCTGTGCGCTGTGCGGTCAATGCATCCAGGCTTGCCCGGTCGGTGCGCTGTATGAGCCCGACAAAACCGGCGAAGTTTGGAGAGCCTTGGCTGATCCGAACAAACATGTTGTCGTTCAGCCTGCGCCAGCCATCAGAGTGGCCCTTGGGGAAGAAGTCGGTATGCCGGTGGGTTCCGTAGTAACCGGCAAGATGGCCACCGCTTTACGTATGATGGGCTTTGATGCCATTTTTGATACAGACTTTGCGGCAGACTTGACCATCATTGAGGAAGGACACGAGTTGCTGCACAGAATGCAGAACGGCGGCGTACTTCCGATGATCACTTCCTGTAGCCCGGGCTGGATCAAATTCTGTGAACACTTCTATCCGGATTTGTTGCCGAATCTCTCCACCTGCAAATCCCCGCACGAGATGCTGGGAGCACTGGCGAAGAGCTATTACGCTGAAAAGATCGGCAAAAAGCCGGAAGATATCTTTGTCGTTTCGATCATGCCCTGTACGGCGAAGAAGTTTGAAGTCGAGCGTCCCGAAATGGCTTCTTCCGGACAGCAGGATGTCGATGTGGTATTAACCACCAGAGAGCTTGGCCGGATGATCCGCGAGGCTGGTATTGATTTCCCCAACCTTGAGGATGGCGAATTTGATGCCCCGCTGGGCATCTCGACAGGAGCGGCCCTCATTTTCGGTGCCAGCGGCGGTGTCATGGAAGCTGCGCTGCGTACCGTTTACGAAGTCGTGGCGAAAGAACCACTCGCCAACATCGATTTCTGTGACGTCCGTGGCCTGGAAGGCGTTAAAGAAGCGACCGTAGACATCAAGGGTACCAAAGTTCGGGTAGCTGTCACGAACGGCCTGGCCAATGCCAGAAAAGTACTGGATGCCATTAAAGACGGCACTGGCAAATGGGATTTCATTGAAATCATGGCTTGCCCCGGCGGCTGTATTGGTGGCGGTGGACAACCGCAACCGACCAATGCCGAGGTACGTAAGCTCCGGATGGAAGCAACCTATCGTGCGGATTGCGACATGCCGATTCGCAAATCCCATGAGAATCCGGGCATCAAGAAGCTGTATGATGAATTCCTCATAGAGCCGCTTGGCGAAAAATCGCATCATCTGCTGCACACGCACTACTGTGAGCGTGGCAAATACCAAGAGGAAAATAAGTGCTGTAAGTAATCAAAAAGGGGCTGTCTGCCGGACAGCCCCTTTTCCGATGTTGACCGTGACCGTCGTTTCAAATGCCTGCCATCGCCTAGTACGAAATGCCATCAGTTGAGAAGGAACCGCGCTGCAGTTGTTGAAATATATAATGGTTTATAATAAGTTGGTCTTATCTTTTTGTATAGGTTATCCAAAGAGTCAGAATCCGAAGGGAGGGCAAAACCGTTCGTTAGAGGAGCATAGTTCAGTAACAGACGAAGTTGAGATCACCCGCGAGGAGTGAATTTTTGATGAGTGTACCACAGTTTTCGACCCGCATTATGAACACATCTGGAAACGTCATCAGAGAAGTGCTGAAATTAGCAGAGCAATCCCATATCATTTCTTTCGCAGGCGGTTTTCCGTCTCCTAATTCTTTTCCCGTTACTCAGGTCAATGAAATTATTAACGAATTATTGCAAAAAAGCGGTCCGGAAATCCTGCAATATGGTTCCAGTGAGGGTTTCCCCGCATTTCGTGAATACCTGGCTGCGTGGCTGACCGGGCAGGGCATTACCGCCACCCCGGACGAGGTATTGATCACCTCTGGTGCGCAGCAGGTTATTGACTATATGGCCAAAGCATTCCTGAACCCCGGTGACGGCGTCATAGTTGAAAACCCGACTTATCTCGCCGCCCTGAACGTATTTAAGAGCTATGAAGCCGAAATTATTCCGATTAACGGTGACGCTAACGGCGTAAATCTCGTGGAACTAGAGAAAGCGGCCGCTTCCGGAAAAGCGAAGATGGTTTATCTCGTTCCGACATTCGCGAACCCGACCGGGGTCACCACTCCGGTTGAAAGCCGCAAAAAAATTGTTGAAATCCTCGATAAATACGGGCTGATTATGCTGGAGGATGATCCTTACAGTCGTTTGCGCTATAGTGGTAATCCGCTCCCGGCTGTCAAGTCTTTCGACAAAACTGGGAATGTGGTCTATACCTCCAGTTTCTCGAAGCTTATCTCTCCGGGCATGCGGGTTGGCTATGTCACTGCCCGTCATGACATCCTGCGCAAACTGGTGCTTGGCAAACAGTGTACGGACGTACATACCAATAATATCGGCCAGCGCGTGGTGTTCGAGTTCTGCCGTCGCGGCATCCTGGAACCTCATATTGAGAAGATTATCGCACAATACAAAAAACAACGGGATTTAATGCTGGATATGTGTAAGCAGCATTTGCCTGCGGAGACGACCTGGAATGTTCCGGAGGGCGGTCTGTTCCTATGGCTTACTTTGCCAGGTGGAATTAATACCACCGATTTGCTGCCGATCGCCATTGAGCGTGAGAAAGTGGCCTTCATCCCCGGCAAACCGTTCTTTGCTGACGGCTCCGGCGAGAATTCCATGCGTCTGAATTTCAGTAACGCCAGTCCGGAGGGAATTGCGGAAGGTATGAAACGGCTGGGCGGCGTAATCAAAGAAATCCTGAAGAACAAGTAGAAGAACAGATAACAGGCAACGGAGTTGCCTGCGTCGGAGAACGCCCTTTCAGGAGGGCGTTCTCTACCATAGAGCTTCAAAACATCACTTTGTCTGTATAGGAGATCAAAACAATGTTCACAATCAAAGAGTTTCTGCGCAGCGAGGTAAAGCCGGCCCTGGGATGTACTGAGCCAGGCGCTGTTGCCCTGGCTGTTGCACGTGCTTGTGAAGAACTGCAAGACCGCTCCGCGATCGATTCGATTACGGTTAAAGTCAGTGATTCAATTTATAAGAACGGTATGGCGGTTGGCATTCCCGGCGCTTATGGTGCCAAAGGAAATGCGGTGGCCGCCGCCTTAGCTGCGCTATGCGGCAAATCAAGCTTTGGATTGGAGGCCCTCAAAGATTGTCGGCCGGAACTGGTACCACTAGCAGAGGCCATGGTCAGCAAAGGTCAGGTTCGTATCATGCGCTGTGCCGATTTGGAAGGGCTGTTAATTGACGCAACGGTCCAGTCAAAAATAGAAGAGGCCTGCTGTGTAATTATCGGAGGGCATACTAATATTGTTAAGGTCGAATACTGTGGCAAAGTTCTTTTTGAGTCTGATAACGTCCATCGAAACGCCAGTGCCACTGCTGCCACTAATAATTCCGCTGCTACTGACAACACCGCTGCTGCCGGCGCATCGCCCGATGCCATTTATCAACAGATGATCGGCAGTTATTTCATGGATATATTATCTCTGGCTGACAAAATTGACGAGGAAGACATCGCGCATTTGCTGAGCGGTGTGACAATGAACCGCAAAATGGCAGACTACGGTGTCTCGGATGCATTTACCGGCGGCATTGGGTTCGGCAAAAAGCTGAAAGACCTGATAGCTCGGGGGATTGTGGCCGATGACGTTATTAATCAGGCGAAGTATCTTTGTTATGCTGCTGCCGATGCCAGGATGGCCGGAGCTGCCTATCCCATCATGAGTAGCGCGGGCAGTGGCAATCATGGCATTGTCGCAATTCTGCCGGTGGCGATCGCTGCCGAACAGGCTGGCAAAAGCACGCGTGCCATGGCGGTAGCACTGGCAACCAGCCATGTAGTCACCGGATTTGTTAAGAGCAAGCTGGGCCGCCTTTCGCCGGTCTGCGGTTGCACCGTGGCGGCTGGATCCGGCGCCGCCGCAGGTCTAGTGCGTCTGTTTGGCGGAACAAACACGCAGATCGAGTTGGCGGTTAAGACGGTTCTTAGTTCCTTGGCAGGCATGGTTTGCGACGGCGCGAAAGGAAGCTGTTCTCTAAAAGTAGGCAATGCGGCCGGAGAAGCTTTTATGGCGTCCTATTTTGCGCTGGAGGGATTAGGGATTAGTACCTCCCAGGGAATCATTGACGCCTGTATTGAAAAGACGACCGATAATGTCGGCGTGCTAAATCGGGAAGGCATGGGCATGGTTGATAAGGTTCTGATTGGTATCATGGAGCAGCGCAGCCCCGCCTGATGCCAGTGTAGGAGCGCAGCCAAATTCAGCAAGCACGTCCAGAACAGTCATCATATTTTCATAAAATATGATGACTAATGCTTTTGCGGGGCATGTTGACAGCGCATGACGTACTGCTTGTCCTTCATCGGCAATGATTTCGACACCATTGCGCGATCTGGCTGACATGGCTCCCTCAAACACCAAGTTGGCCGTTGCGCCGTCTTTACGCCCGCGGCGGTCTGCATCTTCCTTAATAATCAAGTGATCACATCGTGTTCCAGCAACGATCCCAACCCTGCGGATCGTTTCATCAGAGCGGTCGCCTGGCACTGCCACCACCGCCCATAAGGAGGAGTGCGGTATTCTGTCGGCCGCTTCCAGGGCAACCGCGATCGCAGCCGGGTTATGCCCATAATCGACAATAACATTACAGTGATCATTACTGTAGCTATTGAAGCGGCCAGGATTGTGGTCAGCATCATTGCTAAAAGCCACCATCGCTTTTTCGACCGCTACCGGATTAATCCCGGCGGCAATGGCGGCTACCGCTGCTGCCAGGAGGTTTTGGATGTTGTGCAGGATCATTCCGCCATTTGTAGCTGGCAGCAACGTCACATTAAGATGCAGCAGATTTTCATAGCCACGTTGAACGCACAGATAGCTATTATCCGGATGACTGTTATCCAAATAGCCACAAAGATGATTTTCGTTAAGATTCTGCCTGATTAAAACGTTGTCCCGGCTAAGTGAAAAGTAAGCCGGCAAAGCTGGTGCTCTTTTGGCTAGTCCCGCAACCAGCGGATCATCGGCATTTAAGACCACACATCCATCAGGCAACACCCGCTCAGCTACAAGCGCTTTTAGATGAGCCAGGTCAGCCAGTGTCATAATGCCCTCACTGCCAAGGTGATCTTCGCTAATATTAGTGATGACCGCTACTTTGGCATAATCGTAGCCTAGTCCGCTATTTAGGATCCCGCCGCGGGCGACTTCCAGCACCGCAGCTTCTGTAGCGGGATCTCGCAAAATCATGGCGGCGCCACCCGGTCCGGCATAGTCTCCTTGTGCCAGCAGGCTGCCCCCCAAAAAGACGCCATCGGTAGAGCAGTAACCAGCGTTATATCCTGCTGCGGTAAAGGCAGCGGTAATGAGCCGCGTTACAGTGGTTTTGCCATTAGTACCGGTAACAGCCACCAGGGGAATGCGTCCAGGTTCCGGCAGCTCAAACAAATAGTCGACAATTTCCTTGCCGACATCGCGCTGCTGACCTTCGGCAGGGAAGAGATGCATCCGCAGCCCAGGTGCGGCGTTGATTTCGATCAATGTCATATTCTGGCCATTCGGCTTGCTGATATCTTCCGCAATCAAGTCGACACCGGCAATGTCCAGTCCGACGAGGCGCGCTGCCCGTATACAGGCCGCTGCCACTGATGGATGCACAGTATCAGTGACATCAATTGCCGTTCCGCCAATGCTCAGATTGGCGTGCCAGCGCAAAAAGGCTTTTTCGCCCGTTTTCAGCAGCGAATCAAAGGACAGATGCTGCTTTTGCAGGGTATCAGCCACTTTGCGATCTACTTTTATTTTGGTGAGCGGCTTTTCATGGTCAATACCCCGGCGCGGATCCGCATTGATTTCTTCGATCAATTCCGCGATCGTATGCATTCCGTCGCCAAAGGCACAAGGTGGCTTCCTTTCAGATGCTGCGGCTACTTTGCCGTTGACGATCACCAGGCGATAGTCTTTGCCGCAAATGTGCTTTTCGACCAAGATCCGCTTTGATAATTGCCGGGCAGCTTTATAAGCTGCCATAACTTCCGCCTTGTTTTCCAGGAACAGGCTGACGCCTTTGCCCTTGCAGCCATCAGCCGGTTTGACGACTACCGGATAACCGATCTGATCGGCGGCGCGATATGCTTCCGGCAGTGAACTGACGCAGCATCCTGGCGCAACAGGGAGCCCGGCTTTGGCCAACATCGCTTTGGTGAGTTCTTTATCAGTGGCGATATCAGCCGCAATTCCGGAAGTCAGAGAAGTTTCTGCTGCCTGAATCCGTTGAGCCCTGCAACCATATCCCAGTTGATAAAGCAGGGGGCTATCCAGCGCAATAACGGGTATATTCCTATCGGCAGCCGCTCTAAGAATGGCGGCCGAGCTGGGTCCCGGTTCAATTTCAGCCACCAGCTTCCGGAGCTTCTCCAGTTGATCGGTCAAGCAGGTTTTTTGGCCGCGAGCCAGACGGCGGACAGTCGCTACCGCCAAAGCAGCGACTTCCGGAGCGGTCTGCGCGTCCGAACAGTTGAACACGATGCGGTAGAGTCCTTTTTCATTGAGTGCCCGCGTCGTTCCATAGGCGACCTTAATGCCCACACTGTTATAGATCTCCAGCGCGACATGTTCCACGACATGCCCCAAATAGGTGCCGCTTTCCAGACGCTCGATAAACCCTCCGGGATGCCCCGGAGAACAAGTATGCTCGGCCAATCCCGGCAAAAGGGCGATCAGATTGTCTTTCAAATTACTGATACGGTCGGAAGTCTGATTAGCCATGGCGCCTAAATCAAGGTCAATAATCTGCACCGGCCGGTGACTATAGTAATTGGGACCCATAATTGTCCGCATGGCGGCGATGTGCAAAATAACCCTCCTCTTCCGGAAAGATGACGTTGCGCCCGGCTAAGTCATAGCCGTATCCTCTCGGTAGTATGTGCAGCCCGGCACCGATTACTGCCAGACTCTGATTTGGTTTGAGTTCTGAAATGTTCGTATGAACCATCGGACGTCCATCGATAATGGTAGCAGTTTGAGAACCGATCACACTCAGCACGCCCTCTGGCTGAATCCAGATCGCCGTGTCTTCATCAATCCCGATCCCCAAAACATACGGGTTTTGTGATACCGCCAGCATCAGGCGGCCAATGCGCCCTCTCTGAGCAAAATGCTGATCAATGACCACTTCGCGCAATAGGCCTAATCCCGGAGCCATTTTTAGCGTACACTTTTTGGGGGTTTCGTCATCCTGGCCCTCCACGATCATTAGATCTGACATTGCCGAAGCTCCGGCGCTAGTTCCGGCTACTACAATTCCTGCCCGGTATTTTTGAAACAAGGTTTCTTCCAAGGGAGTGCCGCCCAGTATGCTGGTAATACGCAGCTGATCCCCGCCCGTAAAAAACACTCCGGTAGAGTGTGCAATTTTTTCGCAATTGGCGGGAGCGTGCGCTTCAGCCCGGTTTTGAACGCGGCAAGCGGAGACGTGGGAGCATCCTAATCTCCCAAAAACATCCAAGTATTGAGCACCTGTTTCTTCTGGCAAAGCAGTAGCAGTGGTCATGATCACAATCCTGGCATCTGATCCGCCTGCGAGGTTAATAAAGGCTTTTAAAATGGTGCATTCGTTTTCTTTATCTTCAGCACCGCCGATAATCACGAGATTCCCTGCGACTTTCCCGCCCATAACTGCCTCCCAATCTGCGCATCACTTGCAGAGCTATTTTGGGATATTTTTTGTTCAATTATACAAATTCAGGATTCTAAAGCGCTAAATTAGCAGGGAACGTCAACTGAGTGTCGAACATAAAATGAGTGTCAAACATTGAAATAGTTTATTATCTAATCCGATTGATTTGGGGGTGTTAAAATGCCAACACCTGCCCAGAACGGAAAGATCATGCCGCTGAATCTCAAGTCATCAGATTCCGTACAAAATCTGGCAAAACTAGCTTTGATTGATGATGTCACTGGCCTGCATAATCGGCGCTTTCTTTTTAACTATCTCGATCGCATTGTTGACGATAATGCATCGGGATGTTTGTCTTTATCAATTATCGATATTGACTTTTTTAAGGCGGTCAATGATAGCTATGGACACCTATGCGGCGACGCGGTTTTAGCCAGCTTTGCTGCTTTCCTCAAAAACCACCTGCGTAAAGAAGACACTGCCGTGCGTTACGCCGGCGATGAATTCGTGCTGCTTTTCCCCGATACTTCCTTAGAGGCTACCTCAGGTATCATGAACAGGCTTTGTGCCGATACAGCGGCGCACCTTTTTGCGAGTGATTTGCTGGGACGCAAGATCCGCATTACGTTTAGTGCCGGTTTTGAATGTTTGACTCAGGATGCCGGTTTGGGCAGCGGCAAGGAACTGTTGCGTAAAGCCGATGCTGCTTTATATATGGCGAAAAAGCGAGGGCGCAATCAAGTGTGTAGCGCCAGCGATTTATCATCGAGCCCGGATTCCATGCTGAACTTTAGCGATGCGTTTCACTCCGACGAAATTATCGGCCGTAGTTACGCTCTTAGTCAGATGCGATCCCAGTTATGCTCGGTCAGGGAAGGGCACGGCTGGTTTACCTTACTTTCAGGAGAAACAGGAGTTGGCAAATCACGTTGCGCCAATTATTTGCAAGATGTTGCTGTGCGCGACGGCTTTACCATTTTGGCCGGCAGCTGCCACGATCATACAGCGGCGATGCCTTATTGGGCAGTCACGGATCTGCTCCGGGATTCACTCTTATCTGGCGAAACACTTAATTTGGAGCAGCTGGCCGGTTTTTTGCCGTCGCTGGGCAATCTGCTTCCGGAAGTGGAGAATTTGGCTGCGGGGGCTCCTCTGATTACGAAAACTTTGATGCCACAGGAGCGTAACGTATTCTTCGGAGGGATATGTCGTTATTTAGCCAGTCTGGCGGAAAGCACTCCATTGCTCATCAGAATTGAGGATGTGCAATGGATCGATCAAAGTTCAGCTCAATTCTTGGCCTTCTTTATCAGACAGATCGCGGACAAACCGATTCAGGTGCTTTGTACTTACTCGCCAGAAGAGGTATTGACGACACCCGATCTGGAGCATCCGCTCACACTGCTGAAAAATGTGCTGGCTCGCGAAACTAATTATAGCCATATTCATCTGGATCGTTTACAACAAGTTGAAGTAGCTGGCCTAATCTGCCGGATACTTGGAGCTGACGGTGTTTCAGATAATTTTACCGCTTATATTTATCGCGAATCGGAAGGCAACCCCTTTTTTGTCGAGCAAATCCTCAAAACGCTTTATGATGAAGGAACAATCTATCCTTCAGATGAAGGATGGGAAAGAGAACGTATTGAAAATTTAACGCTGCCGCCTTCAATTAGGGATCTTTTCCGTAAGCGCATCAGCCGCGTAAACGACCAAACCAGGGAAGTGCTTTCACAGGCTGCTGTCATTGGCGAGGTGTTCGAATTTGACATCCTCAGGCAGATTTCCGGATTAAACGAAGGCTATTTGTTGGATGTTCTTGATGAGGCCATTGGAGCACAACTTGTTGAGGAGCATTCCAAAGACGGTGAGCGTTACCGCTTCACCCACGGTAAAATCATGCAGGTTCTTTACGAAGAGATGACTGTGCGCCGGCGCAAAATGCTACACTTACGCATTGCCGAGTTGTTGGAGCAATTTGATCAAGGCAGTAGCGTGTTTGCCCGCTTAAGCTGGCATTTTTACAAAGGCGGCCACGGCGAAAAAGCCTGTGATTATTCTCTGCTGGCAGCACAAAGAGCGATCGATCTGCTAGCATTTAATGAAGCCCTAAGCCAGCTGAAGACGGTCGAAGAACTGCTGGCCGAAGGCGTCACAATTTCTGATGAGCAACGTTTGCTGTATCTTCTGATTGAAGGCCGCGCTTTATTTGAAACAGGAAAATACCTGCAGGCCATCAGTGGATTAGAAGAAGCCAAGAAATTGGCAGTTGCTGCAGACGATCGGATCTCAATAATTAATGCCTTGATTTTAATGGCCATGTGTGAAGAACGCTTGGGTGAGCACGATATTGTTTTTGCGCATCTTGACGAAGCCATCGATTATGCCAGACGGGAAAATGTGAAGCCGGAGCTTTTTGCTCGTATTTATCGCATCTACGGCATGATCTATCTTCAGAAAGGCGAAATGAAGCAAGCTCTGGAGTATGCTCTGAAGCAATTAGAGAAGGCGAAGGCAGCCCAATCTGTCTATGATGAGCGGTTATCTTTTCTATTGCTGGGCTCCATTTACTTCGGGTGGGATGTTCATGACAAAGCCGCGCAGTATTTTGAAGAAGGCTTGCGGTTGGCTCCTGTAGAAAGCGATTCCATTGAGCCGCACTTCATCAATAACCTGGGAGTTCTGGCCTACTATCGTGGTGACTGGGACGAAGCCGATTCCCATTACCATCGCGGATTAGTCATTGCCCGTAGACTCGGAGACTTGCATCAGGAAATGATCTTACTAATCAATTGCAGTGAGTTGCAGATTTGCAGAGGTCAGATTGCGGAAGCTGAAAAAACCATGCACAATGTCACGCAGTTGGTTAAGGAAATGAAATCCAAAGAACTTTATGGGCATGCCAAACTAAATGAAGGCTTGCTGAATATCAGGAAGAGGCTGCCGAAAGAGGCATTGGAAGCATTTGATGCCGCTCTCGTTTCCTTTACGGCCATGAATTCCAAGAATTACGGCTCAGTAACGCAAGTCTACCGTGCTCTGGCACTGATTATTCTGGAAAGGTATGCGGAAGCCGCCCAATCTCTGGAGCGCGCGGAGCAGCTGGCCAAAGAAGCTGACAGTAAGGCGAGTCTGGCGATGACGGTTCTGGTATCAGCTTTTGCGGATTTCCGGCAGCGGAAATTTCAGGATGCTAATCGCAAGTTAAATGAGAGTAAGCGTTATTACAGGCATGTAAAACGCCCATTTCAGGAAGCGCTCATCGAATTACTGGAAGCGCTCTTGATCCTACAAGTCGGCGCTGATAAGCGGACTGCTTTCAAGAAACTTGATAAGGCGGCCGAGATATTTGAAAGACTGCGCACTCCCGAATTGGAGACTGCGAACAATCTTAAAAGTGTCTGGAGTGAGAAACTTAATTAGTGACAGGGGCTGTCAAGTGACAGCCTTTTTTCATGTGGGGCGTGCCAATTCTAAGGATATGCTAAGATTATTAGATATGCTATGATTAGGATAATCGCGAATGGAGGTGTAAGATATTGTCCGCAAAAATCATTGATGGCCGTTCGATCGCGGCGGAGCTGGAAAGAAAGGTAGCCGTAGAGGCAGCGCAGCTCGCAGCCGCTGGAATAGTACCTGGTCTGGCCGTTGTGCTTGTTGGAGATGATCCGGCGTCCCGGGTGTACGTTAATTCCAAGAAAAAGGCTTGTCAGCGCTGCGGAATCCACTCTGAAGAAATCAAGATGCCTGCCACAGCCAGCACGGCAGAAATTGTGGCACAAGTTGAGCAACTCAATCAGAGCAAAGATATTCACGGAATTTTGGTGCAGTTGCCGATGCCTGCCGGAATTGACGAACAGCAGGTGATTAACAGTGTGCATCCTTCCAAAGATGTTGATGGTTTTCATCCGGCCAGTCTTGGCAGACTGTTTTCTGACGATCCTCTCTTTGTTCCGTGTACCCCAGCGGGAATCATGGATTTGGTCAAATCCACCGGAATTGAGATCAAAGGAAAAGAATGCGTGGTCGTTGGACGCAGTCTCATCGTTGGGAAGCCAATCAGTATGTTGTTACTGCGCGAGCATGGTACCGTAACGATCGCTCATTCCCGCACCGCCAACTTGACGGAGGTGTGTCGGCGCGCCGATATTCTGGTCGTAGCCGTAGGACGCCCGCAACTGGTGACAGGCAGCATGATTAAACCCGGTGCCGTCGTCATTGATGTTGGCACCAACAAGGTCAATGACCGTCTGGTGGGGGATGTTAACTTTGAGGAAGCTGCCGCTGTCGCCAGTTATATCACGCCGGTACCAGGCGGAGTCGGGCCAATGACCATCGCAAAATTGATGGAGAACACCGTTTTAGCAGCCAGGTTGGCCAAGAGATAATTTGGGGTGAGAATTTTGAGACAGACGGTCTACGTAGTCGGACATAAAAACCCGGATACGGATTCAGTTTGTTCTGCATTAGGCTACGCCGCCCTTAAGAGAGGTCTCGGTTTTCCGGATTATTTTGCCGCCAGGGCAGGGGTTGTTGGTACGGAGGCACGCTTTCTGCTGCGTCGTTTCGGATTGGACGCCCCGCTTTATCTGCCGGATGTTAAAACAAAAGTGCAAGATGTGATGAAAACCGATCTATTATCGGTACCGATGGATGCGCCCATCAAACAAGTCTATCATCGCTTGCAGGAAACGCACGGAAAACTGGCCGTCATCCAGCGTCCCGATGGTAGTCTGGGCGGAATTGTGACTAACTCGGATCTGGCGATGGCCTTTATGGGTGCGGTAGAATCAGATCAGCATTATCTGCGCTTCAGTCTCAGGACATTGCTGGATGTCATGCAGGGTACGCTTTTATGCGGTGACATTGACGCGGTTGTGAGCGGCCAGATTTTCATTGCGGCGATGTCTCCGCCCACAATGAAGCGGTTCTTACAGCCTGGCGCAATCATCATTACCGGCGATCGCACCGAGGCTCAAAAAATTGCGGCCGAGGTTTCGGCCTGCCTGATCATAACCGGTAACGCCAAGATAGATCCAGAAGTACTGGCGATCGCGTCTCAAAGGAATATGCCCGTGATCGTGGCACCGGGAGACACCTATATGGCAGTCCGCAATGTGGGATTGAGTCGTGCGGTCAGCGATGTCATGAATCAGGAGCCGATTGTGTTTGCTCCAGAAGATCTGTTATCAGATGTCATTAAGCAAACCCGTGAAGCCAGACACCGCGTTTATCCGGTCGTCAACGAAAAAAGCCGTATGGTGGCGGGGGCGCTGTTTCGCGACGACTTATTTGGCAATTCCGGACGCAATCTGGTGCTGGTGGATCACAATGAAAAAAGTCAGGCAGTGTCAGGAATTGAAGAAGCCAAAATACTGGAGATCATTGATCATCATCGACTGGGAGATATCCAAACCAGCGGTCCGGTATTAGTGCGCAATGAGCCGGTTGGCAGTACCGCGACGATTGTGACCAAAATAGCGCGAGAGAATGCCTACGATCTGCCAGGCGAAATTTGCGGGGCACTGCTGGGTGCGATCCTTTCTGACACACTGGTGTTTCGGTCGCCAACCTGCACCGATATGGATCGGGAAATGGCCAACTATCTGGCCGGAAGATGCGGTGAGGATCCCGAAAAACTGGGGTTTGAGATGCTGCGCGCTGGTTCGGAGGTGGAAGGTTTGCCGGCCGATCAGTTGATCCGCTACAATCTTAAGGAATACCAAATTGGAGGTAATCGCGCGGCAGTCGGACAATGTGAAGTTGTGGACACGAGTCGCTTGTTGACGCGCAAAGATGAAATCTTGACTGAAATGGATGCCCTCTGTCAAAGCCGTGATCTAGCTGTCATGATTATGATGTTTACTGAAATTATGCGGCGCGGTACGCATCTGTTGATCACCGGGCCAGAAAAGGCTTTAATTGCCGCAGCCTTCAAACAAAAATTTGATCCGGAAGGCTTTTTCCTTCCTGGGGTGTTGTCCCGCAAAATGCAGATCATTCCCAAAGTAACGGTTGCTTTGGGCGGGTAAAAATGATTTTGATCGGCAGCGTTGCGGCAGGACTTTTTGCTTGGATACCGAATAGCTTGCCTGATAGGCCGGTTCGTGGTTGAGCCGGCTTTTTATGGGAAGTATTATGTATACAGTATTACGGCTACAACTGATAGCCGTGACCCCGTCGATAATTAGGACGCAATTATAACGGCTGAGGAGAGATTATCATGCGCTTTAGTGAAAGAGCCCGGGCGATCACACCATCGTCAACCTTCGCATTTGATGCCAGAGCCAAGGAAATGGTCCGGAAAGGAATTGATGTCGTTAGCTTCGGAACAGGAGAGCCGGATTTTGATACTCCGAAGCTGATTCAGGATGCTGGTATTGAAGCAATCCAGAAAGGTGTCACCAGATACACTCCGGTGGCTGGTTTGCTGCCTTTGCGGGAAGCAATCTGCCGGAAAATGAAGGAAGATCATGGCTTAAGCTATGAGCCTTCGCAGGTCTTGGTGTCCTCTGGTGCTAAAATGTCACTTTATATTGCTTTCCAGGTCCTGCTATCCCCTGGTGACGAAGTACTTATTCCCGCACCGTATTGGGTGAGCTATGTTGAGCAGGTCAAATTGGCAGACGGAGTACCAGTCATTGTACCGAGCACCGAAAAAGATGGCTTCCGTATCAAGCCTGAAGCACTGCGCAAGTACATTACTCCGAAAACCCGCGTATTGCTGCTGAACAGTCCGTCGAATCCTTCCGGCGCTGTGTATACCGAAGCCGAAATCAGAGCTATTGCCGAGGTGGCCTGCGAACACGATTTGACGATTGTTTCTGATGAGATTTACGAAAAATTAATCTATGATGGCAACAGCCATTTTTCGATTGCACAGGTTAGTCCGGAGCTGCAAGATCGCACCATCCTGATTAACGGTGTGTCCAAAACCTATGCCATGACCGGCTGGCGTATTGGATACGCGGTCGGCCCGAAAGAAGCCATTAAACTAATGTCCAATTTACAGGGGCATAGTACTTCCAATGCTTCATCCATTGGCCAGTACGCCAGTATTACAGCCTTAACTGGCTCCCAGGATGCTTTCCGCACCATGAAAGCCGAGTTCGAAAAGCGTCGTAATCTCATGGTGGAGCGCGTGAATAAGATTCCCGGATTCAGTTGTCGCAAACCGGAAGGGGCTTTCTACGTTTTCGCCAACATCTCAGAGTTGCTGCACAAAACATTGAGCGGCGTAACCATCAATTCTGGCGATGATCTGGCGGATGTCCTGCTGGATCATGCCCATGTAGCAGTTATCCCGGGATCCGGTTTCGGAATGCCTGATTTTGTAAGGTTCTCCTATGCCACTTCGATCAACCGGATTGAAGAAGGATTGGATCGCATTAGAGAATACCTCTCCCTGCAATTGAATCTGGAAAAAGTAGTCTGATTGCAATAGTTGATCGAGACCGCATCACCGAAAATGACTAAAAAACTCAATTGATCAATTGTTGACACAGAGCTGCCATACTTTTGTCTGGCAGCTCTAACTTTATGAAGCAAATTATGGTACGATCGGAAATACGAGAGACAATAAGAGAGCGTACTCCGGGGAACAGGAAGGGGAGAGAAATTCATGATGCAGACGCGCTTTGGTAAAGTGGTCGCGATCATCTCCCAAGGGGATCAGCTCAGTGAGATCATGACAGAAGTGGAAGGACGGATGGAAAAAGCATATGTTTACCCGCAGTTAACGGGGAACCCGCAACCCGGGGAGACGGTTTTGTTGAACACTACCGCCGTTCGTCTGGGCCTTGGCAGCGGCGGCCGGCACTTTGTGCAGCTGATCGTTGGCAGAGAGCAGCACGAATTAGACGGTCCCGGGCACATCATGAAACTCCGCTACACTCCCTGGCAGCTAAAATGCCAGACTATTGACGAACCGGGGGCAGCCGGTCATGAAGCCTTAAAGGACGGGGGCAATCTGGAGGGCATGCCGGTGGTCGTCGCCGAACTGCATAGTCAATTGGCACCCATATGTCTGATGGCCAAAGAACATAGCTCCTGTAAGATTCGACTCGTTTACATTATGCCGGATTGGGCCGCACTACCAATCGCGCTCAGTAATACAGTCCGGCAACTGCAAAGCCAGGGTTTGATTGATCACACGATTACATATGGACATGCTTTTGGCGGGGATGCCGAGGCGGTCAATATTTTCAGCGCTTTGCTGGCCGCCCGGAAAGTTTTTCATGCCGATGTGGCAGTTGTCGCTATGGGACCTGGAATTGTCGGGACTGGCACGAAATATGGATTTTCAGGCATCGAACAAGGTCCGGCGCTCGATGCGGTCGCCTTGATGGGCGGAAAAGCGATCGCACCGCTACGCATCGGCTTTGGGGATCAGCGGGAGCGGCATTATGGTATTAGCCATCATTCACTGACTGTGCTGGCAGAGATCGTCCAAAACAAAGTCAGGGTGCCATTACCAGTGCTCTCGGGCGACAAAGGCATAGTTATATATAGTCAGCTGACCGCCGCCGGGATTGCCGAAAAGCATCATTTGGTTGAGGTAGACGCCACCGATACTCTTGATTTGATGCAAACCCGTCAACTGAATGTTACGACGATGGGCCGGGGCCTACGCGCAGAACCTGAGTTTTTTATGAGTGCTGGCGCGGCTGGGATTTTAGCCGCACAGGAGGCAAAAGGATGGAGTTAAGAGAGACTCTAATTGGCAGTGAGTATTTCTTTCACGGCATGATTAATGTGCGGCTCGACCAGGTGCGGACGCCCAATGGCAGCATCGCGCAGAGAGTGGTCGCGGAACATCCAGGGGCAGCCGCGATTGTGACAGTGAATCAGGACGGCCGTTTGGTGCTGGTCAGGCAGTACCGGCATCCGATCGGGCGAGAATTGCTTGAAATCCCGGCCGGTAAGCTGGACGGTGGCGAACCGCCCGAACAATGTGCAGCCCGCGAATTATCTGAAGAAACCGGATTACAGCCGGTTGAACTGCTTGAGCTCGGCAAGATTGTGACCGCTCCCGGGTTTTGCAATGAGGGAATTACCTTGTTTTTCGCCCGGGGAGTGCCACAGCAGGGTGCGAAGGCCTCCCAGGATGCAGATGAATTTATAGAAATCGAGCTGCTTGAGGTCGAACAGGTTTTTAGTGCGATCACCCAAGGACAAATCATTGATGCCAAAACCATCTGCGGCCTAATGATGGCGCGCGCCAAAGGACTGCTTTAGGAATGCTATGGTGGCGAAGCGCAGGCAACGCAGGCCCACTTAAAATAATGTAATAATTTAGACCACCGGCACGTAAGCATGTACCAGATAGGAGGGCGTTGCCGGTGGTTTTTTGGCTTAAAATGAAGCAGCAAATCGGGGATTACATATCTAACCATGCCACTTATTTCATCGTGGCTACAGTCATGCTGGTCATGGGCATCGTCTTCGGCGCGCTGGCTGTCAAGATCCTTAACCCGGGTCAACGCGGCGAACTTTGGCAGTACTTGGCGGCTTTCTTCGACAAGATGGATAGTCGTGAGACGATTGCTGCTCCAATTTTGCTTCGGAATTCGTTGCTTGGCCACTTTCGGACCTTGGCGCTAATTACGGTGCTGGGCTTGTCAGTAATCGGCTCTCCGCTGATTTTGCTTTTTCTTTTTACAAGGGGCTTTGTGATAGGGTTTTCAGTCGGTTTTCTGGTGGACCAGATAGTGTTCAAGGGAGTACTGTTATCCATAGTCGCCGTTTTACCCCAGAATTTCTTGATTGTGCCTGCCTTGTTGCTCTCGAGCGTTGCCTGCCTGGACTTTTCGATCATTTTAGTACGGGGGCGTCTCAAAAATCGAGGTATGGACCGTCTCCATGATCTGATGGCCACCGGTGGAGCAGTTTTGGTCTCCGGAATAATCCTGATACTGGCCAGTTTGATTGAAGCTTATATCAGCCCTGCTTTTTTATCGCTGTTCGGCAGATGGCTAATCTGATGTCATTAATTCGGTACTTTGCTAATAGGTTTTAACAATTATTAATTTAGCGGGGAGGGGACTGATTTGATCGTAATTTCTCTTCCTGGACTCAAAAGGAAAGTGTGGCCGGTGCTTAGAGTTCTGCTATTCTGCGGACTGGCCGGCGTCGGGTTTGCACTTTTAAAAAGGCTTATTCATTAGGCTGGACCACCTGACAGGCCGTTTGGGCCTGTTTTTTATGATTCACTCCCAGAGATTAACGTGCACTTAAAAAAGGAAAAGGCGTCACATCAGCGAAATATGACTTAACTTTGGTAAGTTCGACAGGGAGTGGAAGAATGCAAGCTTTGCTGCAAAATTTCCTTGCATATCTTGCGGTGGAAAGAGGGCTGGCAGATAACACCATTCAGTCTTATGGCAGGGACCTCAAAAATTATGCTACCTATTTGGCAAACAAAAAAATGACGATCAATAGTGTTACTCAAACCTCAATCATATCCTACCTTTTGCACCTTCAGGGAAAGGGGCTTGCCACAGCCTCAGTTTCTCGCAATCTCGCTTCATTGAAATCCTTTTTTCATTTTCTCGTGCGAGAAAATGTGCTAAGCAGCGATCCAACGCTTAATCTTGAATCTCCGAAGCAACAGAAAAAATTGCCGCAGGTGCTGACGACCAATGAAGTATCTCAGTTGTTGTCAATTCCAGATCTCAAAACCGTCGCCGGTCTGCGCGACAAGGCCATGCTGGAAATGTTATATGCCACTGGCTTGAGAGTATCGGAATTAACCGGTCTGGACTGCAAAGATGTGGATCTCGAATTTGGCTATGTAAAGTGCCTCGGAAAAGGTTCCAAAGAGCGCATTGTGCCATTAGGCTCAGTGGCCATCCGGGTTTTAAAGGATTATCTGAAGCGCGGAAGGCCGGAGCTTGTTTCTGCTGCTGGATGCGAAGCGATTTTTCTGAATCACCATGGAAAGCGTTTAACCAGACAAGGTTTTTGGAAAATTATTAAAAAATACGCCGAGAGTCTGGGTACTGAGAAAACCATTACTCCGCATACTTTACGACATTCGTTTGCGACACACTTACTGGAAAACGGGGCGGACCTGCGGGCTGTTCAGGAAATGCTGGGACATGCTGACATTTCCACGACACAGATCTATACGCACTTAACTCGTAGTAGGCTGCGCAAGGTTTACGACCAAACGCACCCGCGCGCCTGACGTGACACAAAGGGACGGTTCTTTTGTGTCACAAAGGAGTCAAAAACACAAGGGACACAAAAGAACCGTCCCTTTGTGCTATTTGAGGGGGTCGACACGGTGATGATTGACAGAGTTTTTCTAATTGTGCTTGACGGCGTAGGTATCGGCGAGCTTCCGGATGCACAGCGCTATGGCGATATCGGCAGCGATACCATCCGAAATACTGCTCGGGCGGTCGGCGGCTTAAACTTGCCGGTGCTGGAAAGCTTTGGCCTTGGTTGTTTAGGCGACATTGAAGGGGTGCCTTGTACGGCGAACCCGGTGGCGTCCTATGGGCGCATGGCTGAGAGGTCCCCCGGGAAGGATACGACTACTGGACATTGGGAAATTGCCGGGCTCATCCTGGATCAGCCTTTTCCGGTTTATCCGAAAGGTTTTCCAGAGGATTTACTTGCCAAATTTACTAGCGTAATCGGCCGCGAGATCATTGGCAATGAGGTCGCCTCTGGCACAGAGATTATCATGCGTCTAGGCGATGAGCATGTCAAAACTGGCAAACCGATTGTTTACACTTCAGCGGATAGTGTATTTCAGATCGCGGCCCACGAAGATGTTATCACGGTGGATGAACTCTATAAAATCAGTGCGATGGCGAGAGCGCTGCTGACTGGCGAACATGCTGTCGGAAGGGTTATTGCACGGCCATTTTCCGGCTCTTCCGGAAATTATGCGCGCACTGCGCGCCGCAAGGACTTTTCATTAACTCCTATCGCGGAAACCATGCTTGATCGGCTGTGTACCCGCGGGTTTGAAGTATATGGGATTGGGAAAATCGACGACATCTTTGCCAACAGAGGGCTGACTGGGTCGAATCATACTACCGACAACGCTGCGACCTTACAGGCTATTCTGGAACGTACTGCGGTGGATTTTAAGGGCTTGGTTTTTGCGAATTGCATTGATTTTGACATGCTTTACGGTCATCGCAATGATTATCGGGGATTTGCCCAAGCTTTGGAACGAGTGGATGCGGAGTTGCTAAAAATTCAGCAAGCCTTAACGCCACGGGATTTAATGATCATCACCGCCGATCACGGTGTTGATCCGACCACTCCCAGCACAGATCATTCGCGCGAACATGTGCCGCTACTAGCCTATTGCTCTGGAGTCCCTGGGGTTAACCTGGGCACCAGAAACAGCTTTGGCGATATTGCCGCTACAATAATGGAATTGTTTGGTGTCGGGCCATGGCCGGTCGGCGAATCGTTTGCCAATGTGTTTCAGCATCATAAGGGGTGATTAGGATGCGTGCATATGAATTTATCCTGGCCAAGAGAATGGGGCGGACCCATACTGCGGCAGAGATTGTTGATTTTATTAATGGCTATGTGGACGGTCGTATTTCGGATGCGCAAGCCGCCGCATGGTGTATGGCGGTCTATTTTAATAAACTATCATGCGCCGAGATGGCGGCCCTCACCAAAGCGATGGTTGAGTCCGGAGACCGCATTGATTTAGGTGCCATTAAAGGGATCAAAGTTGATAAACATAGCACCGGCGGCGTTGGTGATAAAACCACACTGGTCCTCGGCCCTATGATTGCCGCGATTGGCTTGCCATTTGCCAAAATGTCGGGGCGAGGTTTGGGGCATACCGGCGGAACGCTTGATAAACTAGAGTCCATTCCCGGAATGACTGTGGAAATGGATCGCGCCCGTTTCGTCAGGCAGGTTGATAAAGTCGGGCTGGCGGTTGTTGGGCAGACTGGCAATCTTGTACCGGCCGACAAGAAACTTTATGCTTTGAGAGATGAAACTGCCACTGTGGAAGAAACCGGACTGATTGCCGCCAGCATTATGAGCAAAAAGATTGCTGCCGGGGCAGATGCCATTGTGCTCGATGTTAAATGCGGGCGAGGCGCTTTTATGGGTACACTACCTGAAGCCCGGAACCTTGCCGAAGCCATGGTTCATATCGGTAATTCATTTGGCCGCAAGACCGCAGCCATTATTAGCAGCATGGATCAGCCGCTCGGCAGAGCGATTGGCAATGCGCTGGAAGTAAGAGAAGCAATTGAGACTCTTACTGGCGGTGGACCGGAGGATTTGCGGGAATTATGTCTGGTACTGGGCTCGAAAATGGCTGTCCTGGGCGGAATCTGTCACGAACTTGCTGAGGCACGATTATTACTGGAAAAGACACTGAATAGCGGAACGGCTTTTGAAAAGCTGCGCCTGCTTGTGCAAGAGCAGGGCGGAGATGTGAAGGTGATTGATCATCCGGAATGGTTGCCGAGTGCGGCTCGCCTGGAAGAAGTTCTGGCACCTGTCTCCGGCACAGTAAAGGCCATTGATAGTCTTGCGCTGGGCCTTTCCGGTATGGCTTTGGGTTCCGGGAGGGAGCGCAAGGAAGACGCCATCGATTATGCTGTTGGGATTGTAATCAACAAAAAAGCTGGTCAGAAGGTTAATCGAGGCGATTCATTGGCTACTTTGCATTATAATAGCGATGCCAGATTGGAAGCGGCTCGTGCCCGTGTTTTGGAAGCATTCCAAGTCACGCAGGAACCCGATGTGGCTGAACCGCCCCTGATTCTCGGCACCGTTGAATAACGCAGACCGCCCTACGGGGCGGTTTTTCTATTGGATGCGAAAAAACATTAATCGTAATATGAAGGGAAAGGGACAAAAGAAAAGAAGTGAGGAATTTAGGTTGGTTTTTGTTTCTAATAATAAATCATGCCGGAGGTGCACGATGAAGAGCGACATTCAGATTTCACAAGAAGCCAAAATGCAGCACATTGAGGAAATTGCCTCCAAAGTAGAAATTGACGCCGACTATCTTGACCTTTACGGGAAATACAAGGCCAAGGTGAATTTGGGCTTAGCGGATCGGCTACGCTCAAAACCGGATGGCAAACTGATTTTCGTGACTGCGATGACGCCTACTGCGGCGGGCGAGGGCAAGACCACTACGGTAGTTGGTTTGACCCAGGCATTAGGTAAGCTTGGGAAAAAAGTGATGTGTTGTCTGCGCGAGCCGTCACTGGGCCCGACGTTTGGTATGAAAGGTGGCGCTGCTGGCGGCGGCTATTCTCAGGTGGTTCCGATGGAGGATATTAATCTACATTTTACTGGTGATATTCATGCGGTCGGCATGGCCAACAATCTGCTGGCGGCCATGATTGATAATCACATTGCCGCCGGCAATCAGTCCGACATTGATGAACGCCGTATTGTCTGGAAACGCGCCATTGATGTCAATGATCGCCAACTACGGCAGATCGTTACCGGCCTTGGCGGGCGCACTAATGGCATTTTGACGGAATCCGGATTTGAGATCACAGCCGCTTCCGAAGTAATGGCGGTGCTATGTCTGAGCCGCAGTATTGCTGATCTAAAGCTTCGCCTTGGTCGTATGATCGCCGCTCATAACAAAAAAGGGCTGCCCGTGACAGCCGGTGACTTAAATGCCGCCGGTGCAATGGCCATCCTGCTCAAGGATGCTCTGAAGCCTAATCTGGTACAGACACTGGAAGGGCAACCCGCCTTTATCCATGGCGGTCCCTTTGCCAATATTGCTCACGGCAATAATTCCGTCATCGCCACCAAGACGGCACTTAAGTTGAGCGACTATGTAATCACCGAAGGCGGATTTGCCTCCGAACTGGGAGCAGAGAAGTTTTTTGATATAGTTTGCCCGTTAGGCAATATTAGGCCTGCGGCGGCGGTTCTGGTAGTATCGGTGCGGGCACTGAAGCTGCAGGGTGGCGCATCCCGCAAAAATCTATCCGCCGTGAATTTGGACTCTCTGGAGAGAGGCTTTGCCAATATGCGCAAACATCTTGATAATTTAAAGGCTTTCGGGGTGCCGGCGGTGGTGGCAATTAACCGTTTTTCCGACGATAGTGTGCAGGAATTGGACGCCATTATTGCAGAATGCAATCGCTTGGGTGTTCTAAGCGCCGTGTCGGAAGTGGTCGCACAAGGCGGACAGGGCGGACTTGATTTAGCAGAGAAAGTTCTGACCGCCTGCGAAAAGGAGAGTCATTTTGCCCCGCTGTTTTCAGGTGGTGAAACCATCAGTGGTCGTTTGGATACGCTGGCGAAGCGCCTTTATGGCGGAGTGGGGGTCGAGTTATTGCCGCTGGCGGAGACGCAGTTGGAGAAGATTGACGCCATGGGCTATGGCCACCTACCGGTCTGCGTAGCAAAAACCCAGTATTCCCTGTCCGACAATCCGGCGCTGTCAGGTGCTCCGACAGGCTGGACACTCAAAGTGCGGGAATTAAAAGTATCAGCCGGAGCGGGATTTGTTGTGGCCTTGGCTGGTAACATCATGACCCTGCCTGGGCTGCCCAAAGAACCTGCGGCTGCGCAAATGGATATTAACGGAGAAGGACTCGTGTCCGGGTTGTCCTAACGCTTTTCCGGGCTGTCTTAGCGTTCTACTGAGGAAGATTTGGAATACAATTAATCAGAGTCCTGCTGCGGAGGGAGGCTTCAGCTTGCTGGTACGTTCTTCTGAACTGCGGTCGCGTGAAGTGGTAAATATCAGTGACGGGCGCAGGCTCGGCCTGATCAATGATTTTGAGATCGATATGTCTACCGGCCAAATAATGGCGGTAGTCGTACCTGGACCTTCAAAGCTGATTCGAATTTTCACACGCAGTGAAGACATGGTGATACCCTGGGAGAGAATCATCAAGATCGGTATTGATGTCATCCTGGTCGAAGCTCTCAACGGTAATCTGGAGCAACATAAAGGCAATCTGATATGAAGTAGTTTGCAGCATTTCGACTGGTAGTTTGAGCCGCAGGCGAGTTTGAGTTCAGCTCAGACTGCGCCCGCGGCTTTTTTTGCATTTTTGGAGGGAAAGTAACGCTGAAGGTTGAATGAATTTAGTTGAACTAAATTGCGAAGCGAGGGGAATTCATGAACAATGTTGTCGGCGTCATACAAGCGCTGCTGTTTACCAATTTAATGCTCTTTACTATGTTCTCCATTTTATCCTTTTTGATCAATACCTTTGGCAGGCTGAGGGCCCGCTCCAAAGCCAGCACCCCTCTTTTCGAATGGCGCCCGACCGGCCGGGAATGGCGTACCTACCTTAAGGGTAAAAGCCGCTCATATTTGCTGAGCTTCCTGCTGTTTCTGGCTATTTTCGTGGTTTTGTCGGCATTGTTTGGCGGCAAAGAAGGAAGTATCTGGTCGAGTCTCACGATGGTGGCCTCCCTGATTCCAGGAGTCGTCTTCTATGTACTCGCCGTAATTTTATCTCCAAACAAGTATACCATTTACCCGGAAGGCATCACCTCTTTTGGCTGGCTTTACTACAACACCAGCCGCAAAGGCGAGGTAATCACAGAAGCCAAGGTGGGCTTTCAACCTTGGACCAAATTCAGCGGTTACCAATGGGACGGAGATATTTTGCTACTCAAGACGCAATTTGCTTTTACCGAAATAGTTGCCGGACAGCACAAGGGGCGCGTGCGCGATCTGTTACGGGAATGTCTTAAAGAAGCTTCTAAAAGCAAACAGCGCTCCAATAAACAGCAAAAAATCGAGAGCGATCAGGTCAATTCCGATACAGGTAATTCAGATCAGAAATCCTGAGAGGTGAGCTTTGATGGATTCTTATATCTTGGCCATTGATCAGGGGACGACCGGTACTACAGTGATCCTTTTTGATACTTCCTGCAAAATGATTGCCAGATCTTATCAGGAAATCAAGCAGTATTATCCCGAACCTGGCTGGGTGGAACATGATCCGGAAGAGATCTGGCGCAGCGTTACGGTGGCAATTGCTGACACGATCGCGGAGGCGGGCATCGAAGCACGACAGATTATCGCTTTGGGTATCACTAATCAGCGCGAAACGACGCTGCTTTGGAATAAGGATACCGGAAAACCTTATTGTCGTGCCATTGTCTGGCAATGCCGGCGCACAACCCCGATCTGCGAGCAGTTGAAAAAAATGGGTTTGGCTAATGATGTCTCGCAGCGGACAGGCCTGATTATCGACCCCTATTTTTCCGGAACTAAGCTGCAATGGATTTTGGACCACAATGACACTGCCCGCAGCGATGCCAACCAAGGGAAAGCTTTATTTGGCACGGTGGATTCCTGGCTTATTTGGAAACTAACCGGAGGGCAAGTGCACGCCACCGACTATTCCAACGCTTCGCGTACCATGCTGATGAATTTGCGGGGCGAGTGGGACGACGGCTTACTCAAGTGTTTACGCATTCCGAAAAGCGTTTTGCCGGAGCTGCGGGATTCGATCGGATGTTTCGGCAAGACCGTTCAAAACGGGGCTATTCCTGCCGGAATTCCGATTTGCGGCGTAGCCGGTGATCAGCAGGCGGCTTTATTTGGGCAGAATTGCTTTGAGCCTGGCACTGCCAAAAACACTTATGGCACAGGTTGTTTTATCCTGATGAATACCGGAGAAAAGCCGGTCGCTTCGTCTAAACTGCTGAGCACAGTCGCATGGGGCCGAAACGGCAAACTTACTTATGCGCTGGAAGGCAGTGTTTTCACCGCTGGCGCGGCAATCAAGTGGCTGCGGGATGGTCTGCGGATTATCACCAGTGCGGCGGATTCGGAATTCATCGCCAAAGAAGTACCCGATTCCGGCGGCGTCTATTTTGTTCCCGCCTTTGTGGGCCTGGGCGCTCCCTACTGGGACGCGGATGCCAGAGGAACTATTGTTGGGATTACACAAGGCACCGATTACCGACATATTATTCGTTCCGCTCTGGAGGCGATTGCCTATCAATCCAGAGATGTCTTTGATGTGATGGTTGCGGATTCCGGAGTGCCTCTCAAACATCTGCGAGTGGATGGAGGCGCTTCCGCCAATAATTTCCTGATGCAGTTCCAAGCTGATATTCTTGATATTGTCGTCGAACGTCCCGCGCTTGTGGAAACCACTGCCCAAGGTGCCGCTTTCATGGCTGGGATGGGTGCCGGAGTTTTTAAAGATTATAAGGATATCGTGGCAGGATGGCATTCCGACAGGATTTTTTCTCCCCGCATGAATTCGCACGAACGGGAGAAACTTTATGCTGACTGGCACGCGGCCGTTGCCAGGGTATTATCATCGCAATCGTCCTGGGGCATATGAGGCATATCAGAGTGAGCGTTTGAGTTTCAGGAGGCAGCAATGGAGACAATCGGAATTATCGTGACAACCGAAGGACAGTTTGCTCAGGTGAAGACCACGCGCCACGTCAGCTGTAATCGCTGCGGTGCCTGTGGGTTGGGCGTAACCGGCTCTGATGTGGTTGTCAAAGCCAATAATGTGATCGGTGCTAAAGCAGGTGAGCAAGTGATCCTGGAAATGCGGACCGATCATGTAATGAAAGCAGCATTTTTCGGTTATATGGTTCCTCTGATATTTTTCGTGATTGGCATTGCGGCAGGCCACTATTTAACCCGCATGATCAATCCGGAGGCGCAGACAGCTTTGCCGGCCATTATCGGGGGATTCGGACTGCTTGTCTTATCCTATGTTTTTCTGCGTTATTATGATCGCCGCGCTTCAGCGCGGGGAGAGTACGAAGCCTGGGTTACCGGCTATGTCAGGGACTAGACTCCTGTTTGACGATATTGGAGATAACATTGGCGAAGTAGTCTGCCGCATGCAGCGCTTCTTCCAGGGTACAGTTTTCTCCGCCCATTTCGGCGATCATTGCTTGATTGCTGAGATGCTGATTGTAGCGCGCATCGGCCTTAATAATACCGAGGGACAGACCAGGATATAAACGATCTGTCTCAGCTTTTACCTTTTCGGCAAAGGCCAGGTTTTTCTCCCAGTTAGGGTGTTCCAGACCCATGCGATTGGTCCCGATGACCAGCATTACGCGGGCGGTCCGTTCACCTTCGATCACAGTGGAGTGCTCCAAACCTGGCGTTCCGTCACGATGTACGTCAATAACAATTTTGATGGACGGGTATTTGGCAAGGTATTCCTGTAATGTAACCTGTGAACGCTGGTATGCCTCATGCCATGGATACTGATCATGGATCTGATCACAGTGTATGGTAGGAATCTGGTATTTGCTGTTGAGAATGTCGACCAGTCTATTACCAACCTTGACGATATCGCCCTTTCCGTTGAATAAATGCGTTTCGCCACTGGTTGGCAGATAGCATTCCGAGGTATGGGTGTGCAGGACGAGAATCAAAGGTTCGTCCATCCTCAAAGCAGGCTTTGTGTCTTCCACAGCCGCGGCCGGTAAGGTCTGCGGCTGTTGCTGTTGTGGTTGTGATTGCTCAGAAAATGCAGTAACCGCTATGATTGAGGATGGCGCCGTCACAGCTATTGACGTGGATCCTGCATTTTTTTTCGTGGAATCGATCTGGCTGGCGATAGCTGGCAACATTTCCCCAAACATTGGCAGTTGGGCAGCCAGGAATGTTACTGGCGTATTGCTGTCAACTCCGGAAGAGAGTTCAAACCACACAGTAGACAAGGTCGCCAGTTTGGACGGAGGACGATCCTCTTCCGTCAGTCTGCTTGATAACCCCGGAATACCAGCATGCAATATTTCCTTGGTAATATTGGCTTCCATCCCCAAAAAGCGGCGCAGGAACTCAGCTGGCTTTTGTAGGTATCTGGTACTGTTAATGGCCAGCATTCCGCGGGCATCATGGTCGGCAGCCTCGTTATTCAGCAGCAACATAACAGCACAGGCTGTTGTCACAAACAACAAGACAAACAATGGAACCAGTACTGTCAGCAAAGGGGATTTTTTCGGCAACAAAATTGAGATCACCTGCCCGGACGAGTTCTGAGTTATGATATCTTACGCCGGCGACCACAGCGATAGAACCATACTTAAGCTGTCCGTTATGCAGTAAGGCCGCCGGATGGTTCGCATAATCACCGGGCTATTAGGGGACGATGAAAAAGGTAGAACGTATCATATCATTGGGTACATGTGGCGCCATTAAAGGAGGAATAGGCGTGATCAAGCATGGATTGCTGATCATCTTTTTGGTTGCTGCCCTGCTAACATTTTCATCTATGACAAATGCCAACGCAATGGCGGCAGAACCAGATTCAACACTGAAAATTGAGGCGCGCTCGGCGATTCTTTTAGAACCGATTACGGGTGCAGTACTCTATGAGCAGGAAGCCGATGTGCCATTGTCACCGGCCAGTGTCACCAAAGTAATGACTTTGCTGTTGATCATGGAAGAAATCGAAAAAGGTGCCCTGCGACTTGATGAAACTATTGTCATTTCTCCGGAAGCCGCGGCCATGGGCGGTTCCCAAATTTGGCTGGAACCCGGGGAAGAAATGAAGGTGGCCGATTTAATCAAAGCCATTGCCATTGTTTCGGCGAATGACGCCAGCTACGCTTTGGCAGAGCGTTTGTCAGGATCGCATGATGCTTTTGTAGCTCGCATGAATGAACGGGCTCGGGAATTAGGCATGAAAACTACCAAGTTTGTCAACTGCACCGGCTTATCGGAGGATGATCCATCGTCACCGGGTAATATAACTTCTGCGCGTGACGTTGCGTTCATGTCGCGGGAACTAATTCGGCATTCTGAGATTCTGAAATGGACAGGCACATGGATCGACTATTTGCGTAACGGCGCGTCGTTTTTGAGAAACACTAATAAACTGGTGCGGTTTTATCAAGGCTGCGATGGTTTGAAAACCGGTTTTACTAATGAAGCCGGCTTTTGCCTGGCGGCCACTGCCAAAAGGAACAATGTGCGACTGATTGTGGTGGTCATGAAGGCGGCGACTAATGATATCCGGGCCAAAGAAGTCAGTCGGTTGCTGAATTTTGGCTTCGGTCGTCTGGAAGCTATCAAAGTGGTATCTGGAGGAGAAGAGCTGGCCAAACTGCCTGTAGTCAGGGGAACGGAAGATACCATTTCAGCTGCGGCGGCAAGCGACTACTATTTGCCGAACAGAAGAGGAGTACAGCCTGAAATATCAAAAACAATTAATTTGGGATCAAAACTAAAAGCTCCGATTCAAAAGGGGCAAAAGTTGGGTACTATGACAGTACATTTAAACGGGGAGCCGGTCCAGGAAATTGAACTGCTAGCGACCACGGATGTCGGCAGGACCAATGGGTTTCAATTTTTCGCACAAGTCAGTAGACAGTCATTAAAAACATTGTTTGCCAAGGACTGAAGGTCCTGTCCTGAAAAGCCATGATCCGAAAGCGGACACAGCATGCATTAATATGCTTGGAACTGACAAGCCGGTGTTTGCGGTTTTATGCCGAAAAACACCGGCTGTTTTATTGAAATTAACTGAACTTAGCAAAATGAAGCGGCTTTTGCAGAAGGGCAGGAAAGAAAATGGCAGCGCCGAAAGTAATTATCTTGTAGTATGCAAATTACCTTATAATATGCACTGGGAGGGCGCTGCATGATCATCAACGCGGAAAAAATTGGCACAGCAATTGTCGCGCGCATTCAGGGAGAGCTGGACATGGCGAATGCTGATCAGCTGCGTGCGTCGATTGACGAGAAACTCGATCAATATGAAACCATCCGGGACGTCTATCTGATCTGTGACGCGGTTCCATTTATCGATAGTTCCGGTTTGGCCGTCCTGCTCGGCAGATACCGCAAACTGGAAGAGCGTGGCGGTAAACTCTTTATCGCCAATCCAAGTCCCCAGGCCCGCCGCGTGATGGAACTATCCGGATTATCCAAACTGGTCGGCATCTGCGATAATTGGAATCCTGCTGATTTACAGCAAAGGGGTGTGACAAATGGCTGAGAGCAATTATATCAAAGTCGAATTTCCGAGTCTTCCGGAAAACGTCGGTTTCTCCCGGGCCCTCGTTTCGGCGTTCGCATCGCAGTTGGATTTTACTCTTCCGGAGCTGGACGAAATACGCACCGCCACTTCGGAAGCTGTTTCCAATGCAATTATTCATGGTTACGAAAACGCTCAAGGCGTTGTTACCTTGGAAGCTGACATTAAAGGCGGCGTCCTGACCGTTAAGATTATTGATCAAGGCAAAGGAATCGAGGACATTGCGGCCGCCAAAGCAGTGCAATATACTACCAGACCCGGCAGATATGGCTTGGGGTTTACATTTATGGAGGCCTTCATGGATTCACTGCATGTGGAATCCTCATTAGGAGAGGGCACTTCCGTGACCATGACCAAACATCCTGAAACAGTGCGCCCGGAAACGGGGACTGCCTGATGAATTCCAATTATGTCGAACGAGCCGCCATCAATTTGCCAGCCGTGCCGCTCTTGGATGATGCCAGCGTTCATGATCTGATCGAGAAAGCTCAAAATGGCGACGCAGCGTCCCGCCAGACGCTGATTGAAAGCAACCTCAAGCTTGTGATGAGCATCATTGGGCGTTTTGGTGGACGCGCCGAGCCGGATGATCTGTTTCAGATTGGGTGCGTCGGTTTGCTAAAAGCGGTGGATCGATTTGATTTGAATTTGGGGGTCAGGTTTTCGACATATGCCGTTCCGCTGATTATCGGTGAAATTAGACAGTTCTTGCGCGAGGACGGCGCTATTAAGTTGGGCCGCTCTCTGAAAGAATGCGCCGGCAAAGTCCAGCATAGCGCGGCTAATCTGGCACAACAGCTGGGTAGGGATCCCACTGTGCCGGAAATCGCATCTGCCATGGGTGTAACAGTCGATGAAGTCGCTACGGCCCTGGAAGCCTCCCAGCCAGTGCAGTCGCTCAGTCTGGCATTGCATGAAAACGAAGGCGATCCGATGCTGCTGGAGGAACGAATACCGTCTCAGGAAGAAGGCAACTGGCTGGAGCATTACGCTTTGCAGGAGGCGTTGGCAGAACTCCCCGAGAAATTTCGAAAGGTGTTGCATCTTAGATACTTCGAGGAAAAAACGCAGACTGAGATTGCCGCAGACATTGGGACATCGCAAGTACAAGTCTGCCGTATTGAAAAGCGTGCCCTGCAACTATTGAACGAATTTTTGCGGGAATAAGAGTCGCGGTCGCTTGCATGATACAATCGGTCCAGACGCATAATAGAAACAAGAACACAGCAAAAGGACGGTTGAGCAGGTGACAGTGCTACTATGGGATTTCTTAAAGAAGCGGTGGATTATCCTGACAGCTATCGCTGTTTTACTGGCGCTGGCAGTCTGGCTTTTGGCCAGGCCGGATGCCATTCCTTCGGATCGCGCCCGCCTGGTCACTAACGTTTCTTTGTGCGTGGAATAATGTCGTTGAGGAGGTCTATTCGAGAGTGACCGTTGTAAAGATTATTGAGTTGTTGGGAGAATCCAATACAAGTTGGGAAGATGCTGTCAAGAATGCGGTTAAGTCAGCTTCCAGCACGGTAGATAACATCACCGGGGTAGAAGTGTTGAACATGACCGCTGGTGTACATGATGGCGACCTGACCGAATATAAAGCTAATGTACAAGTGGCATTTGCCGTGAAGGGAACAACAGAACGGTGAACGACTACGCAACTTAGGAACCTCAGGAACCAGGCTGCAGCCATTCGCTGACAACACAAGCCGCGGTAGCCTTGTCAGGAAAAGAAATGTATGTTATACTATGAGCGGGTTGTTTAGTAAAGAGTGGGCGTGCCCACTCTTTCGTCTTGTGGGATATTTGTACCCGTAGACCTTGAGGAGGAAAACAATGCCCAAACTTTTCGACGCTCTGGAGCCAATCGCCAGTAAGATTGCTGAGCAGCAAGGCTTGGAACTGGTCGACATTGAAATGGTCAGATCCGGTTCGGATCGCATTCTCCGAGTATCGATCGACAAACCTGGCGGCGTCGGTCTGACAGACTGTGAGAAATTCAGTGAACCTTTTGGTAATGAGTTGGATGTAATTGATCCGATCAAGGAACGTTATTATCTAGAGGTTTCCTCCCCTGGTCCGGAACGTCCATTGCGGAAAGATAGCGACTTCACTCGCTTTGCCGGCTCAGAGGTAGAAATAAGGCTTAAAGAAGCCTTGGAGGGAAAACGAGTCATCAAAGGTCGGCTCGCTGGACTGGAAAATCAGGATCTTGTTATTGTCATAGATGGAGTCCAGCAGGTTATCCCGCGCATATTAGTTACGCAAGCCAAACTTAAACCCGATTTTGATTTTTGAGAGGCGCCATTGTTGGCAGAGGAGGTACCGACATGAATGAAGAGTTTATGGCTGCTCTTCAACAAGTTGAGAAAGAAAAGGGAATTCCACGGCATATACTAATTGAAGCCATTGAATCAGCTCTTGTTTCAGCATATAAGAAAGACCAGAAAGATGTCAGCAATATTCGGGTTCAGATGGAGCCTGACACTGGCGCGATGCATGTTTATGGCTACAAGAATATTGTTGGGGAAGTCGAGGATCCCCAAACACAATGTTCTTTAGAAGAAGCGCAAAAATTGGACCCGCACTACAGTGTTGGCGATGTTGCTGAACAGGAAATTCAGCCCCGCGAGTTTGGTCGGATCGCCGCTCAAACCGCTAAGCAAGTGGTTGTGCAGCGTATTAGAGAAGCAGAAAGAATTCTGATTTACGAAGAATATGTCAACCGTGAGGGTGACATTGTTACTGGTATTGTGCAGCGCTTTGAACAGCGCAATGTTCTGCTGGATTTAGGCAAAGCGGACGCTATTCTGACACAGAATGAGCAGGTCACCGGCGAGCATTATGAACAGGGGTTACGGCTGAAAGTCTATATTGTGGAAGTCAGAAAGACGACCAAAGGTCCACAGATCTTTGTTTCCCGAACCCATCCCGGGCTTTTGAAACGCCTGTTTGAGCTGGAAGTTCCGGAAATTCATGATGGTATCGTTGAAATTAAGTCGATCGCGCGTGAAGCAGGCGCACGGTCTAAGGTTACCGTGTGGAGCCGGGAAGAAAACGTGGACCCAGTCGGTTCATGCGTGGGCGCGCGAGGATCGCGCGTTCAGAATATTGTCAGAGAGCTCCGCGGCGAAAAAATCGATATTATTTCTTGGGATCCGGATCCCAGAGTTTTGATTGCCAATGCTTTGAGCCCTGCTAAAGTTACAGAAGTACGTCTGGCTGAAGACCGCAAGTCCTCGATGGTGATTGTGCCAGACAATCTGCTTTCGCTGGCGATTGGCAGAGAAGGGCAAAATGCACGTTTAGCTGCCAAGCTGACTGGATGGAAGATTGATATTAAGAGTGAAAGCCAGGCAGCCGAGATTGATCGGATTGCGTTCGAAGAAGAACAAGCCCGATTGTTGGAAATTGCGGAAAATGAGGCTCAGGAATCGGTAGATGCTGCCGATGTTGACGCAGACGGCGAGTTCCAGCCTGAAGGAGATCTGCCTGCGGAATGGGCTGATGCGGATGCAGAGGAATTTCAGCCGCTACCCGGGGACGAGGCGGGCGACTATCATGATCCGGCAGACGCTGCTCAGGCTGCGCAGCCCAAGTCGGAAAAGAGTGCCATTCATTTGGAAACAGATGAAGATGAAACCCGTATGCGCAAAAAAGTACGCAAAAAGGACAAAAAGCGCCGGGAGAAATTCGAGTACTTCGAGGACGATGAATACGGCAACCAGTAGATTGCTTCAGACCACCATTCCGGAGGTGTCGAAATGCCCAAAATGCGCAAAGTTCCTCAACGAAGCTGTCTGGGCTGCAAACAAGTATTGCCCAAAAAGCAGCTTTACCGCATTGTTCGCACTCCAGATGGCGAAGCTGTTTTTGATCCGACCGGAAAAAAAGCCGGGCGTGGCGCTTATATCTGCCCTCAGGTGGAATGCTTGGAACAGGCGGTTAAAAGTGGCCGTTTTGAGCGGGCCTTGGAACTGCGAGTCCCGGAAGCGGTACTCGATAGCCTGCGCCAGGCGATCCAGAAGCTGCCTGTCGAACATGAATAAACTGATTACGATCCTGGGTTTTGCGCAAAAGGCTGGTAAAATTGCTTCGGGCGAAACAGCGACTGAGCAGGTAATTAACCGGAAAAAGGCCTGTCTGGTGCTGGTGGCTTTGGATGCTTCCGCTGGGACATCTGCCAAATTCATGGAACTATGCCTGAAAAACAATATTCCGGTCTTTAATGCCGGTCTAAAATTAGAATTAGGCAATGCCATTGGCCGCTCGCCACGTTCCTGTATTGCTTTTTTAGATAATGGTTTTGCGCGAGCGGCGATAGAGGCTCTGAAGGCAACGACGGAGGTCTGAGGAGCGAAGAACATGGGGGTGTTTCAATGACCAAAAAACGCGTTTTCGAACTCTCAAAGGAACTAGATATCCCGAGCAAAGAGATCGTGCAGTTTCTGCAAGAGTTCGGCGCTGATGTCAAAAACCATATGAGTACGGTAGAAGACCACGTTGCTGCGATCGTCAAGCGGAAATTCCGTCCTGACCAAGAACCGCCTGTCAAGGCGCCGGAACCCGAAAAGAAACCCGCTGCATCGAAGGCGTCGATTGCACCTGCCCAAACAGCAGCAGATGCTGGAAAAAAACAGCCTATCCCTGCCAGCCAAGATAGAAATAGCAATGTTCCCGAGCGTAGGCCTGCTACGTCTGGACAGCCGGGAATGCGCTCAGACGCCCGTCCCCCGGTTCGGTCGGACGCACGTACGCCGGTTCGCCCGGATGCCCGCACAGAAGCGCGTCGAGAGACGCGTCCAACAACTGATAACCGTGGCGGCGGCGGCGTTTCAGGAAGACCTGCGGCGCAGACACCGACCGGCAGCCCAGCTCCAAGGCAGGGTTCTGCGGCACCAAGGCCACAACAGCAGCAGCAATGGAACGGGCCACGCCAGAATAAGGAAGTACAGCGTCCCGGAACGCCACCGCCATCTGGAACTATACCGCCTCAGGCGGGAGGAGCACCGGCTGCCCGGCAGTCAGCGCCACCAGGACAAGGCGGACGTGCTCCCCAAAATCGGCCCGGACAGCCGGGACAGCAACGTCGGGAGCCGAGTAGCGCTCCTGCTCAGAATCAGCAGTCACAGCACCATCACCGCCCGGATAGCCGGCCCGTTAACAGGCCGGACAGCAGACCGGACAACAGAACCAGTGGCAAGCCTGGGGAAGTCAGGAGAAGTCAGGCACCGCCATCCAATCGGCCGGGAGGAAGGCCTGCGCCAGCGGCGGCAGGTGGTCAGCGGCCTAATAATGCTGCTCAAAGAGGCGGCGGATTCCGCCGGCAACGTCCTACGGGGCAGCGCGGCGGCGGAGGAGTCCGGAAGCCTGTTCAGTCTAATGTAGAGAAGTTGATGATTGGCCCGGTCATTTCTGTCAAAGATTTGGCGGCCGCAATGGAATTGGCAGCTTCCGAAGTGATCAAAAAGCTGATGGCTATGGGAGTAATGTCCTCTATTAACCAGGACATCGATTTTGAAACCGCTCAGATTATTGGCAATGAATTCGGGGTTGAAGTTGTGCCGGAAGGCCCGACTTTAGAAGAACAGACCTTGGAAGAAATTGAAGACTCTGAAGAAGATGTAATGCCCCGTTCCCCGGTTGTCACTGTAATGGGACATGTTGATCATGGAAAAACGTCTCTGCTCGACCGCATCCGGGAAACGCATGTCACCTCCCAGGAAGCCGGAGGTATCACGCAGCATATTGGAGCGTATCAGGTGGAAGTCCGCTCCAAACGGATTACATTTCTTGACACACCGGGTCACGAGGCTTTTACCGCCATGCGCGCCCGCGGTGCCCAAATAACGGACATTGTTATTCTGGTAGTCGCCGCCGATGATGGTGTGATGCCACAGACAGTCGAGGCCATCAACCATGTTAAAGCCGCTCAGATACCGATGATCGTGGCCATTAATAAAATTGACAAACCGGATGCCAACCCGGACAGAGTCAAGCAGGAACTGACTGAATACGGCTTGGTTGCAGAAGAGTGGGGCGGAGATAGCATTATGGTTCCCGTTTCCGCTGCCACCGGTGAAGGTATCGACAACCTATTGGAAATGGTATTGCTGGTTTCCGAAATGCAGGATTTAAAGGCTAATCCCAATCGCAGCGCCATCGGTACCGTGATCGAAGCCAAGCTTGATAAAGGTAGAGGCCCGGTAGCAACTGTACTGATTCAAAAAGGGACACTCTTTGTCGGAGATGTCATCCTCGTTGGTTCAGTTTTTGGCCGGGTGCGCTTGCTTAATAATGACAAGGGCAAACGCGTCAAAAAAGCCGGTCCGTCAGCGCCAGTAGAAGTAGTTGGCCTGGCAGAACTGCCGGAGGCTGGAGACACCTTATACGCAGTTGACGATGAAAAAGTAGCCCGTCAATTGGCGGAAAGCCGCAGCCAAAAGAAACGCGAAACCGAACTGCATCAATCCAGCCGTGTATCATTGGAAGACCTCTTCTCCAAGATTCAGGGCGGTGAATTGAAAGACCTGAATATTGTTATCAAAGCGGATGTCCGCGGTTCAATAGAGGCATTAGAACCTTCATTAAACCGTCTGGAAAACGAGGAAGTCCGGGTCAATGTGATTCATAGCGGTGTTGGTGCGGTCACTGAAACTGACGTGATGCTGGCTGCCGCTTCAAACGCGATTATTATCGCCTTCAACGTCCGGCCGGATCCTATGGCCAAGAGAACCGCCGAAAAAGAAACAGTCGATATCCGGATGTATCGCGTTATTTATGATGCCATCAATGATGTCAGAGCGGCTCTAGAAGGTATGCTGACGCCTGAATTTAAAGAAACAGTGATTGGCAAAGCTGAGGTACGGCAGACCTTCAGGGTTCCCAAAATTGGCCTCATTGCCGGTAGTTATGTTACCGAGGGCCGTATTCTCAGAACAGCGGATGTCCGTGTACTACGCGATAATGTCGTCATGCATGAAGGCAAGATTGATTCTCTGAGACGATTCAAAGATGATGCCCGCGAAGTAGCTCAAGGTTACGAATGTGGCATTGGCCTCGAAAAATTCCAGGATATTAAAGAGGGCGATGTCATCGAGGCGTTCATTATGGAAGAAGTAAAGAGGTAAGAAGATGCCAAAGCTTCGTCTGGAACGTATCAAAGAGCTGTATAAAGTAGAAGTCAGCAATATGTTACAGAAGGAAATCAAAGATCCCAGGATTGGCTTTGTTACTGTTACCGATGTGGAGGTATCTCCCGATTTTAGGCATGCTAAGATTTATGTGAGTCCGTTCGGGGATGAAGAGGCTGAACGCCAGACAATTCAAGGTCTGGAAAGTGCCAAAGGCTATATGCGCACTGAGCTTGGACGTAGAATCAGACTGCGCTACACACCAGAGATCAGTTTTGCAGTTGATAAGTCTATTGAGCGTGGTGTGCGCCTGACAAAATTAATTGATCAAATCTCCGAAGAGGGGGACCATCATTGACTGGCTCTTTTCAGGAAGCTATCTCACTAATCAGCAATAACGATGAGTTTTTGTTGACTGGGCACGTCAATCCTGATGGCGATTGCCTGGGTTCGGTCTGCGCCCTTGGTTTGGCTCTTGAAGATATGGGGAAGAAAGTAAAGTGGGTTTCAGACGTTGAATTGCCCGCCATGTACTCTATCATTCCGGGGGCGGATCGTTTTGGCAGGCCGCCGCTGTATATATCAGAAAAAACAACAGTTATTGCTTTGGATTGTGCTGTTCCAGCCCGGTTAGCTTTGGCGGCGATCGATACAGACATTGATCTTAATATTGATCATCATTGTAGTAATAGTATGTTTGGGCGCATTAATCTGGTAGAGGCGGAAGCTGCCGCAACCGGAGAGCTGGTTTATCGACTGATTAAAGCGCTCAACAGACCGATTTCGCCACGCATAGCCCTGGCCTTATATATTGCAATTGCGACCGACACAGGCTTTTTTAAGTATTCTAATACGCGTCCTTATTCTTTGAATCTTGCTGGAGAATTGGCCGAAATTGGCGGTCTCGATATGGGACAAGTAGCCGAAATCGTCAATGAACGCAAAAAGTTTGGCACGATTAAACTCTTGGGGAAAGCACTGGAGCGCATGCAGCTAAGTGCGGACGGTAAAGTTGCGTGGATGGAAGTGACTCAGACACAGTTAAAAAAGTTTGGGACTGATCTAGAGGAAACAGAGGGCTTTGTAAACTACTGCCGTCAGGTAGAGGGTGCCGAAATAGGGGTGCTCTTTAAAGAAACCGAACACAACGACGTTAGGGTCAGTGTTCGCTCCAATTCCAATTGGGACGTCAGTAAGTTGGCCGCGCATTTTGGCGGGGGCGGCCATCCGCGGGCAGCTGGCTGCACATTGGCCGGTTCTTTGCCTGTTGCCAGGCGCAAATTCTTAACGTATACTGCCAAATGGATGCAATCCTGAAAGGATGCTTAGTTGGTGCAGGGTTTCTTTAATATTAACAAGTCTGCCGGAATGACCTCGCATGATGTAGTGTCAGTCATCCGGCGCATCGTGCAGATCAAAAGAGTTGGTCACGGTGGAACGCTTGATCCCGACGCGCAGGGAGTATTGGTGGTTGCGGTCGGTTCGGCGACCCGGGCACTGCAATACCTGGAGCAATGGCCTAAGATCTATTGCGCCCAGCTTGAATTGGGCAGCGCTACGGACACTCAGGATAGCAGCGGCCAAAAGACAATGATTCGCGATTCTTTTAGTATTAGCCGTTCAGAATTGCAGTCAGTTTTAGACGGCTTTTTGGGCTGTACGGAGCAAATTCCACCCATGTATTCGGCGATTAAAATTGGCGGCCAAAAACTCTATGAAGCGGCCCGCAAAGGCATTAGCATTGAACGGAAACCCCGACCCATTAAAATAGACAGCATTGAGTTGTTGGATCAGACTGATGCTGATTATTTGGGACCCCGTGCCCGAATCAGCATTCGGGCAACTTGTTCTGCCGGTACTTACATTAGAACGCTCTGCCATGATATTGGCATAAAACTTAATTGTTATGCCCACATGACGCATCTGGTCCGCGAACGTTCCGGGATCTTCCGGATTGCTGATGCCGTGCCGCTGGATTTGCTGCGTAACGCGCCCCAAAGCGCCGCCACGCATCTCATTGGCATTAATGAAGCGTTGGCCCACCTGCCTGCCGTCCGTGTGAACGCAGACTTATCCAGGCGCGTCCTGTGCGGGAATACTGTACCAATCGACGAGCTTATCAATGGCCTATGCCGTTTGCAGGATGCGAACGGCATAATTCTGGCAGTCGCTGAAGGCCGAAGAATCGGACCAGACAGCGTTACAACAGCCAGTCCAATCTGTGTTTTTTCAGCTCCGGGGGAATGAATTGTGGTGGATTATTTTACTTCATTTTATGATTTGCCAGAACCAGGCAGTGCAGTGGTTGCAATTGGAACCTTTGACGGCGTCCATCGCGGGCATGTCAATGTAATCCGGCAAGCTGTGCAAATTGCATCTGAAAAGACGGTGCCGTCTGTTATCGTTACTTTCATTAATCATCCTCAAGATATTACCAGCAGAAAGCGTTCTCCGCAGCTTCTGACGACTGCTGACGAGAAAATCCAGCTAATTAAGGACTTAAACCCTGACATTCTCATGGCGATTCCTTTTAGTGCAGAGCTGGCCGGATTGCGGGCGGAAGAGTTTATCAGCGGCATTTTGAAAGCCAAAACCGGTGCTATCAATCTGGTTTTTGGCCAGAACTTTCATTTCGGGCATGATCGTCTCAATCCTGCGAGGCGGCCGGAAGTGCTACGCCAGCATGGCATTGAGCCGGTGATTATTGCCGATCTGGTAGAAAGTGATGGTAACATTATCAGCAGTACCGCGATCCGGGAATTAATTGCCGCTGGTCGGATTGAAAGTGCTAATGTCATGCTGAACAGGCATTATGCCATAGATGGCAAAGTGGTCCAAGGATTTGGACGCGGTCACAAATTGGGTTACCCGACTGCCAACATCATTCCGCCGGTTGGGAAACTAATGCCACGCAGAGGAGTCTACTTGACCGAGGTAATCTGGGAAGACAAGCGCCGTCTTTCTGTCACGAATGTAGGTGTAAAACCTACTTTTGATGGGGCAGACTGTACCATAGAAATCTATCTGCCGAACTTTTCCGGAGATTTGTATGGCAGACAATTACAGGTGCGGTTCGCTGCCTTTATCAGGCCGGAAGAAAAATTCAATAGTGCCGATGCCTTAACCCGTCAAATTAGTAGTGATCTCTGCGCCGCACGCGCAAAAGCTGCTCTCATTTACAATTCTGAGGTTTTGTGGTAGAATTATGCGAGTCAGCGATATCAACGTTCATCTTGGTTACCAGCGCCGCCGCTAAGGCGTTAGAATCGAAAGGGGCGTGCGAAAACTGGCTAATTCCTCCCTTACGACAGATGCGGATCTTTCCACTGTTGTGAATCGGATTACGCTCATTTGTATGAGCGAGGAATTTAGAAGACTCCAGGCTGAACTATGTCTGCAATTTGCGCGTTCCGGTGCTCCTGACGCTGAAACCCAAGCATTCCATGATGCCTTGTTTGCCTTATTAAATGAATTTGAACAGAACAGTTCAAACGTCAACATCAACGGAATGGGCGGCGGAATTGGAAACGGAATGGACGGCGATGGCAAGGGCGGCCTCTGAAGATGCGCGTTATTGTAACCGAACATGCAGTCAAAAGGCTACGGGAGGAACGGCAAAGCGGAATTACGGTGGCGGAAATTATTAGCGCGGCTAGCCACATCCCCGGTCGCATTCCCACTGCCACCCGCTTTCGTGGATATATCTCCAGAAGTGGCAGAGTCTTTGATATTGTGGCAAAGGATTTGACGCATGGCCGACTGGTGATTACCGTAATCGGCAAATAGCCTGATATATGTTTATTTTTAGCGGTTGCCTGCATAGCCAAAAGCTACCGGCCAACCGTTATTGAACCACTCGCTCGGAATACCGACACTCCTCGACGGCTTTCTGGGCATGTGGGGATAAATTGAAAGAGGAGGTGACAAAGTATGATTCAACCCGAACAAAAGCAGCAGATTATCAATGACCATCGTCGTCATGACAATGACACCGGTTCTCCTGAGGTTCAGATCGCAATTTTGACTGAAAGAATCAATGAACTTACTGAGCATCTGAAAATTCACAAAAAGGACCATCACTCCAGAAGAGGGCTGCTCAAAATGGTTGGTAAGCGGCGCGGTTTGCTCAATTACCTGCAGCAAAAAGATATTGAGCGTTACCGTGCGATCGTAGCCCGTCTCGGATTGCGTAGGTAATTTGCGTTCAAATAAAAGCGGTCAAACCGCTTTTATTTTTGTCGAAGTGACACAATAAATACTGCAAAGGAGGTATTAATGTCATGTCACAATGGCAGATGAATTTAGGCGGCAGGCCTTTGGTGATAGAAAACGGTAAGCTGGCAAAGCAAGCTAGTAATGCGGTTTTAGTACGCTACGGCGATACCGTGGTATTAGTGACAGCTACAATGGCAGCTCAGCCACGTCAGGGAATCGATTTCTTCCCGCTACTTGTTGATTATGAAGAAAGACTATACTCAGTGGGAAAGATTCCCGGAGGGTTCATTAAACGGGAAGGTCGCCCGGCAGAAAGTGCGACTTTGGCTGGTCGAGGCATTGATCGGGCCATCCGGCCGCTATTTCCGGAAGGATTCCGCAACGATGTGCAGGTTGTGGCCACCGTTCTCTCGGTGGACAAAGATAACGAGCCTGATATTGCAGCCATGATTGGTGCCTCGGCGGCCCTAACACTTTCGGAGGTTCCGTTTTACGGTCCGATCGGTGGAGTGCACATCGGCAGAGTCGATGGCCAATTCATCATTAACCCGACGGTGAGTCAGGCGGCTGCCAGCGACATTGACCTGCTGGTTGCCGGCACCAAAGATGCCGTAATGATGGTGGAAGCCGGTGCCAAGGAAGTCTCCGAGCATGATATGCTGGAAGCGATCTTATTCGGGCACGAGGCTATTAAAGAAACTGTCGCTTTCCAGGAGAAAATGCAGGCCGAAGTCGGCAAAGAAAAATTCCAATTTGCTGTTACAGAAATTCCGGAGGAAATCGAGGCTTCTGTTCGTAAAAAGGCCACAGCCTTATTAGCAGCAGCCGTCCGCGGCAGTAATAAGCAGGATCGGGAAGCGGCGATCGCTAAAGCCAAAGAAGATATCCTGCAGCAATTTGCGGAAGAGATGGCCGAAGACTTTACCACTAGTGAACCGCTGATCCGCGATATGCTTGATAAGATCATCAAAGAAGAAGTCCGCAAAATGATTACCATTGAGCGTACCAGGCCGGATGGCAGAAAACTGGATGAAATTCGGAAAATCAGCTGTGAGGTAGGCATTCTGCCTCGCGTGCATGGCTCGGGACTGTTTACCCGCGGCCAGACACAGGTGCTTTCAGTCGCGACTCTGGGAGCGATCAGTGATGAACAAATCCTGGACGGAATTGGCGAAGCCGCGTCGAAACGCTATATCCATCATTACAATTTCCCCGCTTTCAGCGTTGGTGAAGTCCGGCCGATGCGTAGTCCAGGAAGACGGGAAATCGGACATGGCGCGCTGGCTGAAAAGGCGCTGCTACCGATGATTCCGCCAGAAGAAGAATTCCCGTACACCATTCGTGTGGTATCCGAGGTTCTGGAATCCAACGGATCCACTTCGCAGGCTAGCATTTGTGGAAGCACATTGTCCCTGATGGACGCCGGTGTACCAATTAAAAAGCCGGTAGCCGGAGTAGCTATGGGACTTGTCAAATATGGTGATGACTTTGCGATCCTCACCGATATTCAGGGAATGGAAGATGCGCTTGGCGACATGGACTTCAAAGTCGCTGGGACAGACAGTGGCATTACAGCTATCCAAATGGATATCAAGGTGAAGGGTATTAATCGAGCCATTTTGGAGCAGGCTTTGGAACAAGCCAGACAGGGACGCCTTTTTATCCTGGAAAGGATGATGGAGACGATTTCCAAGCCGCGTGCTGACATTTCGCCATATGCGCCCAGAATGCTTACCATGGAGATTGATCCCGACAAAATCCGAGACGTCATTGGACCGGGTGGCAAAACCATCCGCAAGATCATTGATGAGACTGGTGTTACCATTGATATTCAGGATGATGGACGGGTCTTCATCGGGGCAGTCGATCGCACTGCCGGCGAAAACGCCATGAATATCATCAAGAGTCTCACCAAAGATCCGGAAGTCGGTGAAGTGTATGACGGTAAAGTGACCAGGCTGATGAATTTTGGCGCATTTGTAGAAATCCTTCCTGGCAAAGAAGGATTGGTGCACATTTCTCAGCTGGATCGGAACCGAGTGGAAAAGGTGGAAGATATCGTCAGGTCTGGTGACCCAATCCGGGTTAAGGTCATCGAAATTGACCGGCAGGGCCGAATTAACCTCTCCCGCAAAGCTTTGCTGGGTGACGAACCTGCAAACTAAGCAGCGCGAGAGCGTGTGCGCGACGAGCGCAACCCTTGAAAAACATAATCGCATTTTGTACGTGAAGCACTGGCATCGGCTGGTGCTTTTGTTTTGGCAAGAAGGTATTTTCATAATTGCCACGGTTCTCCAAAACAGGTTTTGGAAGACTAATATTTCAAAGCGCATTGAACGAAACGATATACAGGGAGGTGTGTTATTGAAATGAACCGATATCAAGATTTGCGTTATTATGCCGGACGGATGACACAAAACTGGTTATTTAGCGGTGCCTTAGTTGGAATGGCGGGAACAGCGCTAAAGTCGTTGTTGGATTCAGTGTTTGTTCGCGCAGGCTTTTCCAACCTCCGAAATTCGGAAATTGCGCGTCGGGCCGTTTTTGGAAAACCGCAGCTTTCTCCCAGAACGATTATGAACCCGCGTAAAGGTGCGGTTAAGCGTAATGTTGGCACGCTGGCGGCGGAGACAATCGTAGGGGCTTTAGTAGGTACAGGAATTGCAGCGGCCACAGCTGGCAAAAAGCCGCAACATGGGTTATTAGCCGGAGCAATTATGGGTGCGGGAGTAGGGATCCTGACCTTGGGAGTGGCCGGCATGCGCCGCACCGGTGTCTTCCAGCGCAATGCCCTGCGGACAGCTGGCAGCGTAATTCTTACGAACAGCATTGTGGGTGCTCTATCAGGATTGACTCTGACAAAGGTTGCCAAACCATATGAATTTCCACGTTTGATTCCGAACGCAGCTAATATGCATCAGCAGCCGGATGCAAAGGAAGAAATACCCACATTCGTACATTGAAGTGGCGTGAGTGTAATGACGCGGCCGGTATACCGGCCGCTACATGCGCCAATGGCATTTTTATGGGAGGAAGATCGCAATTGACTCAGCCCGTGCATGGCAAAGAATACCAGGAAGATAAAAGGCAAGTTGCCAAGAATATACGCCAATTCGGCCAGACAGATGTTGCCGATCAGCAGCCGGAGATTAGCATCCATACCATCAATATTATCGGACAAATTGAGGGTCATATGGTGCTGCCTCCCAAAAACAAAACCACCAAATATGAACACATTATTCCACAATTAGTGGCTGTTGAGCAAAATCCAAAAATCAAGGGACTGCTTGTCATCCTAAACACAGTGGGCGGCGATGTCGAGGCAGGGCTGGCCATTGCGGAGATGCTGGAAAGCATGCGTAAACCTACAGTTTCGTTGGTGTTGGGAGGCGGGCATTCGATCGGCCTTCCAATTGCGTTGGCATGTCGCTATTCAATCGCGGCCGAGACCGCCACGATGACCATTCATCCCTTAAGGTTAAGTGGCGGTATGATCATCGGCATCCCGCAGACTTTTGAGTATATGGAGAAAATGCAGGATCGGATTGTGCGCTTCATCACCAGGCATTCCGCGATTTCGGAGCAGAGATATAAAGAGTTGATGTTTCGTACCGGAGACCTTGTCCGAGATGTCGGATCCATTCTGATGGGGCGTGAAGCTATGAACGAAGGCTTGATTAACGAAGTCGGGGGACTGGGCACCGCCGTCGCAAAGCTGGAAGAGCTAATCCGGTTAGCGGAGGAATCGCAAGGAGGATTACAATGATTCTCTATACAATCGTCCCTTGGGAAGTGATCTTTCAGGATGAGGAGGAGATTCAGCCAACACACCTGATCAATGCCGCAGGGAGGACGTTTTCGGTGAGGAAAACAGCCGAAGGGGACGTCATTGAACGTCTTCATTCAACGGATCCCAATGATTTTCTCGATCAGCGCTGGAACCCCGGAAACCTAATCCTGCGCGATTAAGTGAGAGCGGAATACCTGTCGCCTTTCCGCGTAGACTAGATCATGGCGGGGAGGTATTGTGATGCGGGCACTGCTGAGCTTTGTTTTTGGTGGTTTTCTTTTCTTTGCCGGCATGAAATTGCTGGTATGGTCTTTGCGCCAGTTCAGCGCTAACCGCATTACCAAACATTTATCCAAAGCCGCCGGTTCTTCCTGGCAGGCCATTTTGAGCGGGACAGTGGCGACCTGCCTGATGCAAAGCAGCAGTCTGATAACGTCCGTAACCGTTGGCATGGTTGAAGCAGGACTCTGTCCACTGACGAGTGCTATTTATATTACCATGGGAGCGAATCTTGGCAGTACTCTAATCCCGCAAATTTTGGCCAGTAATCTACCCCCGCTTGAAGTATTTTGTTTCATAACTGCTTTCATATTTGCGGTCTGCAAAAAGAAGCGCCTGGCCGCCCTTGCATCCAGTCTTGGTCTATTGATGGCTGGAATGAAAATCATGTCTGTGGCAGCGGCCCCGATCGCGGAACACCCGCTTTTCAGAATCATGCTCATGGCGATGTGCGAAAAACCTTTGCTGGCCATCTTGTTTGGCGCAATGGGGGCTGCCGCGCTTCAAAGCAGCAGCCTGGTGGTAGCCACGCTGTTGGTAATGGTGCGCTTGCAGGTTGTGCCGCCAGTGATTGCCATTGCGGTCGCCTTAGGGAGCAATGTAGGGACGTGTGTTACTGCCATGCTGGCGGCGGTCGGCACCGGTAAAGCAGCCAAGACTGTAGCCATCTTTCATCTGGTTTATAACAGTGCGGGGGTAATACTGATCTATCCATGGCTGGAACCCTTTGCAGGTTTAATGGCATGGACTGCTGCCGATATTGCGCGTCAAGTAGCCAACGCCCATACAGCTTTCAACCTCTTTTCCATTCTGGCTGCCTGGCCTTTTATTCCATTAATCTTTAATCCCAAAAAAGGTACATTGCAGGCTGTGGCGAACAATATTGGATTGAAGCATTGAAACATTTGTGGAGGCGAATCCGATGGCTTGGTGGCACGCGCTTATTTTGGGGATAGTCCAAGGCTTGGCCGAATTTTTACCCATCAGCAGTTCTGGACATTTGGTGATCTTTCGTTCGGTTTTTAGTCTTGATGAAATCGGCCTGGCTTTTGACACTTTGCTGCATCTAGGTACCTTGGCAGCAGTCCTGTTTTATTTCCGCAACGACATTATTCCTTTGCTCAAAGCATTTTTCTCATTAATCGGCAGAGTGTTTCGCAAGAACCAGAGCGCGTTGTCCGAGCACGAGCGTTTGGTCGGAATGGTCCTGATCGGAACGATTCCTGCTGGAGCAGCCGGCTTTTTCTTGGAGCCATTCTTGGCCGACCTGTTTAAAGCCCCCAAATTAGTAGGCTATGCGCTCTGGATTACCGCCGGAATCATGTGGTGGGCCCATTCCGGCGGAAATAAAAGCGGCACTACGGCTACCATGAACTGGCAGAAAGCGCTATTTATCGGAATTGCGCAGGCGATTGCAATTTTGCCGGGCATTTCGCGAGCCGGGATGACAATCTTTGCCGGGATTCTGATGGGGTTGAGCCGCGTCGAAGCGGCCAAATTTTCTTTTTTGTTGTCCATTCCAGTAATACTGGGCGCTGGTATTACTCAGGTGCCTGACTTGATTGCTTCCGCTGGCGGCATTCAGGGCATTTATTTGCTGGGGATGGTCACGGCTGCGTTTTCGGGTTTTGCGGCAATCAAAGGAATGCTGCGTTATGTAAATAAAAAAGGTTATGCGGGATTTGCCATATACTGCGCGATCGTTGGCACTCTTGTGGTGATTCTGTTTTAGTCAAGGTCATGAATGCTACTGAGATTTCGATGCTCTTTGCCAGACAAGCCGCCCTAAACAGGCAGGAAAAGCTGACGTTCTTTAAGAATTAATATTAATGGAAAAACCTCTTTTGAACCTAAAAATAGAAGGTGCTGACAATCATGCCCCGAGCAAAATCCACTCCTAAAGGCACAGCGGCAGATGAAACGGCTGCTGAAAGAAGATTTGAGATTCTGGGCGTTGTTATTCTTACGCTGAGCATTTTGATTTTGCTGAGCCTGGTGTTAACTGACCCAGGCATGTTTGGCATAGTTGCCAGAGAAGCTCTTTGGTCATCTTTTGGCAAGATCGGTGCGTTTTTTATTCCCGCTGCGCTGGTGTATGTGGGATGGCAGCTTTTGTGGGGACAGCCTGACCGAAGTTTGGTGCGCAAAATGCTGGCTTTGCTACTTACGGGTCTTGTTTTTTGGGCGACAATCGCGTTTTTTGAAAATCCGGACTCTGCTACTGAAGCAACGAATTCGGGTTTTGTTGGTAGTAGTCTCTATCTGTTCAGCGCTTCTCTGCTATCCCGTATAGGAACTGCGGTGGCTTTGTTTGCTGCTGCATTAATAGCACTAATACTTTTGATGGATCAGTCTTTGGTAGCCTTGATCGGTTCCCTTCCACAGAGGGTTCGGAATTACGCTGATAAAATGGCTGCCGAACAGGGGTATTCTCCTTCAGGGCCAACTCTGAAAATCGGACAGCAACCTGTCAATTCTGCCAACAGTCGTGATCGGAACCATATCATCCGACAACTTGCTGAGGCCGGTAAAGAAAACGCTGGCGCTGACAGTGGGCCGTCTAGCAATTGGGAGAATCCGCAGCCGCCAAAATCGCAATTACAGCCGCCCAAATCACGTAATACAAATAAAGAGAACGACCGTTCAGCCAAGCCCAGTCAGCAGCTTCCGCTCAATATGACGCCGGGACGTTATGCAATGCCCACTTTGGGTTTACTTGATCCAACAGTGATGCGGCCCAGGAAACCAGGCAAAGTGGCTGCCCAGGCAAAACAGCTGGAAGAAACATTGGCGAGCTTCGGCATTAGCGCCCGGGTAATAGAGATCCACTCCGGACCTGCCATTACCCGCTATGACATACAACCGGCAGCTGGGGTAAAAGTCAGCAAAATTGTGGCATTGGCCGATGATCTATCGTTGGCGCTGGCTGCCAGGGGATTGCGAATTGAAGCGCCAATTCCAGGTAAAGCAGCGGTCGGTATTGAAGTACCGAACAATGAGATTGCAATTGTGACTATGCGGGAAGCTTTTGAAAGTCCCGAATTCCAAAACGCAACCGGACGGCTGAAAGTCGTGCTAGGTAAAGACATTGCCGGGGCAGCTGTTGTGACAGAACTGCCCAAATTGCCGCATTTGCTGGTAGCTGGCGCGACCGGGTCAGGTAAAAGCGTCTGTATCAATACCATCCTGGCAAGTATTCTATTCACATCCACGCCAGAACAAGTCAAACTCGTCCTGATTGATCCCAAGCGCGTGGAGCTTTCAACATACAATGACATACCGCATCTGTTGGCACCGGTCGTAACAGAGCCCAAAAAAGCGGCTGCGGTGCTCAAATGCATCGTCAGTGAAATGGAGAATCGCTATAAGGTCTTTGCTGCGGCTGGCGCCCGTGACATTGAGCGCTATAATGCTATTGTAGCCCCCGAAGGCATTCTGCCGTCGATCGTGGTTGTCATTGATGAACTGGCCGATCTGATGATGGTTGCTCCGGCGGATGTTGAGGATGCGATCTGCCGTTTGGCCCAAATGGCGCGGGCAACAGGAATCCATCTTGTCATTGCAACACAGAGGCCCTCCGTTGATGTAATTACCGGTCTGATTAAGGCTAATATTCCTTCCCGGATCGCTTTTGCGGTATCGTCGCAGATTGACTCCCGTACTATTCTGGACTCTGCCGGGGCGGAAAAGCTCCTTGGCCGTGGAGATATGCTTTTTGCGCCGGTCGGGATGCTAAAACCCTTACGTGTACAGGGAGCATACATCTCGGATCGCGAAATCGAACGACTCACCAATTACTGGAAAAACCAGGGCAAGCCGGATTATAACGAGAACTTGGTTAATGCCAAGGCCGAGGAACGCTCAGTCGAAGGTGAACTGGACGAATTATTTTATGACGCAGTGCGCGTGGTAGTGGATGCTGGACAAGCTTCGGCTTCACTGCTGCAGCGAAAACTGCGAGTCGGTTACAGCAGGGCGGGACGCTTGATTGACGAGATGGAGTCACGAGGCCTGATTGGTGCTGCCGATGGCAGCAAAGCACGTGAAGTCTATATTACCGGACGGCAGTTGGAGGAAATGATTAGCCGGGGGAAATGAGAGCGGAGGAAAAAAACAGATGTATTTTCGCAGAAGCCGCCAATTGATGGTCCTTTTCGCCTTGTTGTCTTTGTCATTGCCGTTGCTTTTGTCTGGCTGCCGGAACCCCGATGACTCTGCCGCTGATCACGTACAAGGACGCGTTGCCTTGATAATAAAGCCCGCCGATCGGTCCGGCGATGCGATGTCGGCCCGATTGCTGCGGTCTGATGCTTTCAAAAATCTGCACGTAGTGACAGCCATACCCGGGTTACCGGCAGAGGAACAGTTGCGTCTTTTATCAGAGGAAGGTTATCTGATGATTGTGGCTTCCTCCCCTGATTTTGCGCTGGATGTAACCATTGTGGCGCCTGACTTTCCGGAGACAGTCTATGTAATTTTCGGTGCGATTGTCGAGGGAGATAATGTCGCATCTGTGCTACCGGATTATACGGAAAGCCTAAAGAAAGCCGGAGTGCTGGCGGCGCTGGCAGCTGACTATTTGCCGCTCGCAGATGTTCAGCAGCATCAGCCACAAAAGACGGTTTCATTTATTACTACGGCCGCCAACCCCGGGCGTAATGAATGGGAGCAAGCCTTTGCTGAAGGCGTGGCACGTGTACGTAAACCGGTCAGCGTAATATCAGGTGCTACCGCTCAGACAGGAAACCGCGGACAGAGAAGCAATCTGGATCAGCTGATCAATAAAGCGCTGCAGCAGAATGCTTATCTGATCTGCATTGATGGCAACATCACTATGGATCAGATGTCTGAAAGATTGGGCGAGCGCAACACTTATGTGATCGGCATTGAACATGATATTTCCGTTCTGGTGCCTGGTAAAGTCGTCACTTCGGTCATCGCTTTTCCAGAGTTGATCCTGCTGCCTATTCTAGAGGACGCCCGGCAAAAGAAGTTTATAGGCGCGGTCCTCACTCCTTCGGATAAAACCGGAGGCGTAGGCTTTACCAATCTTCACGGGCTGACAATCAGCGAGGAAGAATTTCTGAAAAAAAGCGACAACGAGCAGCAGCAGCAACAACCAGATACCAAGTCAATTCGAGAATTGAATTATATGAAGATGACGCAAGTCTTGAATTTAAGAAAGACTTTACCTTGGAATATTGAGGAGCTTCTCGAAGAACAGCTTGGTACCAAAGATGATCAATTGGCTCTGCCAGAAGTACGTTAAGTGAAGGTGAGGTGATATTGGTGAGTTCTCTAGGCGCTTATTTAAAATCATGCCGGGAAGAAAAAGGGTTGAGCCTGCAAAAGATACAGGAAGATACCAAGATACGGCTGAAATACCTTGAAGCGATCGAAGCGGATCGTCTGGAGATCCTCCCTGGCGAAGTTTACATTCGCGGTTTTTTGAGAACCTATGCTACCGCCGTGGGCTTGAATGAGGATCAAGTAATAGCACGGTATGAAAAAACGTTGCGCAGTCATACGCCAGAGACTGAGGTTACCGCCAATGAACCGACCATCATCACCACAAAGAATCTTCCTGGCACTTCCGAAAAAATCTCCGTTTTTCATTCCAATAAGCGGTTTTATATTTATGGTTTCGGGGCAATGATCATATTTGCGCTCCTAATTGTTCCGCTGCTTTGGCGGATGCGCAGTGACGCCTCGACAAGAGCCGTTGATGGTGCCGCTGGAGAAGAAAACGCTCTTGTTATTTCAAATGACAGCAATAGTGGCGTTAATTCTGAGCATGGCGCAGCTGAACCAGGCTATAGATCCGGTTTGAAAACCATCGCATTGTCTGTGCACTCCGAGTGCTGGGTCGATGTGCGAATCAACGGAGCTTTTTTTGAGCAACGTACCTTGCAGCCCGGCGAGATGCCGCAGTGGTCGGGGAGCAATGTGGAGATCATTCTGGGTAATGCCGGCGGCGTAACGCTATTCGAAGATGGGCAAAACAAAGGTATACCCGGGAGAGAAAGCCAGCGGTTGGAATTGAGGTTTACAGTTGATGACGAGTGACCATGCTTGTTTGCCGCTTTGCAGAGCCGAGGCGGTCGCCAGGGGCTGGGATGAAGTAGATGTTGTGCTGGTCAGCGGAGACGCTTATGTTGATCATCCGAGTTTTGGCACGGCATTAATCGGACGGTTTTTAGAATCAAAAGGCCTGCGGGTCGGAATAATTGCACAACCTGATTGGCGCAGTCCCGCTGATTTTGCAGAATATGGAAAGCCACGTCTCTTTTGCGGTATTACCGCAGGCGCCATGGATTCAATGGTCTCCAACTATACTACTGCCGGAAAACGACGCAAATATGATTCCTATGCGCCCGGTGGCAAATTCGGATTGCGTCCTGACCGGGCGGTAATAGTCTATGCCAATCGGCTACGTGAATTGTTCGGATCTTCCGTGCCGATTATTGCCGGTGGAATAGAGGCGAGTCTGCGGCGTCTAGCACATTATGATTTTTGGGATCACAAAGTTAGGCGCTCCATACTTTTCGATGCCCGCATTGACCTACTGGTCTACGGTTTTGGTGAAAGAGCGCTCAGTGAGATTGTCAGGCGCGCCTTAGCCGGCGGTTACGGTAATTACTTTGATAATATTCCTGGTACAGCCACAGTTGCTGCAGAACCGCCCCCGGAAGCGCTTATCCTGCCTTCCTATGAGGCAGTGTCAGAGAGCCAAGACGCCTTTAATGAGGCGTTTAGGATGGCTGATGGTGAGAACAACCCGATTTGTGGGAAAGTGCTGGCTCAAGCGCATGGCAATCGGTGGGCTGTAGTGCAGTCACCCGCCAAACCTCTTTCCAGTGCGGAAATGGACCAGGTTTACAGTCTGCCATTTACGCGTCAGGCGCACCCGGCATACGAAGAAGCCGGAGGCGTTCCCGCACTCTCCGAAGTCTTATTTAGCATTACCGCGCACCGCGGGTGTCTGGGCAACTGCTCCTTTTGTACCTTAGCCGCCCACCAAGGACGCGTTATTCAACCCCGCACCGATGAATCAATCATTCGGGAAGCGACTTCTTTTACTAAAGATCCCCGGTTTAAGGGTATAATTCATGATGTGGGGGGACCATCCGCCAATTTTCATGAGCCGGCTTGTGCGGAACAGGAAAGCCGAGGACCATGTAAAAACCGCACCTGCATGTTTCCAGAACCATGCCGGCATCTGAACCGTTCGCAAGCTGGCTTTACGGCCTTGTTGCGACGCTTGCGTGACATTCCCGGGGTCAGGCATGTTTTTGTCCGGTCGGGCATTCGTCATGATATGGCCGTGCTGGAAGAAAACCGCGAGTTTTTAAAGCAGCTCACTGAGCACCATGTCAGCGGTCAGTTAAAAGTGGCCCCTGAGCATGTTGACAACCGTGTGCTGCGGTTAATGGGTAAACCGCCGTTTGAGGTTTATCTGGATTTTGCCGATGAATTTAGCCAGCTTTCTCAAGCGGCTGGCAAAAAGCAGTATTTGGTTCCGTATTTTATTTCGGGGCACCCCGGCGCCGATCTAAACGCGGCCATAAAAATGGCTGAGTTTATTAAGGGACAGGGTCGCTTTTTTGAACAAGTACAGGATTTTATCCCTTTGCCGATGACCAGATCTGCCTGTCAATGGTATACCGGTAAAGACCCTTTTAACGGTGAAGAGGTCTATGTTCCGTCCGAACCCAAAGAAAAGGCGATGCATCGTGCATTAATGCAATTTCAGGCTCCCGAGAATTGGAAGCTGGTCAAAGAGGCCCTGGAAATTAGCGGACGCAAAGATTTGATCGGCGCAGGACCGCACTGTCTTATTTCGGAAAAACAACCTTGCGTGCGCCACAAACGAAAAGTTGTTAGTGGCGGAAGGAAATCTCCTGCGAGACACGAATAAAAAATGGGTTGTTTGTTTGATTGGTAAGGTTAATCCTTAAGTTTCAAATCGTGTCCTGGTTAAAATCACATTAAGTGTGGCATACCCAGGCAGAAGGAGGAGTATTTTTTGCGGAAATACAAGCCAGAAGAAATTAGAAACATTGCTTTGGTGGGGCATAGCGGTAGCGGCAAAACTACGCTTGCCGAAATTATGCTTTTCGCAGCTAAAGCAACCGATCGCCTGGGCAGAGTCGATGATGGCACGTCAGTAATGGACCACGATCCGGAAGAAATTAAACGCAAAGTTAGCGTCAGTACCGCTATTGCGCCTTGCGAATGGAAAAACCGGAAAATTAACATCGTTGATACTCCCGGATTCTTCGATTTTATTGGTGAAGTCAAGAGCGCTTTGCGCATTGTGGAATCCGCCGTAGTTGTCGTAGACGCTTCCGGTGGAGTGCAGGTTGGTACGGAAAAAGTATGGTCTTTCGCCGAAGAAAGCGGTTTGGCACGCATCATTGTCGTTAATAAGCTTGAGCGCGAGAATACCAATTTTGCGAAAGTCCTGGCTGACTTACAAAATCGCTTTGGTGTTAAGGTTATTCCGGTGCAATTACCGATTGGCAGTGAAGATAAATTTAATGCAGTAGTGGATCTAATTTCACTTAAAGCGTATACCACCGAAGGCGGGAAAACAACTGAAACAGCAATTCCGGAAGATTTGAAAGCCCAAGTCGACGAGTACCGGGCTATGCTTGTAGAAGCGGCCGCCGAGGGTGACGATGACTTGCTGGCAAAATTCTTTGATGACCAACCGCTTACTCAGGAAGAAGTCACCAAAGGTTTAAGCAGTGGCATCAAACAAGGACGCGTTTTTCCGGTTCTGTGTGCTTCGGCTCATAAGGGCGTGGGAATCAGTGCGTTGCTGGACTTTATGGCTGATTTTCTTCCTTCTTCAGTCGACGGCAAGGAAATTACCGGGGTTGATAAAAACGGCGCTGCCATTACCCGGAAGCCTTCCGAAAACGAAGCGTTTTCAGCCCTGGTCTTCAAAACGATGGCCGATCCGTTTGTCGGCAAGCTTACTTTGTTGCGCGCTTATTCCGGCACACTGAAATCCGACTCCTCCACCTATAATATTAATAAGGATCGTGTGGAGAGAATCGGTCAGCTCTTTGTCGTTAAAGGCAAAAGCCAGGAGCCGGTAACCGAAATTGCAGCCGGAGATATGGGGGCAGTGGCCAAGCTCCAAGAGACTTCTACTGGAGACACCCTCACTGATAAAGATAACGCCATTCGCTTGGAAGGGATTGTTTTCCCGGCTCCGAAGCTTTCGATGGCGGTTGAGCCAAAAGCAAAAGGTGATGAAGAGAAGATCGGAACAGGCCTGGCTCGCCTGACCGAAGAGGATCCTACATTTACAGTCTCAAAAGATCCTGATACCCATGAAACACTCGTTTCAGGATTGGGCGATCAGCATCTAGAGGTCATTACCTCGCGTCTGTCCAAAAAATTTGGCGTGGAAGTCACTTTAAAAACCCCGCGTGTTCCGTATAAGGAAACCATCCGCGGTAACGTCAGGGTAGAAGGTAAGCATAAGAAGCAATCCGGCGGACGCGGGCAATATGGACATTGTTGGATCGAGATGGAGCCGACCGAGGCTGAGTTCGAATTTGTCGACAAAATTTTCGGTGGGTCTGTTCCGAGACAGTACATTCCGGCCATTGAAAAAGGCATTCGTGAGCAGATGGATGACGGCGTACTGGCAGGATATCCTGTTACTGGCGTAAAGGTAACTTTGGTCGATGGTTCTTATCATACGGTTGACTCATCCGAAATGGCCTTCAAGATCGCCGGTTCTTTGGCTTTCAAAAAAGGCTTCGCGGAAGCTTCCCCGACATTGCTGGAGCCGATCGTTACTGTTGCCGTAACTGTTCCCGATGAATTCATGGGAGATATTATCGGAGACCTGAATAAGAAACGCGGTCGCATTATGGGAATGGAGCCGATTGGGCATGGCATGCAGATGGTTAAGGCCCAGGCGCCTAAAGCGGAAATGTTCCAATATGCCATTGACTTGCGCTCGATGACTCAGGGAAGAGCGGATTATACTTTGGAATTTGATCATTATGAGGAAGTACCGGCTAACATTAAAGAAAAAGTCATTGCCGAATCAGCCAAAGCTAAGGAAGAGTAGTCTGAATAACCTCGCTTCTTGCAAAGGGAGGTGCCTACGCCTCCCTTTTTTGTCCAAGGGGGTTTTCTATAATGAAGCTCAAAGTAATTATCAACCCAGCGGCCGGAAGGGGCAAATCCATTGTCCGCTGGAAAGCAGCCGAACAGGCGCTGAGAAAACTCAATATCCCATTTGTTTCATACGTCTCCGGCAGCAAAGAGCATGTTGGACAATTGGCTGCGTCAGCCGCAGCTGAAGGATATCATGCGATCATGTCCGTTGGCGGCGATGGAACGCTGAATGAGATCGTCAACAATATTGTCGGCAAAGCCGAAACAAACATCCCGATTCTGGTAGTATCCACCGGCACCGGTAACGACTTTATCAAAAGCGCGTGTCTGCCGAAGGATATCTTTGCAGCGGTGCGACTATACCATGAAGGTAGACCTTGTCCCGTTGATCTTGGCAAATTTGACGACCATTATTTTATTAATGCAGCCGGGATTGGCTTCGACGCCAAAGTAGCCCATATTGCGAATATCAAATTTCATAAATTACATGGCTTCCTGCCATATGCATTGGGCGTATTGCGCACTCTGCCATCCTATCGTCCGACCCATTTCAAAATGTGGCTCAATGATCTGGAAGCGGAATTCAATGCTTGGATGGTCTCCGTTTCAAACGGCCAGTACTACGGCGGTGGTATGAATGTTCTGCCCGGGGCCAGTATCAGCGATGGGCTGCTGGACATTGGCGTGCTCGGTTCGCTTGGCAAATTGGAGATTTTGCGGCTGTTTCCAAAAGTATATTCTGGCGAACATCTGGCTAATCCCAAAGTCAGTGTTTATCGCACGAAAAAAGTGCGTATTGAGGCTGAGACTGTCATGAAAATTCAGGCCGATGGGGAAGTATATGAAGGACAGTCCTTTGAATTTACGGTTCATCCGGGAGCAGTACAGATCTATATGCCGATCTAATTACGGTTGCAAGTTGGTCGTGTTTATGATATTATATGGTGTGCCGGTTCATTGGGCGAATAGCTCAGCTGGTTAGAGCACCTGCTTTACACGCAGGGGGTCGGCGGTTCGAATCCGTCTTCGCCCACCATGCGGAAGTAGCTCAGTGGTAGAGCATCGCCTTGCCAAGGCGAGGGTCGCGGGTTCGAATCCCGTTTTCCGCTCCATTTAAAATATGTTTGGCGGCATAGCCAAGTGGTAAGGCAGAGGTCTGCAAAACCTTTATTCTCCGGTTCAAATCCGGATGCCGCCTCCAAATTTTACAGCCAACGCTTTGTTGGCTGTTTGTCATTCTTAATCCACCCGGAACAGGATTCATCTTGAAACCGGATCCTTTTGATTGATTCTATTGGGATGTGGTGATTAAATGAAAGAGAACCTGGACTTTGTAGCAGAATTTGATCGTTCCATTATGGCTCTATTCAGGAATGCCCTCAAGATATCATTACATAATCCGCCATTTGCCGCTTTTTTGTTGAAAGCCATCTGTAATCAGCGGAATGCCAGCAAACGCCGGGACAGACTGCAGCAATCGGAGGGGATCAGAATACCGCCATTTCTGATTGCCAGTATCACCAGGCAATGTAACTTGCATTGCCATGGATGTTACGCCAAGGCGCAACATCGGCCCGGAAGTGCTGCTGAACTTTCCCCCGATCGAATGACTGAGCTCTTTAGGGAAGCTAGGAATCTAGGTGTATCAATCATTCTTCTGGCTGGCGGCGAACCATTGATGCGTCCCGAATTGCTTGGAGTTACAGTTGGTTTTCCGGAAATTATCTTCCCAATCTTCACCAATGGACTGCTGATTGATCAGGAGAAAACCGCCGCCTTTGCCAAACAGCGACATGTAGTTCCCGTGATCAGTCTGGAAGGCGTGGAAGAACAGACCGATGATCGTCGGGGAAAAGGAGTATACCAGCGCCTGGAAAGTACTTTTGCCATGCTACGTAAAGCAGGTATTTTCTTTGGGACTTCAATTACCCTAACCAGAGAAAACTTTGACACAGTGACCAGCGATGGATTTGTGCAGCGCCTGCTGTCCAAGGGAATGCAATTGATTTTTTATGTGGAATACATCCCGGTTCAGGAAGGTACTGAGCATTTGGTGCTAACTGAGGCACAAAGGACACTAACCCAGACTACCTTAACGCAATCTCTGTCTAGGAAATACCCGGGGCTTTTTATCGCATTCCCGGGCGATGAGAAGCAGTACGGTGGTTGTCTGGCTGCTGGCCGGGGTTTTGTGCATGTCAGTCCGGAAGGACATGTTGAACCTTGTCCTTTTGCTCCGGTTTCAGATTCCGGCTTACAGGGAATGTCATTAAAGGAAGCGCTACAGTCGGATTTGTTAAGGATCATACGCGAAAATAGTGATGAGCTTCATGACACCAGTGGGGGATGCGCGCTTTGGAATAGGCGTGACTTGGTGCAGTCCCTGGTGAAAAAAGACATGCCATATTGTTGATTCCATTTTGTTGACATTCCAGATTGTTGAATCTTGTTTTTAGGCACGGGTTGTGATATCATTAATTGCTGAGATTGTGCCGGGGTGGCGGAATCGGCAGACGCAAGGGACTTAAAATCCCTCGGGGTTATCCTCGTACGGGTTCAACTCCCGTCCCCGGCACCATTTTTATGTCATTTTCGGGTCATTTGTGGGATCCTATGTCGAAAACGGGTTAAAGTAGTAGAAAGAGACAGACGAGACCGGTTTGTAGTGGATTTTTTCATTTATGACAATCTTTTACATGATTTGCATTTATTAGTAAAGTATGCTCATGCACTTTCCGATATATGGAATACACACGATTAAATATATCGGAGGGATGTTAATTGATTGAAAAAGGTAGGGCTGAGGTCAGAAAATTGGATGAGCTGGGACGGATCTGTCTTCCGGTCGATATGCGCATGGAACTGCTGATTGAAAGCGGTACTCTGATGGCCATTGATGTTGACGAAGATAGACTCGTTTTCAGAAAAGCAGTGCATCGTTGTTATATCTGCGGTTCAGAAGGCGAGACCAAGACCTTCATGAACCGCGAAATCTGTGTCAAATGTATTAACGACGCTAAAAACGAAGAGATGCTTAAAGTCAGCTGCGGTTAGAATTACATATGACACTGGTAATTTGACGGTTAAATTTACCCTTGTCTTTGGAAGTTCGGTATGCTATAATAACTCTTGCAGAACTTCGGGGGAGTAGCTCAGTTGGTTAGAGTGCCACGTTGACATCGTGGAGGTCAGCGGTTCGACCCCGCTCTTCCCCACCATAAATTCAAGACTGCCTACAGAGGCAGTCTTTTTTGATGCACAGCCTTAATTCTGACATGATTACCTGCTCTTCATTTCTAATGGTATCATTAGCATTTCCTTCGGCAAAAGTCCTGTATACTCCCTGATCGGGGTGAATATAATATCCTCGGGAAGGGAGTGACGGCCAAATGGAGGTTTTTTCTTTTGCGACCACCGGTGCATTGACGCAGTTATCGGACGAAGTTAACTCACACCTAAACCGGATCCGTAACATTGCGGTTTCCTTGGAGCGTCAAACGGCCGATCCATTCTCCGTACTTTTCTGTGCTTTGGAAACAGTAAACGCACCTGAAAATACAGAAAATGAGAAAATCAGCGCGATTGCAAAATATCAACTGGCACAGGCAATCGCCGAAACTATAATGGTTGAAGGCGAAGAATGGTATCTCAAGAAGTACCTTTCAGCCCACTATAAAGAGATTGATCCGGTTAATAGGTACACCATTCAGTCTGATGCCATTCCGATCGCGTACCACCGTCTCGATAATTTCGATTTTGATGCCCGCTTATATTGGCGGGCAGTCATTACTGATGAAGTGGATCAATTTCTGACAGGCAATTCGCATCTGAATTTGCGCGGTTTCCTGCTGTTCAGGCTCAAGCCCTTTTGTCGGGCCTTAGAGGAAGCTGCCCGTCGTGCGGCCAATAAATTCCTGGTGGAAAAGGAATACTTGGAGTTTGTCAAGCTGCTGCAATATTTCGTCGAAATGCAGGAATCCAGGGAAGAGGTCGTGCATGTCTTACTAAGTCAAAAGGGACCATTTACCATATTTAATGCCAGTCTGTTTCCGATTGATCGTCGCTACATGGGAGGCAGGGCAGAAGAATTAGTAGCTGAAGATGAGTATGGGGACCTGCTCATCAGCGTGTTGATCACCATCTCTCCCACAAAGATTGTGCTGCACAATAATAATGACGCTGAAGCTGTTCAAACAATCAGGAATGTTTTCGAGGACCGCATTGAGCTATGTACCGGCTGTGAACTTTGTTGTGACGACGAGTGAGGTTAACCAAGCTTTGTCTTGGATGCGTGTGTGCCAGCATGCGTGCATGCATGCGTGCGTGCGTGCGTGCGTGTCGACACAGATCCTTCTCTATGATACAATGGAAAGGATCAGACAAGCTTGGGAGGTATATCAAATGCAGCCACAAGCATCCAAAAGGACAGCCGTAGTTGCCTGGGTGTTTTTCGCTCTGGCAGCGCTTTCATTTTTGTCATCCATGGGAACTGCTTACTTGGGGAACCGCACCGGCATCAGCGAAATTATTGTTGATAGAGCCGGGAACGTCGCTTTGATAGCGGGTAATCAATTAGAAACGATCATTGAAAACGGCGATAACAGAACCTGGGAGATTCCGGAGACGCTTAGCCGCAATAGCATTGCGGTTTCGGACGGGCTAGACGGATACATTATCGCCGCTGCGTCTTCACGTGATATCGGAAGATTCACCATGACGGGGCATCCTTTATGGACATGCACTCTACCTGAGGAAGCAGGGTCCATCAGTGATATTGCCTTATCAGCCGGACGCGTCTTTGTTGGTACAGGCTATGGCATCTGGGTTGTGTCCATTAACGGTACCATCGAAGGAAGGCTTGAACTAGCGGATTTTGGTTTTGACTCTCAGGGACAGCCTGTCATCATGAGCGTGACACCTCAGGATGAGCTGGCAGTTGCGGACTTGGATTCCAAGTCGATCTTAATCTATAACAAAGAAAATGTCTTAGGGCAAATTTTCTGGCTGGATCAGGCTGCGGTCAAAGGACTCGCGCCGGAGGCAATTTTGGCTCTGACCAAAGAAGTTATTATCATTGCCGGCAAGATTGCGGACTATCCCGTTCTTGTTAAATATGATGCAGCCAATGGATCGGCTATTTTGCTGGGATTGCCTGAGGAAGTATGGAAAGGCTCTGTACGACTGCGCTCCACACCCGAGGGATTCGTCATCTGCGACATTGACCGCGGACTTTTATGGTCCTATGGATCTAACGGGATTTTCAAGGGGCCTTACCAAAAAGAATTTTCGGGGTTAAATAGCGTTGATCGAGAGTTTTGGAAATCCCTCTGCCGAATACTGATCTGGGTCGCTGCATTTACAGCAGCTTGGGCCTTATTTGGCTTCCTGGCTGCTTGGATCCTGCGTCGTAAGGCGCTCTCTTATCCAGGGCTATGGGCGCTCTTCGCTCCACCGATTGGGTTATCGGTTCTGTCATCAACAGAAAAAGAAGAATTTCCTAAAAAGATAGCCGGAACTTTAATTTGTGCTCTGCTTGGTCTGTTAATTTTTCTGGCGGGCTGCAATGTGCTTTGGCATAAGGATCTAGCCGAAGTCTCCGACAGCGTTGCGTGGACTTGGCATCAGACTTCGGCCGTGCTCAGGAAGATGCAGCCAGCTCCGGAAAGTATTTATAATACCTATCTGGCCGATCTTTCCGTGTATACTTCCGGCCCCTCTCCAGAAGAACGCTATCTGTTAGCTGTCTGGTATCTGGCAAACAACAAATCCCAAAAACAAATAATTGATGCCGCTATCAGTGAATTGAGCCTTGCGGCGGCTGAGTCAGGCCGTTCATTCTACGAGCTTTATGAGGCGGCATTAGCCAATAAATCTTGGCCGGACAAACCTGATAATGCTATACCGGCAATTGGATCTGCCTCCAGTAATCGCAATCCATGGTTTTCCGGCGGAGAAGGGGAGATTCACCTTGTGCCGGTAGGACCTTTGGACAGCAATTTGCTGAGACGCCTTCAGAATGAGCTTAATGGACGGATTAATCGGGTTTGTGTAATCATGGAACCCGTTAAACTTGATTCTTCTAATACCAATGTGACAAATGGCCGGTTTTTGAGTGCTGATTTTCTCAAAACTTACATTGCTGATCAGGCGATTTGGACTTTCGCCATTGTTGACAGTCAGCTGGATTCCTCGGCTCTGTCGGAAATTGCCCCCGAAAATCGCGTTAGCATCTTAAGTCTGGAGGCGATCTCCCAAGATACCCCGCCAAGCTCTGAGCAAAGGATTAATCGGATTATGAGGCAAGTGCTGGAGCATCTAAGCGCAGCTGCTAATTTCGCTTGGTCGCCGGATGATCATGCTGATTGCCGTTCCTATAGATCCAAAACTATCGCGCAATTGGATTCGGCTGTTTCGCAGCCGGATACTGTATGTCGCCAACGCGTTGAAACAGCGCTGGATCTTTGGGCTTATCTTAGCAGTGGAGATCCTCAGGCTCTCGAAAAAGTATGGGCCGAAAGAGACATAAGCTCCGGTTCGAATCTGGCAATTTTAGTCAGAGACGCCGCTATTAAGCTCTGGTCTGGCCAAAAGGCGCAGGCTCTTGAGATTCTTACTAAAGCTGATGGTTTGGATCCTTCCTTCAGTCTGCTCGACGAGTTGTTGGCTGCAGCCAAAACCAGATTGACGGGGGAATTCGCCGAACCGGTTTATGATCCTGAAAATCGGCAGTGGGCCGGCGCATTCATGATCAATGCCGCAGATGGTCTGCGGAGCCTTTTCCCTGAAGAATCCGTCTATTTTGGGGAGCGGGCACGCCGCTTGGAATGGACTGCCTGGCAGGCTGATCGTGTCATCGGAATTGCTTGTATGGAAGCAGGAGCTTATCGGCAGGCATTGACGCATTTGTCCAAAGCCGTGCAAGATTGCGTTTTTGATGAGCAAACCTTTGCTTATTATGCGATGGCGTCCATCGCTGCCGGAGAGTCAGTGCAAGGACGTAAAACACTGGAGTCACTATCAGCGTCAACCAACAATGTTCAGGCGAGCGGTGCCTGGTTTGCCCTGGGTCTGTTAGAAATGCACAGTGATGATATGTACAGAGCAGCGACAGCATTCCGCAAGGCAGCACGTCTTTTACCGGAGTGGCCATTACCTTATGAAATGCTGGCCAGAGTCTGGGATTCGCTCGGCTTGAAAAAGCAAGCGGATGCCTCCCGGGAGCGGTTTCAGAAAATGGGCGGGGATGTGTTCATCGATTTCGAATTGTACCAGAAAGTAACAGATACCGAAAACGCAGCAGCGGAATTCGAGGAATCCAAAACCGCCGAATAGCACGGCAATTAACAAGCCCCAATAAGTCCCCTTTGAGGAAAGACTGCCTGTCGAAACGAAACAGGGGTCGCTACCTCAAAGGGGACTTTTTTGCTTTTTATTTTGATGTACCCCATAATACCAATAAAAGACCGGTACAGATCAACAGAACCTTTGGCAGGGGCAGTTTTACCGCGATGCTAATAATGCCCAACGCACTGACCGCCAAGAAGACGATCGGGCCTACCAGACCCAGAAACGCATTGAGGCGTAACGCCGTTTGGACGCTGCTGCTCCTTAGGATAATTACGGCCGTGACAATTTCGAGCAACCCCGACAGGATCCGCAGCATGACCATACTACCTAATACGGGGAGTGTTCTCATGATAAGACCCTCCTGGCGCATTGAATTTTTGCTTACTTTCTCCAGAGTGAAATCAGTTTCAACAGCATGGCCGCCATGCCGGCGGCGGCCAATGGACCGATCGGAATGCCTTTCAGCAGCAGGACACCCAGAATGCTTCCAACCACCAAGCCACCGGCTATTTGCGGGTTTGTTTCCAATAGATTTACTCCGCAGCCGCACATAAACGCGGCGCCCATACCGCTGATTATCGCGATAATACCATCAATACTGACAAAAGTTTTAGCAACTTCGGGCAGTGTCACCTTATCCTGCGCAAATGGCACAAAGACCGCGATTAGCAGGAGCAGCAATCCCGCCTCCATTGCTCTTTGCTCCAGCAAAACCAGCATTGAGTTCAGACGCACAAAGCGCAGAATCAGCAAAATTCCGGAACCTGCCGCAATCAGACTGTTGTTAAAAATGATCCCCAGGGCAAACAAGGCAAGCAAAATGATATTTTGCTGCAGCATGGCATGGCCCCCTTTAGTCTCTATTGTTATGCGATCCCTCCGAGAATTACGACAGGACAAGTTACGCCCGGCTTTCGCCGGGCATATCTTTCTAGAGACGGGTATACAAAAAGCACCCATATGACCCGGAGGTGATCAAAAATGAAAGAGATAGTCAAAAGCCCTATTCAGGGCAGAGTAGGTAAGCCGCGTCAATTCGGCATTACGATGGTCATGGACAAGGGACTCGGTTTGGCAGAGACGCGTGATTTCCTGGCACTTGGTTCAGAGTATGTAGACTTCGTTAAGCTGGCTTTTGGTACGGCGGCAGTTTATCCCCCGGCAATCTTGCAAGAAAAAATCGCACTGATTAAGGATAGCGGCAATGATGTTTATCCGGGCGGGACATTCCTGGAAATCGCAATTATCCAGAAAAAGGTACCGGAATTTCTGGAGCGGGCCGGGTGTGTTGGTTTCACCGCTATTGAAGTTTCCGATGGCACGATCGAACTGTCTGCTGAGCGGCGTCGCACCATTATTGGGATGGCTGCCAAGGCGGGATTTAAAGTATTGTCTGAGGTTGGCAAAAAGGATCCGCGTCAGAAAACAAGTGGCCGCGCAATGGCAAATGCAGTTTTGAATGATCTGGATGCCGGATCAAAATTAGTCATTGTTGAAGGCCGTGAATCCGGGCGCGGGGTTGGTATCTATGACAAAGAAGGCCACATTGAACAAGAGCGCTTCGAAGAATTGCTCAGCTGTAGCGGCGTGCAAAACGCCATTATTTGGGAGGCACCGCTCAAAGATCAACAGTCAGCGCTGATTGGTCTATTCGGTCCGAATGTCAACATGGGCAACATTCCACCGCATGAAGTGATTGCTCTGGAATCGATGCGGCTCGGACTGCGCAATGATACTCTCAAAAGTGTTTATCAGCGTGATTAGCCATGAAAACGCTGCTACTATTTGAAAATCATCCTCCAGAGCTGGAAGATGCTTTCAAAGCCGCGTCTGTGGCGGTGCGACGCGGCGGCGGGATTGTCTGTCTCTGTTGCTTGCCAATCCACTGCGAAGCCTATGATGTGGCCGAGTGTTGGCATGAACCAATGGAGACAATCAAAAAGACGGCTCTGGCTAACAGTCTTGAGGTAGAGGTGTTATTCCGGTTTTATGAAGCGCGCCGGGCACTTCCAGAACGACTGGGAGCAGGGGATATTGATTTGGTAATTGCACTGCAAGGCGGTGGCAATGGTAATGGCAGTTCTGTTCGGCCTGTTTTCCAGTGGAACAGGCGTAAGGAAGCGCCCTGCCAATGTGCCCTTCTGCAGATCCCCAGAGCCGCTCTCAAGGAAGGTAAAAACAAGTGAGGAGGTGTCTTCTTCTTGCACGTTAATACATTGCCGCAGACCAACCTGCATCAGGCTGATATACTGATCATCGGAGGCGGTACAGCAGGATGCATGGCCGCTGCTACTGCCAAAGAAATTGCTCCTGATCTGGCAGTGACGGTTATTGAAAAAGCACATATTGATCGCAGCGGTTGTCTGGCTGCCGGTATGAATGCCATTAATGCTTATCTTAATCCCGGAGAAACTCCGGAGAGTTTCACCCAATTCGTGCGCAATGACGCTTGCGGATTGATTCGTGAAGATCTGGTGCTTTCAATAGCCGGGCGACTCAATGAAATGGTCGCTAAAGTAGAATCTTGGGGTCTGCCGGTTGTTAAGGATGCTGATGGCAGTTACAAACGCAGAGGCCGCTGGAACGTCGAGATTTTTGGAGAATCTCTCAAGCCAATTTTGGCAGAAGCAGTGCGCAAAGCTGGTGCAACTGTTTTTAACAGAATGGCAGTTGCCGACTTGATTTGCCATGAGGGGCGCGTAGCGGGTGCCATCGCTTTCTCTGTCAGAGATGCGTCCCTGCATGTGTTCCTGGCCAAAGCAGTGATCGTCTGCACTGGAGGTGCTTCTGGTCTTTATCGGCCGAATAATCAAGGATCTGCCCATCACAAAATCTGGTATAGTCCATTCAATACCGGCGCCGGATATGCGATTGGATTAAGAGCCGGCGCGGAAATGACCTCACTGGAAATGCGCTTTATTGCGTTGCGCACAAGGGATGTCATCGCCCCTACAGGCACATTGGCACTCGGATTTGGTGCGCCGCAAGTAAATGCTCTGGGTGTTGAGTTCATGAAGGAGAACTATGCTCAGGTTGGAGGTGAAAGAGCACCGACGCCTTGGCGCGTCTACGCTCCCACACGCGAATATGCAGAAGGACGGGGGCCATGTTTTCTTGATACGCGTGGTCTGTCTCCGGAAAGGGTTCGGGCTCTCAAAGAAGCCTATTTGAGTATGTACCCGGGGATTGTCCTTTACTGGGCCGCCAATGACCTGGATCCTGCGCATGAGCCAATTGAGATTTGCGGCACTGAGCCTTATGTGATGGGCGGTCATTGTCAGGCAGGCTATTGGATTGACGAGCAACGCCGTACGACACTGCCCGGACTATATGCTGCCGGTGATGTATCCGGAGGCGCGCCCTATAAATTTGTTAGCGGATGCTGGGTCGAAGGTGCAATTGCCGCTGAAACAGCGGTGGCCGACATTATGGATGTCAGGACGATGATGGTGGACATCGGCATTCTGGGGGACGGCATCGAAGCCAGCCGCGCCAGAATATTGGCACCTTATCGCAGAGACTCTCAAACGCCCGGGCCGGTTGTCCTGCCGCAAGAAGCAGAAGAGCGCCTGCAAAAAATAATGGATGAATACGCAGGTGGCTTAAGCTCAGCCTACCAAACTAATAAAGCCATGTTGACCATGGCCGAACAGAAACTGGACGCTTTGGAAAAACAGCTAACCTATCTGATGGCTCGGTCACCTCACGATTTAATGCAAGCCCACGAAGTCATTGACCGTCTGCTGGTAGCCCAGGCGTTGGTGAAACATATGCTCACCAGAGAAGAAACGCGTTGGCCTGCTTTTCATTCTCGCAGCGACTTCCCTGAGAGAAATGATGCTGACTGGCTGAACTTCGTTAACACTCGCTATAACAAAGAACGCGGTTCCTGGCACATCAGTCGGCGACCTTACACAAAGATGGTTTAGCTTGCCTGGGGCAGGTGCCCAAGAGGATAGGCAGAGTCGAAGCAAAAAAACAGGATCCATGTTAAGATACGGATCCTGTTTTTCCATATTATGTTGCATACCAGAAGCAGTTTATCTAAGTTTAGTCGGGATAAACATGTCAATAATCCCAATCACAAGTGCTGAGAGCAGAGCTCCAATAATAGAGACACTAAGATTGGGGACAAAAAACTGGGATACATAGATTACCGCAGCCGATACCAGAAACCCCACTATTCCGTGGGCATATGGCGAAACCTCACGGCCAAAAGCCAATTCCACCAAATAGCCAATACCGGCGATCACTAGTGCTGCCAGCAGAGCGCTCCAAATTGTCAAAGCTGAAAAGCCTGGTATGATGTATCCGACAAACATCAGCACTAAAGCTGATATGACAAAACGTATCACAGGCCTGAGCCAATCCATGGACTTTTCCTCCTACGGGTTTATTCTTATACTATAATGTGCTGCACTGGTTTTCTTTATACAATCCAGTCCCAGACATCGCGTGTTTTTTGAGGGTTGAGGCAGTGCCAGGCGGGATAACTTAAAGTTAAAGGAAAAAGCCTTTACATCTCGAAAGATAATCGGTATGTCATTGAGCGGAGGCGCAGCGATGATCGATCAGGGTGCAGGTGCAATTGTATCACAGATTGTTCGAGGAGGAGTGGCTGATCAACTTGGAATTACGCCGGGCGATCGTATTATGGCCATTAATGATCAGCCAATTGAAGATCTGATTGACCTACTCTTATTAACCGCCCAAGATGAAATCAGAGTAATCTGGGAATCGGAAGGAGAGCGGTACAAATCAGAGTCTCTTGCGAATGTTGCTCAGCGCGGACTGGGTCTGCAGTTTGAAAGTGCCGTCTTTAATGGCATTAAGCATTGTCGTAATAAATGCATGTTTTGTTTTGTGGATCAAGAGCCGCGCGGATTGCGCCGCACGTTATATATTAAAGATGACGACTATCGGCTTTCTTTTTTGCAGGGCGCTTACATCACGCTTTCCAACCTTTCGGAAGAGGATTGGCAGCGCATTTTAACTCTGCGATTGAGCCCGATGTATGTTTCCGTGCATGCCGTAAACCCGGAAATCAGAGGCCGGCTACTTGGTCTGCCGGGACCCGCTCCTATCATGCCTGCCCTGCGGCGATTGCTGGATCATCATATTGAGGTTCATTGCCAGATTGTGGTATGCCGTGGTATTAATGATGGCGTGGTCCTTCAGGAAAGCATCTCTGAATTGGCGCGTTATACCCCTGGTATTGCTTCGTTGGCGATTGTACCGGTCGGCTTAACGTGCCATCGGGAAGGGCTGCCCGCCTTGCAGGCTTTTGAGAAAGACTCCGCCCATGCGGTTTTGGAGATTATCCATGACCTGCAAGAAAAGTTTTTTCGGGAATTGGGGACACGTTTTGTTTTTGCTGCTGATGAATGGTATATTAAAGCGGACGTGCCCTTTCCAGCCGACGAGGAATATGAAGAGTATCCTCAGATCTCCAACGGAGTTGGTCTGGCACGGCGATTCCTGACCGACTTAGCCGAAAGCAGCGCGCTGATGCCGCAGACGATGAACAAAGAGACGCGCCTCTGGCTGATTACCGGCTTATCTTCAGCGGCAATTCTCAGGGAGGCGGCTGCCAGACTTAATCAGATCGAAAAATTACAGGTTCAGGTTCTACCAGTGGAAAATGCGTTCTTTGGCAAAACCGTCACTGTTACGGGGTTACTCACCGGGTCCGACATTAGCCGTGCTCTGACCGTCGCGGACATTGACGCTCATGATATTGTCTTCATTCCTGATATCACCCTGCGCTCCAGCGAGACTGTTTTTTTGGATGATACTCAGATTGAAGATTTGAAAAAAACCGGTCATGCTAATATAATAGTGGTGCCCAGCTGTGTTAGTGGGTTAATTGATACGGTGAATTCCCTAAATGGAGGTCATAACAATGTCTAAACCGATCGTTGCCATTGTCGGACGTCCGAACGTTGGCAAATCGACTTTGTTTAACAGACTGATCAAAGAACGTCTGGCAATCGTGGAAGATCGGCCTGGGGTCACCAGAGACCGGCTTTATGCAGAATGCGAATGGCTGAACCATTCGTTCTTGCTGGTGGATACTGGCGGCATTAGAGTGGCAACTCAGGACCCGCTTGAATCACAGACTACCAAACAGGCTGAAATGGCTGTCAGGGAAGCTGATTTAATCATCCTTATCGTGGACGGCCGACAGGGATTATCTCCGCAGGATCATGATGTTGCCAATTTGCTGCGGCAAGCCCAAAAGCCTGTCATTTTGGCAGTTAATAAGGCAGAAGGCAATCCGGACTTCATTTATGATTTTTATGCGCTGGGATTAGGTGATCCGCTGCCGGTATCAGCTGAGCATGGACTCAACACCGGAGATCTGCTGGACATGATCGTCAGCCATCTGCCGGAAGAGACCGAAGCACAGCTGGACGAGTCCATCATCAAGGTTTCCGTGGTTGGACGACCGAATGTCGGCAAGTCGTCCCTTGTGAATGCGCTCATCGGGGAAGAACGGGTGATTGTCAGTGATTTACCCGGCACTACCAGAGATGCCATCGACATTGACATTCAATACGGTGAACAGGAACTATTGCTGATTGATACGGCCGGTATGCGCCGGCGGGGTAAAATCGATGATCCGATTGAAAGGTATAGTGTGATGCGCGCCTTGAGAGCGATTGATCGCTGTGATGTTGCGCTGCTCATTATTGACGCTGTTGAAGGCATTACCGAGCAGGATCAGAGAATCGCCGGCTATATTCTTGAAGGCGGCAAAGCCTGTATTATAATTTATAATAAATGGGATTTGGTTCCCAAAGATAATGACACGATGCGCCAATTTGGCGAAGAAGTGCAGGATAAACTGTCCTTTTTGCCTTTTGCGCCCGTCCTGTTTATTTCGGCCAAGACCGGTCAGAGAGTCGCCAAAGTATTTGACGCCATCATGACGGTGGCTGAGGCATACAACCAACGCGTGCCGACTGCCAGACTTAATGAGGTTGTGACTGAGGCAACCGTGATGCATGAGCCGCCTGCAGGTACCGGCGGACAACGGTTTAAGATTTTTTATGTCAGTCAGCCGCAAGTGAAACCGCCGCTGTTTGTATTTCACTGCAACCGGCCGGACATCCATTTCTCGTATCGCAGGTATTTGGAAAACCGACTGCGGGAAGCTTTCGGTTTTTCGGGCACTCCGATTAAGTTGATTTTTCGGGGACGCAAAGATAAATAATACGGAGGGATAGTTTTGAACCATAGACATCTGGCGGTGATCGGAGCCGGCGGATGGGGGACAGCTTTGGCCAGACTTGCTGCCCAAAAGGGCTTCCGTACGGTGATCTGGTCAAAAGAAGCAGATGCCGCCTATGCTATTAACGAGAATCATGAAAACACAATTTATCTGCCTGGCGTGCCGTTGCCTGCCAATCTAACTGCGACCAATTGCCTCGACGTTGCGCTTGACAATCCGGAGGCGATTATCATGGCTGTGCCTTCGCGTTTCGTCAGAGCCGTCGCCTTTCAATGCAATCAGCATTGGCGTCAGGAATATATGATCATCAATGCAGGTAAGGGACTGGAACCAACTACCGGAAAAACCATGTCCCGGGTCTTGCTGGAGGAGATCGGAGAGTTGAATGAAGACGCTATTGCCGTGCTCTCTGGACCAAACCATGCCGAAGAGGTTGGACGAGACATTCCTTCCGCGTCAGTAGCGGCCGCCTATGATTTGAGAGCCGCTCGATTTTGGCAGGAACTTCTATCAACCGATTCCTTCCGTATCTATACCAATCAGGATGTGCTTGGCGTTGAATTGGCCGGAGCGCTCAAGAATGTTGTGGCCATTGCGGCCGGCATCTGCGATGGTATCGGCTATGGCGATAATACCAAAGCAGCCGTCATCACCCGCGGTATTGCAGAAATAACGCGCCTGGGAAAAGTGATGGGCGCTCATCCCATGACCTTTGCGGGATTATCCGGATTAGGAGACCTTTTCGCTACGGCCGGCAGCCAGCATAGCCGTAACAGATGGGCTGGCGAGCAGCTGGGCAAAGGAAGATCCTACGACGAAATTTGTGGCAGCACCCGAATGGTTGTTGAGGGATTCAACACTGCTGCAGCCGCGCTTAATCTTGCGCAGACCCATGCAGTTGAAATGCCGCTCACTGAAAAAGTCAATGAGATTATGGAGGGACGTTGTTCGCCGTCTGCAGCGGTTGTTTCTTTGATGCGGCGTGAATTGGTTAGAGAAATAGAACCGGATTTCTTATAGAAAAGCGCGCGAACTTTCGGGTTCGCGGTCTAAAGGCCGTCCCTTCCCAATATATATGTACCGTTAAATCGGCAGGAAAAGCGCTACACACTTTTACCCTGGCGGCACCCTACGGATGCCGTCCCGGCCGAAAATAATAGTATTGGGGGGATGCGGATGGAACGGTTTGATATCTTGAAGGATATCGCCGAACGCACCGGGGGCGACATTTATTTGGGTGTCGTGGGCCCGGTACGTACAGGGAAGTCAACATTTATTCGACGCTTCATGGATCTGATGGTGTTGCCAAATATCCGCAATTTCCACGAACGCGAAAGGGCAAAGGATGAGTTGCCGCAGGGTGGAGCAGGGCGCACCATAATGACCACTGAACCCAAATTCATTCCCAATGAAGCAGTAGAAATCGCGGTAAGCGAACAGTTGAAGCTGAAAGTCCGTCTGGTCGACTGCGTCGGATACGCAGTGGAAGGCGCGCAAGGTTTTCTTGATGAGGAAGGCCCGCGTATGGTGCGGACACCATGGCTGGAAGATCCGATTCCTTTTGAAGAAGCGGCCGAATTTGGGACGCGAAAAGTGATTGAAGAGCATTCCACGATTGGGATTGTTGTCACCACAGACGGAAGTATCACCGATTTACCGCGTGCCAGCTACGAAGATGCAGAAAACCGCGTGATCACCGAATTGGCTGACCTTGGGAAACCCTTTGTGATCATTGTCAATTCCAAGAATCCTTCCGGGCTAGATGCGGTGACTCTGGCCGCCGAATTGAGCGCCCGCTACGACGTTCCGGCAATGCCGATGGATTGTCAAAACATGGAGCAGCCCGTCATTATTGACTTGCTGAAAGAAGCCCTCTACATGTTCCCGATCCGGGAAATTGCCATTGATCTGCCCAGATGGGTGGAGGAGCTTCCCAATAATCACTGGCTGTATGCCAGATTCAGCGATGCCGTTTTGGAGGTTGTGGCTGATGTCAATCGGCTGCGTGACGTCGAACCGGCTGCGCTGCAGCTGGGGGAGTACGAATTTGTGGAACGCTCTATCCTGCAGTCTATTGAGCCCGGAGAAGGCTCGGCTGCGATTGAGCTGACCTGTAGCCATGACTTGCTCTATCAGGTTTTGAGCGAGCTGAGCGGATTCCCGATAGAGGGCGATCATAATCTGGTGGGTCTGATTTCGGAGCTGTCCTTTGCCAAGCACGAATATGATAAAGTAGCCGAAGCGCTCCGCAATGTCAAAAATACGGGTTATGGCCTTGTGAGCCCGGGAACGGACGATATTGTCTTTGAACAGCCGGAGTTGATTAGGCAAGGCAATCGGTTCGGGGTTAAGTTAACTGCCACTGCGCCTTCCTATCACCTGATCAGGGCGAACATAAGTGCTGAAGTGACTCCGTTTGTCGGGACTGAAAAGCAAGGCGAGGAGTTCGTGCGCTACCTTGCGGAAGAATTTGAGAAAGATCCCGATCAGATTTGGGAAACCGATTTTTTGGGCAAATCCATGCATGACTTGGTACGAGAAGGGCTGCAGAGCAAACTGACCAAAATGCCGGAAAACGCTCAGGAAAAATTACAGGAAACACTCACTAAGATTTTGAATGAGGGTAGCGGAGGGCTTATTTGCATCATCCTCTAATCAATTTGTGACACAGTGACCCTGACAGGCAGCCAATTAAGCTGCCTGTTTCTTATCATCGTGTCTAGCTGGCCTTTTGCAAGCAATGCCCGCCTTTTGTCCGTTTTTGAAGGAATATCCCCGCAAACCTGCGAATCCATTGAACAATTTTGATGAAAAATTGGCCAATCTTGCAGGAAAACTTTTCATACCGTAGAATTATCACCACCAAGGTGGACAGTTGTGGAAGGAGGTGAAAGATGTGACAAAAACCGAGCTTATTGATAAGGTAGCTGAGAAAACCGAGTTTACCAAAAAGGATTCGGGAAAAGCCATTGACGCCGTATTTGAGGCCATAACCCAGGCTCTGGCCAAGAACGACAAAGTGCAGCTGGTTGGTTTCGGCAGTTTTGAAGTCCGTAAACGTGAGGCCCGTAAAGGCCGCAATCCGCAAACAGGCGCTGAGATCAAAATAGCCGCCCGCAAAGTTCCAGTTTTCAGGGCTGGTAAAGCTCTGAAAGAAGCGGTGGCCAAGAAATAACAATACCGCGCAATGGGCTGTCTCGGAAGGGACGGCCCGTTTTTTTGTGCGACTAATTAATAATATGTTATAATCAACAGGCAGAGTATTACAGATGAACTGGATGACGGTCATCAAAATCGCGCGTAATTTCCCATAATGAACGGGGGTTGGTGGTTTGAGTAAAAACCGCAAACTGATCAAAGACATTTTAGAAGTCATTGTTCCAGCAATAATCCTCTTCCTGGTGGTGCGGACGTTTGTGTTTGAAGTAAGGGTTGTGCCCAGCGGCTCGATGTCACCGACAATTATTGAAAACGATCGCTTTATCGCGGGCAAAGTCACTTTGAAGTTTAGAGCTCCCCGTCGCGGCGAGATACTAGTTTTCAAACCGCCAGCCAGTGCACAATTTTCTACGGATTACGTGAAAAGAGTGATCGGACTGCCGGGCGAAACGTGGGAAATGCGTGACGGTGCGGTCTACATCAACGGTTCGCCGCTGGAGGAACCGTATTTACCTCAGAACGTTAAGATATACGGCAATTTTGCGCCGGTTAAAATACCGGAAGACCATTATTTTATGATGGGAGATAACCGTAATTCCAGTGAGGACAGTCGTTACTGGGGATTCATGCCTGCCAAAAACATCCGGGGACGGGCGGTATTTCGACTGTGGCCGCTGGATCGTTTTGGCTCGATTTACTAGCATTTATCTATTATTTTAACAATCGGAGGAACCAATGCCTCTTCTGGAAGTAAGTAACCTGACAAAATATTATGGGGCAAATTTGATTCTGGAACAGATCAGTTTTCAGATTGATCCCGGCACCAAAACCGGCCTGATCGGTCCGAATGGATGCGGCAAAACAACCCTGCTAAACATCATTGAGGGCCGGGAGGATTATGATTCGGGAAGAATCACCTTTCAGACCGGCCTGCAACTGGGTTATCTGACGCAGGAACCGCAGTTTTCTGAAGGCCTGACTGTTGAAGGAGAAATGCTCGCAGTCTTTGCGGATCTGCGGGCGCTTGCCGATCAGATTTCCGCTATTGAGCATGCTATGGGTGACTTGTCACCTGGGGCCGCCAATGCCGATCACGATCAGTTAAGTGCATTAATGGATAAATATAGTAATTTACGCGAACGTTTCGAACGACAGGGTGGTTATGAGTACCGCCCCCGCATTCGCAGCGTCCTCAACGGCCTGGGTTTGCCAAAAGACTTTTGGGATCGCCAGACCAGCAGTCTGAGTGGCGGAGAAAAAACGCGTTTATCGCTAGCCAGATTACTGTTATCCGAACCGGATTTGTTACTCCTTGATGAGCCGACCAACTACCTTGATATTCAAGCGGTGGAGTGGTTGGAGCATTTTATGAAAGACTACCGTGGGGCAGTGTTGGCGGTCTCGCATGATCGCTACTTTTTAGATCGCATCGCACAAGGCATTCTGGAAATGGAAGATCATCATATTACCAGCTATGCCGGTAATTATTCGAGTTATCTGTTGCAGCGTCAGCAGCTGATCCAATCTTGGGAGAAAGCATATTCTCTTCAACAAAAAGAGATTAGCCGCCAGGAAAAAATGATTCGCGAATCCCGGGAAACTGAAAAGGCTAAAAAAGAAGCGGCTAGCCGCCAGAAACGGCTGGATTTGGTTCAGAGACTCGAAAAGCCACCCGGAGAACAGGATGGGATCCGGCTCAAGTTTGGTGCGGCGCATCGCAGTGGAAAAAGGGTCCTGGAAGTGGAGAATCTCACAAAGGCATTTGACAGCCGTCAAATATTGAAGACAATTTCCTTTGCGCTGCACGCTGGTGATAAAATAGCTTTACTTGGTCCCAATGGATCCGGTAAGACTACATTATTGCGTATTTTGATGGGGGATCTCGTGGCAGACGATGGGCGGGTTAGGTGGGGACACGCTGTTACCACCGGCTATTATTCACAGGAACAGCCGGATCTCAATCTGTCAGGGACACCGTTTGAGGAAATTTTGAACACCAGAGGATTTGACAACCTGGCTGCCCGCAACCACTTGGCACTTTTCCAATTTAAGGGCGATGATGTTTTTAAGCGGGTGGAAGATCTGAGCGGCGGCGAACGGCGACGTCTTGCTCTGGCTAAGCTAGTATTGGATAAAGCGAATTTCCTGATCCTGGACGAGCCGACAAATCATCTGGATCTGCGCTCGATCGAGGCCCTCGAAAACGCACTGACTGCATATGAAGGTACCCTCTTATTCGTCTCGCATGACCGCTATTTTGTTAATAAAGTTGCCCAAAGGCTGCTTTTATTGAGTCCCGAAGGCCATATCACTCCATTCGAAGGTAAATATGAGGATTATCAGAATTGGCTGGCAGAGCAGAAGGAAGCTCTGGCCGCCGCAAAAAAAGAAGCTCCGGTAAGCAGTGCAAGCCAGAGCCAGCAGAAATTACGACAACTGCGGCGTCCCAAGAAGGTCAGCCAGCGCACTTTGGAAGCGCTGGCTTCCGTTGAGGCCGAAATCGCTTCTTTGGAAGAAAGACGCACTGAGATCGCAGAGTTGCTTTGTACCCCTGAGGTTTATCAAGACTATCTCGAGTCTCAAAAACTGACTGATGAAGATCAGGAAGCTGTGGCGCGCCTCCAGCAACTCTATGATCAGTGGTCGGAGTTAACGACCGAGGTAGAGGCATCAAACGTTAGTCAGTCAGCCCGAAATGTCTCAAAGTCGCCGGATTTGGATCGACAATGATCGTGGAAAAATTATCGTAAATGACCATGCCAGGCCGGAATCCCGGCGGCTTCTTGACATGTTTTTTGCTGGTGTAGTCCACCGGCACTTTGCTGGAAGAGCGCATTTTGCTAAAATAGACAGCCAAATTGGCCGCTTCCAACAACGTGACGTCATCGACCTGATTGCCACCTAAACTACCACTGCGAATCAAGACATGTGAACCCGGCGCCTTTTGAACATGTAGCCATAAATCATTAGGTGCCGCCATTTCAGTGGTCAGGCGATCATTTTGTACATTGTTTTTGCCGACGATGATCTCAACACCTTGTGAGGACTTGAATTTATGGAATCCTGCTTTTTCTGGCGCGTTGCTACGACGTCCTTTTTCTTTTCCCTGATCTTTATTACTGCCTTTGCCGCGGTTACGGGTGCGGGCACTTTGATAACCGCTTTGCTGCAACTCAAGCAGGATTTCATCAATTTCGGATGGTTGATTGGCAAATTCCAGCGCGGTCTGAACTGATTCGAGGTAGGAAATTTCCTGTTCTGCTTTTTCCAGTTGCTGAGCGGCAAACTTTAGGCCTCTTTTAATTTTGGTATATTTCTTAAAGTATTTTTGAGCATTTTCTGCGATAGTAAAGGCCGGGTCGAGAGGAATGGCAATCTCTGCGCAGTCTGGATCATAGTAATTGATCAGCGTCACGACGCTTTGTCCCTTGCCGTGCGAGCCTGCTTCGGCGGCGTCGCCTTTTGCGCCAGAACAGGACAGCAACAAGTCCCCATAAATCCGCCACTGATCAGCTTTGTCAGCAGCGGCAATAGCCTCCTGGTGGGCTTTTTGACGGTGCTGCGCGCGTGCCAGGGCCTGAGCAACGGTCCGGAACAAGTTTTGCTTCAAAACTGCCAGGCGATTGTTGGCAGCTGTTTTTTCAAAACTCTCGGCAACGCATTGGTTGAGTGGCAGTTCGCGTACGGTAGTATTCTGGCCGTTCACAAGATGGGTTGGCGTCAAGCACGAAAACTCGATCACAAATCCAGACTCGTCAAAAGCAGCACCAGATTCCCAGAGACCAGTGCGCGTTTTATCAGCCAACTCAGCCAGAAGGGCCCACAGTCTTGCAGTATCAGATTCGCTCAAATCACCGGCAGCAATAGCCGTAGCGAAGCCGGATCTGAACAATAACTCATCGGCCAATAACGGACTAATGCCGTCCAGATGCTTCACCAGAATCTCTCTGACTTTTTTGGCAGGATCGCTTCTCCCGATTATCAGGGCCAAGTCCTCAGCGCTTAACGTGCGGGGATCCTTTTTATGCTGGGAAGGGGGAAAGGTGTACTTTTCGCCGGGTAAGACCTGTCGGACTCTGCTCTGTAGCTCATTAACATGCTTTACGGCACCGAGGATTATGTCTTCACGGTCGGCAAAAATAAGGTTACTATGTTTACCCATGATCTCTAAATACAAAAACTTAGCTGCCTGACCGGCGTATTCCTCATACGTATCAAACTCAAAACGGATTACCCGTTCCAAGCCATATTGCTGCAAGTTGATCAGTCTGGCACCAGAAAGATGTTTGCGCAGAAGCATGGCAAATGGCGGCGGGTTTTGTGGAACATAGGGCCGATCACCCAGCTGAAAACGAGCCAGCTGTGCCTGGGCGGAAATGATTAGGGTCATGGAGTCTCTAGTACCGCGCAACTGAATGACAATTTCTTCAGGAGTGGCTTGGTAGATGCGATCAACTCTGGTATTAGCAATTTTGGGACGTAATTCGTCGATTAGTGCGTAAATTGTGAAGCCGTCCAAAGCCATCTTTAACACCTCCGCCTTAAGAGTATAACACATCTGGTTGCCAGATGTTGTGATTGATTAATACGAAGGAACAGACCTTGTGGCGCTCGAATATTAACCGGGTAGGTAACTATATGGCGAATGCGAGAATGCAAAGGGAGAATGTAACATGGCAACAATCAGGCGTTACCGAGTTGGGCTACTTTTTCTGGGCGTTTTCATTATTCTCGGTATTCATGTCTTGGCAGCGCCAGACCAGTACTTTGAATGGTCGTTGATCTATATATCCAATGGCATGATTTCGCGCGGGGTCGATAATCTAAAAAAATCTGTGGTTGTAAGTCCAAGAGATCTTGAAGCGCAGGTTTTATTGGCGATGGCATATTCTGCTCAAGGCAATCATGCCAAAGCAATTCCGGAATATAGAAGGGCTTTGCAGACCGCGCCGCATGAATCTTTTCTATGGGCTTTACTAGGAAACGCTTACTTAGAGATTGGCGATTCCGGGACAGCCAAAACAGCTTTTGAAACTGTCTTAAGGAGGGATCCCCAGTCTGTAACGGCGTTGGTCGGACTGGGAAAAATCGCTTTGTCTGCCGGTCAACCTGCTCAGGCGGAAGACCATTTCAAAAAGGCAATTCAGTTATCGCCCGGTCGTTCTTCCGGTTATCTGGAATTAGCAGAGGTTTGTCAGCAGATGGGTAAAAACAAAGATGCCATTGCAGTTCTCAAAGAAGGAATTGAAAAGGCGCCGGGTAATCCGGAGATCGCTTATCATCTGGGTGTCTTGCTAGAAAAATCAGGACGCCACAGCGAAGCATTAATTTACTATAAACTGGCACTGCAATGGGATCCGTCACATTTCACAGCGCAAGAGGCGGTTGATCGACTCAGCGGTCTGGGCATGGCAGCCTGATTGCGTGAGTGTCAAAGTACGGGATTTAGGAATATCCTCTCATTGTAGAACAAAAGAGGGAGTGTTCCTTAAAATGACCGTGAAAGTAAATTCTCAGCGCTGCACTGGCTGCCCCGGGTACGTGGAACCGCCGTGCGTTGAATGCTGCCCCGGAGATCTGCTGTTGATCAATGATCAAGGTCAATCTGAAATTCGTAATGCCGCCGAATGCTGGGATTGTATGGCGTGCATAAAAGCCTGTCCTAATGGTGCACTGGAGACACAGCTGCCGTTTATGTTGGCGGGGCTAGGTGCGTCTTTGAGGCCACAGCTTTATAAAGATAAAATCCGCTGGATCTGTAAAGATGCCCAAGGTCGCATTGAAGAATTCGAAATTCCCAGAGTCATTGAAAGTGCAGAGAGGTGAGCCTGAATGGATGCCATTGAGACGGCTGTGGCGGACCTGCCGAAGCTCAAAGTCCCTCTGCACATCCTGCCCGATTTGGAACTGCTTGCTTCAGGTGGTTATGCACCTTTAACTGGCTTTCTCGGGAAAAAGGATTATGAGAGCGTCTTGACGTCCATGCGCCTGGCAAATGGTCATATTTGGCCAATCCCAATTCAGTTGCCTGTCAGTGCGGAAGACGCCGCGATTCTTGAGAAAAAGCCGTTAGCTTCTCTGTGTGGAGCGGCGGCGGGCGGGGACGAAAAAACTTACGGAACAATCGAGGTTACTGAGATCTTTTCCTATGATCCCGAACGCGAAGCTGAGGCAGTTTATCTCACTAAGAATCGCACACATCCGGGAGTGGCACGGCTCTTTGCCATGCCAAAGCTCTATGCTGCTGGGAAAATCAGTTTGTTTCGCATAATCGACCGCGGCGTCCCTCCGGAGTGCGATTTGACACCCGCAGAGGCCAAGTCGGAGTTCCGGAACAGGGGATGGCAGCGCATAGTCGGGTTTCAAACACGCAATCCGATTCATCGCGCCCATGAGTACATTCTAAAGTGCGCGCTGGAAATCTGCGACGGCTTGTTTTTGCATCCGTTAGTGGGTGAAACTAAACAAGACGACCTTCCGTCGGATCTGCGGATGAGTACCTATCAGGCATTGATTGGCGGTTATTTCCCGAAAGAACGCGTACTGTTATCAGTCTTTCCAGCCGCCATGCGTTACGCCGGTCCTCGTGAGGCGGTCTTTCACGCATTAGTAAGGCGCAATTACGGATGCACTCATTTCATTGTAGGAAGGGATCATGCGGGGGTCGGTTCTTTTTACGGTACTTATGATGCCCAGCGGATTTTTGCAAACTTCAGCCCCGCCGAGCTTGGAATTGAGCCTTTGTTTTTTGAACACACCTTTTTTTGCAGAAAGTGCGGTACAGTGGCTTCGCTTAAGACTTGTCCCCATGATCGGGGCGCGCACTTGATCCTCAGCGGAACCAATGTCCGCGAAATGATAGTGCGCCGCGAAAGTCTTCCGGCCGAATATACCCGCCCCGAAGTGGCCCGAATCCTGACTAATGACTGAATAAAAGCGCGTACGGACAGAGGAACGGTTTGCGGTTCCTCTGTCTTTTTTCTTTTTGCGGGCAGATAGAGGATCGTCCCTCTGTCTTACCCCTCTTCCTTTTGTAGCCTGCCTTATCTTTCCTGTGCCTTTCATTTTTACGGTTGTTTCTGCATATATGTTAGGAGCAAGTGCTGGACACGCTGGGAGGAGAGTGTGAATGAAGAATTGGCATTATAAGACTGTCAATGCCGTTATCACCGAATTAATCACCGACGCCGAAAAAGGGTTATCGTCACAAGAGAGCCAAAGGCGTCTGACCAAAAAAGGCCTAAATAAGCTTCCTGAAAAAGGAGGCATTTCCCCCTTAAAAATTCTGGCTGAGCAGTTCACCGATTTTATGGTGCTGGTCTTGTTAGCCGCTACAGCCATCTCGTGGCTGCTTGGCGAACGTAATGACGCTCTGGCAATTTTGGCCATCGTTATTATGAATGCGTTGCTGGGTTTTGCACAGGAATACCGAGCGGAAAAGTCGCTTGCTGCTTTGAGAGACTTGACGGCACCGCAGGCGAAGGTAATCCGCGATCGGCAAATCAAGGTTATTCCAGCTAGTGAAGTGGTCCCTGGTGACTTGCTGCTCCTGGAAAGCGGAGATCGCATTTGTGCGGATGCCCGCATTGCCAGATGTAATTCTTTAGAGGTAGATGAATCGCCGCTAACCGGGGAATCACTGCCTGTGGTAAAGAATGAAGCCGTGATGAGCCAAGGGAAACATGCGCTTGGCGATTTACGTAACCTGGTATTTGCAGGCACTTTGGTAACTAGAGGCCGTGCGTCCGTTATCGTAACAGAAACCGGAACCACCACTGAGTTGGGCAAAATCGCCGGTATGATTTCAGCAGCTGAACCGGGCGACACGCCATTGCAAAAGCGTCTGACACAACTGGGAAAATGGCTGGTACTGGTATGTGGTGTACTCTGTTTGCTCGTCGGCCTAATCGGAATCCTACGTGGTGAGTCATTCCGAGATATGTTTTTTTCAGCGGTCAGCCTGGCAGTGGCAGCTATTCCGGAAGGCCTGCCGGCAATTGTAACTATTGCTCTGGCAATTGGTGTACAGAGAATGATCCGTCGCAAAGCTATAATCCGCAGGCTTCCTGCAGTGGAAACTTTGGGGTGCGCGACTGTAATCTGCTCGGATAAGACGGGCACTTTGACTGAGAATGAAATGACTGCTGTTACTATTTATGTGGGTAGCAATAAAAATGAATATCAGATTAGTGGGATTGGCTACCGTCCGGAAGGGCGCATTCTCAGTCAAGGGAAGCCGGCAGATATTGCTAAAGACCCTACTTTGGCATTGGCTTTGACAGCCGGCACGCTCTGTAATAACTCCTATTTGGAGAATGTGTCGGGCTGCAAAGACACTCCTGCCGCAAGCCGTTCCAGTTGGAGTGTAATCGGAGATCCGACTGAAGGCGCACTGCTGGTGGCTGCTCTCAAGGCAGGTATTAGTCGCGCCGAACTTGAAAAATCATGGCGTCTAACAGAAGAATTTCCGTTTGAGTCTGAGCGCAAACGTATGTCAGTAATATACTCCGACCAGAAAGGCGGCCGTTATGTGTTTGCCAAAGGTGCTCCGGAGTCAATTCTACCGCTGTGTACAGAAATTTTGGTGGATGGCGTACCCCAAAAAATATCGGATGTTCAGCGCCAGCAGGTTTTGAATCAAAATGTCGCGCTTGCCGAAAAAGCGCTGAGGGTGCTGGCATTGGCCTATAAACCGCTTACTTTTGATCATGAAGAGCCCCGCCAAGGTGGAGGCAAGCTAACAGTCGTACAGGCCGAGCAGAACCTTGTCTTTCTGGGTCTTGTCGGGATGCATGATCCGCCGCGTGCCGAGGCAGCGTACGCCATTGCAACTTGCCGGCAGGCAGGTATCCATCCAATCATGATCACCGGCGACCATCCGCAGACCGCTATGGCTGTTGCCAAAGAGATCGGTCTCCTGACAGGACGGGGTGCACTGGCGACCGGACCTGAACTAGAGGTTATGTCCCAGTCTGAACTGGAAAAGCGCATCAAAGATGTCTCTGTTTTCGCCAGAGTGTCGCCACAACACAAATTGCGTATTGTCAAGGCGTTGAAGAAAAAGGGCGAAGTGGTAGCGATGACTGGCGACGGCGTCAACGATGCCCCGGCCGTTAAAGAAGCTGATATTGGTGTGGCAATGGGCCTGACTGGTACCGAAGTCACCAAAGAAGCAGCGGCCATGATTGTGACAGACGATAATTTCGCCAGTATCGTTGCTGCTGTCGAAGAGGGGCGCGCGATCTATGCGAACATCCGAAAATTCATTAGGTACTTGCTGGGCTGTAATACCGGAGAAATATTGACGATGTTTATCGCCGCCATTAGCGGTATGCCGTTGCCGCTAATGCCAATGCAGATCCTGTGGACCAATCTGGTGACCGATGGATTACCAGCGCTGGCCCTTGGAGTTGAGGCACCTGAAGGAGACCTCATGCAAAAGCCACCCCGCAAGCCTGCGGAAAGCATCTTTGCGCACGGATTGGGATGTTCTATGCTGCTTAGGGGTGTCTCCATCGGAATATGCACCATTGCCGCTTTCCTGATTGCGCAGCGCACAGGTTCACTGGCTTATAGCCGCACAGTGGCGTTTACGACATTGGTAATGTCGCAATTTATCTTTGCCTTTGAGTGTCGTTCTGAAGGGCATGGCTTATTTGAAACCGGTCTTTTTGGCAATTGGTATTTGATAGGCGCGGTTTTGATTTCGCTGGCCATGCAATTAGCTGTGATTTACTTTGATCCGTTGAGAACCATTTTTGCTACAGTCGTGCTTGATCTGAAAGACTGGGGACTGATTATGCTGTTCTCCTCGTTAAGTATGTTAGTGAGCGAGCTGGTACACTTCATTAAAAAAGCAGCCGCGCGAATAGCAGCGCCTAAGGGTAACCCGATCTTGCGTAAGTGTGACGGCGGCGGCAGATATAACAGGTAGGCGGGTATATTGAATGAGAGTCAGTGGAAAACTAAACCAAGTTTGCTATCGAGGTGAACAGCCCTGTGCCATTGATTCTCATTCTGCTACTCAGTCTCGTATTGCTTTACTTTATCCCGGTGCGTTTTCAGGTCAAGGCGCTGTTAAGTCCGGCGCTGCAATTTGTCCGCTTGGATCTCAAACTGCTCTTTGGCTTGTTTAGTTATACCCACAAGTATAACTCTGCTAATCAAAAGCCGAAATCTGAAGATCAAAAGCCAGAAGATGATCAAGAACCGAAGCGACGAAAAAACGATTTGCCGCCATTGTTGGAATTCTGGCCCCGAGTCCAAGACTACGGGCTGGGTATCGCACTGTTGTCGCTGTTTGTCAGGAATGAATCTATCCATTGGGTGGCTTCCTTTTCGGCAAAGCATTCTCAAACAAAATGCATTCATTTGCGTTGGGTGAGCGTTATGGGGCTGGAAGATGCGGCCTTTACCGCCGTCGCTACGGGCGCTTCCTATGCCTTAACTGGGCTAGCCTTTGGCTATCTGCAACAATACATAGATTTTAGTAAATGTAAAAGACGCCAGATTTCTATTCTGCCTTCTTATGACCAGCCAAAGCTTGAGACAGACTTCTTCTGTATATTAGAACTGAAAATCGGCCATATTATTGCTGCAGGTTTCCGCAACTATCTCAGACACTTTCTGAGAAAGGAAGGAGTGCAATCCAACGAACGAGCATCCTATTGAAGGCTTAATGAAAACTACCATGACCAGTATTAAAGATATGGTCGATGTTAACACCATTTTGGGTGATCCTGTGGAAACCCCGGATGGGACAGTCATTGTTCCAGTATCGCGTGTCACATTTGGATTTGCAGCGGGTGGTTCAGAGTTTGACAGCAACAACCGGGCGCAGCGCGACCGGGACCGCGAGCGTGAAAATTCTGAAGCCAATCAGCTTCCTTTTGGCGGCGGCAGCGGTGCCGGAATAACGCTGAATCCGGTTGGCTTTCTGACCGTAGGCAAAGGCGATACCCGATTTGTCCCGGTCGGGGGTAACGCGGTATTTGATCGTGTTTTGGATACAATGCCTGACCTAATCGATAAGATCGACGGATTACTAAAAGGCAAAAGAGAATCACTGACACTGACGCATTAGCAAAGGATATCCAAGGTTTACGCGCCGCGGTATACCGCGGCTTTTTTGTGGGGCCTCTGTTCTGCTCTTGCCAGTCATTCCAGTCATTTCAAAGAGGGATTATGCCCAAGTAAAGAAAATTGTACAATCGTTGATGGATTTGCCCCGGATTATCCAGGAGGTCGGGCTTTTATGAAACGTGTGTTATCAGTTTGTTTGATCACTTGTTTCTTCATGCTTGCCGTAGCTGGCCCGGCATGGGCCAGACCAGTTGTTTCCGGCAACTCGGCCATTCTGATGGATGTCACCACTGGCACGATTCTTTATCAGAAGAATAGCCATCAGCAAATGGAGCCTGCCAGCACTACCAAGATCTTGACTGCTATTGTTGCGATCGAAAATGGAGATTTGAATTCCAAGACAATTGTCAGTAAAAACGCTGCGCGCATCGAGGGTTCTTCTATTTGGTTATCTCAAGGGGAAGTTCAGACTCTGGAAGATCTACTTTACGGTGTATTGCTCAGTTCCGGAAATGACGCTTCTGTTGCGGTGGCGGAACATATTGCCGGCAATCAGGAGCGGTTTATCACAATGCTTAACGAAAAAGCACGCGCCATCGGCGCTAAAGAGAGTAATTTTGTGAATCCTCACGGCCTGCCTGTTTCTAATCATTTGACGACCGTGCATGACATGGCGGCCATCACCCGCTATGCCTTGCACAATCCGGTCTTTGCTAAAATAGTTTCCACCAGACAGCATGTGACTCCGTGGCCGGGAAATGACTGGGATCGGTCCATGACAAATCATAATAAATTGCTCTGGCGCTTTGATGGTGCGGATGGGGTCAAAACTGGATACACCAGATCGGCCGGTCATTGTCTGGTGGCGTCCGCTACCAGGGATGACCAGCAATTACTGGCGGTAGTTTTTAAGAGTAAAGACATGTATGCTGACTGCAGCGCTTTACTGGAATGGGGTTTTGCCAATTTTGAACTGATACGTATAGCTTCTGCCGGGCAGGTCATCAAGCCAGCCAATGTCACCGATGGGGTGCGTGATGTCGTCAATGTCATTCCCGCGCAAGAGCTCAATCTAGTACTGAGCAAAAGCCAAGCCCGAAAAATGGCTTTGGAAATCGACCTCTCGTCCAATATTCCGGCTCCGGTAATGCGTTTGCAGAGCGTGGGGCGGCTAAAGGCCGTCTGCGACGGAGCAGTATTGGCAGAGATTGATTTGATTACTGAGGAGGCCGTACCGCGGAGAACTTTTTTGCACGTATTTGTTAACTGGCTCAGGAGGCTTTTTGGCCGCTGAGCACTTTGGTTCGCATAGACAAAAATCTAAACCCCGGCTATGACAGGACGGGGTTTTATGATACTATTTTGGCAATGACTCGATTTTGGTGGTGATTCATTCCATGGAACGTCTGCAAAAATTCTTGGCTGCGCAGGGCGTTGCTTCGCGCAGACACGCGGAAGAATTAATTCGTCAGGGTAAGATAACAGTAAATGGCGCTGTTGTGCGCGATATGGGAGTCAAAATTGAACCCGGCCGGGACTACATTACGGTTGGGGGCCGGGCCATCACGCCAGATAGCAAAAAGGTCTATTTAATGCTGAATAAACCTGCCGGGATATTAGTCACAGCCCATGATACGCATCATCGCAAAACAGTGTTGGATTTGATCGGCGATGTCGGAGTACGCGTTTTTCCGGTTGGCCGTTTGGACAAAGACACCGAAGGCTTACTGCTGTTAACCAATGACGGCGATTTGTCATTTGCATTGACCCACCCGAGCAGGGAGGTTACCAAAGAATATCATGCGACTGTAGTCGGTGTCCCAGAAGAGCAGCAGTTAGGTCAGTTCCGGCAGGGCATTATAATCGAAGGACGTCGAACTGCCCCGGCACAAGTTGATATAATCAAATCCGGAAATGGGTATGCTATTTTACGTGTAAGGATTCACGAAGGCCGTAAGCGGCAAGTCAGAAGAATGTGTCAAGCAATTGGACATCCGGTCAGCAGACTGCTCCGGGTGCAGTTGGGTCCTCTGACCATGGAAGGACTGGCACCAGGAAGTTTTCGTCACCTTTCCGAAAAAGAACTAAGCGCTCTGCAGGCTTTACTGCCGGATTGGAGCATTAATGAAAAGTAAGCGCGTTATAGCTAAAAACCCGCGAGGTGAGCTCGATTTGAAAACGCCAGTTCGGGCGAGGTTGCGTTTTGACTATCGTGGAGAGCCTAAAAACCGGCGTTTCATTTTTGGCTCGGAAGATCCTGCGCAGGCGGCGGAAAGGGTCAGAGAGCGACAGGTTGAAATACTGCGCAACATGCCTTTTCAAGGTCTGGAACTGGAAAACATTGAGGACGGCAATGAAATATACCGTCTTGCATCCGATGTCCCAAACGAGGGACCGGTGGCCTATGCACCAGTCGAATTGACTGTTATAGCCGATTCAATCGAAGACTTGGCGCAGCTGACGATGAAAAAAGAATTCCGTTGTATTAAAATTATCGAACCGGAACAAATTGAACTCACACAATATGATGTGGAGCGTATGCTCTATCGTCTTAGTGAACAAAACCGACAAGCGGGCTTATATAATCAGGATTTCCAGTGAAGCCGGGAGGGCACAATGACACTGCATTTTGTCAGAAGGCATTTCGCCAGGGATTTAGGTATAGATTTAGGTACCGCCAACAGTTTGGTATATGAGCGCGGCCGTGGCGTAGTCTTACGTGAACCTTCGGTCGTTGCTGTCAAGAATGGACCAACTAAGGAGATTTTGGCTATTGGCGAAGAGGCGCGTCAGATGATCGGCCGGACTCCAGGCGACATTGAGGCTATCAGGCCGCTCAATGCCGGTGTGATAGGCGATTTCAACATTACCAGGGAAATGATCCGCTACTTGATCAGAAAAGCTACGAAAGGAAGACCGTTTTTTAAGCCCAGAGTTGTCGTCAGTGTCACCTCGCAGATTACGGACGTTGAGCGCCGGGCTGTCACCGAAGCTACTCTATGGGCGGGTGCGCGTGAGGCGTTTTTGATTGAAGAACCGGTTGCCGCTGCAATCGGGGCGGGTCTTCCTGTTCATGAGCCTTCCGGCAATATGGTCGTCGATATTGGTGGAGGCACAACGGATATTGCCGTTATTTCCTTGGGCAGCATCGTAACAGGGCAACTAATCCGGGTGGGCGGAGAAGCATTTGACGAAGCCCTGGCGCGTTTTATCCGACGCAAGTTTAACTTGATGATTGGTGAAAGAACGGCGGAAGACCTGAAAATTGCCGCCGCTTGGGCGATCGAGCCTACGGAAAAGAACAATACTGCCGTAGAAGTGCGCGGTCGCGACCATATCAGCGGACTGCCCAAAGTAATCACAGTTCAAGCCCTTGAAATTTTCGAGGCTGTTCAGGAACCATTGGAAACCATCATTGCCGGAATCCGAACGCTGTTGGAACATACACCACCAGAGTTACTGGCAGATATTATGGACAAAGAGATCGTCGCTACCGGGGGCGGATCCTTAATGCGGGGATTTGCTGAGCGTCTTACGAAAGAAATACGCATGCCGGTCCGAATTGCCGACAATCCTTTTGAAAGTGTAGTCCTTGGCATTGGCCAGACACTTGAAAATTTATCAAAATATCAGCGCCTGTTTATCGCTGCCAAAAAGGCCGCCACATGAGCTAACTGGCACCTTATCGGCGCGTTAGGGGACGCGCTTTTTATGTCAATTTGGTTGACACCCGGCTCTGGCACAGCTAAACTGAGAGATAGACTCATACTAGTGGTCTGCAGAAAAGGGTGATTCAATTGCGGGTGAAGAGTTGGCAGATCGGAATTGGACTAATCTGTATGCTATTGGCAATGCTAGTGATTTGGCAGTTTCGGACTCAGGAGCAAATGCGTAAATGGCTTCCATCCAGTAATGTCGATGAGCTCGCAACATTGCTGAAAAGTCAGGAGGACACCCAAAAGAGGCTGGAAAGCGAGATCTTGACGCTGCGCAACCAGCTTCACAATTATGATCGTGACTCCGAGTTGGAGAGAATGAGGGCAGTGGCAGGTCTGACCGCTCTGGAAGGCCCTGGCGTTGAGGTACTTCTGGATGATAAGAAGGACATTGCTCACGACGAAGAGCCGATCTTCTTCATTGTCCACTACGATCAGCTTGAGGGAGTAGTGAATGAGTTATTTGCCGCTGGTGCGGAAGCATTGGAGATCAATGGCGAACGCGTGGTAACCACCACCGGCTTTAGTTGCGTTGGTACGACTATTCTGGTTGATACGAAGAGGATGGCCCCACCTTACATTATTCGTGCGATAGGCGACCCGCAGACGCTTGAAAACGCCATTCTTATCCGCGGCGGGTATGTAGAACAGCAAATTCTGCAATGGGGATTGGAATTCCAGGTCAAGAGGGTAGAAAATCAAAAAATCCATGCGTACCGTGGCAGTCTCAATTTTGACTATGCCCGCGTAGTAGGAGGGGGTCAATAAGATGCTGATTCCACTGCTTGGTACTGCCCTTGGGATTTTTATGGGTTTTCTCATACCTGTTGAAATTCCAGTCAATATGGTCAGCTATACTGCTGTCGCGATCATGGCTGGTCTAGACGCCATTTTCGGGGGACTACGTGCTCAATTTGAAGGGAAATTCGGTTTTCATAAATTTCTAAGCAGCTTTTTTATGAATATTGCTGTGGCTGCTATTCTGACTTGGCTGGGCGATTTACTGGGCATCGATATTTATATCGGCGCTGTGGTGGCCTTCAGTATCCGCATTTTTAGCAACCTGTCGATCCTGCGAAGCCTAGTCTACGAAAGACTGTTTCCAAAGGACAAAGAATAGACACAAGGACACGGGGGACGGTTCATGCGTCCTGCTTGAAACAAAAGGTCTTGAGATCAGGCAGGACGCATGAACCGTCCCCATGTGTCCTGATGCTCCTGTGTCCCGAAAATCGGTTGACAAAAGTTTCTTAGGTGTATAATATAAATATAAAATCGATTACTGGAAAAACTGTGATGGAGAGAGTAAGGCGCGTGTGATGGCCCAGAGAGCCGGGGCTTGGTGGAAACCGGCGTCATTGTACCGTCTGAAGATCACTCCGGAGTTGCTGTCCGAAAGGTCTTTAAGACTGATTAAGCACAGCCGGGTCGCTCCCGTTATTAGGCGTGAGAGGATCGCAGTTTATGCTTCAGCTAGTGCTTTCTTTCTGCGATCAACTTGGGTGGTAACACGGAATTAACACTCCGTCCCTTGGACGAAGTGTTTTTTTGTTGCTTTTGTGGAAAGGGGAAATTGAAATGGACTACAACAAAACTATGAATCTTCCTGTGACGGACTTCCCAATGCGAGCCAATCTGCCGGAACGTGAGCCGGGCGTTCAGAAAGTGTGGGATGAGCGCGCTGTTTATCGCCAGGTGCTGGACCGCGCCAAGGAGAAAAACTTTCCTCCATTTATTCTGCATGACGGTCCGCCATACGCTAATGGTCACATGCATATAGGGCATGCCCTGAACAAAACGCTGAAAGATATTGTCATTAAATTTCGCGCCATGCAGGGGCATTATACTCCAATGGTGCATGGTTGGGATACGCATGGCCTTCCGATCGAACAAGAGGTCATTAAGAAGCTTAAGGTTAATCGGTTTGAAGTCGGGCCGGTGGAGTTTCGAAAAAAGTGCGCTGATTATGCGCTACAGTTTCAGAGCATTCAGGAGCAGGAAATTCGCCGTCTGGGTGTTTGGGGCCTTTGGGATTCATCTTACCTGACACTACGGCCGCAGTACGAGGCCAAGCAGATTGAAGTGTTCGGAGAAATGGCTGCCAAGGGACACATATATAAAGGTCTAAAGCCAGTCTACTGGTGCGCCGCCTGCGAAACCGCGCTTGCTGAAGCAGAAATTGAATATGATGATCACAAATCATATTCGGTTTATGTCAAGTTTGCTGTACGTGACGGCAAAGGGAAACTGCCGGAGAAAGATACCTATGTAGTTATCTGGACGACAACTCCCTGGACACTGCCTGCCAACGTGGCTATCTGTTTGCACCCCGAATTCGAGTACACACTGCTGGATAACGGCCAGGAAAAGCTACTGGTCGCCGCGGAGCTAGCGGACCGCTTCTTAGAAGAAACCGGTCTCGAAGGGTACCGTAGCGTCGGTAAACGCATTCTCGGACGCGAACTGGAAGGCGTAGTGGCCAAACATCCCTTTATCGAGCGTGATTCACTGCTGATTCTCGGCGAGCATGTGACCATAGACACAGGTACCGGCTGTGTCCATACTGCGCCTGGGCATGGTATGGAAGACTATGAGGTTGGACGCCTGTATAACCTGCCGATCATTTCTCCAGTCACTGGCAAAGGCACTTTTTCGGAAGAGGCGGGGCCTTATGCCGGTATGAAGCTGGAAGAAGCTAATCCGGTCATTATTGAAGATCTGCGCAAAAGCGGACATCTGATTGCCTCTGGAACCTTGTCGCATCAATACGCCCATTGTTGGCGCTGCAAACGCCCAGTCTATTTCCGGGCGACGGAGCAGTGGTTTGCATCCATCGAAGGGTTTCGTGAGGACGCTTTAAAGGCCATTAAGAATGTGCGCTGGATCCCTGCCTGGGGAGAGGAACGTATCAGCAACATGGTAGCTGGCAGAAGCGATTGGTGTATCTCGCGGCAACGGATCTGGGGCGTACCAATTCCGATCTTCTATTGCGAAGATTGCGGAACGCCATTAATGACCAAAGAATCCATTTTGTCGGTACGCGATCACTTTGCCAAAGAAGGATCCAATGCCTGGTATACTCATTCTGCGAAAGAGTTGCTGCCGTCTGGGACCAAATGTGCTCATGAAGGCTGCAGTGGAACTAAATTCCGCAAAGAGCAGGATATTATGGATGTCTGGTTTGATTCCGGCTCAAGTCATGCGGCCGTACTGGACACCCATCCTGAGCTATCCTGGCCATGTGACCTCTATTTAGAAGGTTCCGATCAATACCGCGGTTGGTTTCAGTCTTCGCTGCTTACCGCCGTTGCAACGCGCGGGCAGGCACCTTACCGTGCTCAGTTGACGCATGGCTTCATTCTCGACGCTCAAAACCGCAAGATGTCGAAATCAGAAGGCAACGTCATTGCACCTGAAACGATCATCAAACAATTTGGCGCTGATTTATTGCGGCTTTGGGTCGCTTCGTCGGACTATAAGGCTGACATCAGCGTTTCGCTGGATATTTTTAAGCAAATATCCGAGGTTTACCGTCGCATCCGCAACACAGCCCGCTTCCTGCTGGCCAACCTGAATGACTTTGAACCGAAAAAGGACTGTGTGCCGTTTAACAAGCTCTCGGAATTAGATCGCTGGGCCTTGCTTAGAAAAGAACAGTTGCTGCGTAAAGTCACCAAAGCATATGACGAATACGAGTTCCATCTGGTTTATCACGCGATTCATAATTTCTGTGCAGTCGATATGAGCGCCCTATATCTCGATATCGTCAAAGACAGGCTATACTGTCTGCGCAAAGCAGATCCCCAGAGACGCTCGACCCAGACGGTCCTTTATGAGATCTTAAGAGATCTGGCCGTCATGATTGCGCCAATACTTGTTCATACAGCCGAGGAAATTTGGAGCTATCTGCCCGGCAGCAAAGAGAGCACCGTGTTCTTGGCTTCCTGGCCCAAGCAAAATGATTGCTATCTTGACGAAAACTTGGAGCAAAAATGGTCCAAACTATTAGAGGTTCGTGAAGATGTCTCCAAGGCGCTGGAATTGGCCAGAGCAGAAAAGAAGATCGGTTCATCACTGGAAGCCAGAGTCGTGATTTATCCCACCAAAGAATATGTCGCTACAGTCGAAGCATTCAAACAGCAGTTGGCGGAATTGTTTATTACTTCGCAAGCTGAGGTGGGAGCGACGGGCACCCTTCCGCAAGACGCGCATAAAGGACTTCAGACTGGTACCATAGTGGCCGTTTTTCCTGCCAAAGGACAAAAATGCCAAAGATGTTGGACCTTCAGCGAAACTGTTGGACAATGTCAGGACCATCCTGAAATATGTGAACGCTGTTCCACAGCCATCGAATAAGTAGAACAGTCTAAATCAATAAGCTCGACTTGGCTTAATGAATCAAAAGAGACGAGGGAGGAACGAATATGCAAAACTCTAAACCGACTATTCCAGTGGTTATTATTAAAGAAGAAGGATCTGAAAAAACGGCGATTGACCTTTTTAGCAGGTTAATGGCTGATAGAATTCTGTTCCTGAACGGTCCGATTACTACTGAGATGAGCCACATCGTGGTCGCCCAACTCTTTCATCTCGAGAATCAGGAACCCGGCAAAGATATTCGCATTTTCATCAATTCCCCGGGCGGCGAAATCACCGCCGGATTTGCCATTTATGACGCCATGAAAATGGTCAGCTCCCGCGTGGTAACAATTTGCACTGGCATGGCTGCCAGCATGGGCGCATTCTTGCTGGCCAGCGGCGATTTAAGGCAAGCCCTGCCGAATGCAGAAATAATGATCCATCAGCCTTCTGGTGGTGTCCAGGGGGCTGCCACCGAAGTTGAAATTGAAGCCCGCCGCATCATTAGAATGCGTCACAAGATCAATGATCTATTGGCACATGTGACTGGCAAGTCGCTGGCGAAAATTGAAGAAGACAGCGATCGTGACTTCTGGATGACAGCACAAGAAGCCAAGGATTACGGGCTTATCGACGAAGTGCTACTGCCTGCCCAAAAAGTCGTCAGAAGGTAATCCAGAGACACTCCCGAAATAACGAGTGGAGTATTTCAAAACGCCTGGGCTTAATGAAAGGAGATCGTCATGAAAGCAGTGATCCCTCTCGCGGGCCTTGGAACTAGATTGCGGCCGCAAACGTACTCCAAGCCTAAACCGCTAGTTAATGTGGCTGGCAAGCCGGTTTTAGGGCATGTTCTCGATTTGCTCTCAGATTTACCGATTGAACAATACATCTTTATTACCGGATATCTGGGCGAGCAAATTGAAGAATACGTGCAAAGCCGCGGCAACGACTTGAATGCCATCTACGTCGAGCAAAAAGAGCGCAAAGGTCAATCGCACGCAATTTATCTAGCCAAAGATTATATTGATACGGATTTGCTCATTCTCTTTGTAGACACTCTTTTCGAATATCCGATCAATCGCCTGCTAAAGACTGGCGGTGATGGCACACTGCTTGTCAAAGAGGTCGCCGATCCCCGCCAATACGGAGTGGTAGTACTCGAAGACGGATGTATTACGCGCCTAGTCGAAAAACCATCTGCTCCCGTTTCCAACCTGGCAGTTATTGGAGCGTATTACATCCGCAATCATGAGCTGTTCCTTGATTGTCTTGAAAAACAGGTTACCGCGGGCACAACCAACAAAGGTGAGTTTTATCTGGCTGATTGTCTGCAAATGATGATTGATCAAGGTGCGGAGTTACGCGCGGACCATGTCGGTGTCTGGCTGGACTGCGGCAGTTCTGATAATTTGCTGGAAGCCAATCGTTATTTGCTCAAAAAATCCCACTATGTTGGTGGGCAGGTTGACAATTCAATTTTGAGGCCGCCCGTTTACATTGCGGACAGTGCGGTTGTTAAAAATTGTGTTCTTGGGCCGAACGTATCGGTTGCCAGCGGAGTTAATGTCGAGGAATCGATCATTAGCGACAGCATAATAAGTGAAGACGCCATTCTTTCCCAGGCGCACCTAAGAGGATCTTTGATCGGGAAGAATGCCAGAGTACAAGGCGCTCCTGTGCGTTTAAATATTGGTGACCATAGCGAAATCCGTTACTAATGGACAACTGTGGCTGTCGATGGGCGACAGCCTTTTTTTATTTTTGAGTGTAACATGCTGAATGCGGGAAAAATGATCGGAGGGGACGCCGATGGCCAAATTTCCGCAGCGCGGTTTTTACGCAACACTATTACGAAGAATAGATCATCTCAACCGCTTGCTGGAGCGGGCCAATCTCGTAGAATTTATGCAGTTAATCCAATCTCCGCGGCGGATGCTTTTCTTGAACTTTATGGCTGGCGTTGCTAGGGGATTTGGCATTGCCGTAGGCTTCACAATTATCGGGGCGATTTTTGTTTATGTGCTGACCAGGCTGGCCAGTCTAAACCTTCCGATTATCGGAGAGTTTGTGGCGCAGCTGGTCCGAATCGTTGAACAACAGCTCCACTAACTAACACTGGCGACCCTACAAAATTATGAGCGGGTGGGGATTTCATGAGCACGGGTGCAGTTGATCTGAACAGCATCAAGAGGTTTCTGGAGCAAAAACGACATAGAATCAGCGAACAGCTAGATCAAAGCGATGGCTACGGCTTGAACCAAAGCCTGAAGGATTCGGTCCACGAGTTGTCCGCTTATGATAATCATCCGGCGGATTTGGGCAGCGAGACTTTTGAACGGGAAAAAGATCTGGCTCTCAGAGATCTTTCCCGGCGTACATTGCACAAAATCGACGATGCCCTCGCACGTATTGAGCAGGGGAAATACGGTTTTTGCGAGCACTGCGGCAGGCAGATCGCCAATGACCGGCTGGCAGCCATTCCTGAAACAACACTATGTCTTGATTGCGAGTCGGAAAATGAAAAAGAGCATGATCATGAAACCAGGCCAATCGAGGAGGAACTACTTTCTCCGCCGTTCTGCCGTACATTCCGGGACGACAGTGATTATGCGGGCACCGACGGCGAAGATATTTGGGAGGAAGTCGCCAGATACGGCACCTCTGAAACGGCGGCAGATCTCGGCGGTAAGACCTATTTTGATGATCCGCAGATTGACGGTGATGAGGAGCCTTGGTGATCGTCCTGCCTCCCTTTGGTTTCGGACGTGGCGGCTGGCGTTTATAATAAAGGAAACAGCCTGTCGATGGCGAATTTTAAGGCTGAGTCTGCCGTCTTGGAACACCTGAATACCGAAGGGAATGAGCTAACAGATGAAACCTATTATCGGCCACGTTTTCGGATTGGAAATTCATGGCTATGGTACTGCTGTCGCTTTGGGCTTTCTTACCGCTGTGATTGTTGGCATCATACTGGGTCGCAAAAAGGGGTTCAAATTTGAAACAATCATTGATGTGGCCATTTTTGGTGGCATTGGCGGATTGTTGGGGGCAAAACTGGCCTATGCTGCTTTGAACTTGAGATTTTATCTGGCTTATCCTTTAGCGTTTCTCGACTTTCGTGAAGGCTATTCCATTGTTGGTGGTCTTCTGGGAGGCGCGTTGGCTGGCATTCTCTATCTCAGAAAAAAGAAGTTGCCTGTGTGGAAGATGGCTGATGTAGCTGCCTTTTGTATTCCGCCGGCCTATGCCATTGGACGCATCGGATGTCTCTTGGAGGGTTGCTGCTACGGAGTAGAATCGGATTTGCCCTGGGCACTCGCGTGTGGCCCCGGTTCCTCTTTGCGACATCCCACCCAGATTTACTCAACCATTGGGGCCTTAATTATTTTATTAATCTTATTTCTGCAAAGAAATCATAAACGCTTTTCAGGGTTCTTTTTCGCCCAGTTTATTCTGTTATACTCAGTAGAACGCTTTATTGTCGAGTTTTTCCGTGAAGGTGACATCATTTGGTCGGGGCTTTCTTATGCGCAGCTATTCACCTTGCTCTCCGGTTTGAGTGCATTGGCAGTTATCGTTATTGGCGAGCGTCGCCGGCTGAAAGGGGAAACCGATTCTCATGGCCAACCCGACAAGGAAGAGATTCACAATTAGTCCAGAAGAAGCAGGCCAAAGGCTGGACGCATTTCTTGCCATTAAAGGAGCGGGGCCTTCCCGCTCCTTTTTGCAGAAAATCATCGCGGACAACGGTGCCTTAGTTAATGGTAAAATTGCCAAGGCTGGCTGTCGCTTGGTTGAAGGCGATACCATTGAGATCGACATTCCTGAGCCTAAAATTCTGGAAGTAAACCCGCAGGATATTGCGCTGGACATCCTTTACGAAGATGATGATCTGATTGTCGTTAATAAGCCACGCGGTCTAGTGGTGCATCCGGCCGCCGGTAATCATGACGGTACGCTGGTTAACGCCCTGATGTGGCATTGCACAAATTTATCTGGCATAGGCGGAATCATCCGACCTGGAATTGTTCATCGGATTGACAAAGACACGTCCGGAATAATCGTGGCTGCGAAAAATGACCGCGCCCATCTGTCATTGGCGGCGCAATTCAAACAGCATTCCATTACAAGGGTTTATCTGGCGATTGTTGTCGGAATCCCACCGGCCGACTCTGGCACGATCAATGCTCCGATTGGGCGTCATCCTTCGGAGAGAAAGAAAATGGCAGTAGTACCAGGCGGCCGTAACGCCGTGACACACTACCGCGTATTGGAAAGGTTCCAGCATAATGCGCTGATGGAGGCCAGACTGGAGACTGGTCGAACTCATCAGATTCGGGTACATATGACTCATCTCGGCTATCCGCTGTTAGGGGACATCGTGTATGGCAAAGCTCGCAGCCGCTGCGCCATGCTTTCTGGACAGGCTTTACACGCCTCCGTCCTGGGATTCGTACATCCTGGAAGCGGGCAGTATTTGGAGTTTACCGTCCCCATGCCTGCTGATATGCAGGAACTGGCGGCCAAGTTGCGATTGGAATAACGCCGTCACGCAGCCTAGAAGAAAAACGGAGACGGCGCTACCAAATCAGCGAGAGAGAGGGGAGGGGTCTGTTCAATGCAGATTCATTGGTTTCCGGGTCATATGGCCAAAGCTAAGCGCGAGATTAATGAGCTATTAAAGCTGGTCGATTTGGTTCTGGAAGTGCGCGACGCCAGAATCCCGGTCAGCAGTCACAATCCGGATATTAACCGACTTACCGCAGGCAAAGAAAGGATCATTCTACTCAATAAGTCGGACCTGGCCGACAGCGGCGCAAACACCACGTGGAGTAAGCATCTTACCCAGGAACAGACTGCGGTATTGATTGTAAATGCTCAGAACGGCGAAGGTTTTCAATCATTATTAAAACTGCTCAAGAAAAGTGGTACGAATCTTGCCACCCGGCTTAAAGAACGCGGGCGCTTGCCGCGTCCGCTGCGCATTTTGGTGGTCGGCATTCCCAATGTCGGAAAATCGACGGTCCTTAATCGTCTGGCAGGACGCAAGGCTGCCCGAACCGGAGATCTGCCCGGTGTCACCCGGGGCAAGCAATGGATTACGCTGCCGGGTGGAATGGAAATGCTTGATTCGCCAGGTTTGCTGCCTCCCAAAATCGACGATCAGGAGGTCGGGATTAGACTGGCCATGATCGGCACCATTCCGGAAGACCTTGTGGATCAGGAGGAACTGGCTTGTCGGTTATTATCTTTCCTGACACGCAATTATCCCGGTGCTCTGAACGCCAGATACGAAATGTCGGAGCAATTGCTTATCGACTCTCACGATTTGCTGGCCGCCCTGGCAAAAAAAAGAGGCTGCCTGCAAGCGGGAGGCAGCCCGGATTTTCTTAGAGCGGCACGCATCTTATTCGATGATTTTCGAAGCGGCAAATTAGGCCGTATTACCCTGGAATTGCCTCCTGGCGGGACTCTTTAGCAACAATGCGCATAAAGGCTGCTCCGCCGACAAAAGTATTCAGATAAAAAGTGAACACGCGCCAGATTACCACAAAAATGCCCAGCAGATGCTGAGGAACACCAAAAAGCTTAAAAAGGGCGGCAAATCCAATTTCAGTAACCCCACTACCGCCAGGTACCGGAACGCAGGAAATCAAAAACAGCCAAACAAACTGCACTACCAGGACGGTTGTGAGCACGACTTTCATTCCCAGACCGAAGAGCAGCATCACCGGGGCAATCGCTAGATATAAAGGCCAGTAAAGAATGGTCAATAAAAAGACGATCAACAGCTGGCCTTTTTTCTCCTTAAAAATCAGCGACAAATTGGCGCGAAATTCTTCAGCCGTAGTCATCACTCTGGCAAAGGCTGCGTCAAAACGGTCCCCCAGGATGCGACGGACAGTTTTCCTCGCCATAATCCACTGAAAAATCTTCCGGAATGCGTTCGGCATTAACAAAGGTACCGCTGTCAGTGCCGAGATAAAGGAAATGGCAAAAAACAACACTTCACCAGCGGGAAAATTCGGGAAATATGAACGGAAGATTACGTAAAACACAGGTGCCAGAAAACTCCTGACGATGGTCGTCAATGCCACCCGCATGGAAACTACCACTGTTGCCTTTCCAACCGACAGACCCTTCTTATGCAGGAAATACACTTGCGTGGGAGGCCCCCCGGTCGTAAGCGGCGTTACATTGCTGGTAAAAGTGGTAGCCAGACTAATCAGCATTGAGTCTTTGTGTCCCAAATGCTCTCCAAGCATATTAGAAAGCACCTTCAGACGCAATGCTTCAACAATCCAGCTACCAATCAGCATCAGGCCGGCAACTAGAATGAAGATCGGGTTAAACTTCAAGATACCGCTCCAAGTACGCTGGTCAACCGTGTCAAACAGCATAAAAACGGTAATTAGCAGGCTTACTGCGAGCGTAATTATGATTCCTTTTTTGACTAATCCTTTGTTGTACATGCCTGCGCCTCCTTTAGACGACTCTCTGACTCTGAGTTCATTCTACTATAACACAAGACGTTCCTGCTTTCAAATAATGCCTGCCTTGGCAAGGGTTTACTCTCAGCGGCAGAGAAGTATGATCACGGGTTGAGACCTCACCGCGGATTAGAACATCACCTTGGTCTGGGGCAAAACGGAGGATTACTTATTAATGGTCAGAATGAAAAAAGCGGACCTAAATCGCAATCTGCGCCAGTTGCTGCGCGCCGAAACCGGCAAGCCATTCTTTTTGCTAAACGAAGCTCCGCCCCCAATAGTTGCGGAAGAGAACGCATTTTTTACTAAGGAATTTGAGCGACTAAACAAAATGATGCTTTTTGAGAAAGCAGCGCTCGAGTCCTTTCCGATTGATCATATGAAAGATGCTGAAACTGGAAATAGCGCAGTTACTCTGAAGGTCGCAGGAGTGGATGAAGCCGGCCGTGGTCCTTTGGCTGGTCCTGTTGTTGCGGCAGCAATCGTGCTCCCTTTGCATTCTGCTATTCCGGGAGTCAATGACTCCAAACAATTATCCCCCGATGAAAGGGAAGAACTTTTTGAAGAACTAGCCGCAATTGCCGATTATGGCATCGGTGTTGTGGGCCCAGAGCAGATTGACGTGGTCAATATCCTGCAAGCTACTTATCAGGCAATGCAGCAGGCTGTGGCCAGTCTGAAATGCCACCCGCAGTATATCCTGGTTGACGCTGTCACCATCCCGGGTCTTAGTATCCCTCAAAAGGGCTTTATCAGTGGGGATTGCCTGTCCGTTTCCATTGCTGCAGCCTCTATTGTAGCGAAAGTAGCGCGCGACAGAATCATGGTAGCCTATGATCGCATTTATCCGCAATACGGTTTTGCCAGTAATAAAGGTTATGGCACGCAAGAGCACCTGGAAGCATTGGCAAGATATGGTCCCAGTCCAATTCATCGTACCAGTTTCTGCCATAAAATTACGAATGACGCCCAGAAAAACGCCTGAGCGAAGGGGATCGGAAAGCCCTAAAATGAGTCTAAATCCAGTTCAAAATTAATGGAAAAAAGTTTTTTTCGGCAGGAAATAAAATATGTTACACGAATGATCTTAATTTGAGTTGGTATGTGTTTACATATAGCTGCTAGAGCTCGTAAAACCTCCGTGGGATTTCTCCGACGGGGTTTCGTTGCGACAATAGCTAAAAGCCAGCCCAGAAAAAACCAATGTACAAAACACACAGACAGGGAGGGTTCTTAAATGGTTATTCCGCGGGAAAACCAGCCGGTTGCTTCTCCGGTTAGCGTTAACAAGCGTTGGTGCAAGCGATGCGGAATATGTATCGCCTTTTGTCCAAAAGGAGTTTTGGCGGCTGGGCCAGATGGTTATCCTGAAGTCGTGGCACCAGAAAAGTGCATTAAGTGCCGTTTATGTGAAATTCGCTGTCCTGATTTCGCCATCATAGTTGAGGAGAGTGATAAAAATGGCGGTTGAACGTTCAGCGCGCCTGATGCAGGGTAACGAAGCTTGCGTGGAAGGTGCCATTGCCGCAGGATGCAGGTTTTATGCAGGCTATCCAATTACACCTTCTACGGAAATTGCCGAGTTGATGGCAGCCTCTTTGCCGTGCGTTGGCGGAAGATTCATTCAAATGGAAGATGAAATTGCCAGTATGGCCGCAATAATCGGCGCTTCGCTGACAGGTACAAAATCAATGACAGCTACCAGTGGTCCGGGTTTTTCGCTGAAACAGGAAAACATCGGTTATGCTGCACTGACCGAAGTGCCATGTGTGATCGTCAATGTCCAGCGTTCCGGCCCGAGTACCGGATTACCCACCTCTCCGGCACAGGGCGATGTAATGCAGAGCAGATGGGGAACACACGGCGATCATCCGATTATCGTGCTTTCGCCTTCATCGGTATCCGAAACCTATCGGCTGACATTTGAATCATTTAATCTCGCGGAAAAGTACCGGAACCCCGTAATTTTACTAATGGATGAAGTGGTCGGTCATATGCGGGAGCGGGTTGATCTTCACTCATTAAGCATGTCGGTAGTTGACAGAGTAAAGCCAACCAATAAACGTGAGGATTATTTGCCGTACGACGCTGCGCCAGACGGTGTCTCCCCGATGGCCAATTTTGGTGATGGGTATCGTTGTCATGTAACGGGCTTGATTCATAATAAAAAGGGTTATCCGACGAGCAAAGCCGAGGAAGTTGATTTTTTAATTCGCCGCCTTCATAATAAAATAGATCACAATTTGGATGACGTTTTAAAATACGAAGAATATATGGTGGACGATGCCGACATAATCGTACTGGCTTTTGGCTCTGTGGCACGTTCAGCGCACAATGCTGTCAGAAGAGCCCGCCAAAATGGAGTTAAAGCCGGCTTATTCCGTCCGATCACCATCTGGCCGTTCCCGGAAGCGGCCGTCACCGCACTGGCTCAAAAAGCCAAACACATTATTGTTCCTGAAATGAACTTGGGACAGCTGCGCCTGGAGGTAGAACGTGTTGCTGGCTCAAGATGTCAGGTAAGCGGAATCAACAGCATCATCGGAGAATTAATTGCTCCTGACCAAATACTGCGTCGCATTATGGAGGTGTGAAAAAAATGGCTTTACAGCATGCACAAGACTATCTCCGTAATGCCATGATGCCTCACATCTGGTGTCCGGGCTGTGGGCATGGCATTATTTTGGGAGCTATACTAAGAGCGATTAGCAAAGCCGGTCTTGATCAAGACAAAACGGTGATTGTTTCAGGGATTGGTTGTTCTTCCAGAGCATCCGGCTATATGGATTTTGATACACTGCATACTACCCATGGACGGGCTTTAGCTTTTGCCACCGGCGTAAAAATGGCCAAACCCGAACTGAATGTAATTGTAATTATGGGAGACGGTGATTGCTCCGCAATCGGCGGCAATCACTTCATTCATGCCTGTCGCCGCAACATTGACTTGACTGCGGTGGTGTTCAACAATTCCATCTATGGCATGACCAGCGGTCAATATTCACCTTTGACCCCGCGCGGCAAATTTGCCACAACAGCACCCTACGGTACGATTGAACGTGAATTCGACCTTTGCGATCTGGCGATCGCTGCCGGTGCCTCCTATGTCGGCAGAGGTACCACTTTCCATGCCCAACTGCTAACGGATCTGATTGTCAAAGGAATTGCCAACAAAGGATTCTCTCTCATCGAAGGGATCAGCCAGTGCCCGACCTATTATGGTCGTAAAAATAAGATGGGCGGGCCGATCGATATGATGAAATGGCAACAGGAACACTCTGTTAACGCCGTTGCGGCTACCAAGATGACTCCGGAGCAGTTAGATGGTAAGTTCAAAATCGGGGAGCTTCATAATAGTCCGGCCCCGGAATATATCGCTGAATATGACAAGATTATTGCCGCGAGGAGGGCCTGAAGATGAAAAATGCAGCAATGGAGTTTCGGTTGGGCGGCTCCGGCGGACAAGGTTTGATTCTTGCTGGCATAATTTTGGCTGATGCCGCAATTATGGAAGGCAAAAATGCAGTCCAGACCCAGAGTTATGGTCCGGAAGCACGTGGAGGAGCCAGCAAGGCCGAAGTAATCATTAGCGAATCTGCGATTGATTATCCGAAAGTTACCATGCCCAATGTGTTGTTATGCCTGTCTGATGAAGCCTATCGCAAATATGGACAAGTTGTCGATCCGAACGGGTTGGTTATCACAGATACTTCGATGCATCTGCCGTTGCCGAACGAAAAGACCATGGTGCCGCTCTATCGGCTCCCGGTGCTGAGCATTGCCCGCGAAAAAATTGGCCGCGGTCTAACCGCTAATATGGTCGCTTTAGGCTGCCTGAATGCCCTGACAAAATCTGTATCGGACGCGTCTTTGGAACAGGCTATCAGCGAGCGTGTTCCGGCAGGCACTGCCGAACTAAACCTGAAAGCATACCGCGCCGGATTAGCGGCTGCGCAGCAACTCCTTATTGCCAAATAGGGGAAAGGAGCACGATTATGTACGAGCAGACCAAGTTGCAGGAAATTAAACAAAAAACGTCTGATTGGCAAGAAAAATCTGTTGCCAAACTGCTGTCCAAACACCCTGAAAGTCGACCCGTGTTTACGACTTCTTCCGGAATAGAAGTCAAACGGCTTTACACTCCAGCCGATATTGCCGAAATTGATTACCTTGACACGCTGGGTTTTCCAGGTGAATATCCTTATACCCGGGGCGTTCAGCCAACCATGTATCGCGGTCGTCCCTGGACAATGCGCCAATACGCAGGGTTTGCCTCCGCAGAGGAAAGCAACTTACGTTTCAGATATCTTTTGGAACAGGGGCAAACTGGTCTTTCAGTAGCTTTTGATCTGCCCACTCAGATCGGTTATGATTCAGATCATCCCTTAGCTGCCGGTGAGGTGGGTAAAGTCGGTGTAGCCATTGACAGTCTAAAGGATATGGAACTGCTCTTCAATGCCATTCCACTTGACAAAGTCAGTACTTCGATGACGATTAATGCGCCAGCTGCTGTTTTGCTGGCCATGTATATTGCAGTTGCCCAGAAGCAAGGTGCTTCTGTGGAACGACTTTCCGGAACAATTCAAAATGATATTCTCAAAGAATATGTCGCCCGCGGTACTTATATTTTCCCGCCCAAACCGTCGATGCGATTAATTACCGACATTTTCGCATACTGCTCGCAGAATCTGCCGGAGTGGAACACTATTTCGATCAGCGGCTATCATATTCGCGAAGCCGGATCAACTGCCGTTCAGGAAGTTGCCTTTACTCTGGCGGATGGGATCGCTTATGTCCAGGCGGCTATTAATGCCGGGCTCAGCGTGGACTCTTTCGCGCCGCGGCTCTCTTTCTTCTTCAATGCCCATACTGATTTCTTTGAAGAAGTGGCTAAATTCCGGGCCGCCCGTTATCTCTGGTCTAAAATTATGCGCGAACGTTTCAAGGCCACTAATCCAAAATCATGGATGCTGCGTTTCCACACCCAGACAGCAGGCTCAACCCTTACAGCACAACAGCCGGAGAATAATGTAGTACGGGTAGCCCTGCAGGCACTGTCGGCCGCACTTGGCGGAACGCAGTCTTTGCATACCAATTCCAGGGACGAAGCTTTAGCGCTACCGACAGAAGATTCTGTGCGGATCGCTTTGCGCACTCAGCAGATCATTGCTTTTGAAAGCGGTGTCACCAATACTGTTGATCCGTTAGCCGGTTCCTACTATATTGAAAGCCTTACTAAAGAAATTGCGGATCGGGCTGCAGAGTACATCCGTCAGATTGATGAAATGGGCGGAGCACCGGGCGCAATCGAGAAAGGCTTCATTCAGCAAGAGATCCAGGACAGCGCTTATCGTCATCAAAAAGAAGTGGAAGCTGAAGAACTGGTGGTTGTTGGTGTAAACCGCTTCCAAATTGAAGAAGCTCCTCCTTCAGGTCTGCTACGGGTCGATCCGGCTGTGGGTGAAGCACAGCGTCAAAGGCTGGCAGATCTCCGGACCGAACGTGACGGTGCTAAAGTCGCACAATGCCTGGAGTCATTACGCCAGGCAGCCTCGGGCACTGAAAACCTGATGCCCCTAATTCTGGACGCAGTGCATGCTTATGCAACGCTTGGTGAGATTTGTGGCGTGCTCAGAGATGTGTTTGGCGAGTACCGGGCACCGGATATTCTCTAATTGAAAGCGATACGGAGGAGGATTTGATTTGGCTACCATTCGCGTTTTAATAGCAAAACCTGGTCTGGACGGTCATGATCGCGGAGCCAAGGTTATCGCGAGAGCCTTGCGTGACGCCGGTATGGAAGTCATTTATACCGGCCTGCGTCAGACCCCGGAACAAATTGTCGAAGCAGCACTACAGGAAGATGTCAACGCATTGGGTTTGTCCTGCCTTTCCGGGGCACACAACCATCTTTTTCCACGTGTTGTAGAACTGCTGCGTGAACAAGGGGCTGCTGATATTCTTGTTTTCGGCGGCGGTGTCATTCCGCAGGAGGATATCCCTGACCTGAAAGCAGCCGGCGTTGTCGAAATATTTACGCCCGGCACCTCCACTGTGGACGTGGTGGAATTTTTGAATAAACATGTCAATGTCAAATAATAAAGAGCAGCAGACGCCGGAGAGTTTGGCTGAACGAATCATTGGCGGCGACCGCCGCGCGTTAGCCAGAGCCATTACACTGCTGGAAAACGGCGCGCCGCAAGCCAACCGCATTGTTAGTCTGCTGCATCAGAACGCTGATTTGAACAAAGCCAGGTTTATTGGCATTACCGGCCCTCCTGGTGCCGGTAAGAGTACCCTGAGCAATGCTTTAGTGACTTGCTTGCGCAAAAGAGGAGAAAAGGCTGCCTTAATTTTGGTAGATCCGGCCAGTCCGCTGACTGGCGGTGCCATTCTGGGAGATCGCCTGCGACTTCCTGGTCATTCTGGTGACGACGGTGTTTTCATTCGCAGTATGAGTAATCGCGGCCATCTCGGAGGTCTCTCTCCGACAACAGCGGGAGTAGCCACGCTGATGCAGGCCGCCGGTTTTAAACGAGTCATCATTGAAACGGTTGGCACCGGACAGGCCGAAACCGAAATTGCGGGTCTGGCAGATACAGTAGTGCTGGTCCTGGTGCCCGGATTGGGCGATGACATCCAGCTGATGAAAGCCGGCATTATGGAAATTGCTGATGTTTTCGCGGTCAACAAGTCCGATAGAGATGGGGCTGCCTTGTTAGCCAGCGAGCTAAAAATGTCGCAGACCGTCTCTTCAAGCGACGGGTTTACTCCGGAAGTTATTCTGACGTCTGCCCTGTCTGGCGACGGTGTAGATAGCCTGCTGGATGCAATCGATCGTCATTACGCTCATCTGGAGCAATCAGGCTTGATCAAAGTTACCAGAAAGAAACGGATTCAGACACAACTGAACGGAGCTCTGCAGGGTTTGTTTCGCAATGCCCTGGCTGGCATTGCCTCGGAGGATCTTAGCCAGGTCAATTGTCAGCTTGAGCAATGTATACTGGATCCATATAGCGCAGCTGAAACCCTTTGGAATCTCATCATAGCAAACGGTAAGGGAGGGAAGTAATGGACTATGCTGAACAAAATTGAACACATCGGAATTGCAGTGACCAGCCTTGAACAGTCTTTGCCTTTCTATACGGAAGTTCTTGGTCTTGAGCTGCTTGGAATTGAAGAAGTTTCAGATCAGAAACTGCGCGTGGCGTTTCTCAAAATAGGACAGAGTAATATTGAATTACTGGAACCGACCAGTCCGGACGCTACTGTGGCTAAATTTCTGGAAAATCGCGGTCCTGGCATCCATCATATCGCATTTGCTGTGGATGATGTCGCCAAAGAGCTTGAGGCAGTCAAATCCCGCGGTATCCGGGTTATCGACGAAACCCCCAGAATTGGTGCCCATGGAGCCAAAATTGCCTTCTTGCATCCGAAGTCCGGGGGCGGAGTACTTATTGAACTTTGTCAGCACTGATTGGAGGTAAACTGATGTCTGTCCGCAAGAAATTACAGGAATTGCAGAAAAGCCGCGAAAAGGCTTACCTGGGCGGCGGTACAAAACGTATCGAGCGCCAGCATTCTGCGGGAAAATTAACAGCCAGAGAGCGTTTGGCTCTGCTTCTTGATGCAGATAGTTTTGTTGAAACCGATCCGTTTATTAAAAACCGCTGCACTGACTTTGGTATGAGTGATGTAGAAACTCCGGGTGAGGGAGTTATCACTGGCTACGGCACCATTGACGGCCGTCGGGTATTTGTCTTTGCACAGGATGCCACGGTTTTGGGCGGAGCCCTTGGCGAAGCTCATTCCAAAAAAATATGCAAGGTTATGGATCTGGCAGCCAAAGCTGGCGCGCCTTTTATTGGACTGAATGATTCCGGCGGGGCCCGCATTCAGGAAGGCGTCGATGCTTTGGATGGCTATGGTCAGATCTTCTACCGCAACACCGTCTATTCAGGAGTCGTCCCCCAAATTTCTGTTATCATGGGCCCGTGCGCTGGAGGCGCAGTTTATTCACCGGCCATTACGGACTTTATCCTTATGGTTGAGAATACTAGCCAGATGTTTATCACCGGACCGCAAGTCATCAAATCGATTACCGGTGAAGACGTAACATTAGAAGAACTGGGCGGGGCTCGCACCCATAGTTCCAAGAGCGGAGTGGCTCACTTTTCTGCAGAAAGCGAACAGGATTGTTTGGCGCTTGTCAGAAAGCTGCTCTCCTATCTGCCTTCCAATAATATGGAGGATCCTCCCGCTATTGATTATCCGGAACATCAGGATAATGAAATCAATTCTGAATCTCTGCTGGACATTGTCCCGGATGATCCGAATAAACCGTATGATGTCAGAGATATTATCAACACCGTAAGCGATCCCGGTTCATTCCTGGAAGTACAGACCAGCTACGCTGCCAATGCAGTGATCGGTTTCGCTAGAATGCAAGGCCGGAGCATTGGAATCATTGCGAACCAGCCGAAATACTTGGCCGGATGTCTGGATATTAACGCCAGTGATAAAATTGCCCGCTTTATCCGGACCTGTGATGCCTTTAATGTTCCCATCGTGACTTTTGTTGATGTTCCTGGCTTCTTGCCTGGTATTTCTCAGGAGTTCGATGGTATCATCCGGCATGGAGCAAAAGTGCTCTTCGCATATTCAGAAGCGACCGTACCCAAATTAGCAGTAATCCTCCGCAAAGCATACGGTGGAGCATATGTCGCTATGTGCAGCCGTTCTTTGGGGGCGGACGCTGTCTATGCTTGGCCGACAGCAGAAATTGCTGTTATGGGCGCTCAAGGCGCAGCCAATATCATTTTCCGCGACGACATTAAGAATGCCTCGGATCCAGAAGCCACTCGTCGCGAAAAGGTGGATGACTACACCGAGAAATTCGCCAATCCTTACGTAGCAGCCGCCAGGGGTTATATTGATGATGTAATTGATCCCCGCGATACGCGTCCTTTGTTAATTAAGGCCCTGAATATGATCGCTAATAAAAACGAACAACGCCCGGCTAAAAAACACGGAAACATTCCGGTTTAAAGGGAGGGAACTACTATGGCTAATATGGGTATCGGAATAGAGCTCCTTTTCCTTGGCATGGGCGTAGTCTTTGTTGCGCTGATTATCATTATTGGCGTGATGAAGTCGTTGGGGTATTTTGCCGGTGCAAATTCCAAAAAGGCATCTCAGACAGATAAAATAATGCGCCGAGAAACCGCCGAGCCGGTTAGTTCAGTAACTGCGGACCGGACCTCTAGTGCCGATTTTTCGGGAATATCAGCCGAAACAGTGGCGGCGATTAGTGGCGCAATTGCGTACATGATGGGACCCGGCCGGAGCGGTTACGCAATACGTTCTATCAAACCATGTACCGGTGGAGAGACCATCTCGCCCTGGGCGATTGCCGGGCGCATCGGACTAATTAATGCGGGAAATTCCATGATAAAGAGGAGGACTTCAAGATGAAGCGTTTTAAGGTCGTTGTTAATGGCACACCTTATGAAGTAGATGTTGAGGAAGTATCATCCGGATCAACTGCTCCCAGTGCTCCGCAAGCCGTTTTAGCACCGGCCCCGGTTGCCGCAGCGGCTGCGCCTGCCAAAGCAGCAACTGCCAGTGCTCCCGCTCCCGAGAAAGCGAGTGCACCTGCCAAAGCCGTAGCACCTGCTCAGGCTGGTCCTGGAACAATCGCCGCGCCAATGCCGGGCGTGATTGTCGCCATTAAAGTGAAGCCCGGGCAGACCGTGAAACGCCGCGACGTTCTGCTTACACTAGAGGCCATGAAAATGGAAAATGAAATCCTGGCTCCCAAAGATGGAGTTGTCAGGGAAATCTATGTTCAGTCAGGACAGAGTGTAAATCCGCAAGATCCGCTGATTGACCTGGAATAGACGCACTGTAATAGCTATCATTTAAACAAAGTGGGGAAAGAAGGACATGTGGCAAGCTATTCATGGATTTTTACAGAGTACTGGATTTGCCTCCCTGACATGGGGACATATACTGATGATCTGTGTAGCACTAGTACTCATGTACTTGGCGATTGTCAGGAAGTTTGAGCCATTATTGCTTGTTCCGATCAGCTTTGGGATCCTGCTGGCAAATCTGCCTCTGGCAGGTCATTCCAATTCTGAATCCGGTCTTTTGCATTGGTTATACCAAGGAGTTAAGTTGGGAATTTACCCACCGCTCATCTTTTTGGGAATAGGGGCCAGTACGGATTTCGGTCCTCTGATTGCCAATCCTAAGACGTTTTTGCTGGGTGCCGCGGCACAGCTGGGGATATTTATCACGTTGATTGGCTCCTTATTGTTGGGGTTCACCCCGGCGCAGGCTGGAGCGATCGGTATTATCGGCGGAGCCGACGGGCCTACCGCAATCTTCTTGGCCAGCAAGCTGGCACCGGAACTTCTTGGATCGATTGCCGTCGCGGCATATTCTTATATGGCATTAGTGCCCTTGATTCAGCCCCCGATTATGAGGCTCCTGACTACCAAAAAAGAGCGCAGTATTGTAATGGAGCAGCTGCGGCCAGTCTCCAAAAAGGAGAAGATTTTGTTCCCGATTATTGTTACTATTTTTGTTGGTCTTCTTTTGCCAGATGCTGTTCCGCTGGTCGGTATGTTGATGTTGGGTAACATTTTTCGCGAAAGCGGCGTTGTCGATCGGCTCTCTAAAACGGCTCAAAATGAGTTGATGAACATCGTCGTAATTTTCTTAGGGTTGACCGTCGGTGCAACCTCGACTGCCGAAACATTTCTGACTAAAGAAACCCTCTCCATTCTTGCCCTGGGTTTAGCGGCTTTTTCAGTGGGCACAGCCGGCGGAGTGCTTTTCGGCAAACTGATGTGCTGGGCCACCAAAGGAAAAGTCAATCCATTGATTGGCTCTGCTGGTGTATCAGCTGTTCCGATGGCGGCCCGCGTTTCGCAAATCGAAGGTATGAAGGCCAATCCGGAAAATCACCTCCTGATGCACGCCATGGGTCCCAATGTAGCGGGTGTGATCGGGTCTGCGATTGCTGCGGGAATATTGCTGTCACGACTCTCGTAGCATGATTTGCCTGGCCGTATAGACGAGTATCATTGCATAGTTGCCAGATAATGACATAACCCATTGATTCCAACCGGGCACGCCTAAAACGTGTCCGGTTTTTTATTATTGGAAGGAGGTTTTTCGGATAGCTGAAAGGCAAGGGCAAAAGCTTGGATTCCACTGCGATAAGGGCGTAAGTCGCAAAAATCAAAATGTACTGCTTGGCCGTGCAGGGGAAGCATACGCCAAGATCTATTTGGAAAGGAAGGGCTATCAAATCCTAGCTGCCAACTATCGTTGTCAATTTGGCGAAATTGATCTGATTGCGGAGGAATCGCATGAACTGGTTTTCATTGAAGTAAAAAGCAGAACCGGATCTGCGTATGGCAGAGGTCTGGAATCAATCACGACTCGCAAAAAACACCATATCCTCAGAACGGCCTGGTATTATCTCGAACAACTCCACCAAAGCCATAGGCCATTTCGATTTGACGCATTGGAAATTTCTTTCGATTATGATGGCAACCCAGTGAAGGCTGAGTTGATCCAGAATGCCTTCGTTTTTGATTCTTAGGCCTATTGGCTATAAGGCAAGGGACCGGTATTGCAGCGCTTCGGCGATATGCTCCCGTTCTATATTGGGCATCCCTCCTAAGTCTGCAATCGTGCGGGCCACTTTGATCGTTTTAAAATAGGAGCGGGCACTCAAGGCAAAACGAGAGGCCGCATCCTGAAGCAAAGCTGTGGCAGCTGAGCTCATTTGGCAGTACTGCCGAATTTCGCCGGAACTCAAATGGGCATTCCATTTGTAAGCGCTATGGACGCCTTCCAGATATCTGTTTTTTTGGACTACCCTGGCGTCAGTAACGCGCTGACGAATACAGGATGATGTTTCACTTGACCTAAGAGCAGCTAATTCACTCTCCGGTAGGCGGGGCACATTCACCTGCAAATCAATGCGATCCAGCAACGGTCCGGAAATTCTAGATCGGTATTTTTGAATTTGGAATGGGGTACAGACACACGGTTTCAACGCGTCCCCCAAATAGCCGCAGGGACAGGGATTCATTGCTGAAACCAACATGACTTTGGCTGGGAAGGTAATGGCGGAGGAGGCGCGTGCAATGGTTACTACGCCATCTTCCAGCGGTTGACGCAATACTTCCAGCACTTCCCGTCGATATTCCGGCAATTCGTCCAGAAATAAAACGCCGAGGTGTGCCAAACTGACCTCTCCGGGGCGAGGGTTCCGCCCGCCGCCGATGAGTCCAGCGTAACTTGCTGTATGGTGGGGTGCCCGAAAAGGCCTGACAGTAATGACGTTTTTTCCGGTTGCCAGCAGGCCGGCGGCACTATAGATGCGAGTCAGCTCAATCGCTTCAGTTTTCTCCAGAGGCGGCATAATAGTAGGAATGCGGCGGGCGAGCATCGTCTTTCCAGAGCCCGGGGGTCCGGACAACAACACATTATGCCCACCGGCGGCAGCAATTTCAAAAGCCCTCTTGGCGTGCTCCTGACCGCTTACTTCTGAAAAATCCTCCTCAAAGACCGGCTGCGGGGGAAGAGACCATTGCAATTCGCCGGTGCCAGTGCCGGCGGAAATGCGAGTGGCTTTCAGAAGTTTTTTTTCAGCCGTAAGATAGGTTATGACATCACGTAGATGTGCGGCAGGCAGTAAATCGAGACCCTCTACGATGGCGGCTTCGTCCCAATTATCGGCTGGCAAGATTAATTCCCGGCAGCCGTATTTTTGTGCTGCCAAAGCCATTGGAAGCACACCGCGTATTGGACGGATGTCGCCACTGAGCGACAGTTCACCGACAATCATGCAGCTATTTAAACTTCCATAGTCGATTTTTCCGATACAAGCCATGATTCCCAGCGCGATTGGCAGATCAAATGAAGCGCCCTCTTTTCGTAAGTCTGCAGGCGCGAGATTGACTGTGATTCTTCGATTTGGCATCGAAGCTCCACTATTGCGCAGTGCGGATCGCACTCGTTCTTTGCTTTCCCGGATCGCCGTGTCCGGGAGCCCGACTATTCCGAACCCTGGGAGGCCCGAACCTACATCCACTTCTACCTCAACCGGTATCCCGTCAATACCAACAATTGTACAGCTGAGAATTTTTACCGGCAATGCGACCAACTCCACAAACAGCTCCACAAAATGTGCAATATATATTTCGTTACATATATGGTAATTCCTTCCTTGGCACACGCTCTGCTACTTTTTTATTTTTGAGGACAGGTCCGTCCAAGGATTCTGACTATCGGGAACAGGTTTTGAGATGTAACAAAACAACATTTGTTCCAACTTTAACAGGGTTTTTTTTCTTGACGCAGAAATAGTAAATAGTTCGAAACTGGAAGTAATCAGGCGGGAGGCTATGGAATGCTTAAAAGTACTGGCATAGTAAGGAAAATTGATGAACTGGGCCGTTTTGTTTTGCCTATGGAAATGCGTAAAATGATGGGTATTGAAATTAAGGATCCTATGGAAGTCTATTTTGACTCGGAAACTCAGTCCATTATTCTTAAGCAGTACAAGCCAGGCTGCGTTTTCTGTGGCTCCGTCGATGGGACAAAACTCTTTAAAGGGCATTATGTCTGCAAAGAATGCGTTAAGGGGGCCAAAGAAAATATAAATATGCAAGCCTAACAAGGCTAACCGGGCCAAACCTGGCCCAGGACAGACGTGTTAAGCCTGTGCTAAAGCCCTTTCTCTGACGGGAAAGGGCTTTTTTGACGCCCCTGATGCGGGAAGTAAGGCGAGTTTATTAAGGAAATGCGTCCCTTGGGACATAACAGGATCCAGTGGCATAATATGAAGCCAGGAAGGAGGATCTTTATTCCTTTCCCCGCTCGCCGCGCAGGTGTTCGCCCCGCTATGCGGTTTCTTTGGCGCAGGCGAATGAGGTCCGTTGGAGGAGTGAACAAATTTGTACTCCGCAATTTTTGGCAAAGATCGTCAGAAAAATTCGGATCCACTTGAAAGCCTTAGTCCACGTGAAAGCGAAATCCTTCAGTATGTTGCCAGCGGACTGGGTAATGCCGAAATCGGCAAAACCCTTTTCATAAGCGAAAAGACAGTCAAGAACTATGTGACCAGCATCCGCAAAAAGCTTGGGTTGGCCAACAGAGCCCAGATCGCTCTCTATGCTCTGCAGCGTGGCGTTCTTGACTTGAGCCAGATAAAGCTGACCGATCAATAGGGCTTAATATTCCACTAACTGAGCATAGTCGTGGTAAGCGGCTATGCTTTTTATTGTAGGATCCAGCCGATGGTAGTCGCGCTGCTATTTTCCTAAAGGGACTATGTGGGGGGTAGAAGAATTATCAGAACAGGGGTGAAACAGAACCACTGAACGCACACTTAATCGCAGCTTAGACGAAGCAATCAATTCAGAAGGAGATGTTTCAACTTGATGCAGAGGAAACCGGCTTACCGTCTTCTCCAATCTGCAGCCCTGGTTCTGGTTGCACTCCTAATCTCAGCGCCAGCCGTCCTTGGCAGCACGTGGTATAGTACTTCTTCAGGTCGTTCCTACTATCGTTCCGGTTGGTACAATTCCAACTACTATTCCACCCGCACAGGCGGCTACGTCCGTTACCCAGTTCCGTCGTATCGTCCGACCACACCAAGCATTCCATCTTATCCGGCTCCGGCTCCGACCCCGATCCCGCAACCCTCACCGTCTCCGGCGCCGGTGCCCCAACCGGTTCCGCAGCCCACGCCGCAGCCTCAGCCAGCTCCCACTCCTTCGGCTGGACTGACTGCGCAGGAAGCTGCCATGCTGAACCTGCTCAACCAGGAACGCATGAGAAATGGTCTCGCTGCACTACAAGTCGATGACAGGTTGGTCAATGTGGCCCGTCAGAAAAGCCAGGATATGCTGCTGAACAACTACTTCGGCCATACGTCTCCTACGTATGGATCACCATTCCAGATGATGAGAGCCGCGGGTATTTCCTACCGCACGGCCGGAGAAAATCTGGCGGGAGCATCCAGTGCTGAAACGGCACACTCCGCTCTCATGAACAGTAGCGGTCACAGAGCCAATATCCTGAATCCGGCATATACCCATGTCGGAATTGGTGCAGTTTCTGGGAGCCGTTTTGGAATGCTCTTCACCCAAATGTTCTTAGGTAACTAAGCATCATCTTTCCCTCAAAAGAGAGGCGGGTCGGCGCCTCTCTTTTTTATGCTTTTGTCCTGAATTTTCTTGATCTGGCAGGCGGTAGGCACATACCGCCACAAATTCATATACTGTATTAGATTTCTCCAGGAAGGAGGCAGAGTTAATGTCCGCTGAAGAACTTAAAAAGACTCGTAAACGGAAAACAACCGGTCAGAAAAATGCTGAAGCTGTGCCTGAAACAAAGGCTCCCGCTACCGAGAATGTCGCCCCAGCCCGAACCAGAAAAAGAAAGGCGGCGGCAGCCCCGGAGAGCGAAGTAAAAGCCAAGCGCGCTGGCACTAAGAAAGCAAAACCAGGAGTGGATTCGATCCCCGCCGCAAAGCAAGCGGAAGCCACTCAAAAAACAACGCGCAAGATCCGGACCAAGAAAACAAGCACAGAAAAAACGAATCAGATCAAGCCTACTGCACCTGTTGCCAGCGTAAAAAGCAAGTCTGTTAAAGTCACCGTTAAGCAAGCCAATCCAGTCACTAATGTCAACCCAGTCGCTGCGGGGCTAACAGATACTGCCGTTTCCCAGATGCAGATACCGATTATTCCGCAGGAAATGGATTTGAATGGTGCCTCTGCCGTCCTGGGTGAGTCAGTGGTTGAACGTCAGATTACACAGCCGGTTCAAGTTGTACTCCCATTTCAAGCCATCAAGGTGAAAGAAATTGTTGCCCGTATACAGGACGTAACCGCCGAAGTCATCCAGGATAAAGTCATAATCCAAGGCGTTATTCATAAACAGATTTTCTTTGTCGGAACTGATATGGTTGTGCATCATATTCCCGAAGACGCACCGTTCAGTACTTTTGTCGATATACCCGGTGCGATCACTGGAATGAATGTGGCTGTCAGAACCGAAATCGAGGGTGTTCTGTTTAAGTTAATGCCAGACGGGATCACCATTGACCAGAAAGTAGTCATTCAGCTCTTTGTGAAGGTAACGGAGACAGTTCAGGTTAACGCTGTCACAGGTACTGGCCCCTTGGTGTTAATCGAAGAGGTTGTCGGAGAAAACACCACCCAGACCTTAACTGAGAGCACTGTGCTGCTTACGGTACCAGCGGTCAAAGTAGCTGAAATTCAGGCCAGAGTACAGGATGTAACCTCCGAAGTGATCCTGAATAAGGTGATTATCCAGGGCGTCATTCACAAACAGATCTTCTTTGTGGATACCAGCGGTCTCGAAAGGCATCAAGCAGAAGATGTTCCTTTCAGCACATTTGTCGATGTGCCAGGTGCGGTGGCGGGAATGAATGTGCAGATCCATTCGGAAATCGAGACCGTACTTTTCGAACTACTGACACAGACAGAATTACTGCAAAAAGTTGTCATCCAATTTTTCGTAAAAGTCACGCAGTCAGTACAGATCAGGGTCACGGAGGGAACCGGTCCGTTATTTAAGCTGGCTGAAGTAATTGGAGAAAACTCAGAGCAGATCCTTAGTGAATCAAATGTCATTCTGGAACGCCCCGCTATTAAGGTCAGAGAAATTGTAGCGCGTATCCAGGACGTAATTGCCAAAGCCATTCTCAATAAAGTAATTGTCCAAGGTATCCTACACAAGCAAGTGTTTTATATCGGTACCGATAATGTGGAATACCATCAGGCAGAGGATATCCCATTCAGTCTATTCCTTGACATCCCAGGTACAATTGCTGGTATGGATGTCAGAATCAATGCGATCATTGAGCATATCATGTTTGACCTGCTTGAGGGCAATCTGCTGCATCAGAAGGTAGTCATTCAAGTCTTTGCCAAGGTGACCAGAGAGATTCAATTGCGTATAGCAACGGGTCAGGGACCTCTGGTCAAAGTCGAACAGGTAATCGGAGAAAACGTCACGCAGGTATTAGTGCGCAGAGTTGTGCCGATTATCATCCCGCCGGTTCCGCCGACCCCACCACCGGCGGTACTCGGAACAGTAAGCATTGTAATACCAGGCGTGGAAGCTGTGATCACTCAGCAAGTCCTGATTGAAAACGCGGTTACCCTTCCAGTACCAGCCATCAAAATACGTGCCGTAACAGGAACAATTCTGAATCTAGTCGGGCAGATTGTTCCCGATGCAATTCTGGTGACCGGAACTGTCAATAAATCAGTTGACTTCGTTGACGTTGCCAATACAGTCAGAAACTTACAGGAAAATGTACCATTTTCGGCCTTACTACCCGCAGCAGGAATTGCGCCTGGAACCCCGGTTGAGATTTCCGCCGAGATTGAGAATATCTCTTTCAGCTTATCCAATAATGGCAGGGTGCTCAATCAGGTAATTGTTCTGCAACTCACAGCGACTGTTATGTCTACTGAATCACAGGTCGTTGAAGTCATAACATCGGTAGAATTCCCCGGTGTCCAGACAACCGAGTTGCTGGTCAGAGCACTGGTACTGAGAAATAGCGTTCCGCAGTTGGAAGAATTAGCAGTTGTCACAAACGCAGTCGGTCCGGGAGTACTGGCAATTCAGAAACAGGTCATTCCGTTGGATGTCGTCAATGACGGCAACCCGAATCCTGTTCCTGTAGAAGTAGTCACAGATATCACGCTGGGCCCGCTCACCTGAACGACTGATTACGAGTGTTTGAGGGCTGACCTGCCGGTCAGCCCTTTCGGAAACGGGACAGAAACGAGGCAGAAGCTTGCAGGAGCAAAGCGAGAGTAATCAGGAACGATGCCGGAATCTAAAAATCGGGGTAGTTTAATTAGCACATTACGATAAATGCACATATAGTATACTATCAGCCCGGTGCCCGAAACCATGCCAACAGGCACAAAGCAGGTGAATTTATATGGAACCCCAGTACCTGCCATGGTTTGCACTAACAAGCGTACTGGCGGTATTTATTATCGTATGCCTGTTAAACAGACGCAACAACCGGGCAGGTCGTTCCCGTTATAGCCACAGCCGGATTAATCCTCAGAATAAAAAGCCGCCTCGCCCACAGGACACCGCAACCAGAATGGCTGTCCGGTTGAGCGGCCCGACTAACGGCAGGATTGAGCTTCAGTGTAACTATCCGCTGCCGAAGCCGGTTTGGCGAGAAAAAATGGGGCATGGCGGCGGGACGGAAGCAATCAGCCGGTCTCAGGAACAGGATTGGCTCTGCGAATTCAGGCACCTTCTCCCAGAAGGCGCAAACGAACCGGGAGGTGAGAGGTCCGGGGAAATTGATGAGTCAGTGGCTGTACTGGAACTATCTGCTGCCAACTCGCCGGAAACAGTCAATGATCCTGAAACTGGCGAAGAAGCTGCCGGAATCTGGATTGATGAAAACCAAACGCATTCATGGATAGAAGGAGGGAGGACCTTGAGCGAGCCTTTAATTAAGGCCGAGGTAGTCATTGGAGAAAATACACGGCAGGTAATGCTGGAAAGCAATTTCACCCTGTTTGTGCCGGCAGTCAAGATCCGAGACATACAGGCACGGGTCCTGGACATTACGGCGCAAATTATCCCCAACAAAATCGTCATTCAGGGCGTCGTGCACAAGCAAATTTTCTTCGTTGACGCCAACAACCGCGTCATGCATCAGGCTGAAAACGTACCATTCTCGACGTTTATCGATGTCCCGGGGGCGGGTACTAATATGAACGTTCAGGTGCGTCCGGTGGTGGAACATGTCGGCTTTATCTTTACTCCGCCCACGTTACTGCACCAAAAAGTCGTTCTGGAAATTTTCGTAAAGGTCACTGAAACCAGGCAAATCAACGTCATCACCGGAAACGGACCTTTAGTAATGGTCGAGCAGGTAGTGGCCGAAAACACCCGCCAGGCGCTTGAGCAAAATCAAGTTGTTTTGACAAGACCCGCTATCAAAGTTAGTGAAATAACCGCCACGCTGAGAGATGTGACAACTGAGCTGCTAGAGAACAAAGTAGTCATTCAAGGAATTGTCCATAAGCAAATCTTCTTTGTGGGCACAGATAATATTCAATACCATCAAGCTGAAGATGTCGAATTCAGTACTTTTGTGGACGTACCGGGTGCAATAACCGGTATGAACGTAGAGCTCAGAGCGGAAGTCGAGCATATTGGGTTTGAGCTTCTATCGGAGACGCTGCTACTTCAGCAAGTGGTGATCCAGTTCTTTGTAAAGATTACGGAAACTGTCCAGCTTAATCTGAACCTCGGCACTGGGCCGTTGCTGAAGGTTGAGGAAGTCAGAGGAGAGAATGTTACACAGACATTAGTCGAAAACGAGATTTTACTTGACAGACCCTCAATCAAAATCAGGGAAATCGTGGCCCAAGTCCGGGATGTTACAGCAGAAGCAATACTTGGCAAAGTGATTGTTCAGGGAATAGTTCACAAACAAATCTTCTATATTGGTACTGACAATTTGGAGTACCATCAAGCAGAGAATGTCCCCTTTAGTTTCTTTGTAGATATTCCAGGCGCCGCAGCTGATCGCAACATTCATGTACGTCCTTTCATTGAACACATTTCCTTCCACTTGCTTGATGAACGGACCCTGGAGCAGAAAGTAGTACTGGAAACATTCGTGAAAGTAACCGAAACCGTGCAGATCAGAGTGGCAGAGATAATCGTATCACCTTATGTTTCACCGTACGTCTCGCCCTATATCTGCAATAACATTACCAATACCAATGCCAACTGCTCCGCCAATTTGTCACTGTAAGTTCCGCCCGCCCGGAGAAGGCTGTCTTTGATCAGACAGCCTTTTTTTATTGAGTTAGGGTTATCCTGAGCGCATGCGAATATAAATACTGTGAAACGTATTAACGGGAATGATGCCTGATGCCCATCGGGATATGGCCGGTAGCGGTTATCCCGGTCCGGATCCCTTTTAGAAGTCCCGCCAAAATTGAATTGCTAAATGTCGCCAGTCGTATTGTAGCTAACCAGAAAATTCTTTCTGAAGATACGGCTGTTTTTGCATATATCGAAGTTGAAGCACTTTATTTGGAGAGCAGTCGCGGGTTTGAAAAAAGAGGTCCTGACTGTAATTTGGAGAGCAGCGGCGGATATGTCCGCCGGATTACTTCGCTAACCAGTATCATTCGTGACAAATATGGACCGAAGCTTCTTCAGCCCACGATTGAATTTGAAAAATACGTGCTACAACCTGGGGCCGAGGGCCCCAATACGCATGTACTGGAGGGAGAAATAGGGCTGGCCTGGCCGGCGGAGGCGGGACTAGCGGCGGCGGATCCGGCTTCGGATTCGCACGTGGACGGGCATTTCGCAATAAAGGAACTGGATACACTATTCCTTAACAAAGTGCAGAAAATCCACCATTTTTCATTGACGGTAAAAAAAACAGTTGTTGTCAAAAAACGCCTCAAGGCTGTAGTGGGCTGTCAGACCATGTGCACAGCCACTGCCGACTGGCGAAATCAAGCGGCTGTGATCCAAGGGGAACTGAATTTGAGCATGCATCTGGAATATGAGGACGGCACATTGGGACGCTGGTCCGACCCGCTCATTTTTCAGGTACCCGAACCACTGGTTCCCAACTATGCGCATAGTCTTTATGTATTTATAGATCAGTGTCATGTCGATCCACAGCTGACCGCGGACATGGACGCGGGTACTGATGCAGGTGCCGAGCAAATCGAGATCACGGCTACACTTACGGGCATTATTGCTGAAACCTGCCCGGAAGCTGTTATGCTATACGCTCCGCCGATTAATGCAACACAATATTACAAAACGCTGCGAATCAGCGGCATTGCTGATACGTCGATTTGCTGTCAAAACAAGGCTCTTTCTGGTACCGTTGCAGTGCCTGGAATCCCAACGGGTTCCCTGACACATAGATTAGGCTGCGGCAGGCTTGAGCAAACAAGCGGCTCGCTACTGCAGGAACTTACTGCGTTTTGCGATTTATTTTATATTGACGACGAGGGCGAAAAATGTCTTCAGGTTCAGCTTAACGATATCATGCTGACCTCTATCGGGGAGTATCCGGTGACGGCGACCTATTCGGGAAGTGTAGCGGCAGCCGGCGAGCCCGTGATTACTGCGGATCTTAGAAATCCCGGTGAATTCAGCGTGACAGTGCCTTTGCGATATCAAGTCGTGATGCGAGAGACAAGAATCAAGGACGCCCATATCAGTGGCACGTCTGCGGACAATGCGGAGGCATTGTCCAATACGGCTGGCGACTCGGGAGAAGCGATCAAGGCGCGCAATTTGATTAAAACGATGGACGCAGTAGTTGAAGAAATCGTGGCGCAAAAACGAGTCCGTTTTCCAGTTGAATTTCCAGCCCAAGCAACATTTTCAAACGCCACAAAGCACCGGGGCCAGGCTGAGTCGTTATCGGAAGCGACGCCAGAACTGGATTATGAGTGCATCCCTGAGACGGATTGTTGTCTGATTAAGGGCACAGCTAATCTGGCGTCATATATTACTGCCCTGGATGGCAAAGAGGTCTATCAACCATATCGGGCCAATTATTGTGAAAAGGTGATGATCCCCGGCTGCCAGCCAGATTTGAAATGGCGCTGCAACTTGACGGCGGCTACGGTTGCTCCGACGACGCCAGCTGACACTCCCTCGCTAATCATTGAAGCTGATTTGGTGCTTTACCGCTTTCGCCGAGTCGAAATTCTAGCCGGGGAGTCCAGTGCCCAATCCGATCAACAACTACTGGCACTGGAACATCGTCTATTTTGGCAGTCCAGGCCTCCTACCTGTACCAGTGCGGAACCAGTACGCATTACGACCAAAGCTGACGACCTTACATGGCGCTTTGCAGATGATGAACTTTTAATTATTGATGGAATGGTCGGCAGAGAGCTCTATTTTGTCGATCGCGACCAGCGGCTTTATTGTTCGGACGCCCGTATCCCATTCCGCATGGCCGCCTTACTGCCTGGACAAACCGGAAACATCAGGCAAATTCGTATTCAAAGAATTGATGGGACGGCGCTACCCAGAGCAAAAAAGGGAGTGCCGGTTTGTCTGGAAGAGGAGTATCACATTTTTCTGGAAATTGTGCGGCAGAGCTAATGACTTTCGGCGTAGTTCTGTCATAGTATGAAACATCCGAACAAGGGGGGAGGGGGGGATCAAATGAAAAAAGCCCTGATTACCGGAATTACTGGCTTCGTCGGCAGTCATCTGGCGGAATTACTTTTGGGCACAGACAACTGGGAAGTATATGGCACAGTGCGATGGCGGAGCAAGCGGGAAAATATTGAGCATCTCTCCGAGATTAAGCTGGTCGAATGTGAGTTGCGGGATTCTGTTTCGGTGGAAAGAACCATTTTACAGGTGCAGCCGGATTATATCTTTCACTTGGCAGCCCAAAGCTTTGTCCCCACGTCATGGAATGCCCCTTCCGATACATTATCTAATAATATATTGGGACAGCTTAACATACTGGAAGCAGTACGCCGCACCGGCATCCAACCGAAGATCCTGGTGGCCTGCTCCAGCGAAGAATATGGTTTGGTCATGCCGGACGAAACCCCGATCACCGAAGACAATCCCTTAAGACCCTTGAGTCCTTATGGTGTCAGCAAAGTAGCACAGGATTTGCTGGGCTATCAATACTTTAGGAGTTATGGTATGCAGATCGTGCGTACGAGGGCATTTAATCACACCGGGCCGCGCCGCGGACATGTCTTTGTTTGTTCGGACTTCGCCAAACAAATAGCGGAAATTGAAAAAGGCCTGCATGCACCGATCATTTTTACGGGTAATCTTGAGGCTCAGAGAGATTTTACAGATGTGCGTGATATGGTGAGAGGCTATCTCCTTGCACTGGAGCAAGGAGAACCGGGTGAGGTTTATCAGCTTTGTTCCGGAAAAGCGCTGGCCATCTCAGAGCTGCTCTCGCTCTTGCTCTCCATGACAGATGTGGCAATCGAAATCAGACAGGATCCGGCCAGATTACGCCCATCCGATGTACCGATTCTGCTGGGCTCTTATGCCAAATTCCATAAACAGACTGGATGGGAACCGCAGATTCCATTTAAGCAAACAATGGCAGACCTGTTGAACTATTGGCGAGTGCGCACTTAACCGGGCGTTGTGCACGAACACCAAGGCGATCCAGGGGTGCTGATGCCTAAGGCACAGCACCCCATATTATTGCCTTCCGTATGATGAAAGGGGATCGATTGGTGATAGGCAACTGGCGATAGGGAAGGGGGACTATTGGTGGCAATCCGATTGGCTTACTTTTCGCCGCTGAAACCGGTGCAGTCTGGCATCTCGGATTATTCGGCTGACTTACTGCCTTATTTGGCAGAGCAATTCGACACCTCCTTGGTAACAGATTATTATCAGCCTGCCTTGACAGGCCAACTAGCCCGGTTGCCGATCATGAATCCGGAAGAATTTTGGCGGCGTCGCAGGGACTTCTTTCCTTGTTACCAAATGGGTAACAGCGTTTACCATCAATACATGCTTGCCTGTATGAAAGCCAATCCGGGTCTACTTACATTACATGATGTGAATCTGCGGGGGCTGTTTAATTTTCTGGCAGCTGCGCGCACAATACCGGAAGGTTGGCACATCCCTGGATCTAATTTGGAACCGGAGTTAAACAGTCCTTGTGTTAACCTTGCTTTAGGCGTGGTGGTCCACAGCAGCTACGCCGTCAACCTGCTGCGCAAGAAATACCCGGGACTTTACCTTCAGAAAATCAACATGGGAGTTGCACCGCCGCCGCCTGATATCGATCAGCAATTGGCGCGCCAACAGCTAGGCATTAGCAGCACAGAATTCGCCATTGGCTCCTTTGGCCACATCATTCCGAAAAAACGCATTCATATCTTTTTGGAAGCTTTTGCTGCATTCAGTAGCAGTTATCCCAAAGCGCGTTACTATCTGGTCGGTAAAAGCGCCGATCATTACCCGTTGGAGATCATTAGACGGCTCGGCCTTGATAACCGGGTTGTGATCACAGGCTATACAGATACCGAGCTCTTTAATAAATACTTACATGCCATGGACGTCTGCGTCAACCTGCGTTATCCGGAGGATGGCGAGACCAGTGCCACTATGATTCGGGCATTTGCAGCCGCGAAACCAGTCTTGTACACACCGTGCGGCGCAGGCGCCGAATTACCGGCGGGGATCGCTTTACCAATCCCGGCTAATTCTTCTGAAATCAGGCTGATTACCACAACTCTGATCCGGCTTTGCCTTGAACCTCTCCTCAGCAAGCTAATCGGAGAAAAGGCTCGCCGCTATTACAACGCCAATCATTTACCCGAAAGGACCGCCGCAGATTACATACGGATGATTACCACCCTTAGTGGCGGTAGCGGTACCGGTTTCGGTGGGAACGGCAGTGTCGGAGACAGCGCTGGCCGCGGCCTGGGCACCGCCAAGCAAAGCAACAAATCCGAATTCATGCACGGAGGGAACGGTAGTGAAAATAGGAGTGGATCTGCAGGCAATTCAGGGAACGTACAGCGACCGTGGAATCGGATTCTATAATGAAAGTCTGTTCAAGAAAATAATCGCTGAAAAGCCCGCGCATATGGATTTCTTTTGGTTTTTGCAGCCTCAAAAACCGGTTCCGGAATTTGCCGCGCACTCAGGTCATTCCGTCTTAATGCCAGCGAAAAGGTCAGAACATTGGTACGCAGACATAATCAGTGAGTTGGAACTGGATGTCTTTCACTGCACCTGTCCTTTCGGCGACTTTCCAGTTCCCAATGTAAGCAATAGCGGTTGCGGGACTATTGCTACCATTTATGACTTAATCCCACTCAAGTTGCCGTTTTATTTCGCGGCAACCGTCAACAAGTCTGATTACATAAGCCGCCTACAGACATTGAAGAAATATCATAGCTTACTGACCATTTCTGACAGTGTCAAAGATGATATTAGACGCTATTTATCTTATCCGTCTGCGAAAATTTGCGTGATCGGAGCCGGAGTCGATGAGGAATTCTTTCAATGCCCGTCCAATAGCGATAGGGCTTTGCGCAGTCAGTATCTCATTTCCCAGCCTTATCTATTATGCACCGGCGGGGATGATCCGCGCAAGAACATGCCACGTCTAATTGAAGCGTTTGGGCTGCTTCCGCCACGCATGTCATCCTGCAAACTAGTAATTGTCTGTGACCTTTCGCCAGCAACGCAAAAAGCACTGTTGGCAAAAGCTGCTGAAGTTGGTGTTCAGGAACGCCTGATTTTAACCGGTTTTGTGCCCAAAAGCACGCTGATTGCCCTCTACAGATTTGCGGCCGCTTTTGTGTTTCCATCTTTGGCGGAAGGTTTTGGGTTGCCAATACTGGAAGCCATGGCCTGTGGCACCCCGGTGATCGCTTCCTTTGGTCGACCGTTCACCGACGTGGCCGGAGATGCCGCAATCTATTTTGATCCATATAACCCCCATTCAATTGCATTTGCAATGTGCGCTGTGCTGGACAATAAAACCACGCATTTCCTGCTCGGCCAGAAAGGCCTGAAAAAAGCCGCCTCAAAAACATGGAACGCTGTGGCTCATGCTGCCTTAGCTGCTTATGAGAAGGTCAATGTTAATATTGATCGCCGCCATCGCGCCAATGAAAGCCCGAAATTGGAACGGCTGCTGACAACGATCCCTCTATCCTTACAGAAAAAACCTGCTCAGCCAGCGGCAGCTTCAGCGCTAACTGCAGCTTCGACACTAGCGCAGCCGCTAGTACAGGCTCCCCCAAAAAGGCCTTCCGATATCCGGGTATGGCCGGCCGTGTCGCTCAAAAAAGGCTATTTATCCTGATTGCGTCTGCGCCCGCAATTGGCCCGACGAAATTCCTTTTTTTACTGTCTGGAAAGTCGGAAAGACTATCAGGCCGCTACCATATGATTAGAAAGGAACATTTATGGAAGAGGAGCGGTGAGCCATGAAAGCAGTCATCTTGGCGGGCGGATTAGGAACCAGGCTGCGTCCGATGACCTACCGACGCCCAAAACCCGTCATTTCTCTTATGGGAAGACCTTTTCTGGAATTCCAAATTCGCTGGCTGGAATCATTTGGAGTGGAAGACATCGCTCTGTGCCTGCATTACCAAGCAGATCGGGTTGAGTCTGTTTTGGGAGACGGAAAACAATACGGCGTTCGTCTACATTACATCTTTGAGGAAACCCCCATGGGAACCGGCGGTGCCCTGGCAAACGCCGCATCTTTTTGGGGTCAGGATCGGCTTTTAGTCTTGAATGGTGACGTGTTGGTCAATTTTGATCTTTATAGCATGGTAGATATCCATGTGGCACGCAAGTCTGCTGCCACAATCGCATTGGCGCGTGTTTCCGATCCGACTTCTTACGGCATGGTAATGGTGAAGCCAGACGGAAAAGTAGCGCGCTTCTTGGAAAAGCCGGCCTGGGATCAGGTTTCAGTCCGTAGTATCAACGCCGGCGTCTATATTCTGGAGCCGGAAATACTAAAGTTTATCCCGGCAGATCGCGAAATTTCCATCGAACGCGAAACATTTCCTGTACTCTTAAGCGCAGGTTTGCCGTTTTATTCCTACCGCGAACCATTTTACTGGCTGGATATTGGGACTCCGGAAAAACTGATGCAAGCCCATTTTGATCTACTAGATCGTAGGATCTTTGCTAATTTGAATGGCAAACGGGTCAGTGATCACGTATGGGTCGATGATTCTGCCGAGCTGGGGGAGGGTGTCAGTCTGGTGCCTCCGGTTTTTATCGGAACGCAAGCCAAAATCGGGGCTGGTTCGACTATCGGACCATACGCGGTCATCGGCGCGCAAGCAATCGTAGAGAATGATTGTGAGATTCGCCGCTCTGTGCTTTATGAAAACACCATTGTTGGCGCTAACTGCTTTTTATCCTGGTCGCTATTGGATGAACAGTCGCAAATCAGAGAAGAAGCCAGTATTCAAGGCTTTCTATTTTCCGCGGACTCGGTAATCGGAAAAGGCTGCCGCACTATTAAAGCATCCGAAGCCATTGACTCATAGAATTTAGTCGTTTTCAAAACCAGAGGTGATTACCGCCATGTTCAGGTACAGTAACACCACGTTCGGGTTCAGTAATGTGTCATCGTCAAAACCATGTCATGTAAATATCGTCGGGCCGGTATTCGAGCCTACCGGCTACGCGCAGTTGACCAGAAAACTAGCCATGGGGTTGGACGCCGCGGGCATTGCTGTCAGGATCGGCCCTATCAAATGGGGAGATGCACCAGAGGGCGTTGATTCCGCCACACGCCTCCGGCTGAATCGCCTGATCGGGGCACCGCTGGCGCAACGCATCACGATTCATATCGGGCCACCAGATTTGTATCGTATTCCGGTCGCCGGGTATAGTATCCTGTTCGCTATGCTGGAATCCGACCGCATTCCAGCCCATTGGGCATCAGTCTGCAATGGCTTCAACGAGATCTGGGTTCCTACCGCATTTAACAAAAGTACTTTTGTCGCTGGCGGGATACGCCCCGGCAAAATCAGAATCGTCCCTTTGGGAGTGGATCACAGGCTGTTTTTACCACCCGCGGCTGGAACGCGTCCGCATCATCCGTTTACATTCCTGTCAGTGTTCGAGTGGATTCCGCGTAAAGGTTATCATTGGCTCATTACAGCGTTTGCACGCATATTCAGCTCGAAGAACGTTCGCTTAGTGCTTAAGGTCCAGAAAAACGCCGGTTATCTGGACTGCCGCACCCAAATTATCGCGGAAATCGAATCGCTCTGCAGCCAGGCTGGAAAAACGACCGCTGCACGGCAAATTGAGGTAATCAGCGAGATACTCAATGATAGCGCCATGGCTTCATTATACGCCCATGCAGATTGTTTTGTCCTGCCCAGCAGCGGGGAGGGGTGGTGCTTCCCCATCGTGGAAGCAGCGGCCGCCGGTCTGCCACTGATTACAACTGATTGGGCTGGCCCGGCCGCTTATCTTGACAGAAACAATGCGTACCTGATCCCGGTTAAGAGAATGGTTCCGGCTGGCACAGGCGATCCGTATCAGGACTTTCTATATGGCGGCAGCCAGTGGGCAGCACCGGATCCGGAAGTATTGGAACGCGCTATGATGGAAGTTTGGCAAAACCCTGCCTTAGCATTTGTCCGAGCCGATTCCCAGCGTCAACATATTTTAGGCAATTTTTCCTGGGAATGCGTCATACTAAGGGTAACAGGCCATATCAGAGAGATTCACGGAAATATGTCGCGATGAGGAGTGGCCGGGCTTGAAGAAAATTTTATTTTTATGCCGAGATCGTCTGACAACCAATCGGGCAGGGGACACCATCCAGATCGAGCAAACAAAGCAAGCTCTGGAACGACTAAATGTCGAGGTGGACCTGATGACAACGTCCCAAGCTGAAAAGCCGGGTGCTTTTGTGGGACGTTTTTATGACGGAATCCACTTGTTTAATTTGATCCCGGTGGAAGAGACCTGGAGACAAGCCAGAATTGCAGATAGGCTTGGCATTCCATTCGCTCTGTCAACGATTTACTGGAACATCGAGGAATACTTGCAGAAAGGCGGAGAACGGAGCGCCTCAGCGAAGATTTGGTGGCGTCAGGCCCAAACAATCAGACGGCTCCTGGCAGACAGCGCTCAAATACTACTGCCCAATTCACTGGCAGAAAAGGAGCTGCTCCTTACGGATTTCGGGGAAGATCTGGCCTGGAAAATGCATATTGTTCCCAATGCCGTAGACCTGACGTTATCGGAAAACAGCCCTGAGCGATTCCGCACCCAGTTTGGCGTCAAGCGGCAATTTGTGCTCAGCGTGGGACGGATTGTGCGCCGCAAGAATCAGCTCGCGTTAATCCGCGCTTTGCAGAGTACTAATTTGCAGCTTGTTCTGATCGGTCCGGTCAATGATGCGGACTATTATCGCGAATGCCAAGCAGAAGCAAGCGACAAAGTGCGTTTTATTCCCGAGTTATCTTCGCAAATGCTGGCGTCCGCCTATGCGGCCGCCCGCGTCCATGCCCTGGTAAGCTGGTATGATACTCCAGGCCTGGTATCTTTGGAGGCGGCTTTGATGCAGTGTCATATTGTCACTACCGATCGCGGTCCTACCAGAGAGTATTTTGGTGATGATGCTTTTTATTGCGCGCCGGACTCTCCAGAGTCGATTAAAAATGCGGTGCTTAATGCCTGGAAAGCTTCTGCCAACGATCAATTGCGGGACAAAGTCATCAAAAACTACTCGTGGCAAAACTCAGCAGCAGCAACTTTGAAAGCCTATGATCATTTTGAAAAAGCAGGCGTGAAGACACGCCTGCTTGAGGAGGGATAGGGGAGAGTTATATGCACGACGCCGGGAAACACCAGATACCTCTGCCCTGTGCCGGACCGGTCGCAAATACTCCGCAATGACCGGTGAGGACATCGATCTGCTCCAGGCTGGCAACTTTGATTAATACATGAGCCACTACTTTTTCAAGCAAGACTCCGTTGCAGAGCTTGAAATCAACAAAAAGATCCTGCAAGAAATTCTCAACGATGTGACCGGGCTGGGTGCCGGGAATATCAGCCGCGATAACGAATGGAATGTCTACCCCTGTATGGCGGACAAAGTTGTCAGCGTCAACCCAGAAAATCTGTTTATGAATGAACCCCTGTTTGACGACTTTATTTGGAAACACGTGATCCGTAACGTTCACCAAAGACGCTACTACGCGATCCACTTTAATGGCATCTGGAAGAGGAACATCAGCCGCCTCTACTATTTGCACCACTTTTTCCCCAACAACCCGCTCTGCTTTAATGCGAACTTTTTTCCACATTGAACTGTCCACCTGCCTTTCTGCTTTCAGCATATGGCCCAAAATCCCTGACTGTAACATGCCGAAAGCACAATCGCGTATTTATTTTATATCCCGATTCGTACCGACCGCCTCATCTCGTGCGCGTAAAGCGAGGCTATCCTTCCGGACAGCCTCGCCTCACCTAACATCTGAAGTCGCGATCTATATTGGTGATCTGGCCTCTAAAGCCTGTTATCACGGAATCAGAGAATTAGGGATCGCAACCGAAGAACTGAAATACTGTCTGCCCAGGGGCAGGGCCGCTTGAAAATACACCACATTGGCCTGTGATGACATCAAGCTGCTCCAGGACGCTAACCTTCACCAGCACATGAGCGACTACTTTTTCGCATAAGAAGCCGTTGACCAGCTGGAAGTCGGTAAATACATCCTGCAGGAACAGTTCTACGATTTGACCTGGAGTGGCAGCAGGAATATCGCATGCCGCACAAAACGGAATATCCTGAGCGATATGTCTGACAGTGTTGGTAGAGTCAACCCAGAATATTTGTTTGTGAACGAATCCCTGCAATACTACTTTGCCAGGGAAGAGATGATGGACGATATTAGTTAACGTGGCGACAATGCGATCCACCTTAATGGCACCCGGCAATGCGAGAGCCGGCGCCTCTTCCACAATTTGAGCGATGCATTCGCCGACTACTCGTTCAGCCTTAATACGGGCTTTCTTCCACATTCGTGTCACCTGCCTTTCTGATTTCAGCTTATGCTGGCGATGGTCCTAAGTTTCGGGACAGCAGACCAACTTAATGCGCAAAGTGCTTTTAGCCGGACCGAGGCTTTGGTGTCGGGGCCTTAACGCCTGGATTCTAGTCCCGGGGGCGATGAACGGGCTCCTTTGCAATGAGGCGACCGGCGAATGGCAACATAATCAGGCACCTGCCAGGATGCTCTGGCGATCTGCATGCCATTTTCGAGAAAGACTTCAAAATTGATCAATTCCTTATAGAAGAAACTGCTGTCAAGGGCGGCTGCAAAGGTCGTTTCCGGAACTGGTTGGGCTATTATTACAGCTTCATGCCCCCGATAATAGACAAACAAGGGTCGAAAGCCATAGCAAGCCAAGATAATGCGGTCTGGAGGCCATTGCCATTGACCCTGGCTTTGGCTTGGGCAGTTTGCTTCATCGCGAAACTGAGCAAGGGTGGCGAAAACGCTAATACCGGATTGCTTGTTCTCATTGCTGTATTCTAAAAAGGATTCCGGATGTAAAGGGATGTACTCGACAGCAGGGAATGGGCAGATTTGACGGGGAACATTCAAATTGATCGCCTCCGCCGTGTAGTTTATTGCATCCTATGCTCAAATCCCAAAAATGGTTCAGTCACAAAAAATAGGCTGTTCATTGCCGAACAGCCTCAAAAGAATGGGGGATATGAGTTTACGAGATTACCTATATTGCCCGGAAGGGAAGAGGTTAAGCTCATAGAATCCGGAGGAGGTATCGTCAAAAATCGTCGCAGGATTCTGACCGGCAACTACTGACTTGATACTCCACGCCGAGGAAGAGCCATTACCAAGAGTTACCGGAAAATAATAGTGCCGATCTGTAAAAGGCGGGGCTTCTGTCGGAGAATCTGACACCACTTGCACCTTGCGCTGCGGATTCTCTTGCGCGTAGCCATCCGGTTTGGCGTTGCGGACAAGTCCGTTCATTGAGAAAATCCCGATGAGCGCCGCCGCGGCAGCCAACATGAGACCCCGGCTGATCACTTTATGATTACCTGGCACAAATTCTATTGTTACGGAATGGCTTAATTCTTCTTTTACCAATGCTGAGAAATCATGATAAGGTTTGATGGATTCCAGGCGACCCAACAAACACCGAACCTCTTTCAATTGATCCAGCAAATCGTTGCATTGCCTGCAACTGACCAGGTGCTGGCGCACCTGCCGTTTTTCTTCAGCATCAAGCTCGTCATCGATAAAAGCCGACAACAGATGTGAAAGACGTGTACAATCCATCATCACACTACCTCCTCTCACTACTGGAGGCTAAATAGGGCTGGAGTAATTCCCGCAGCTGCCTGCGCCCCCGGTGAATACGGGAACGAACCGTACCAATCGAACAATTTAAAATGTGCGAAATCTCCTCATATGAAAAACCTTGCACGTCGCAGAGTATAATTGCGGCGCGAAACTCGGGTGACAGTGTTTTCAATGCCTTGGCGAGAACCCCCTGAAACTCCAAGCTTTCATAATCCTCAACTGGTCCCGCCGAATTGTCCGCAAGCTCACGCGTAATATCGCCCTCACTGGTACGTATGGGATTATCAAGTGATTCCTGACGAATTTTGCGATTCTTACGTACATGATCCAGATAAAGATTATGAATGATACGGTATACCCAGCGGTCAAAACATGTTCCGGGAGTAAACTTGTCGTAATTCTTATAAGCCCGATAGAATGCCTCCTGAGTCAAATCCTTGGCCTCTTCGGGGTCGCCGGTCAGCCGGTAAGCAAAGTTGTACAGAGCGCGCTCATGCGTTTGCACCAGTTTCTCAAAAGAATCCCAGCCGTTTTCAAGACCAGTCGGCAATGAGAGCGCTTTGGATTGCAGCATACAGACCCCTCCTCTTGCAGAGTAAGCTATTGAAATATCTTAGTGGAATAGAATATTGCTATCTTAATTGTATAATTGATTGGCCCTGTTTGTCAAAAGGATGGTCATTCCAGCGAATCGGGCATTTCCGTTAATTGGATCTGTATTGTACTGCGCTTCCCGTTGCGCAGTAGTTCAAAGCGGCAACGCTCACCCGGTTCTTTCGCACGAATAGCACCTTGAGCCTCCGAGGGAGTGTTAATTTCCTTTCCATCGATAGTGAGAATGATATCACCCGCTTCCAGGCCGGCTTTCTGCGCAGGACTGTTGGCGTAGATTTCGTAGACTACCACGCCGCGGCCAGGCATCACATTCAGCTGTGCTGCCAAGTCTTTGTTCAACTCCGCCAAAGTTACGCCCAGCCAGGAGCGGGGAACATATCCTTTAGTAATCATAATATCCAGCACTTCTTTAGCGGTATTGATCGGAACCGCAAACCCAATGCCTTGCGCAGACTGAATAATGGCGGTATTAATTCCGATAACCCGCCCATTCAGGTCCACTAATGGACCGCCGCTATTGCCAGGATTAATGGCGGCATCGGTCTGGATAAAACCGCCTTCTCCATCAAGCGAGCGCCCCAATCCGCTAATAATGCCAGCTGTGACGGTGTCTTTCAATCCGTATGGGTTCCCGATGGCCAGAACCCACTGTCCCGGTTCCAGAGTAGATGAGTCACCCAGCTCTACTACAGGAAGGTTTTCGCCAGGGATTTTTAAAACGGCGAGGTCATTAACTTTATCTTTGCCGACTACCGTAGCTTGATATTTACGCCCATCCGCCAGCGAGACTGTTACTTCGTCTGCACCACTGACGACGTGTTCGTTGGTTAGCACATAACCATCCTTGGAGATAACGAAACCAGAGCCCTTGCCGGTGGTTTCCTGCGGCGTTTGGGGCATCGGCATAAAGCCGAAAAAGAAGTTATTGAAATTGTTATTGCCACTGGAGCGAGTCACTGTATCAATGTTAACCACCGCAGCGGCTACCTTTTTCCTGGCCTGAACAATCGGCTCGTCTTTCCAGTTCTGTGGTAATGAAATCGGAGTTGAGGATTCGGAAGGCGAAACACCAACATTTCGACTTTTGGCTGTCTCATCAGGTTCTAATACCGATCCGCCTTTGGCAGTTTCGGAAATCGAGTTTTTATCAGAAGGAATAACCCCGGCAACCGCCAAAGTAATTACACTAGTGAACACTGAAGCAAAAATGGCTACTATCAAGACGATAAGTAAAGGATCAAAGGATTTTCCGCGCCTAAAATTGCTTGTCACTTGGATTACCTCCACTCACTGAATTGTATGAAATGGGTCTGTCAAATTAAACATGCTGTTACCGCGGCTTCTGTCTAAAAAAACGATTGAAAGACTAAAAAGTTCCTGAGCGATTACTTGAGCGGTAGCCTAGGCTGTCATTAGTGCGCCTTATCTCAGATTTTATCCGCCAAATCAGGAGGAAATGGGCTGGTGGGGTGGAATAAAGGTGAGAGAAAGCATGTGCGCAATTGTGCACATTTTGCTAAAAGGGGATAGAACATGGCACTTAGTATGACGGGTTTTGGCCGTGGAGAATATAGCAGTCCGTTCTATAAAGTAAAAATCGAGATTCGCAGCGTTAATCATCGCTATTTGGACCTTTCTTTTCGAATCCCCCGGGCCTATCAGATTCTGGAAGATAAACTCAGAACGGTTCTCAACGAAAGCCTTGCGCGCGGCAAGGTTGATATTACTGTTGCAATTCAGCCTGCTTTAGAATCCGAAAAAAAGGTTGAAGTTGACTGGGGTCTAGCCGATGGATATGTGGCTGCCCTTAATGCGATCAAAGAGCGTTATGGCTTAGCCGACGAGCTTTCACTAGGCTCATTGCAGATCATGCCGGATATTATTAAACCGGCCGAAAACGAACAGGATCTCGAAGTACTCTGGGATGCGGTGCAGCCTGCGCTGATGGAAGCTATTGAAACCCTCCTTGCAACCAGAAAGCGCGAAGGCAGCGCTATGGCAGCAGATGTTGCCAATCGGTTGGCCACAATTACTGAGCTGACGAAGCAAGTAGCTGAACGCGCGCCCGCCGTAACTGAGTCTTACCGTAACCGTTTGGAAAAGCGGCTGGCAGAACTAGATTTAGATGTGATGGCCGATCCTGCGCGGATCGCAACCGAAATTGCGCTATACGCTGATCGTACCAATATTGATGAAGAAATAACCAGACTGCAGAGCCATCTTGTTCAAGGCCGCGATTTGCTGAAGTCTACTGATTCAATTGGTCGGCGCTTTGATTTTCTGCTTCAAGAACTAAACCGCGAAGCCAACACGATTGGTTCAAAGGCCAACGATCTGGCTTTGTCAAATATTGTAATCGAAGTAAAAAGTGAGCTCGAGAAGATACGTGAACAGATTCAAAACATTGAATAGGGAGGTGAGAATTTTGGCCTTGCCAAAGCTTACTCCGGAAGAGAAACTGAAAGCTCTGAAGAAGGCACAGGAAATGCGGAGTCAGCGGGCTCGCATAAGGCATCAACTCAAATCTGGTCAAACTAATATTCGCGCTATTCTCGATCAAACTTCTGATGATGTAGTCGCAAAAATGCGAGTTGCTTACCTGATCGAATCATTGCCACGGATTGGAAAAGTTCGTACCCGGAAAATCATGACCGAACTTGGTATTGATGAAACACGCCGTATCCAGGGGCTCGGGATCAGGCAAAAGAAAGCCCTCCTGGAAAAGTTGGGATAGTCATGATACGTCCGGGCAGGATAAGCCTGCCCGGATCATGTCTTTTTTGGTTCAGAAGTGAATGATAATAACCGCTATGTCAGTGCCTGGAAGGGGGAACCCTAGTGGAAATAAAGCTCATCAACATCGGCTTTGGCAATATTGTCGCAGCTAATCGTATTATCGCCATCGTCAGCCCGGAATCGGCGCCAATCAAGCGAATTATTCAGGAAAGTCGTGACCGCGGAATGCTGATCGATGCAACTTATGGTCGACGTACCAGAGCTGTCATTATTACCGACAGCGACCATGTTATTCTTTCAGCAGTACAACCGGAGACTGTTGCTAATCGGCTTTCCAGCAAAGACAACAGCTCCGATCCTGAGGACTGAGCAGGGTTGAAAATGTCAGACAAAGCAGTGATTGAAAAAGGAATTTTATTAGTAATCTCAGGGCCTTCCGGAGTCGGAAAAAACAGCGTACTCAACCGGGTGCTGGAATTATCTCCGTGTGTTTATTCCATATCCGCCACTACGAGAACCCCGCGTCCAGGTGAAGTGGATGGCAAAAATTATTATTTTTACTCGCCAGACGAATTCCAAAAAGAGATTGACGATCATATGTTTTTGGAATGGGCTTGCGTCTACGGCGATTATTATGGTACCCCTGCCGCGCTTGTCAATGATACGCTTAACAAGGGCCAAGATGTGGTACTGGATCTCGACATCCAGGGTGCCAGACAAGTGCGTGCCGCTATGCCTGAGGCAGTGTTGGTTTTCCTGTATCCGCCATCTCTGCAAGAGTTGTGCAACCGCTTAAGGCATCGGGGTACAGAAAAGGTCGATGCGCAGATCAAACGATTGGACTACGTGAAAGAAGAATTGGCAGCCGTCAATGAGTATGATTATTTGGTAATTAACGATGATCTCGATAAAGCTGTAGATCAAATCATACATATTTGGCAGGCTGAGAAATTGCGCGTCTCCAGAAAAAATACCGCCTTTCTGAACGAGTGTTTTTTTGATAAGGGTCAAAGAGGTTAGCTCAAAGTGGTTAGCTTAAGGCTAGTTTAGGCTGACTGCTGAGGATTAGCTAAAAAGCCTTTTGCCAGAGCCCGTTCGAACGGGCTCTGGTTGTTTAATTCGGAGGAGATCCCCATGAATGAAACCATATTTGTCAGAGTGGCATTACCCGTCCCCGGCGGCGACAACGGCATATTTCAATACTCAGTTCCTGAAGAACTGGCGTCCAAAGCTGTTTTGGGGGCGATGGTCACTGTTCCGCTTAGCAGCCGTAGAGTAACCGGATTTGTTGTCGGCTGCGATGATGTGCCTTTAGCCGGTGTCAGAATTAGACCCATTCTCGCGGTTGAGGATCAGCCATTGATTTTGCCGCATTTACTCAATCTGGGCGGTACTTGGCTACCTCAACAATACTGTGCCTCGCCGTATTATGGCCTGCGTTTGATGGTGCCACCTTCCGGTTCCGCGGGCACAAGGGTTACTGTTAAGCCTGAATATGAAACTGTGGCACAGAGCATTGAATGTTATCACTTTCCGCCGGCCGTTCAGGATCAGCTGCTGGAGTTGCTTCCGGAGTGCGCTACCAGCGGCCTGAGCATGCAAGAAATCAGGCATCGACTTGATAAGCAAGCGATGCTGGCCTTTAAAACACTGCTTAACGAAGGAATTTTCTTTAATGAGAAAATTAAGGCCCGCGGCAATGATAGCGCGAAATCTGCCGCCAGGCTATTTGCGATAAAGGCCAATCTGGATCGGGAAGGGCTAAAGCGAAAACAAGCTGCCAGGGAGCTTACCGCAAGGCAGTTTGAAATAGCGGCCAAACTAATCGGGGCAGAACCCGCCAATATTTCCAAATTGGCTGTCGCCGCCGGATGCGCACCTGCTACCCTCAAGAATCTAATCGAAAAGGACATTCTTAGCGCAGCGACAACGGAGTCACTGGGGCTGGGGACGGGCGCGGGGGCGGGACAACAGCTGGCTGCCAGCGAATCCCGGACCAGTTGCGCACTGGAACAGCCTCCGGAATTAACCCCGGATCAGCAAACTGCTGTCGCGCAAATACGGCAAGCATTACATGACAAGGCACCAACTGTTTTCTTACTGCATGGCATTACCGGCAGTGGGAAAACAGAAGTCTACCTGCGTGTCATTGCAGACGTCTTGGAACGTCAGCAGCAAGCTCTGTTGATTGTGCCGGAGATCTCTCTAACTCCTCAATTAATGAATCGTGTCAGGGCACGCTTTGGTAACCAGGCAGCCATCCTTCACAGCGCGTTGCCGGCAGCACAGCGGCGCAGTGAATGGCATCGGATCGCAGAAGGGCAAGCGCCCCTGGTGGTAGGCGCCCGTTCCGCTCTGTTTGCCCCATTGGCAAATCCGGGCGTGATTATCTTGGATGAAGAGCATGAAAACAGCTATAAACAAGACGAAGCTCCGCGCTACCACACGCGAGAAGTTGCGGAGCATATGGTGCGCACCACTGGAGGCGTTCTGATATTGGGCAGTGCCACGCCAGCGATTGAGACCTATTATCGCAGCGAAAATGATCAAATGCGGCGTCTGACGCTGCCATCCAGAATTGGCAACCGGTCTTTGGCGGAGACCACTGTTGTTGATATGAGAGAAGAGCTAAAGAAGGGGAATCGCACAATCTTCAGTCAGTCACTGCGCGCAGCCGTCACGGAAACTCTGCAGCGGCATGAACAATGCATTCTGTTTCTGAATAGGCGAGGCTATTCTACATTTGTGCTATGCCGGGAATGTGGTCATGTAATGAAATGCCCGCATTGCGATGTCAGTCTGACCTACCATGACCCCGACACCATGCTTTGTTGTCACTATTGCGGTTTTGAGCAACGCTCACCGGAAATATGTCCCCATTGCGGCGGGAGTGCAATCCGCTTCTTTGGCACGGGGACGCAGAAAGTGCAGGCGGAACTGAAGCAGCTTTTCCCGCAAGCCCGTGTCGCTCGCATGGATGCCGATACCACAGCGCGCAAAGGCAGTCATGAACAGTTCTATAACGCCTTCGCACGTCATGAGATTGATATCCTCGTTGGCACGCAAATGGTTGCGAAAGGCCTCGATATCCCAAATGTCACATTGGTAGGCATTATTTCTTCTGATACTGCCCTGCATTTACCTGACTTTCGGGCTGCGGAACGCACGTTTCAGCTCATTACACAGGTTTCAGGCAGAGCCGGGCGGGGGACACGACCCGGTAAGGTCATTCTCCAGACTTATAATCCGTCCCATTACAGCATTGAAATGGCGGCCAGACAGGATTATCCGTCTTTTTATGAGAAAGAGATTCAGTTCAGGGAGGAAGGCTGGTACCCTCCATTTAGCCGTCTCATTAGCTTTACAGCTCTAGCTGCAGACGAGGAGGCCGCGGAACAAATTCTGGCAGAAACGGCCGACAATCTATCGGAGCGAATTAGCGCATTAAACAAGGTGCGGCCGGCCCAAAAAGGCATCCGGTCCGAAATTCTGGGACCGATACCGGCGCCCATTGCACGCATTCAAAATAGATATCGCAGCCGGTTGGTGCTTAAAATCGACACCGATATTAGCCCGGCTGACTTGCTGGACAACGAGTTGGCTGCCAAGCTACGTTCACCAGGTAAAGGAATTTCCGTGACAGTCGATATTAATCCCTATTCCATTGTATAATAGAACTGTGGGATAACTGAGGAGGGCTATTATGGCTATACTTCCAATTCGCGAGTTTGAAGATCCGATTTTAAGAAAAAAGGCTCTGCCGGTGGAGAAGATCACACGGCGAACCCAGAGAATTATTAAGGATATGATAGAGACCTTACACGACGCGGAAGGTGCAGGATTAGCCGCGCCGCAAATAGGCCTTTCGGAGCGCATGATTGTGGTCGATGTTGGCGAAGGACCGATTGCGCTCATTAATCCGCAAATTCTTGAGGCTGATGGCTCTCAGCGCGATGTTGAAGGATGCCTTAGTCTCCCAGGGGTAAGTGGCTACGTGACACGTAAGGACCGTGTTGTCGTAGAAGGGCTTAATGAGAATGGGAAGGCTGTGCGCCTTGAAGCAAAAGGTCTTATGTCGCGTGCATTCCAACATGAAATCGACCATTTGGACGGGAAGCTGTTTGTTGACTATCTTCCGCAGGATAAGGCGCATAATAAGACAGGTAATCCAAAATGATGGTAGCATCCAAAATACGGACAGTTTTTATGGGTTCTCCCGATTTCGCTGTGGAATCATTGAAGGCCCTTCATCAATGCAGCTTTATTGAGTTGTTAGGAGTCGTAACGCAACCGGATCGACCCAAAGGGCGCGGCTTAAAGATTCAGCCGCCACCTGTAAAGGTTTTTGCGGAGCAAATTGGTATCCCTGTATGGCAACCGGAGCGCGTTGCTGCACCGGATTTTATGGCGCAGATGCGATTACTCAGCCCTGAGTTAATCGTTGTGGTCGCGTTTGGACAGAAAATACCGACGGCATTGCTGGAACTACCACCTTTGGGATGCATTAATGTGCATGGCTCGTTATTGCCGGAGTATAGGGGAGCCGCTCCAATTCATCGAGCTATTATCGATGGTCGCACCGTTACGGGTGTAACCACCATGTATTTAGATGCGGGTTGGGACACTGGCGACATGATTCTGAAACGGGAATTGACCATCGCTCCGGATGAGACGGTTGGCAGTCTTCACGACCGCATGGCCTTGGCTGGCGGCGGATTATTGGCTCAGACGGCAACGTGCATTCGTAACGGAAACGCTCCGCGTATCGCCCAAGATCATCAAAAAGCGACCTACGCGCCGAAGTTGAACTCGGCAGACGGCTTGATCCATTGGGATCAATCAGCCTTGGAAATTGGCAATCTCATTCGGGGCTTAGATCCCTGGCCATCCGCTTTTACCTATTATGGTGATCGGCAGTTGCGGCTTTACTGTCCTGAGGTAATTGACCAGGATGTACGGAACTTTCCAAGCGGTGCAATCGTTAAAATAGATAAGGGGCAAGGTTTTATCGTTAGCACGGGTAAGGGCAGTCTGCTCATCAAAGAAGTACAGCCTGCTGGCAAAAAAAGAATGTCGGCGGGGGCTTTTCTCCAAGGCTACCCTCTGGAGCAGGGCGATCGGTTCGAGAGTAGGGTTCCTTAATATATCCTAAAAGAAGGTGGTTGTAAATGTATCCTCTTTTATGGGGAGATGCGACTTTTTTATTAGTGATTCCAGCTTTTTTATTGGCGATATATGCACAGATGAAAGTGCAGGGAACGTATAGCAAATATTCAAAAGTGGCAGCCCGCTCCGGGTACACCGGTGCTCAGATGGCTCGCGCCTTATTGGATGCCAACCAGCTTAGCCATGTGTCCATTGAGATCACCGGCGGGCGGCTTTCGGATCATTATGATCCCGGCGAAAAAGTGCTGCGTCTTTCGCCGGAAGTGTATCACGGAAAATCTTTGGCAGCATTGGGGATCGCCGCGCACGAAATCGGACACGCTGCGCAGCATGCCAGGGCATATGTGCCTTTGGCCATTCGGAACAGTTTGGTTCCGATTGCCAATATCGGCAGTAATATGGCATTTCCTCTGTTTTTTATTGGTCTATTGATGCAAACCGGTTGGCTGGTGGACGCCGGGATCATTCTCTTTGCGGCCGCTGTTGCTTTTCAGCTTTTTACATTACCGGTTGAATTCAACGCCAGTAACAGAGCAATGGCTATGCTTGAAGGTCATGGCTATCTGTCCAGAGGCGAAGAACTGCAAGGCGCAAAAAAAGTGCTCAGTGCTGCTGCTCTGACTTATATTGCGGCTACTGCTGTCGCGTTGCTGCAATTGGTGCGCTTGCTGCTCCTGCGCGGGAGAAGGAATGACTAACACTAGCCTTAAGGGCCACCAGAAGAAACCCAAAGCTCAAGTTAAGGTTCCAGAGGCGCGCACCATGGCGCTTCAGATCCTCCTCCAAATAGAAAAAAATGAGGCTTATGCAAACATTGCACTGGATGCTGCCTTTCAAAAGTGGCCGGCATCCAAGCAGGAGCGAGCTTTCTGTACTGAGCTGGTCTACGGTACTGTACGTCACCAGCTTACCCTGGATTGGATCGCCGGCATCTTTCTAAATCGTGGTAATACCGAGGACTTAACTCCAGCCATCCGCAACATTCTGAGGATGGCTTTTTACCAATTGCACTTCATGCACTATCAACCCGAAGCCGCTGTAGTTGATGAAGCGGTCAAACTGGCATTGCGATTCGGTCACAGCGGCGTCTCCAAACTGGTGAATGCTGTACTGCGGTCTTATTTGCGCAACCCTGAAAAGGTTGTTTACCCTTCGGTAGAAGCAGAACCTGCCAAGTATCTTTCGATCAGATATTCCCATCCATCTTGGTTGGTTGAACGCTGGCTGAACCGATTCGGCTTCGAGACCACCGCCAGATTATGCGATTTTAACAATGGTCCTGCGCCGGTCTGTATCCGGGTCAATACCTTGCGCTGTAGTAGAGAAGAGCTGATTGAGAGACTTCTTGCTGAGCAGGTCGTGGTAGCTCAATCGCTGTTGGTCCCTGAAGGACTGACAATCAGTGGTTTTAATCGCATTGAATCGCTTCCGTCGCATCGGGATGGATGGTTTATCGTTCAAGACGAAAGTTCAATGATAGTCGGCCATGCGGTGGCTCCAAAACCCGGAGAAACAATCATTGATCTGTGTGGGGCACCAGGCGGCAAAGCTACACATCTGGCTCAATTGATGCATAATGAAGGCCAAATTATCAGTGTTGATCTTCATGAGCAAAGGACCAGGCTAATTCAAGAAAATGCTAGCCGGCTCGGTGTCAGGATAATCGCTACAGTGGCCGGAGACGCTCTGAATTTTAGAATGCCTGCCGACGGCGGAGCAGCGGATGCCGTTTTATTGGATGCGCCTTGCACCGGTACTGGTGTCATCAGGCGGCGGGCTGATTCCCGCTGGCGCCGCATGCCGCGCGATATCAGTGAGTTGGCTGATTTACAGTACCGGCTACTGGAGCAGGCGGCTACGCTGGTAGAGCAGGGCGGGCGCTTGGTCTACTCCACCTGTTCTTTAGAGCCGGAGGAAAACCACTTATTAATTGAACGTTTTCTGAAACAGCATCAAGAATTCAGACCGGCCGATCTCAGCGGGTTGTTATCCGCCAGACTACAGTCTTCTGCCGGGGCGGACAATCTGGGACGTCCAGAGCATCAGGGGCTTCAGGGGCCGGGCTTTTTTTACTTACTCCCTTGGGTACATAATACCGACGGTTTCTTTATCTGTCGCATGGAACGGGTCGTGTAATGGCGGCAGGTTTCCACTTACATTTACTGGAATGGCGAACGGCCACACAGAACGGCGCAACTTCGTTGACAAAGATCGAAAAAGATCATATAATTATTAGTGTCCCTTTAATCAGACGTTTGTTCGGGCCGTAGCGCAGCTTGGTAGCGCACTAGACTGGGGGTCTAGGTGTCGCAGGTTCAAATCCTGTCGGCCCGACCATTGAAATCAAGGGTTTTGGCTTTTGCCGAAACCCTTTTTTGATAAGTTTTTTGATAGGCATTTCATAGATGCGCCACATCTGCGGGCCGCCGTCCCTTTCCGTTGCGTTTTAAATCCCCGAATCCGAATCAATAGCAGGAGAGCTGAAAGTTTTGGGGAAATAAAAACAAGATAGTATTTCTTCATTGGTTCCCAAACTAGGGGGGATGTGAAGTTGGTTCGAAAAAAACAACGGTTATTCCTATATTTGATGATACTAATCGCAGCTTTAATCGCATTACGGGTTGCTCCGGCAAACGTGGCCGCTCAGACGTCTGCCACAACCTCGACGACTCCGCAAGCATTGCAGGGCAAGCAGCAACCGGCGGCGCAGCCGTCAGTGGAACCATCCATTCCTCTTTTTGGCAAGCAGGTGCTTTGGGAAGGCTTGCCGCAATCTGAGGTCGGATTGCATTTTGCAGACCTCGATTTGGACGGGCTATCCGAAGTCATCTCTGTCTCAGAAGGAAGTGCCAAAATTTACAAGGCGTTTAATCGCCACTTTGAACTGCAGGCTACCATATTTTTAGAAGGCAAGAATTTCGTTTCCATTAATTCTGCAGATTTAGACGCCGATGGAAGCATTGAAATAATTCTGGGTACTGACGACCTTGGCTATTTAGCAATATACCGGTGGGATAACCGCCCGGTTCCCGTTGCTGTTAGTCGCCACACCTGGAAACCTGTTGAGCATATTATCATTATTGATACTGAAGGAGACGGACTGAAGGAGATCTTCTCTGTCGCCTCTGATGGCGATGCCACCTTGTTTCGTTTTTCAGGTACTTCTATCGACGCAATCTGGCGCGGAGCAAAGGCGTTTCCTGATATCAAGACTTTTGCGACCATTCAGCTTGACGGAAGTGGACCGGAAGAACTACTGACTGTTGATAAGACCAGAAATGGTTTTGTGATCTATTCGTGGCAAAAAGGCGTTCTGAAAAAAATGTTGGAAAACTTGCCTTGGGGTGGCATTCTAGACTTTGTCGTCTGTGACATCGATGGCGACGGAGCTGATGACATTCTAGCCATATCCGCCAGACGCATGTTTTACGCTTTTACTTGCATCGAGGGGGGCGTGCAGCAGAAAATTGCACCATTTGAAACGCCAACCTTATGCGGCCGGATTTTCCAGTCTACTGACTTTCCGGGATCCTTTGCTTTAATTAGCAACTCATCATCGCAAGTGTTCAGTTATTTTTGGAATAACGGTTCCCCAAAGGAACTAGCCCGCAGCACTACTTTTGGCCGTTCGCGTTTATTTACACTACTGCGTAATGAGGAGCTACTTTTCATTCTCAATACGGGAGAAATGATTTCGGTGGCCATGACGGCCCCTGAAAAACCGGATTTGATTGGCGTAATACTTAAAGATCGGCTGACAGTCTGGGAGCATTCACCGCAGTTAGTGGAAGGCCATCCATACCTGCCATTGAGTGAGCTTGAGAGTATTCTTCCTCTGGAATGTGTTTTGTCTACAGAAAGTGGGGTAGGATATCTTACGGCTTGGACAGGCACTTTTGCTTTCAAAACCGATAGCCCAATACTACTATTTACGATATTGCCCGACTGCACGCCGGAAATTCTGGCCAACCCGGTCCGCACATTTAGTGACGGGCAAGTTTACCTTCCATTAGAAATGATTAACCGGGTCCTACCCGGAAGAATTAAATGGGATGGCGACCGGGTAATATTGATTGTCGGATGATTGTCAACTGATTGCTGATTTGCCCTGGCGGGTCATAAGTGCGTTTCCCTCCTGCATAGTAATATTGTAGATGTAGGAGGGGAGTGTCCGACATGAAAGATAACGCGGTTAGGGAAAATAGCTCTACGATTGGTGCCATTGTGCGCGGCTTGTTTATTTCCCTGCTGTTTGGCGTTGTGGTACTAATTCTGTTTACGATCGTTTTGTCCGTAATGGGCGCGCGTCCAACCGACGTACCGATGACGATTGTTCTTCTTTCGTATGTTACTGCCCTATTTGGCAGTATCACTGCTGGCAGACACTCGCCAAACCGCGGATGGCTGGCAGGCGGCTTAACTGGTGCTTTGTTTATGATCCTGCTGCTATTGTTCTTTGCCATGATTCCGGAATCTGTTCTGAGCTGGCCTTTGGCGCTACTTCGCATTGCCTGCGCTTTTCCGGTGGGTGCGCTTGGCGGAATGCTGGGGGTCAACATTGGAACGTGAGTGGGTGAGTGAGCAGCAGGAGTAGGGGAGCTGATTGGGTAGTGTCTGGGTGGGGTGAGACTTAGAATGGTTTCAAATGCCTGCTTGACGTCCCTTTGTAGATCGAGTATAATAAAAAAGCACTCACACGCAGGGGAGTAGCTCAATTGGTAGAGCATCGGTCTCCAAAACCGAGGGCTGCGGGTTCAAGTCCTGTCTCCCCTGCCAAATATGATTTCGCGGCCTTTGGTGGAACCAGAGGCTTTTTTTGTTATTCATCGACGAAGGACTTTCTTGGACAATAGCGTATTCATTAGAATGGTAATAATACGTGTTATTACGGTATAATAAGAGGGGGATGCATCTATGGAAAAACAACCTTTATCAATCCCGGTCGGGGTTTCCAATCGGCATCTGCATCTGAGCCAAGCTGATCTGGAAGTGCTTTTTGGCAAAGGCTATCAATTGACAGTTAAGAAAGATCTCGGCCAGCCGGGTCAATTCGCTGCTGAAGAGACTGTTGATGTCCAGGGCCCGAAAAACACGATCAGCCGAATCCGGATTCTTGGTCCGATCAGAAAGCAGACCCAGATCGAAGTATCACTTACTGATTCCTTTACATTAGGCATTACGCCGCCAGTGCGTGATTCCGGTTCGCTGGCTGGATCACCTGGCGTGATCGTTAAAGGACCGCAAGGACAGATTGAGTTAAAAGAAGGCGTTGTCGCAGCCAAGCGTCACATCCATTGCACTCCGGAAGAAGCCGTCCAGCTTGGTGTAAAAGATATGGACATCGTTTCTGTTGCTGTGAAAGGCGGCGAGCGTTCCTTGACTTTTGGTGACGTCCTTGTACGCGTGCGTAATGACTTCGCCCTTGAATTCCATGTTGACACCGATGAAGCTAATGCCGCCGCTCTCAAGAACGGTGACTTGGTGCATATCGTACGTTAAATAACAGATTGAATCAGGTGAGAAGAATGCCACTCTATGAATTTATCTGTGCCTCTTGTGGGAAAAAGTTTGAGGAATTATGTCGCACCTCTGAACAGACAGATGTTAGGTGTCCAGCATGTGGCTCGGAGAAAGCCGCACGTCAATTATCTGCATTTGCATGCAAAGGTGGCGGCTCCAGCTGCGGTGGTTCCTGTTCTGGCGGCTCGTGTTCGTCTTGTCACTAAAGAACGTCCCAAGCCTAGAACCAGGCCAAAGAATGTCCTTAAATAAACCCGAATTAAACCCGCCTCTTTGGGCGGGTTTTAGCATCAGGATCCCGATTTCAAAATTCTAGTTTACATAAGATATATTATAGGACTCAAAAAATCGAAAAGGCAGACACCACCGAAGCTCAAATTTGGGCTGTGGCTCGATTATTTTGACTTTAAGGTGTAAACCTCAGCCGAGCTTTTCTTGGTTAGTCTGAGCCTTTGTAGGGACTTCCCGGGAGACTTAAATGGCTTTAGCGCGGGTTTCGATGTCTCCGGACCTTCTTGCTGCCATAAAATCTCGGTTACTTCAATCGCTCTGTAATCTGCGTCAAGGCCGATACAGGCCCCGCAGTTGTCGCAAATCTTAGAAGGATCTACGTCGCACTTCAAGCACTCTCCGCAGTTATTGCAGATTTTGTCCTCGGTCAATACACACTCTTTCAAAACAGCACCGCCTATATTTAAAATCCAGAGATCACAACTTCGGTCCTGCTTGTTTTTCTTCCTGACGGCGCAAATCCCTTTATTGGACTAGACAATCAGATATATTTGTTGTTTATGGAAGCTGTAAAAGCATGCCAGGCTGAAGATTTTTGGATGCCAGGCCATTGAGCTTGCAGATCTGATTAACTGTAACGCGTGGGTCGCAATCTGGATTATGCTTAACAGCAATATTCCACAAAGTATCTCCTGGACGAACTACCGTAAATTCTTCGTTTTGAGCAGGTTTTTCACTAGATAGCGCTGTTGTTGCCAAGATTAAGAATAACACAGAAAGTATTGCCATATTTCGAAGAAATATAAGCGGTCTCCAACGCAAACGTTTTTTTACCTGCATTATTCCCCACCCCAAACATTCGTTCGTTCATTTGAATTATAGCACGAACATATGTTCCGGTCAATGCTAAATCGAACAAATGTTTGCATATTGAAAATGATTATGTTATAATTTTCCTAGGACTAATAAGTCTGTTTTTTTCTTGCCTTTATATGTTTTGAGAGGAGTGTCGAGTTGTGGAAGATCTGACTGCTCGCCAACAAGAAATCCTCGATTTTATTAGAAAAGAAGTGCGCGAAAAGGGCTATCCTCCCTCTGTACGTGAAATTGGCGAAGCTGTAAACCTGAGCTCAAGTTCTACAGTTCATTCCCACTTAGAACGTCTCGAGAAGCTCGGATACATCCGTCGAGATCCGACCAAGCCGAGAGCCATTGAAATCCTTTCTGAATCATCAACCGCCCCTGCCCCTGTAATCAATGTACCTTTAATTGGACGGGTGGCGGCCGGCTCGCCCATTCTCGCCGAACAAAATGTTGAGGACATCTATCCCCTGCCAAAAGACTTTGTCTTATACGAAGATGCTTTTATGCTTAAAGTCCGTGGCGACAGCATGATTGAGACGGGCATCTTCGATGGAGATTTGGTAGTAGTGCGTCGCACGACCGATGCCAGGAACGGAGAGATCGTGGTCGCACTTGTCGGAGAGGAAGCTACCGTAAAGCGCTTTTTCCGCGAAAAAGACTGCATCCGTCTTCAACCCGAAAATTCAGCTATGGAGCCTATTATGGTGAAAGATGTTACAATCTTGGGTAAGGTCACGGGCCTGCTACGCAAGATTCATTAGTACTCAATCATCTAAAGCACAAAGAACCCGCAGAAGCTTGAGCCTCTGCGGGTTCGTCATTTTTCAACAAATGTTCCAAGCAATAGGGTCTGTCCCAACGGATTACTCCCTGGAATCGCCTTCGGGATGATCGTTGCTAGATGAGTCGTATATGATAATGCGGTAATTTGTGCCGTCCAGTGTTAATCCAAAAATCAAATCCCGGTCTTTGAGGGTTTTGTTCAGGAATGTCACTAGTTGGTGCGTTTCTCCTTTAAGACGAAATGACTTTTCGCCTAAAATCGGAAGCTTGGTGTGCTGCGTCATGGTGTACCTCCCGAAAGGTCGTCTACATTAAGAGCAGACCCATACGTGTTTTGGGCGTTTTTGGCGCTAGCGCCGGTCGGCTGTTTGAAAGGAACCGTAGCAAAACACGCTTCATCAATGACCTTACTGACGGCCGGTATGATATCCGCACGCGTCAGGTCAAATTGAAGCGGTGTCACAGACACTTTGTTCTGAAGGATAGCATCAAGATCGGTATCTTTTTCGCTGTTCATAACCGGCTCTCCGGCAATCCAGTAGTAGACTTTTCCCCGGGGGTCGACCCTCCTCTCAATCACTTTGCTGTATTGGCGTCTTCCCAAACGTGCCACTGCGATGCCAGCAAGTTCCTCAGATCGCACTCCTGGGACATTAATGTTCAACAGCGTATTCTGTGGTAAAGGGTTTTTCAGCATAACAGCGGCAATTTCGGCGGCAACTTCTGCTGCCAACTCGAATCCGTCTCCAGAAAGGTCACAGAGCGAGACAGCCATCGCCGGAAAGCCAATCAGCGTGGCTTCAATGGCGGCTGATACAGTCCCGGAATAAAGAACATCTGTGCCTAGATTAGAGCCACGGTTAATGCCCGAGATTACCAGATCCGGTTGCTCTGGTAGCAGCGCCCCTTCAATCGCCAGCTTGACGCAGTCTGCAGGTGTGCCGTCGACTTCCCAAGCCTGGGCCGCACCAGGAATTTTGCGTTCTAACATACGTAGCGGGCGATGCAACGATATTGCATGCCCGCATGCACTCTGTTCGCGATCTGGAGCGATAACGTAGACTTTTCCCAGTTGTGAAATTCGATTACACAAAATATGCAAGCCTTCGGAATGGATGCCATCGTCATTCGCCAGTAGAAAAACAGCCATTATAAGTTTCTCACCCGTACTTTCAAAATTCCCTCAACATCTTTTAGTTCCCCAGCCAGTTGTGCAACCCCTGATCCACGTCCTGTTACATGTAGCGTCATATTAGCTTCTCCTTGATCGTCAGGTTCGATATTCACGTCCCGGATACTGAAATGCAGATTGCCAAGGACAACTGCAATAGCTCCCAATTGACCGGGACGATCCAGGATCCGGCACTCAATGATCAAAGTTTTCGAAGAAACAATATTTCTCTCGGCCTTATCCAGCAGCGTCAGGGTGCCTACAGCCATAAAGGCCGTAATCACAGCAGGAAGATAAAAACCGCTTCCCACCGCCAGACCAATTCCAGCAACCACCCAAAGACTCGCGGCAGTAGTCAGACCCCTGATGTTGGCACCTTCACGCATAATTGTGCCAGCTCCCAAGAAGCCAATTCCGCTAACCACCTGGGCTGCCAATCGAGCTGGATCGCGGGCTGTACCAAATTCGGGAAACGCATAGGCCGACACAATCATAATCAAGGCCGAACCGACACAAACGAGAATATGTGTGCGCAATCCCGCAGGTCGTCCGTGGCTTTCGCGCTCCAGTCCTATAAAGCCGCCCAAAATGCCGGCGCTAATCAAACGGGCGATAATCTGCCAGTTATTGCCCACTCCTACTCACATCCCCTGCCATCCATGCTTTCACAATATTGATGCCTCATTCTTATTGTGATAGATTTTGAATAAAATAACCAAACATCGCAGGCGTTATTCCGGGAAACGCTCTGCAAAGAGCTTCTATATCGATGGTATTGCTCTTAGCAAAAACGCGCAGTTGCTCCAGTGTATTTTCAATCTCAGGAATGGTCGAACCGCCAAGCGGGGTCAGGGTATTATTGCTCCATTTCAGTACCAGCTGGGACGATTGAAGCCAAAGGTTAGGATCAACCATTTCATCAATCAAGACAAGCTTGGGTGAAAGTGCTGCCAGCAACTCACATGACTCAGTATTTTGAGAATCCAGTAAAAACAGTGATGGCTTATCCAGAAACTCCAATGCAATAGCAGGGACTGGCGCGTTCTTTGTCTTATTAATCCCTTGCAGCAGTGCAATGCTGAACCGGTCAGCGGCAATTGCTTTTCGCAGGCTTTTGGCCAAATCAGCGCGGGCCTCGGGAGAATCAGCATTCAGTGTGAGCTTTGCTAACAAACCTAAAAGTGACTCCAATTCCGATTGGATGCGACTTAATTGGAACTGCACAACTACCTTTTCCTGATCGGCAACCAGACCGCCATATTTGCCAGAATATCTGTTCAATAAATCTGACAGACGGCTCAGACTTTTTTCATATTTTCGCTGGGCCTTAGACGGGCTACTCTTGCCAGGATCCTTAAGCAGTTCACTTTCAATTTTAATGGTCTTTGATAGTGCCTTATAGACTTTTCTATTATCGAGAAACAGCGCCGGGTTAAACTGAATGGCCGGAACAGGCATTGCTTTTAGCCGACCTAAATCTTTAATAAGCGCATTCTCTTCACCCTTGAGTTTTCCATATTGATCAAGCAAGACCAAATGTTGTTCAAGAGTTTTGATTTCCTTTTCCAGGGAATCAAGCACTTCTTGCCTGAATGATAACTGCTGCCAGACCTGAACAAGCTGCTGCGATAGATCATATAGCTCTTTTTCTCCGCCGTAATAGGCAGGCGGATCCATCTGAGACAGACAGTCTTTTAAAGTGCCAACAATTGGACCTGACATGACACAAGCCACAAATTTCTTGCGTTCATCTTTGAGAGAGAAGGACCATTTTATCAATGCAGCGGCGATTTCGGGGAGCGGAGCTGAATTCCAGTTCAGAGGCAGATATTTGTTTTTGAGTATAGCAACCTGCTGCTCAGTGATTTCTTTACCGACCAGCTGTGCAAAGCAGTCCGGTGAATGCGCAGGTACAACTTGAGGTACTGTGGCCCCGGAGAAAAAACTTCCGACATTCTGATTGCCCGCCAGAGTTTTGGAACCAGCCATGTCGTTCATGTTATTTAGAAAAGCAGTATAATCGCTTTTGGGTAACTCAAATTGCAGGACATCAGAAATCTCCTGATTACCCGTATTATCCAGCAGGTTCTGATGATCATACCCCGGAATTATTATTTCCCAACGCATCGGCAGCTGCTGCCCATATGCTGACATTAAATCGAAAATGTCATGTGAAAGCTTAAAGCAATGTATCACACAAATAACGGTGCCCTGTCCGCCTGGGTGCGCGACAGGGCCACCGCATTCAAGCACTGTGTCACCGGCGACTAAGTAAACTGTTTTGTTCTTTTCGGCCCCGGTGATCTTTTTTTTGAGTAATGAGTTTAATTCATCACGGACTTTTTCATCTGAATCAATTGACGTTGCCCCAAGAATACTACGCAATTCGCTCCAGGATGCATGATCAAATGTCAAGAAATAGTTGTCCGTGGATTGTCCTAAATTATGCAAACGGACTTCCCCCCTAAATGGGTGAGGCCAGAATGTTGAATCGTTATTGCTCAGTCAGACTCATTGGCCGCCTTTTAATTTAGCAATCATATCATCGATTTGCTTCTGGGACATGATCGGTTCTCCCTCATCTTTTGCCGGTCCTGCCATTATAGGAGCAGTTGTCTTGCCAGACGTGACTGGCAAAGGCGCCATCCCCATCCGGTTAGTTTGGAACGGCTGAACCTGCGACTGGCCCAAAGAAGGAGTCCTTAGACCAGGTTGACTTGTGGAAGGTTCCGGCATGGTTCGATTAACCGGCTGTGCGTTAAATGGCCGCGGTTGTGGCGGTTGTTGCTGCTGTGGTTGTTCCGGCAGGAACGGCTGTGCCGGCAACACGCTTCTTTGAAATTGAGCCATCGTGTCCGGATTGGAGGGCACCTGCCGAGCAAAAGGCTGCGACAGCGAGTTCGAGTTCGAGTTCAAGTTCGAATCAGCAGGTTTAGGATCATCACTATCGTTATTAGGGGCAAACTGCCTGAAAAGGTCGTCAATCGATTTCTGACTCATTGATACTGCACTATAAGAACTTGGCTTAATACGATTCCCGGCCACATCTTTCATTGAATCGTTCATAGCGCGGCCTTCAGACGATGCTGCAACCTCTGGAACGGAATAACCGGGCTTTTTAAGCAGCCTATCCGCTACATCTTGGGAAACATCGCCTTCTACAGCATAACTTTCGCTATATTTAATTTTTACCTTACCCTTATCATTATAATCGGCGCTACCAGCACTGGGTTCGGAAACCAACTTTTCTGAAACACTCTCGACGTTTTTGGTAGCTTCATTTTCTCTCGGAAACACCCAGCCATCCAATATGTTATTGGCAGGCTGTGCGTTGGCGGTTTGTGCACTGGTATTGCCAGAAATGAAGGGAGCACTATTTGCTTTGACGTCCAGAGAAAAGAGCGAATCGCTCTGCTCTTGTTCCGGTACGGCGCTTCCGTTTGACAAATCTCCGCCGACCGAAAGGTCAAAATGAAGCTCTTCAGTTTGCGGAGCAGATTGCGCGTTCATTTCGAAACCCGGCACCGAACTTGCACCAACCTCCGCTGGTATTGCTGCTTCCTTAAAGAAAACAGGAGCTTGCTCAGCTGCCGGCGTTGATGGCATCACCGGTGTCGGTGCAACTGGCATCGCTGAGGCCACGAATTCGTCGAAAGCAGGCGCAGGATCTGATTCTACTACTGGTGACGAAGGAGCAGCTTTGACAATTTCCACCCAAGGCTTAGGCTGCGGCGCAGAAGGCCTTTCGCTGACTACTTCAGCCACTGGAGATACTGCAGGTTTTACCATTGGGGCCGCTGCAGGTTGTACCACTGGCGGTGGAGCTGGCGCTGCTGCGGGTTGTGCTGGCCTTTCGCTTTTGTAATAATGTGACTCTGAGGCGGATTCCTCCGGAAAGAAAAAGGAATAAAGCGCTTCTGCTGAAGGCGTGGGAATAAATTCATCTTCAGGCAAAAGGATTTCCCATGAAGCTTTAATTAAAACGCCTTCATTAAAGGCTGTCACTGCATCACCATCGGAAGTTTGACGGCAGGAATGCACTCTCAATACCGAACCGGTATCCTTACGCACGAGCGTACAAGGTAGCACAAAGCATCTGGATAGCAGCAGCAGGTTGTTGCCTTCTTTAATAGCCCAAATATCCGACTCCAGAGTTTTCTGCAGCGTTGTTCTTGGATCGGAGGTGCGCGGATCGATTGGTAATTGTTTCTTTACTTCAGCGGGAATTTGAAACAGGATGCGCATGAATCCGTTCCAGCTGGCTTCTGTAAATTGCAGAGAGACTTCTTGTTCAATGCTAAATTCTCGTCCATGAAGTTGTTGCATCTTAATTCCCCCCGCCAGGATTGATAAGAGGGTTAATATCACTCATAACCCAGAACTTTTGCAGACCGGGAGCCAGAAACTCCCACCACCCGGAATCCTTGACGCCACTTCGATAACGATGTCGAACTGCAACCGCTGGAATATCATGACTCAATACCGAAAGCTTGCCGACATTCAAATCTGATTCAGTGTAGATATTTGTTCCGGCCTTCAAATAGTCAAAAGCGATCTGATCCTGCTTTATCCAGCCATCTAGTTGTGAATTCTGTACGTAAAGCCACGGTTCCTGCAAGGAGTCATAATCTCTTTCGAGAATATCCAGTTTTTCACCGGATTGAAAGCGACCCTGAGGATCCCCTCCGCCAACTCTCGGGAAAACATTGACAACGCCTTTGGCATAACCGCGGATTGTTGTAACCGAAAACTCCTCACTGATAGGCAGTCGCAACGTTTTTGCTATCTCAGGAGCAGTCTCCCCCACCCAATACTTGGCGATATACCAGGCTTGCTGAAAATACATCGGTTTGAACTGGTAGGCCCCGAAAAAAACTCCACCAATAATCATCAGGACCAGAGCTACCTTAGCCAACTTTGACGAAGATCTGCTTCTGGATCTGGATATAGACTTTGATTTGGCACGGCGTTCAAATCGTCTTTGGGCTGGCCGCGGCTCCGTTCGTGGACCGGTGCTGCACTCAAAAGCAGTTACGTGAAAACGCTCTAACTCAATTGAATCCAAGACTTTCGGAAACTTGCCGAAATAGGCGTCTAAATCGGACGGTTTCAAGATCCTGTATGGAAAAGGCAAGAAATTATATTGCTTGTCTTGCGGAAAATCATGCAAAATTATGATGCTCGGTATAACATTGAGGGTTGCTTTTTTTACGCGTGCCTGTGTCCATTGGCAGACAGCGAGGATTGTTTCCTGCAACTCTGTTTTGGAATCAGCAAGATTCTGACCCTCTAAATCAGCCCTGTCAAATATAACGAAGATACCTGCAGAACCTGACGCAATAAGGGCCGGATCCCTTTTTTGGATAGACCAGTCATCCGGCATTTGTATCAGTTTCCCGGCTGCCTGAATTTTGGCTTGATGTTCAAATACCCACTGGGCATCCTGATCATTTTTCGAAAACAAAGCGATCATGAAAAGAGCAACTACAGCTAACAGAAATAAAAGCCCGCCCGCCATTGCGAATCTGAAATCAACAAACCCGCCAATGGCCAGGATTACCATAGCTGTTGTTATAACCAGCCCGCCGATTGAGATCAGCAACAGGAAATTGAAAATGCGGTTTTTCGGAGAAAAACCCTTAGCGGGTGAAACATCCGCTATAATGCTCGTCAATAACCCGGCCAATTACAGCCACCTGCACTTCCAAGAAACATACTCCAAATAAAGATACCTTTTACTATTTATCGGCAAAAGGCACTGTCATCTTTAGCTGTTATAGAGAAATATCTCCAGACATTTAGGTAAAAAAACAAGCCCGGGCTCTTCCCGGGCTACCTGTAGCGCCCTTAGTTAATTACTTACTCTTCATTTTACGAAATTTTTTCCAAAACCATTTCGTTTGCAGTGAACAAACCGCGTTTAACTTCTGTAGCGCTCATATGTCCGGCTCGGAAACGTTTCGTAATATAATTACAAGCCTTCCAAGGATCAACGCTATCACCGCATGTGAAAACGTCTAATGCGGCGTAACCCAGCTCAGGCCAGGTGTGAATGGTTAAATGAGACTCGGATATAACCACTACACCGCTGACACCCTGGGGGCTAAATTTATGGAAGGCGACCTCCCGAACTTCCGCTCCAGCACCCAAAGCCGCTTCGACCATGATTTGTTCGATCGCTTTACGATCATCCAACACCTTAGGGTCACACCCATGGACTTCACATAAGATATGACGCCCCAAAGCATTGTTCATTTACATTCTTTGCCCCCTTCATTCTTCAGGTGCGCTTAACGCACTAAATCCCACGCTCCTGACTGCAAAATCTAATCAAAATTTATTTTAACAGAGTACCCCCAAAAGTCAAGAGTTAAGCAGATATTTTCCTCTAAACCTTCTTGCCTATACTATCTTATACTATGCAAATTTCGGAAAGCGTTTACTATTGCCGGGACTATTTGCTCGATAGCAAATCCGCCCTGGACAAATACTGTATATGGTTCGCGCAATGGGGCGTCTGCGGATAGTTCCATGGAAGCGCCCTGGACAAATGTCCCACCAGCCATTACTACCGGATCAGGGTAACCAGGCATTGGTGCCGGTTCAGGATAAATGTGCGCTCCCACCGGCGATGCCTGCTGTAATCCTCGGCAGAATGCGACCAATAATTCTGCTCTGCGCAGATTAACAGACTGAATAATATCAGTGCGATTATCGTCAGGTCCAGGACTGCAGTAGTACCCTAATCGGCCGCCAAGTGCCGCCGTAAATACCGCGCCTGTCAGGGATTCCGTCACAAAGTGCGGCGCGAGAAACAGCCCCTGAAAAAGCAGCCTGTTGCCTGTCAGACTTGGCCCGATTTCGCCTTTAATCACCGGCGCATACAACCTGGCAGCTACCCTGTCAACCATCTCCTTTTTGCCGGCAACATAGCCGCCGCCTGGAGCCAAACCTCCTCCGGGATTCTTGATTAACGATCCGGCGGTCAAATCTGCGCCCAAAGATGGAGGTTCAGCCTGCTCAACAAATTCTCCGTAACAGTTGTCTACCAAAATAACTGTGCCAGGCGCTTTCTGTTTTGCCAGAGCAATAATCTGACTTATTTGTGAAAGTGTCCGTGAAGGCACATTGCTGTAACCGCGTGAACGTTGAACCAGAAGCACTTTTGGCGATTTAAGCAAAAGCCGCTCCAATGCGCTCCAATCTATACTTCCGTCAGCGGTCAGCTCACATTCCAGATAATTAATCCCGCTATCAATCATACTGCCCGGTTCTGGCGCGCCTCCTGCGCCGATTACACGGCGCAGGGTATCATAGGGTGCTCCGGCAGCACTGATCAGGAGATCGCCAGGTTGCAGCAACGCACCCAGGCATAGTGCCAAAGCGTGAGTCCCAGAAACGATCTGCTGCCTGACCAAGGCGGCCTCTGCGCCGAATATTTGAGCATAAACTGTCTCCAAAGCCTCCCGGCCGGCATCATCATAACCATAACCATCTGTGGCAGAAAAATGATGATAATCAAGCCTCACGCTGGTGAAGGCCTTTCTGATCCGTTCGGTCCATAAAAAAGAGTTCTCCAAAAATTTAGGGCGGTGTTCCATACTGCACTCGAAGGACTCCGTCGCCGCCTTACGCAAATCGTCCGTAACATCTCCCAGGAAAAGATCTTTACTAATCATAGGTCGCCTCCAGCTACCAATCTGCTTCTTTCAATGAAAGCAGCGGCCTGACAGGCCGCTGCTTGCGCTTGCGCTAAAAGATAACTACTAGGATTTAGGATTCATCAGTAAAGGTGCTCTCAGTACGTGGTGCATCACTCGCAAAGTCGAGCGCTTTGGCGGGAATAATCGTGGAAATCGCATGTTTATAAACTAGTTCGTGCTTACCGTCATTCTCGAGAATGATCGTGAAATTATCAAATCCACGGACAATGCCACGCACCTGAAAGCCATTTACCAGGTAGATGGTTACTATTACGGCGTCTTTGCGCACCTGATTCAAGAAACCATCCTGCAAATTTATGGCGGGTTTATTCATGAAAATCCCTCCAGTGTTAACAATCGTTGGTTCCTTATTCGCCGTTACAGATTGACCTTCCTTCTAGCATTGCTGATATTTGTCCACTCATTTCGGTAGTGCTCTTGCCCGTATGATCCAGCCAAACCGCGTTTTCTTCCCGGCGAAACCAAGTTAACTGCCTTTTGGCAAATCTGCGTGTGTTACGCTTAATTATTTCAACCGTCTCTGCCAGCGTCGCCCTCCCGTAAAGATAATGCACGATTTCAGCATACCCCAGAGCGGAAAGCGGGCCTTTATGAGTATTGTACCCTTTGGCTAATAGGTACTGCGTTTCAGCGATCCATCCAGCGGCCATCATTTTTTCGGTTCGCAAGTTAATGCGTTCATACAATTCACTACGGTCCCTATCCAAACAAAGCATCAGGCAGTTATATCTTTCTTCAGAACTCTGAAGACATTTGGCTTGTTGGCTGACCGGGAAACCACTCTGGTGATAAACTTCTAGTGCCCGAATAATTCTGACCCTGTCGTTCACATGAATGCGTGCTGCAGACACCTGATCAACTTCCTGCAGCTTTTCCCAAAGGTGTTTATTACCGTACATCTCAGCTTCCTGTTCCAATTCGTAGCGATAGTGCTCGTCCCGACCGGGGCTTGGAAAAAGAAAACCTGTTACGGCAGCACGAATATATAATCCGGTTCCGCCCACCAAAATCGGAATGTGACCGCGCCCGACAATCTCCGGCACAATGCGGCTGACATCGGCAGCGAACTGGGCGGCATTATAAATCTCATCAGGTTCGGCAATATCGATCAAATGATGCCGCACCAGCAATTGCTCTTCTTTGGACGGTTTGGCGGTACCGATATCGAAATAACGATAGACCTGCATCGAATCGCCGGAAATGATCTCGCCGCCTAATTTTTGAGCAATATGTAGAGCCACATCACTTTTGCCGCTGGCGGTTGGCCCGACAATCGCCAAGAGCGGATACTTCATCTGCTGCTCACCTGCATCTGTCACTTGCGTCGGAAGCGCCGGTCTAATTCGTCCCGGCTTAACCTAATCATAGTTGGACGTCCGTGAGGACATGTATATGGATTTCTGGTTTTCCAAAGATCAGACAGCAACTGCTCCTTTTCAAGGTTTGCCAGTCTGTCGCCAGCCTTAACAGCGGCCCGACAAGACATAGTGATTAAGAAAGCTTCCTGAATTTCTTTAGGATTATTGAATCTTTCGGTGGCCAGCAATTGCTCGATCAAATCCAGCAGTAAAGGTTTATGATCTGAAATTCCCCTAATGACCGGAACAGCTCTAATTACAATTGTTTTCCCCCCGAATGGCTCTAAGTCATAACCCAGACTCTTAAAAACGGGGATTTTCTCCGAAGCCATTTTGTATTGCCTGTAATTAAGCTCCATCGTTTCCGGTATCACCAGCAGTTGGCTGTTATCGGGACGCAACGTTTGCATCAGCCTGTCAAAAATCACTCTTTCATGAGCGGCATGTTGATCAATTAATATTAATCCATCACCACCGGTGGCGAAAAGATAAGTACGATCGAGTTGCCCTTCCAGACAATGCACTTCCGTTTTTTCCGAGGGGCGGTTGTCTCCTGCCACGCCGGCCTCACTGCGCCACGCATCTACAACCTCCGGACCCGGATCAACTATAACCGCAGCAGCATTGTCAGCGGCATTTGCTTCACTGGCAGACGTAGCCGCAATGTAGCCAGCGCTACTTTTCGAATCCGAATGAGCAAATTGCAGTTGCGGTTGCGGCAACGTCCCTGACGTCCCGGGCATCCCTGACGTCCCGGGCAAATCATCTTTCATTTTCCATGAAGGAATCAACTCATTCAACCTGAGAGCATTGCTGACTGCTCGGTAAACCGCAGAAAAAATGGCGTCTTCCCTGCTAAATTTGACTTCAGCCTTGGTAGGGTGCACATTGACATCCACTTCTGTGCCTGGTAGCTCCATGAAAATTACTGCCAAAGGAAATCTGGCAATCGGAAGCAACGTTTTATATGCTTTCTCCAAAGCGGCCCCGATCAACGGGCTACGTACCGTCCTGCCACTCACAAAGAAATGCTGCGAATGTCTGTTAGATCTGGCATGCTCCGGTTTGCCAATGAATCCGCTAATTCTAAGGTTCTCAGCCTCATAGCCAATCTCCAGCAAATCCTTGGCAATATCTTTCCCCAAAACGGCACTTAAAACTTCGGCCATGTTTCCAGTACCATGCGTGAACAAGACCTCAAAATCGCCATGCAACAACCTAAAGGAAACATCCGGCCGTGACATGGCCAGCCGACCAATCAAGTCGGCTATGTAAGAGGCCTCTGTTGGAATCGACTTCATATATTTGAGTCTGGCAGGAACATTAAAAAACAAATCCCGGATGGTAATGGTCGTGCCAACCGCCGCTCCGGCTTCCTGAACACTCTTGATTACGCCCGCCTTGGCTTCCAAAGCAGTGCCGATGCTGCCACTTTTCGGGACGGTGACCAGTTTGAAAATAGATACCGCGGCGATACTGGCGAGTGCCTCGCCACGGAAGCCAAGGGTTTTTAAGCTTTCCAGGTCTTCCGACTCTCTGATTTTGCTCGTGGAATGACGTTCCAGTGCCATGACCGCATCATCCCGGTCCATGCCCGCTCCGTTATCGGTAACCCTAATCAACTGACGGCCCCCGGCTCTGATTTCTACTTCTATTCTGGTCGCACCCGCGTCCAGAGAGTTTTCTAATAGTTCTTTAACCACGGAAGCGGGACGCTCAATAATTTCCCCGGCGGCTATTTTATTAATCGTTGCTTCGGAGAGCAATCTGATGTTACCCATTGCGTTCCTCTCCCTCTGATGTCGCCGCAACTTCCGCTATCTTTTGGGAAGTAGCGGCTGCTGCAACCTTGTTGGAGGCTGTAGCCTCACTATTTGACTTACTATTTGGCTCACTATTTAACTTACTGTATCTATGCTGCCATTCATGAAGCAATGTTAAAGCTTCAAGCGGGGTCAGTCTTGATAAGTCAAGCCTGGCTAGTTCAGCAGCGAGTGGCTCCGGTGTAGGTTGAAATAACGCCAACTGTTGTACAGGTTTGGCGTTTTCGGAGTCGGCAGCAACAGCGGATGCGACTGATGTACCAGTTTTCCGCACTACCATACTCAATTCATCCGCAGCAGTTCTTTCCAAATCCACAAGAATTTCGCGGGCACGTTCCAGAACCGCAGCAGGCAGGCCTGCCAGCCTGGCAACCTCAATGCCATAACTGCGATCCGCACCGCCCGGCACGATTTTTCTAAGAAAGACAATGTCTTCTCCGTGCTTGCTAACGGAAACCTGAACATTCTTGATGCCTGGCAGTCGCCCTTCTAATTCTGTCAGTTCGTGATAGTGCGTGGCAAAAAGCGTTTTTGCACCAATATTCTCCGGATCCTGCAAGTACTCAATGACTGCCCAGGCAATACTGAGTCCGTCATAGGTACTTGTCCCGCGGCCAATTTCATCCAGAATCAACAGGCTGTTTTTGCCGGCATGATTGAGAATGTTGGCGAGTTCATTCATTTCCACCATGAAAGTACTCTGTCCGGTCGCCAGATCGTCACTAGCCCCTACCCTTGTGAAAATGCGATCCACAATGGCCAGCCTGGCGTAAGAAGCCGGTACAAAAGAACCGATCTGGGACAGCAGTACGATCAGCGCTGTCTGTCTCAGAAAGGTACTCTTACCAGCCATATTCGGTCCAGTCACAATCATAATCCGATTATCTTTGAGATCCAAATAGAGATCATTCGCCACAAAACTTCCGGCATCGCTCATTTTTTCTACTACAGGATGCCGCCCATCTTTATAAAAAAGCTCTCCTCCTGTGACCAGTTCCGGACGAACATAATTATTGCGTACGGCGGTTTCAGCAAACGCGCTCAAAACATCCATTTCGGCAAGAGCCTGGGCGTTTTCCTGCATGATTGACGTAAAACCGGAGATCGTCTCACGCAGTTTAACAAAGAGCTCATATTCAAGAAGCGCGCCTTTTTCATCGGATCCTAGAATGATATCTTCGTATTTCTTCAGATCAGAGGTCACAAACCGCTCGCAGTTTGCTAACGTCTGCTTACGCGTATAGTCAGCAGGAACCAGATGCAGATTGGGATTGGTTACTTCTATGTAATATCCGAACACCTGATTGAATCCGACCTTGAGTGATTTGATGCCGGTACGTTCTTTTTCCGCCGCTTCAAAGGTGCCCAACCATTCTTTCGCACCAACAGCCACAGTTCTCAATTCATCGAGTGCCTTGGAAAAGCCTGGTTTAATCAGGCCGCCTTCTTTAATCGCCACAGGCGGATCCTCTACGATGGCTTGGGTGATCGCTGACACTACCTCGACCAGTGGATTAATGCGCTGGCAAATGGCAGATAAGGTCGCACTATTAAACCCACCCAGAATACTAATGACTGATGGCAACCGTGACAAAGTCAACTGCAATGCATTTAAGTCACGTGCGTTAGCACTGGCGGCGGCAATTCTCCCCGCCAAACGCTCCAAGTCATAAACGCCGTCCAGAGCCATGCGCAGATCACCGCGCGCCTGATTATCAGTAGCCAACGCCTCAACCGCTGCATGCCTTTTGCAAATTTCGGCCTGATTGATCAACGGTTGCTCAACCCATTTGCGAATTAGGCGCCGGCCCATGGGTGTCACAGTGGCATCCAGCACCCAGAGCAAGGAGCCTTGATAATCCCCTTCCCGCAAAGTCCTGGTAAGCTCCAGATTTCTTCTGGTCGAACTGTCCAGATACATATATTTGCTTGTCTGATAAGAGCTTAGTTTCAGAATCTGCGGAATCGCATGTTTCTGTGTTTCTCGTAAATAGGACAGCAAAGCCCCAGAGGCCGTGATCGCCAGCGGCCATTCTGAACATCCGAATCCTTCCAAAGAGACTACGCCAAATTGCTCTAAGAGCTCATTGCGTGCATTATCATACTGGAAAAAGCGTTCCGCAGTTTCATCGCGATAAATCCCTGGCAGTCTGTCGAAAATGCCGCTCTCCTTGAGCCATGCGGTCTGACGCGGGGCTGTGATTATTTCCAACGGCGTAATTCTATATAACTCATCCGCCAAAATACCAGCGCAGTTCGCGCCTTCGATTTGGGTGGTAAAAAATTCGCCTGTGGAAATATCGGCAAAGGCAAAACCGTAGGCTTCTTTACCAACATAAATACAGGCAATATAACCGTTTTGGCCTTCAAAAGCCGATCCCTCAGCAAATGTGCCCGGCGTAACTACCCGGACTACTTCTCTTTTCACCAGACCCTTGGCTTCACGCGGATCTTCCACCTGCTCGCAAATAGCCACTTTATAGCCTTTTTCGACCAGCCGCCCAATATACGACGAGGCGGCATGATATGGCACTCCGCACATCGGCACGCGGTTGTCTTTTCCGGCGTCACGAGAAGTCAGCGTCAATTCAAGTTCTTTAGAGCCAATCAGGGCGTCGTCATTAAACATCTCATAGAAATCACCCAGCCTGAAGAAAAGAATAGCCCCCGGGTTATCCTTCTTGATTGATAAGTATTGTTCCAGCATGGGTGTTACAGCCAATGGGTCGAGGCCTCCTCGCAGAACTTTTTAGAGAACAGGTAGAGGACAAGCGCGGCACATGCGCCGGACTCCTCTAACTCTGCCTGGTCCCATAAAGTGTATGGGTTTGCCCTTCGGTGATCAGAACTTTAATAGTCTGGCCAACTGCCATACCGACTTCATAATTGAAATGAACCAGCTTATTACTTCTAGTGCGGCCTACCCAGACGGTCTCTTCCCGCTGGCTGGGACCTTCCACCAGGATCTCGTGAACGCGCCCGGTCTCAGCCTGATTTAGTTCCAGACTGATCCCGTTTTGCAGGTTAATAAGCTGCTGCAAGCGTTCTTGTTTGATCGCAGCATCAACTTGCTCATTACTTGCGGCCGCCGGCGTGCCCTTTCTGGGAGAATAGGCAAAGGTAAAGGCGGAATCATATCGGACTGCCTTCATAACCGCCAGCGTATCCTCAAAATCCGCAGCACTTTCACCCGGAAACCCGACAATAATATCAGTTGTCAGCGAAATTTCAGGCATGGCATGACGGAGACCGTCGACAATATTGAGATAATGTGCCACAGTATAACCCCGGTTCATCAAGCGCAAAACGCGATCACTACCTGCCTGCAGTGGCAAATGCAAGTGTTCACAGACTTTCTCACAATCTGCCATCGTCTGGATCAGTTTAGTTGTGACATCACGGGGATGGGAAGTCTGAAAACGAATGCGCTCTATTCCGGGCACACCATTGGCAGCCCGTAGCAGATCAGCAAAATCAGGCTGCCCGTCCAAATCTTTTCCATAAGAGTTGACGTTCTGCCCTAGCAATGTAACTTCGCGCACACCAGCATTACCCAGCATAGAAAGTTCGGCAAGAATGTCACTCATTTGTCGACTTTTTTCGCGACCCCGCACATAGGGAACAATGCAGTAGGAACAAAAGTTATTGCACCCGTGCATAATCGTAACCCAGGCTTTGAGTTGCGAAGCTCGCTTAACCGGAATGTCCTCAACGACATCCCCTTCTGCCAGAATTTCGCAAATCGGTTTTCCGGTCTCTTTGAACCTGGCAATCAGCTCCGGAAGCCTGTGGGTATTATGTGTGCCAAATACTAAATCAACATGCGCTAATTGCCGCATAAGCGCTGCTGCTTCTCCGGGCTGCTGCGGCAGACAGCCGCATACACCAATTATAGCGTCGGGCTTGGTTTTCTTAATCCTTTTTAGACTGGCGACATGTCCATAAAGCCTTTGCGCAGCATTTTCCCGAACACAGCAAGTGTTGAATAGCGTTACGTCTGCCTCATCAGATTCCGTTCGTTGATAGCCCATTTTTTCCAAAATTCCGGCCAGTATCTCGGAATCGTGTTCATTCATCTGACATCCAAAAGTTACAATGCGATAAGTTTTTGTTTCCAAAGAACTAATCCTCCGTTTGGCTATGTATCTATCATAACACAAAACAAGTTTTTCCCACACTCCACCAATGACGGAACAACAAAAAAGTCACTAAAAAGCCGGCTGAAAATGCATATTTTCCAGCCGGCGATCAAATCAGTACCAGAGAATCAAACTACTTGGAGCTTGAATCACCAGATGCCTTGGCTACAGGTTTATGGCTGCGGTTATCAGTTGAATAAAAACCGCTGCCCAAGAAGATAATGTTAGCATTGCGGCTAATTAGACGGCGGATATCCTCCGAACCGCACTGCGGACAAACTTTGAACGGTGCTTCGGTAATTCTTTGTAAAGCTTCAAATCGACCACAGTGATGGCATTCATAATCATAAGTAGGCATTTTAGCAGCATCTCCTGACGAGTGATAATTGTTATAAGAATAGTATATCCCTGCCCAAAAGGCGTGTCAAGATACCGGACTACTGCCGCTAAACAACTCCTGAACCTCTTTTTCCCGGTATGGCTGACATAATGCCAAAACCTGATCGCCGGCCTGAACTAGAGTACTACCACGCGGTACTTTAGCGGAATTCTCTTTGAAAATGGTTATGATAATACATTCCGCTGGCAACTCCAGTTCGTTAATACGCTTGCCGACAGCTTTGGAATCGGAAGCTACCTGAATCTGAGTCATGCGCAAATCGCCTATTGAGCGTGGCAGAATGGCCCCGACTAATTTGGCATCTACTTCTTTTTGAATCAGACCGGCCAGCAGTGACGTAGGACAGACCGTCATGTTAACGCCCAGCCACCTAAACAGCTCAGCGTTGCCCGGATTATTAACCAAAGTAAAAGTACGCTCTACTTTAAAATGTCTCTCAGCTAACTGGCAAATTACCAGATTATCATGATCGTCATTGGTTAGCGCAACAACGGCCTGAGCCCGCTCGGCATCCGCTTTCTTCAGAAAATTCTCTTCAGCTCCATCGCCATGGATTACCTTGACGTTCAGATCTTTCTTTATTTGCCGACATTTTTCGGAATCGCGCTCTATTACACAAACCTCATGATCGTTTTGGCTGAGCATCTTAGCGAGATGATATCCCGAGCGCCCGCCACCGATGATGATTATATACATCTTGCGAATGACCCCCTCTTCCAACCTTATCTATTTTATCAGTCCGAGAGGGCCTAATCAACTCCACTTCATCTTTTATCGATAATCTTTCATAAGTTTTCTTTTCCAGGTTATCTTTTATCCAACTCTTTTGCCATCGCGATTGCGGCAATCTGCCCCTGACCAACTGCTCTGGCAATTTGCCATGGTCTTCCGGTGCAATCGCCAGCCGCATAAACTCCAGGAATATTGGTCTCCATATTTTCATCAATAATGATCTTTTCATTGACAATCTGCAATCCGTCGATCAGTTTTAAAGGCGGGATGCCTGGTCGCTCAATGAAAATCCCTTGAACAGACAGACTTTGATCGCCAATTTCGATCGCCGCGACCGTCTCTTGGCCGGTAATGCTCTTCGGCACTCCGGATAAAATGGTGACATTTTCCGCAATGCTTTGAGGCAGCGGCCGGTATTGCGGTATATAATAAACTCGCCTGCAAATACCAGCCAAAAAGCGCGCTTCTGTTTCAGCTTCCGGTAAATAGGCAATCATAGCTACGTCTTTGCCCCTAAAAAAGGCACCATCGCAAGTGGCACAATAGCTGACACCCTTACCTTCAAATTCATTTTCTCCTGGAATGCTTTTATTTTCCATTACTCCTACGGCCAATAATAGTTTTCTGGCCTGATACTGCTCCTCACGCCCCATCACCCAGAAAACATCGCCGTCTTTGACAATCTGCTGCGCCTCATCGCGTTTGAATTCAGTTCCCATGGCGCTGGCATGCTCATATAAAGCTTTGCCTAGCTCTGTGCCTGTAATGTCGGCAATTCCAGGATAATTGGCAACTTTAGGCGCGGCCTGCAGTTTATGGCTAATCTGCTCTTTTGCCAGCACCAAGACTTGTTTGTTTCTCTTGCGGGCATTAATCGCGGCCGAAAGCCCCGCCGGACCTCCACCGATAATCAAAATCGGCCAGACAAATGTACTCAATGGACTGATACCTCCCACATTGTCTGCTAAAAGTAGGATGTTCTCACTGTCACCCCGCCTATTTGAGTCAACTCCTGTTCCAGATTTTTGATCTCTTCCGTATCAGCTTCCAGACTTAATGTAATTAACCCGTTATTCCCGTTTTCCTGGGAAACGCCCGTGCGACAGCGGATGATTGTGCCATGCTCGGTCAGAACCTCCTGGAGTTGTGGTGCGTTTTGGCACCGATTGTCAACTAACAGACCCATAACAGCCATTTTTTTGCTCATAATATGCATCCTTTCTCTGCCCTTTTTCATTAATGACACTGTTTACTGTAACCCGAATACCAAGATTTCTATTCGACCACCTGCGCAGGGTTTAATAGCTGAGATTTCCGATTGTGCCAGTAAAATAGTATAATCACGCGGACCTTTATCGACCAAAATACTAGCGAGGAGGTGATCTAATGGGCAGTGGGCAAAAATCTAATACTCCTGTTGTTCAGCAGGCATATAAAGCCCTGGATCAATTCAAATATGAAGTTGCCAATGAGCTTGGCATTGATCAAAACCAGATCTACGGCGGCTACTGGGGCAACCTAACTTCTCGCGACTGCGGAGCAGTCGGGGGACATATGGTACGCCGCATGATTGAAGCTGCTGAACGTTCCCTGGCCGAACAGACTATGGCAGGCGTAAAAACCGGCTTCCAGTCGGCTTTCAACGCTAGCAGCAATCTGAACGTCAATCCGAACAATATTACCGGTACGAAACCCAGTTTCACCCAGTCTCCGTCCAGTGAGGGACCCACTCGTTACGTATAATAGTTCCTGTATAAGCAAATAAGCAAATTCCCAAATAACACATGGAGGTGTAATTCATGGGTAGTGGACAGAGAAGCAATGCTCCCGTAGTCCAGCAGGCGTACAAAGCCCTGGATCAGTTTAAATACGAAATCGCCAATGAGCTCGGCATTGATCAGAATCAAATCTATGGCGGTTACTGGGGTAACCTGACCTCCCGTGACTGCGGAGCAGTCGGAGGTCATATGGTACGGCGCATGATCGAAGCTGCTGAACAATCATTGGCTCAGCAGGCCCTGGCTGGTATGAAAACCGGATTCCAGACCGGCTTTAATGCGGCGGGAAGCAACCCGAACCAGAGTGTGAAAATCGGCACCACACCAAACCAAGGTCCGAATACCTATCAGTAAACTCAACTGTAAACACAATAGCAAACGCAACAATAAACTTAATACCGAACGTTACTTAGGCGGCTAAGAACAAAAAGCGGGGCTGCCAATGGCGGCCTCGCTTATGCTACGCAGCAGTTACGGGAACAGCACTCCCAAGACGCCAGCGGCAACGGCTAATACGATCGCGATAATGCTCCAGACACGAGCGTCTTTTTGCGCTTTTTCGGCATCTGCCTTGGCAGTTTCCAATTCGGAATTCAGCTGCGCTATTTCAGCGTCGTGTTTTTCATCCGCCGCTGCGGAATCCTCTGTAAGTGCGGCCACAGAATTCTCAAGAGCGGAAAGATCCGTTTCCATGCCTGTCAATTTTTGTTCTGCTTCGGTAACCCTGTTTTTGAGGGCGATGATTTCCTGCAAGGATTTGGCCATTTCATCCCGCACCTGACCGGTCTCTGTTTTCCAGGCTGCCATATCAGCACCCATCGCAGTGCGATCACGCTCGTATTGTGCGAGCGCTTCTTCCAGATTTTTTGTGCGCAAAGAAAGAGCTACTAGTTCTTGCCGAAATTCACCAGTTAGCCGGCGCATCAGATCAGCGTCTTCCTGATTCATGCTAATGGAACCCGCCACTGAGTCACCGAGCAGTCTTGAGACAACCACGGCCAACGTGAAACGATCGACCGGTTGGTTCCCCCTGAAAGTATTGTCAGCGTATAATCCTAAGTACCCTTCTGAAACAAGCTTTTTCACGGCCTGGTACGCCCAATGGTTTGACTGGACATCCGCAATCTGCGGATCAGCCGCTGACGCGACAGCAGCTGTCGAAACTGCCAGGGTGAGTGCCAGTATGAGAGCGATCGACAAACGTTTCATGCCCGTACCTCCTGCCTTTTTATTCAATCTTATTTGGCATGCCGCCACTGACTGCTATGGCGCAATCAGCTTATGGCGCAACCTACTATTGATCCTTATTCTCGCTGACTGCGGTGACTGGCACAGGTTTTCCAGACGGATCCAGCAAGCGCAGAACGGCACTCTGCATGGCCAGCGGACCGTTACCGCCGGACTTTCTCCTGACCCAAACCGTGGCAAAATTCTCAAACTGTTTGCCTGTCGCTGTGGAACGGGTAGCTTCCAGCAACACCGCGTTCCCTTCCATGACAGGCTCTCTCAGCCAAGATAAAACTTTGCCGTCTTGCACCATAAACCCGCCTCTTTGAACAGCCAGCAGTTCTGTATCCGAATCAAAAGTTACCCGCAGCGCGAGCTGGGACGCTTCTGGCAGATTGACCAGGTCAATATCCACTTGGTACCATCCTGGCCGTTCCGTGACCGGTGCAGAAACGCTCCTTATCTGACGAGGTAAATCAGGCCATTGAATCGCATTGGACCCAGAAATTACCTTGTTTTCATTACATCCCGTCAAGATCTTGAACCCGGTAGAACCTACCCCACCCGAAGAAACAACGGACCAGCGTACCAACACTTCAGTGCCGGGGGCAAGTTTGCCAATATAGCGGCGTGACGACTCTCCAGGGGCCAGTTCAATGCCGTTACCCGGAGCCAGCTCAGCCCAGGTATCAGTTGCAACATCTCCGCCATCATTGGAGACAATCGCCTGCACTGCCACAGGATACGGTTCATATCGTCCCGTGACTGATTTAACCATAGGCGGGTCCAAGACCGTCAATCCCAGTTTGGGAGGGGCAATCAGCTTGATTTTGCGTTCGACGATGACCGGGTCACTTTCAAAGGCGTGACCGCGAACATTAATGGTTGCTGTCCCGGAGCCTACCGCTGTGAAAGTCCAAGCGGCTTGACGCGTTTCGCCCGGCTTTAGTGACCCAATATCTACTTTAATGGGGTTCAAAAGCCGCAATGAATTGGGAACGTCAATAGTCAGTGATACGTCACGTGCTACACCTTCACCGCGGTTTTCCAGATAGGCTAATACAATGTACTGCTCGGTAGTTCCCGACTGAACAGACGCCGGCGCGGTGACACCCAGTGTCAACTCGCCCTTAGAAATGGTGACGCCACCCAGGCCATAATATGTTACCCGTGACAGAGCGGCTCCGGGAGGTAAATCCGTTGCATCCCACATTAGAGCTACGGCACTATCATATTCAAATTCACCAACTCTGGTAAAGTCTCTGCCCGCAATCAAGACGGGGTTCCATGGCTGATCCGCAAAGGTGCCCCAGTTGGAAAAGAAAAGACGATCAGGGGTGGTCAGCTCACCGCCGGCAAGTGTCCCCTGGGCGATGACTTTGGGCTCTTCCAGAGAATCAAAAGCCTGCCAGTATGACTGGATAGTTGAGCCCTGCGCGCCATAATCCGTAAGGATCTGTTTCTCGCCCATACGGAACGGAGCACCGTCATTTTCCCCAAGCATGGCGTCAATGCAAACCCGCAAACCGACTGAATGGTAGACTTGTCCTCTGTTCACCATGGTATACGCAATTCTGGCGGTATCCGGCAACCCGGTAGTTGGCCCGTCAACAATCGAGATGTATTGCGTTACTTCCAGATCACCATAGCGCCACGCCGTGACAATTGCCCCGTCGCGCACTTCCGGTTTTTGAATCATCAGGCCGGTGGCCAACCCCTCGCCGGCACGCTTTGATACCGGACCGCCAAACGCGAACAATAAGCCGTTCATATTAATCGTGGTATAAGAGGTCCAGGGAAGAGGGCGGCCATAAATCAAAGGCTGGTTATCGTCGTCATCACGTTCAGGATCTCCGCCTGTTACATCAACCGCAAAACGGCCGCGCCCATCCGCGGTATTATTGACAAAAACCTTGATATATTCGTTTTCAATTGTCACCAAGGACTGGTCTTCCGCAGAAACCAGCGCACCCAATAAAAAGGCGACCGCAATTACGGCTGTCCAAAGCAGGGTAAATGAAGTATACTTCTTCGCGTGTCTCATTCTCATGGCTGCGCTTCGCTCCTTTCCCACTGCTCGCTGCCCTGAAAAACAACTTTGACTTCGCCGCTGCGGAAAATGAGGGCGATCTTTATTTTCACAGGGAATGCCGGACGCGTATATTGCCATGCCTCTTTCAGAGCACGCAGTGAATAGGAATCCAGCCTTTGATCACCGGAAGCTGATAGCAGTACCACCTGAATCTCACCTTCCGGAGTCAACCTGACCTCTGTCAATACTTCTCCTTCTGAGCCTTCGTTCTGAGCATTTTTAGGATAAGTCACCGGTTGACTGAGAACAAAGCCTTCCCCACTGCCGAGTCCCAGTCCCTTGTTTCCGCCTTGCGATGCACCGTTATTGCCGGCGCCCGATCCAGGCGAGCCAGGCGATGAATCAGACGGCACCGGCGGCACTGTGGAGCTATCTTGGGGCAATGTTTTGATCGGTTCATTAGTCTTGGGCTGCTGGGCGGTTTTTATTGGCGGGGATTCCTTTGGAGGTGGTTCTTTTTGCTGCGGCCGTTGTTGCTGTTCTTGAGCAGCTTCATTGACATTAATCTGCACAGCAGCAGTTTGCTCGGCGCGGCCGTCAGAAATCGTTGGACCCAGTTCGACAAAGCCGACCTCCAAAACTTCCATGCCGTTGCCTGCGGAAAGTCCTCCGCCAGGTACTGACGCCAACAGCAATAAGACTACATGCAGGATCAGTGATATGGTCCAGGAAATACCTTTACGCCAACCTGCGCTCATCAATCAATCACCCCGTCATCGGAGGGACCTTGATCCACGCGGCGTACACCCAGCGCAGGTCTTTCTGCTCCTCCCTCCCTAATCAGGTCCAGAGCGGCCACCAGGTCTTCGTATGCCACTTTGCGATCCGGATACAAGACTACTTGCATCTGCGGGTTATCGATCAATGATTGCGTAACCCGCGCGGAGACTTCCGCAGCAGGAATCCGCAGACCTTCGATGAAATATTGCCCCTCGGTATCAAGCGCCACAACCAATTGCTCAATCTCAGCGACCGGGGCAGTGCTTGAGTCTGGAAGAGAAACCGGAATGGAAGCTGCTCCATTATCAAAAGTACCATAGATCACGAAAAAGAAGACCAGCATTACCATTACATCGATCAGAGGTACAATGTCAACCCTGGCTTTACGCTTCCAGTATCGAGCCATGGTTACCCCTCCGATCTTTTAACATTGCCGAGAAATCAATTGTCTCACGTTCCAGCATCTCGGCGACGGATTCAGCGCGATGCACAAAATAGTTCATGGCCACCAGTGTAGGAATCGCAATAATTAATCCTGATGCAGTAGTAATCAGCGCTTCAGCAATACCCAAGCCAACCGATTCCATCCTGGCCATCGCCGAGGCTGCGCCAAGCAAGCGGAAAGTATTGAGAATGCCAGTAACAGTACCCAACAGTCCCAGAAGGGGCGCTGCCGTTACGATTGTGTCCAGAATGGAGAGCCCCGAAAATAACTTTTTTCTTTCCAGACTGGCGGCCGCTTGCATTTCAAGCTCAGCATTTTCAGGATTTGCCGCTGCCAGGCCATTTGATAAAACCCGCATTACTGGACCGTCCGAATCGTTAAACAGTAGAACCGCTTCATTGGTAGCACCGGCGGCAATCAGCTTCCGGGCTGCTCTGAGACGATCCGATAATCCATTTTCCGTTTTGCGCAGCCGGACAAAAAAGATGATCCTTTCTACTATCACCGCCAGAGCCGTGACAGAACACAGCAACAGAGGATACATAACGGGCCCGCCTTTGGAAATTATTGTGAACATAGAAATTCCTCCTTACTGTTTTAGGGTCTTTTCACTGGCGCACACATCTAAAAAGCAATCCATTTCCTGAATCCTTTTCACAAACGCACTTCTTTTTATTTCTTTTCCAGGGACTCCTATTCCTGCCCAGAAAATATTTAAGAAGATATGCAAAAACTGGAAACACCAAAAAGGCTATCCGATGCTGAATAGCCTTTTTGCACACATGCCTGGACGCGCTGCAGTGTGCAGCGCCATGTCCGAAACTAATATGAACTCTGCCCAGCCGATCCAGTGACGACCGCGACACCGGCACTCAGACCGAGACGACTGGCACCGGCTTCCACCATTCGCAACGCCGTTTCGCGATCTCTGATTCCGCCGGAGGCCTTCACGCCAATCTCTGAACCCACCATGGCCCGCATCAGCTTCACATCTTCAACGGTGGCACCACCGCGACTGAACCCAGTTGATGTCTTGACGAAATTGGCACCAGCTTCCACTGCGATTTTGCAGGCGGTTTTCTTCTCTTCATCAGTTAATAATGCGGTTTCAATAATCACCTTAACCAAACGTCCGCCGGACGCATCCACAACGGCGGCGATATCGCGGTGCACTTCCTGATAAAGCCCAGATTTCAGTGCGCCAATTCGTATCACCATATCAAGCTCATCGGCTCCCATGGCAGCTGCATCTCTAGCTTCGGCGGCTTTGGCAAAAGCAGACGTAGCCCCCAGGGGAAATCCAATAACAGTACAGACTTTGACCGGCGATCCAGCCAGTTCCTGCTTAGCCAGCGGTACAAAGACCGGATTCACGCAAACCGAACAGAACTGATATTCCCGTGCTTCCTGACAGAGCTTCCGGATGTCTGCAGGCGTAGCCTCCGGTTTTAAAAGAGTATGATCAATTATGCCAGCCAGTTCTTTGTCAAAATAACTATTTGCCATTGGCAGTTCCTCCTTTTTGCATCGCTGCATAATATTCAGTGCCAGTTGTACAGCAGGTCCGACACCTGCAATGCCAATAATTGACCCGATTCCTACCGGACCCCCCAGGATATATCCCAGCACGGCTGCAAAGACGTCCAATAGTATCCGCACTAACCCAGGCTTAATTTTCAATTTTTCGCTGATCCCGACCATAGCGAGTTCAATGGGACCCTCGCCGAGATTACCGCTGATATAGATTGCTGAGCCAAAGCCGATCGCAAAAACCGCAATCACGATAAAAAGGATTTGCAGATGAATGATACCGCCAACCTCAGGTAATATTCCCAGCAGACAGTCCAGTATCAGGCCTACCAAAAAAAAGTTGGCCAGTGTGGCAAGCCCCGGCTTTCTCTTCAGAATCAGCAAACAAAAGACAATCAACAGAAGACCAACAATTTGAGAGGCTCTCCCGGGAGTAATCCCTGCCGCCTTAGACAGTCCCAGAGTCAGGATTGTCCAAGGATCAACTCCCAATTCCGCCCTGACATATAACGCGATGCCAAATCCAATTAGAGCAATACCGACTAAAACGGTTAGCCCGCGCCAAAAGCAATTTTTTAGCAGTTGAGGAGACTCCTTTCTAACGGGCAATATCTTTGCGATAGACCATGCCGTCGAAATGAACGTGTGCGAGGCCTTGATACGCCAAGTCAGCCGCCTGCGCCACGCCAGCGTCGGATTGCGCCACCACATTCAGAACTCTTCCGCCAGCGGTTACCAGACCATCAGGACTGTCGGCCGTGCCAGCGTGAAAGATCTGACACCCCAATGCTTCCGCTTCCGACAGGCCTGTGATAATTTTACCGCTTCGATACTTTCCCGGATAACCTTGGGACGCCGCAACCACACATACAGATGATCTATTTTCCCATTGCAGCGCTTTTCCTGCAAGCTTTTTCATGACAGCCGCCCATAAAATTTCCGCCAGATCCGTCTGCAGCAGAGGCAGCAAGGCTTGTGTTTCTGGATCACCAAAACGAGCATTAAATTCGACAACTTTAGGTCCATCTCCTGTCAGCATTAACCCGGCATAGAGCAGACCTGTGAACGGCCGTCCCATTTCCGCCAAGGTTTTCAGAACTGGATCAATAATTGAGTTCTTCACCAACTCTGCCAAATTGTCCGGCGCATCAGCAACTGGGGCAAACGCGCCCATCCCTCCGGTATTGGCACCGGTATTCCCTTCGCCAATTGCTTTATGATCACGTGCCGGAATCATGATTACCGAATCAGTGCCACTGCAGACTGCAAAAACAGAAGCTTCTTTGCCTGCCATAAACTCTTCAATTAAGACACAGTTATCCCCGGAAGATTGTGCCTTGGACGATTGCAGCCCGCCAGGATGCTCTTCGCAACATTGTGGCAAGAATTCGCAGATGGTCTCCTCAGCTTCGCTTAGGCTATGACAGATCCGCACCCCTTTTCCGGCAGCCAAGTTGTTCATCTTAAGCACTACAGGAAAATTGGCCGAAGAAAGGGAGCGCAAACCCGTTTTTCTATCGTGAACCTCCTGATAAGTGGCAGTCGGCACTTTCGCCTTGCGCATTACCTGCTTGGCGAAGACTTTACTGGTCTCGATTTCAGCGGCGGCTGCGGATGGACCAAAGGCAGGAATACCAGCTCTGGTGAGCATGTCAGACAGACCGGCCGCCAAATATATTTCCGGACCGATTACAACTAAATCGGGCCGTGCATTGACAGCCCAATCATAGATCGCGCCGGCACTCAAGTCACCAGGCCGAACATTTTCGGCGTATCTGGCTGTCCCGGGATTGCCCGGTGCGCAATATAGCTTTTTTACCAATGGACTGCGGGATAACTTCCAACAGAGAGCATCCTCTCTGGCTCCGCTTCCGACAATTAGAATTTTCATTGTGCTCATGCTATGCTACCTCCTGCTGATGGGCAATCATGCTGCCCGGTAATATCACGCCCGTCTCTCCAGTAATCTCTAGTGCCGGAAATGACGCATCCCAGTAAAATACATCGGCAGCCCCGCCTCCGCCGCCGCCTTTATTGATAATTCATCCCGAATGGATCCACCCGGCTGCACAATAGCGCCAATATCGGCTGCAACAGCGGCCTGTACCACGTCATCAAAAGGCAAAAAGCCATCAGACGCCATCACTGCGCCGCAGGCTTTTTCTCCGGCAGCGTTTATGGCAATGCGGGCTGCATCAATCCGGTTGGTCTGACCGCCGCCAATCCCGATCGTCATACCATTCTTGACAAGAACAACCGCATTGGACTTGACATGCGCAGCCACCTGCCACGCGAATGCCAGATCGCCCATTAACTCCGGAGCAGCCTTTGCCTTGGTAACGCATTTCCATGCGGACCAAGGTTTGTCGCCATGATCCCATGATTGAACCAATAAGCCGCCCTGAACACGCTTGAAATCAAGGTTTGATAGCGCGCCTGGGGCGGTAGGAGACATTCCTAACGGTGTCACAAAATTCCTGCTCAGGTCGGGAACAACCATGATGCGCATATTTTTCTTGGTTTTCAGCTTTCTGAGCGCTTCTTCTGAAAAGCCCGGAGCCAAAAGCACGTCCAGATGTACCTTGGTAATCGCCTCGGCCGCGGCAGCATCAATGAAGCGATTCAGAGCCACAATGCCGCCAAAAATCGATACGGGATCCGCTTCATAAACACGTTCAAATGCCTGTGCCGACGTGTCACCCATGGCCACGCCGCAGGGATTGGCATGCTTAACTGCTACCGCTACCGGTTCCGCGAAACTCGCGCTCATGCGCAAAGCGGCGTCAGCGTCTTGAATATTATTGTAAGACAACTCTTTACCCCATAGTTGTTCGGCGGCAGCCATACCGGAAAAAGCTGTTTTATCTTTTTCGGCAGTATCAGGACTAATTTCGCGATAAAAAGCGGCTGTCTGATGTGGATTTTCACCATAGCGTAAATCAGCTACCTTGGCAAACTGAAGGCTGAGCTGATCCGGATAAGATGCCCCGGCGCTCGCTCCGCAAACCTCAATCTCAGCATGTCGTGTCAGGAATTTCGCTATAACCGCATCATATTCCGACGTTCTTTGAAAGGCCTTCAAAGCTAATCTCAGGCGTGTTGCTTCGCAGACTTCCCCGCTCCCACTTCCATTAGCTTTCATCTCATCAATGAGCGGCTGATAGTCTGCCGCATCAACCACGACAGAAACAAATTGATGATTCTTAGCGGCCGAGCGTATCATGGCAGGACCGCCGATGTCGATGTTCTCAATGGCTTCCGCGAAGGAACAGGCGGGGTTGGCGGTCACTTTCCCGAACGGATAGAGGTTAACAACAACCATGTCGATCAGGCCAAACCCATTTTCCGTAAGTGCCTGCAAATGCTCTTGGCTGTCGCGTCTGGCAAGTATTCCGCCATGAATAGCCGGGTGCAGTGTTTTGACCCGTCCGTCAAGCATTTCTGGACAGCCTGTTACTTCTGAAACAGCTGTAACCGCCAGTCCTGCCTCGGTTAGCAGAGCGGCGGTTCCCCCGGTGGAAATGATCTCGTATCCTAAATCGGCCAGAGCCGACGCAAACTCCACAACTCCAGTCTTATCGCTAACACTGATTAACACCCGATGCTTCGGCAAGTGATGTCCCTCCTAATCCATCTCCCTAATCCAAGATGCGCACTTTACGGCCTTCAATTTGCAGCCGTCCTTGCGCAAACAGACTGACTGCCAAAGGAAACAGTCGGTGTTCGACCTGCAGCACCCGGGCAGCCAGATTATCCTCGTCATCATCTGGAAGAACCGGAACCGCCTCCTGCAAAATAACCGGACCGCTGTCGATTCCGCCATCCACAAAGTGCACAGTACACCCGCTAATCTTGGCACCGTAGCGCAGTACATCCCGATGCGGATGGGCACCGGGAAACGCAGGCAGCAAAGCAGGATGAATGTTCATGATTTTTCCCTGATAGCGCTCCAGAAAATGTCCTCTCAACAAATACATAAAACCCGCCGTCAAGACCAGATCCGGATTGTAAGGCGCGATCAGTTCCGCCATGGCATCACCATATAAGTCCGGATTGGAATCCGGCTTTCTGGATATTATCGCGACCGGAATATTGTTTTCTTTGGCATACAATAGGCCCGGAACTTCTGGAGCACTACTAACAACGGCCACGATGCTGCCGTCGATTTGCCCCGCTGCAATGGCGTCGATAATCGCTTTCAGGTTGCTGCCTCTGCCTGATATCAAGACTACTATGCGAATCAAACAATCACTTCCTATAGGTCACTCCCGGAAGATCGGTAATCTCACCGACTACCCAGGCGTTGATTCCCGCTTCTGCCAGGAATGAGACCGCCTTCACGGCCTGTTTCTCCGGCACAACAGCGACCATTCCCAGACCCATATTAAATGTGCGGAACATTTCCGCCTCGTCTACGCCAGCGGTATTAGCCAAAAATCCGAAAATTGGGGGTACTGGCCAAGAGGACAAATTAAAGACCGCCCCGTTACCCTCCGGCAGAATTCTGGGCACATTTTCGGTTAGGCCGCCGCCGGTAATATGAGCCAATCCGCGAACCTCCACCTCTTTGATCAGACCCAAAACAGGTTTGACATAAATCTGAGTCGGCGTAAGCAGTACTTCTCCCAGAGGTTTACGGAAACCAGCGACATAGTCCTCATAGGACAGCCGATGGTCTTTCATGATCTTGCGTACCAATGAAAAGCCATTACTATGTACACCGGTGGAAGCCATACCGATTATGGCGTCCCCTTTTTGGATAGAACGGCCGTCAATGATCTGATCATGTTCCACCACGCCGACAGAAAAGCCAGCAATGTCGCATGAGCCAGCCTCCATATGACCGGGGTGTTCGGCAGTCTCTCCGCCAATCAGCGAACAGCCTGCCTGACGGCAACCTTCCGCCACGCCCGCGATCACGGCCGCCCCAACATTGACGTCCAGTTTGCCGGTCACGAAATAGTCCAGAAAGAAGAGCGGTTCCGCTCCCACCACCACCAAGTCATTGACACACATTGCTACCGCGTCTATACCAATCGTATCATGCTTATCCATAAACTGGGATATCATTACTTTAGTGCCGGCACCGTCTGTTGAGGAAACCAGCACCGGGCGCCGATAACCGCCAGGTAGGTCACACAAAGCTCCAAAGCCGCCAATGCTGGAGAGTACTTCTGGCCTGCGGGTTGAGGCGGTGTAAGGCGCGATTCTGCGCACAAATTCATTTCCGGCATCAATGTTGACACCTGAATCCCGGTAAGTTAAAGACATGCTTGCTCCTCCTCCAGAATGTGCTTGCTTCCGCAGTCGCAGCCCCGCGGTATGCCAAATGGATATTCTCCGTTAAAGCAGGCTAGACAAAGTCCGTCCGGCAGACCGATCGATTGCTGCAAGCCTTCAATCGTCTGGAAATGCAGTGAATCTGCACCAATAGAGCGGCGCATCTCATCCACCGAACAAGTAGCGGCAATCAGTTCACGGCTAGCCGAAATATCAATTCCGTAAAAGCAAGGGTATTTAAGGGGCGGTGAACTGATAAACATGTGCACCTCTTTTGCTCCAGCCTCATGCAACATTTTGACCAAGAGCTTACTGGTCGTGCCTCTGACAATCGAATCGTCGATGATGACAATCCGTTTGCCTCTTAAGATCTGGCTGATCGGATGCAGCTTCAGGTTAACCCCCATGTTGCGCTCCGCCTGAAGCGGCCTAATAAAGGTTCTTCCCACATAACGATTCACTACCAGCGCGGTATCAAGCGGTAATCCCGATTGTTCGGCGTACCCGATCGCTGTGGAAAAACCGCTCTCTGGAACTGGTACTACCAAATCGGCGTCAATCTCACTGACCCGCGCTAGTTGGCGTCCCATTTCCTTCCTGGTTTCGTGAACCAGTCGTCCCTCAATGACACTGTCCGCTCTGGAAAAATAGACGAACTCCATAGCGCACAGAGCCCGTTTAGTCGGTGGCAACACGCGCTGCGAGCGTATACCATCCGGAGACAAAATCACCATTTCCCCGGGGTCGATATCACGCAAGACTTCTCCACCAATAGAACTGATCGCGCTCGATTCAGAAGCCACGACATAGCCTTCCGGCACGATCCCGAGGGACAGGGGGCGATTGCCGCCACCGTCCCTGACAGCGTAAACAGTATTACCGTGCAGAACGACCAGCGAAAAACTACCTTTTAATTTGGACACCGTTTTGCGGATCGCTGATTCGATCGATTCCGTACTATATCTGGCAATTAAATTTAAGATTACTTCTGTGTCAGAAGTAGTTTGAAATACTGAACCGCCCTGCGCCAGTTCGTCGCAGAGGGCGGCAGTATTGATCAAATTCCCATTATGAGCGACCGCCAGCATGCCCTTCAGACAACGTGCCACGATCGGCTGTGCGTTCACTACTGAGCTGGTGCCGGTCGTTGAGTAACGCACATGCCCGATTGCTGAGGTTCCAATCAAACCGTCGATAATCGTTTCGTCAAAGACATGCCGGACCATGCCCATGTTTTTATGACAGATCATTTTATGACCGTCCGACACGGTGATTCCGGCACTCTCTTGACCGCGGTGCTGCAGTGCATATAACCCCATATAAGACATGCGCGCTGCAGCGCAACCTGAACGCCCGGCCACCCCAAACACGCCGCATTCCTCGTGCAGACGATCCTCAAAGATGTCTTCTGAGCCTTCCACTGCGCCTGCTATTGGGCCTTCATGCAGTTGGCAATACTGTTTTTCCATCTCTGCTCCATCTCCCTTACGGGTACGTCGACACAGGGGGACGGTTCTTCTGTGCTATTTTGATCGCAACAACAAGAGCAAGCGTACTTTCCCTGTTTAGCTGGCTCGATTGTGATTTGCAGATTCATACCGCCCACTGTTCCCAGTTTAGTAGCACTAATGCCATAATGTCCGGCAAGCTCCACGATTGCCGCCGACGACTCCGCCGGAGCTGAGATCAAAATCCGGCTTTGGCTCTCACCGAATAACAGCGCATCGGGCCTGATCAAATTGGAATTAGAATCGGTAGCCGGCAGGCGCAGTGTGGCACCTTTACCGCCGGCAATACAGCATTCTGCGGCTGCAACCGCCAGACCACCCTCGCTGAGATCATGCGCCGAAACAATGAGGCTCCGGTCAATGAGCTCCAGAATCAGACTAATCAGCTGCTTCTCTTTCTTAAGATCAAGTTCTGGAACTCGGCCAGCAACCGTTTGGGCACAGACCTTCAAATACTCGCTGCCGCCAAGCTCTTCCCTGGTCTCGCCCAGCAGAATGACACTGTGGTCCTCTACTTTAAAGGCCATGTCGCATCTTTTGCTAATGTCGTTTATGAGCCCGAGCATGCCAATAATCGGCGACGGGTAGATCGGCTGGCCGTTGGTTTCGTTGTAAAAACTAACATTACCGCCGATCACCGGCGTTTCAAGTTCTCGGCAAGCGTCGGCAATCCCGTCAACCCCTCTGGCGAATTGCCAATAAACATCGGGCTTCTCCGGATTACCGTAGTTCAGCCCATCAGTGACTGCCACCGGTTTGGCACCTGTGCAAGCTACGTTCCGAGCGGCTTCCGCGACTGCAGCAGCTGCACCGGTATAGGGATCGAGATAGCAAAGACGCCCGTTACCATCGATTGAAAACGCAATACCCTTTTGCGTATCTTTTACGCGCAAAACAGCAGCATCCGCACTGCCAGGGACGAGTACCGTATTATTTTGGATCATATGATCGTATTGCCGATACACCCATTCTTTACTGGCTATGCCCGGAGACGCCAACAGCTTCAGCAGGCACGCATTAAAATCGGACGGCAAAGGGACTGCGTTCATATCATAGTTATTCAGCTCGTCAAGATAGGCGGGCTTTTCACATTCAGTAACGTACTTTGGAGCACCTTGCGTTGACAATGACCAGGCCGGTACTTCTGCCACCACTTGGGGTCCTTCATAAAGTCGCAGCATGCCATCGTCGGTTACGGTGCCGACAATATTACAATCCAAACCCCAGCGCTCATAAATGGCGGTGACCGCTTCCTCGCAACCCGGCTTGGGCACGAGCAGCATCCGTTCCTGAGACTCCGAAAGCATCATTTCATAGGGTGTGATACCTTCTTCGCGGCGTGGCACTTTCAGCAAATCCATTTCAATGCCGGTATCGGCTCTGGCAGCCATTTCACAAGCTGAGCTGGTCAATCCGGCTGCTCCCATATCCTGAACCCCAACAAGCAATTTTGCTTTGATTACTTCCAGAGTAGCTTCAATGAGCAGTTTCTCGGTAAAGGGGTCGCCAACCTGAACGGCGGGCCTTTTTTCTTCGGAGTTTTCATTGAGCTCACCAGAAGCAAAGCTGGCACCTAAAATGCCATCGCGTCCAGTATTGGCACCAGCCACCATTACAGCATTGCCGACGCCACTAGCGGAAGCGGTGATAATATCGTCTGTTTTAGCCAATCCAACACACATCACGTTGACAAGAGGATTACCATAATAACAAGAATCAAACTGAATCTCGCCGCCAATAGTTGGCACGCCGACACAATTACCATATCCGGCGATGCCAGACACTACGCCCGAAAATAAGTAACGGGTGCGGTCATCCGTCAGTGGACTAAAGCGCAGCGAATTCAGACAAGCAACCGGCCGGGCGCCCATAGTGAAGATATCGCGCAGAATGCCGCCAATGCCGGTAGCTGCTCCCTGATAAGGCTCGATCGCCGAAGGATGATTATGGCTTTCTACTTTCATCACGACCGCCATACCATCGCCAATGTCGATAATGCCGGCGTTTTCACCCGGTCCCTGCAGAATATGGGGGCCTTCTGTAGGAAAGCGCGAGAATAAAGCCCGGGAATGTTTGTAGGCACAATGTTCAGACCACAGAGCGGCGAACATACCTAATTCAGTAAGATTCGGTTCACGACCAAGCTGGCTGATGATTCTGTCGTATTCGGCAGAAGTAAGGCCAAGCTCAACTGCTTTTGCTCTCATGCTCATGCTGTCCACCTGCCGCTTCCTGATTAGTGACTTGATGATCGACTTAAAAATGTAATTGCCGTCTTCAGAGCCGAGAATGCTTTCCCCGGCCCGCTCTGGATGCGGCATCAGTCCAAAAACGTTGCCGCTTTCATTAACAATACCCGCGATATTGGCGACGGAACCATTTGGATTATGCTCGGGAAGCACCGCTCCATTAGAACCGCAATAGCTTAGAACAATACCGCCATAACCGCGCAAGCGCTCCAAGCCTGTCTCATCAATATAGAAATTGCCGTCCATGTGGGCAATGGGGATGCTCAAAACTTGATCAGGAGTACAGGTGTTCGTAAAAATGGTTTCGTTATTTTCAACCTTTAAAAATGTATTATTGCAAATAAAACTGATTCCCTCATTGCGCCGCAGCGCGCCGGGGAGTAAGCCAGACTCCGTCAGAATTTGAAAGCCGTTACAGATGCCAATCACTGGACCACCAGATTCCGCAAAACGTCGGACAGCTTCCATGATTGGGGAAAAACGGGCAATCGCGCCTGGACGCAAATAATCGCCATAAGAAAAGCCTCCGGGCAGAACGATCGCATCGATATCATTGAACGCCTGCTCACCGTGCCAAATATATTCGGTCTCTTGCTGCAGCACATCTTCCAGCGCGTGACGGCAATCATCGTCGCAGTTCGATCCCGGGAAAACAACTATTCCAAAGCGCATCTTAGTTCTGCACCTCCGTCAGAGTACAGCTGAAAGTCTCAATAACCGGGTTAGACAACACCCGCCGTGCAATTTCTTCTAATGTCTTTTGGGCCTCTTGTTGGGTTTTGGCATTGATGCTTAGCTCAAAATACCTTCCCGAACGAACATTAGCAGCACAATCGTAGCCCAGTTTGGCTAATGCACCTTCCACTGCCTTCCCCTGCGGATCAAGAATGCCTTCCTTCGGCAAAACCCGCACTACTCCCTTAAACATCGTCAATCATCCTTTCAGCTGCAATTTTAATTATCCTAATTCCGATGATAGAGTTGTTCTTCCCAACAAGCGCAGACTGTTTCAGTCTTTTGAGACGCAATCCCAAGATAATCAAGCGGATTTTCCAGAGCATCACTGCCTCGTTTGCTGATGGTGCCCAGATACTTTGTCAAAGTCGGCTCCTGTTGGACGATCTCTTTTAGGGATTGGCCTTTTTGATCAGCTTCCAGTGTCATTTTTCGGACGGCTTCATGGGCATTGGGATGACCGGCGGCCGCCAAGCAAATATAGAGCGGTTCTGCGACAAAGCGTTCGGAAGATTGCTGCGCATTGGCGCGCATCTGGTCAGAATCGACCGTCATTTTCCGGAGCACCCGCGTGGTGCGGTCCAGTGCCAAAATGAATCCAGTGACCAGCTCAGGCGCAAACCGGCCGGAAGCCGAATTGGTTAGATCACGCTGATGTTCCGAAATTTGATCCATGTAAGCCGTCATGATGCGTGGGGCAAAGCTTTTCCAGAGACTTTTGATATGTTCGAAATTCCAGGGATTTCTCTTATGGGGCATGGTCGAAGATCCAACTTGCGTAGCAGAAAAGGCCTCGCTGATCTCAGCAATTTCGCTGCGCTGCAGATTACGGAAATCATCCGCTAAATTGGCCAGCACGCCAAAAGCAGAGACAATGCCATGCAGGTAGTCGAGCAAAAACTCGGGCGCCACAATTTGCGTACTATGCGTGGCTGGCTGCAGGCCAAGTTTTGCCAGGACATTCTTTTCGAATGCCTCAGGATTATCAATAATGAGCGCGGAAGCGTTATAAGCGCCTACCGCTCCGGCCATTTTTCCTTTCAGCTGTGCAACACCATGATCCAAATAAGTAATGCGTTCGCCGAGCCTGGCAACGTATTCCGCAACAGCAAAGCCAAACGTGATGGGTACAGCGTGTTGTCCATGGGTTCTTCCAATTTGAACTGTGTCTTTTTCGCGTCTGGCCAAGTCGATGAGCTCTTGCTCCAATGCCAGCAACATAGGCCGCAGCAGCTCATGGTAAGCGTCGCGGAACCGCAGTGCATTCGCCGTATCCAGAATGTCGACAGAAGTGGCTGTTAAGTGAATATATGGTCGGACGGACTCACTGACCCGCTGGGCAATACAATTCGTCAGAGCCCTGATATTATGATGCGTTCTTTCTTCTTCCTGGTAGACAGCGTCGGGATTAATCGCTGCACAAGCCTTCTCGATTTCGGCAGCAGTTCCGATTGGACAAATACCTGCTTCTTCTAACCCCTGCGCCAAGGCTGTTTCCACCCGGAGCTGGTAGTGGACGGCTGCATTTTCACTGAAGTAGCTGGACACCTTGTCCATTAACTCTTGGTTGGATTTATAGTAGCGGTGATCTAGAGGACTGATCTGATCAAATATGTCTCGTTTCATTTGCGAACCTCCCCGCCTATTTTCCTATTCTCAATATGCTCCAAAAATCGGTGATTCAGCAAACGCTTTCAAAAAAATAAGCAGACAGAACCGGATAATTCTGTCCGCCGGAGTCTATCACTTCGTGGCGTAGCGCGTGGCGTGACACCTAAATTGTACAAGTACTGTTGTCGGTTGTCAATACAAGTTGTGTGACTTTTTTGTTAGGCGGGCAAAAATAGGATTTGGCGTCACAATATTCTGACATTTGACACAGGGGGACGGTTCTCCTGTGTCCCTAATAATTGCGCCAGCCATTTTGCTGGAGGCGGTTGTCTTTATCTAAAACCTGTTGTACCATGCGTGCTTTGTATGCTTTCATTTTTTCGCGCAATGCTGCGTCGGACAGGCTTAGTATTTGCACGGCCAGAATCCCGGCGTTACGGGCAGCCCCCACTCCTACGCAGGCAACCGGTATTCCTGATGGCATCTGCACCATGGAAAGCAATGAATCAAGTCCACTAAGGCTCGCACCCAGAATCGGTACCGCAATGACCGGCAACGTTGTTTCGGAGGCAATTACGCCCGCCAAATGGGCTGCACCGCCAGCTCCAGCGATAATTGCACCGAAACCCTCTGCAGCGGCGGCTTTGGCAAATGCAGTTGTCTGATCCGGAGTCCGATGCGCCGATAAAATGCGCATACAATATTCGACCCCAAACTCCTCCAGCACCTCGCCGGCCGCTTTCATGATCCCTAAATCGGAGTCGCTGCCCATCATGATGGCAACTTTCTGCATTTTGCCAGCCTCCTCGCATCTAGATTTTTATTAAGTCGTATATCTTAATTTTAGCGTTTTAAAGCATAGTAACTAGACGCATGGGACACAACCTGCTGCCCACTGCTCAGCCCAGCACTTGCACAATAATAGGAGCAACCACTTTTTGTCGCGGCCGCTCCATCCGAATGAAAAGTAATCAGGCTTCTGCCTGCTTCTGCACGTGTTCTTTTTCTTTGTTCTTGCCAGTCAGCTGGAAGAGCAGGTTCAGGATCACCCCAGCCAATGTGGCGAACGCCATGGAACTAACCTGAATAACGTTGCCGAAGGCGTGCGCATTCAGTTTGGCACCGCCAATACCAAGAGTCAGTACTACAGACGACAAGAGCAGGTTATGCTTGTCCGTATAATCGACGCCGGAAGAAACCAGCATTCTGAGCCCGGAAGCAGCAATAATACCGAACAACGCCATGCAGATCCCGCCCATAACAGGTTGCGGAATAGAGGAAATAAAGGCTTCAAATTTCCCGAAAACCGAAAGCAGAATGGCCAATACCGCTGCTCCGCCAGTCACCCAGACGCTGTATACTTTGGTGATTGCCATTACGCCGATGTTTTCGCCGTAAGTAGTATTAGGTGGTCCGCCAACAAGTCCCGCAAAAGAGGTGGCCAATCCGTCGCCAAGCAGCGTACGGTGCAGCCCTGGATTGGCTGTGAAATCTCTTCCGGTAACGCCACTGAGCGTCAGAATATCTCCGATATGCTCTGCCATTGTTACCAGAGCTACGGGAGCGATTCCAGCAATCGCAGGCAGGCTAAATTCCGGAAGTGTGAACTTCGGCACAGAGAACCAGACTGCTCCTTCTATGATCTTCAAATCAACCAGTCCGGTAAGCAATCCCGTAAAATAACCGGCAGCAATTCCAAACAGGATCGGAATAACCCCTAAAAAACCCTTGAAGAAAACCGAGGCAATAATCGTCACTGCCAGTGTCACCAGCGCGGTAAATACGCCAGGATTTGATAATGCCGCCGTATCACTGTTAAGGACAGCCATTGATATCGCAGTCGGCGCCAGACCCATCCCGATGACAATGATTACAGAACCGACTAGCACCGGCGGGAAAAACTTTTTAATCCACCCGGTACCAATTAAAGAGATGATTGCAGAAGCAAGGACATAAATCAGTCCGGCAGCGATTGTTCCGCCTAATGCAGCAGGTATGCCGTACTGTTCTTTAGCGGCAATAATCGGACCGATGAAAGCAAATGAAGAGCCAAGATAAGCCGGCACTTTTCCTTTCGTGCACACGATAAAAATCAGTGTGCCGAAGCCACTGGTAAACAGTGCGACTGCAGGACTCAGTCCGGTTAAAAAGGGCACCAGCACAGTGGCACCAAACATAGCCAAAAGGTGCTGCAGGCTTAAGGCGATCCACTTGTGTGGCGCAGGGCGCTCATGAACCTCAATGGTCTTCTGCGATGATTTCATCTTGCTTCCTCCCAGCATTATTATGGTATTGTTAATAAAACCGGTTACTTAAAATGAATTATTCTTTCTTCGATTCCCTCAATAATTGAAATGCTGTCCTCGCCGTCGATTTCTTTGACTTTCACTGCGATAATTTCTTTTTTGGACGTAGGGACGTTCTTGCCGACATAGTCGGCGCGAATTGGCAGTTCACGATGTCCGCGATCTACCATAACCGCCAACTGGATGCAGGCGGGCCGTCCCAGATCAATTAAGGCATCCAGGGCTGCCCGGGCTGTCCGGCCTGTGTAAAGCACATCGTCCACCAAAACAACGTCCTTATCAACGATTGAGCAGGGAAATTCGGTCTGTTTGACTTCCGGTTGTTCGCTGATATGAGACAGATCGTCGCGATAAAAGGTGATATCAAGCGCGCCAACCGGTACCGCGGTTCCTTCGATCTGTTCGATAAAGGAGGCCAGCCGCTCAGCCAAAGGCACACCGCGTGTACGGATCCCGACCAACACAATGTTGCTGATGCCCTTATTACGTTCAGTTATTTCATGCGCTAATCTTACCAAGGCGCGGCGCATTGCTTGTTCGTCAAGAAGCTGCGCCTTAATTGCCTGCTCAGACAATCAACCGTCACCTCACAAAAAAGCCTTCCCCGGCTGCCGCCGCAAGAAGGTTTAACTCAAACACAGAGTTTACTCTCCTTGCCGACCTCACGGGATCGTACTTAAAGGATTTGCGCTACACACTCTTATTAAACATTAGGCAGATCATAAAGTCAACATTTTTATGGGCTCTCCAGGCCTTCCGGGCCCCCCTGATGTTCCTGTTACAGGCCTTCGCTATGCTCGCGGCCTTCTTGGCGCGCGGTGACCGGCCCGAATTCAGACAGAGGCCACAGACGCCAAACCACCCGGCCCTGCATCTGCACCCGCGGAACAGAACCAATCGCCGGATCCCTGCTGTCCAAACTATGATCACGATTATCGCCCATCAGGAAATAACGGTCGGTAGGAACCAGCAACGGCTCAAGATTAGTCCAAGGTCCCATTATGCCATTAATATAGCTCTCCTGTTGCACAAGGCCGTTCACAGACAGCGTGCCACTGACAATCGCGATCTGGTCTCCCGGAAGTGCCACAACCCTTTTGATGAGAATCCCTTCTGCTGCAGCGCAGGTAAATCCGTATATTTCCCCTGGCTCAGGCTGATGCCAGATTCCGGACAGTTTTTCCGTGACCACAATGTCCCCGTCTGCCAGAGTCGGACGCATGGAATCGCCGGAGATGACAATAATTCTTCCGATAAAAAGTATGAAAACGCTGGCTACCACGGAGGCCAGCGCCAGCCATTCCAGCCATTCGCGCAAAAATGTTTTTTTCACAGCCAGACCACTCAAGACTGCCAGCCCCCTCAAACGAAAAGGAGGGCTGATTTAATCAGCCCTCTGAAACGTTGATGCCTTTACGGCGCTCAGTAATACGCGCAGCACGGCCGGAAAGCTTCCGAAGATAATAAAGCTTGGCGCGACGTACGCGACCCTCACGGACAACTTCGATCGTGGAGATCATCGGGGCATGCAGTGGGAAAATGCGCTCCACACCAACGCCTTGTGAGACTTTACGGACGGTAAATGTCTCGCGCAGTCCGCCGTTTTGAATCGCAATCACAAGGCCTTCAAAAATCTGAATGCGTTCGCGATTGCCTTCCTTAACTTTAACATGAACCCGAACAGTCATACCCGGCTTTAGCTTGGGCAGATCAGTTCTGATTTGTTCGCGTTCAAGGGTATCAATGATGTTCATCGGTTAACCTCCTTTCGCAAACAGAAATATTATAACATTGATTGGTAGCACTGGCAAGCTTGCCATTACTGACCAGTATTCAAAGTGAGCTATTTTTTCTTCAGGCTGGCAATGAGCTCCTCATCTTCGCGACTGAGCACAGCCCTGGACACAAGATCCGGGCGCAAGGCCATTGTTCGACGAATGCTCTGTTCACGCCGCCATTTGGCAATGCGTCCGTGGTCCCCCGAGAGCAGCACCTCTGGCACAGCCATCCCCCGATATTCCGGAGGCCGGGTATATTGAGGGTACTCAAGCAAACCTTCATTAAATGATTCTTCGTTTACGGATCCTTCCGCCAAAACGCCTGGGATCAGTCGGGCCACGGCGTCAATAATCATCATGGCAGGCAATTCGCCGCCTGTCAAGACAAAGTCTCCAATTGACAGCGCTTCATCTACCAAACCTTCCCGGACACGCTCATCAAAGCCTTCGTAATGACCGCAAATGATGACCAAATGCTCTTTGGCAGCCAATTCGCATGCCTTTTCCTGATTAAACTGCGTCCCACCCGGGCATGTAAGAATGATGTGCGGCGAACCCGAGGGCGAGCCCGATTCCGCCTTAGCATCCACTTCCGCCCTGATCGCATCTACAGCCTCAAAAACCGGTTCGGGCTTTAGAAGCATGCCGCTGCCACCGCCATAAGGCGTGTCATCTACAGTTCGATGCCGATCATGGGTAAAATCACGAAAATTGATCAGCCCAATGTTGATCAGACCAGCTTCACTGGCTCTGCCCAAAATACTTCTGCCTACAACGGCCTCAAACATTTCTGGAAACAGCGTCAGTACATCAATGCGCATCCTGATCATCCTCCAGCAGACCGGGCGGCAAAGCCGCGTTAATGACCCGCCGGGAAAGGTCTACCGATTTGATCACGCTTTTCAGCATCGGAATAAGCACTTCCTGTTTACCGCGCATCACAGACAAAACAGCGTTACTGCCAGTTTCCAGAACCTCACGAACTGTTCCCAAGAGGTGGCCGTCAGCCTCAAACACTTCCATCCCAATCAGGTCATCGATATAATAATGACCTTCCGGAAGTGGCCAACGTTCATCTGCAGGCACACCGATCAAAAGACCTTTGATTGTCTCAGCCGAATTCATATCCGGAATTTCATCAAAGCTCAGAATCACAAACTGCTTTTGAAATCTGTAACTGGATATGTGCAGCGGCCGCCAGACACTCGTGTTTGCGTTCGCATCCGCTTTGCCGATAAATACCCGCCTCAGTTTGGTAAACCGCTCCGGGAAATCTGTCAGCAAAACTGCGCGGATCTCGCCTTTATGACCCTGTGTATTGACAATCCGAGCAATAGCGCAGAAATCTCCGTTACTATTTGCACTACCATTTCCGCGACTATTACCGCTTCCGCTCCCGCTCATTTTGTTTCTGACCGGATTTCCAGAATAATACCGTCTTTAATCAACAGTTCCGAACGGGATAAAGCTGCCAGATCGGTACCAGGAGCCACAACTACCTGAGCCTGCACAGTTCCGCGCTGTATTTCGGCACCTTCCGGCAGAGCATTGATCTCTTCGATTTTGGCAAGCAATTCGGATTTCATGTCAGTGCGCTTTTTCTTCTCTTCTTCAATCCGTCCGCGAAACGCCATAGCACTTTTCAGATCTTCTCTTTCCAAAGCGCTCAACGCTCTGCGTCCCTGAAACTCAATTTGCTGTATTTCCAAATCCAGCTGACTGATCCCCTCTTGGATCTCATCAGTCAGTTCCTGACGAAGATTAGCGGTTACGACCGACTTCATTGCTATTGGAATCAGCAGAGTCAGTTCATTCACCAAGCGGCACCCCACTCCATCCTTTATTGCCAGAGTTCAACAGAAACTCTTTTGCCTTCGCGCTGCCCCAATGACTTAGCGACGTTACGAATTGCCTTAATAATACGGCCTTGTCGACCAATGATCTTGCCTACATCTTTTTGAGCAACTTTGATTTCCAGCAAAATGCGGTCATCACTCTTGGCCTCGGCAATATTCACTTCGTCGGGTTCATCAACCAGTGCGCGGGCAATAACTTCAATAACTTCTTTCATGGAAATGACCTCCCCCAAGCTACTCCCCGGCAGCTTCAGTACCGATCACTCCGGCCTTTTTCAGCAAACGACGGACAGTATCAGAAGGCTGCGCGCCCTTCTTAAGCCAATCTAATGCTCTTTCCTGATCGATCTCAAACTCGACCGGATCGGCAATCGGATTATAATGACCCAGGATCTCCAAAAACCGGCCGTCACGGGGATACCGCGAATCAGCCACCACTACACGATAGCTGGGACGCTTTTTGGCGCCGGTACGTGTTAAGCGCATTTTCACAGACATGTTGCATTCACCTCCCTTATATAACTCCTATATCGGAAAAGGAAATTTGTTGCCGCCTTTCCCTTTACCTCCACCTTTAGTAAAATCACCAAGCTGCTTCATCATTTTGCGTGATTGCTCAAAAGAACTGAGTAGCTTATTGACATCCTGCACGGTAGTGCCGCTTCCACTTGCGACGCGACGTTTTCTGCTGCCGTCAATAATCTGAGGATTGCGGCGTTCTTTAAAGGTCATTGAATTAATAATGGCCTCCGCCCGATCCAGCTCTTTCGGATCGATCTTAATCCCTTTAAGCTGTTTCTGTGGAATCCCCGGAAGCATTGACATCAGCTGATCCAACGGTCCCATTTGGCGGACCTGTTTCATCTGTTCCAGAAAATCTTCTAAGGTAAACTCGGCTGAACGTAGTTTGGCAGCCAGCTTCTTGCTGTTTTCCAGATCAAACTGTGTTTCGGCTTTTTCGATTAATGATAAGACATCGCCCATGCCCAAAATACGGGAAGCCATCCGATCGGGATGAAATGTTTCCAACTGATCGGTCTTTTCGCCAACGCCAGCGAACTTAATTGGTATGCCGGTGACAGCACGGATTGAAAGCGCCGCACCGCCGCGCGTATCACTGTCCAGCTTTGTAAGGATTAGTCCAGTCAGATTCAGATCCGAATGAAATCCCTCGGCAACATTGACTGCGTCCTGTCCGGTCATTGCATCGACCACTAACAGGATTTCGTGCGGACGAACTACTGATTTAATCTCTTTCAATTCGTCCATTAACTCATGATCAATATGCAGACGACCGGCGGTATCAATTAAAACAGCGTCCCGACCCAGTCTGAGGGCTTCCGCAACCGCCTGGCGAGCAATCTCCGGCGGGCGGGCGCCTTCGAGACTAAAAACCGGTAAGTCTAGCTGCCCGCCAAGAACCTGCAGCTGTTTGACGGCTGCGGGACGATAAATATCAGCAGCCACCAGTAAAGGACGGCGTCCGTTTTTCTTAAGCTGCGCACCCAGTTTGGCACAGGAAGTCGTTTTGCCAGAACCCTGCAAACCGACTAGCATGATAACGCCCGGAGGGTTTGGGACTGCGGCCAGTTTGCTTTCCTTTTGGCCCATCAGGGCTGCCAGTTCTTCATGAACAATTTTGACAACCTGCTGCCCCGGAGTCAGGCTGGCGGCTACTTCCTGGCCGACTGCCCGTTCCTTAACTTTGGCAACAAAGTCTTTGACTACACGAAAGTTCACATCCGCCTCGAGCAAGGCCAAGCGCACCTCACGCAAGGCATCCGTGACATCTTTTTCACTTAGTTTCCCTTTGCCCCGCAGTTTCCGGAATGTTTCCTGCAACCGGGCTGACAGATTTTCAAAAACCATTGTCGCGCTCCTCAATCTTCTTCCTGGAGCAGCCTGACGTTCTGAACAAGCCGCTCGATTTCAGATCGAATCTCCGCTGGTGGATTAAGCTCGATCAAATGCTTTGCCGAGGCCAGTATTTCGGAAATTGTTTTTTGATTAGCATGATACTTTTCGATTAAGGCTAACCTGGCTTCGTAATTTTCAAGCAGTTCCTCGACACGCTGAAGCAAATCATGAACCGCCTGGCGCGAGTTACCCTCTTCGGCGGAAATCTCAGCCAGCGACAGGTCGTCAAAACAATAACGCTCCACGACTGAGCGCTGTTTTTCAGTCAGCAGGCTGCCGTAAAAGTCATACAAAAGTCCCAGCCGGACAATGCGATCGGTTTCCACCTGCGCACCTCCTGCTCCCTGCTGTAAAGTATTTTCCCTTAACAGTAGTAAGTATACAGAAACATCGCGAGCAGGTCAAGAAGTTTTTTTGCCTCTACCTGCTCGGACACCCCGCGGCAAAATAAACAGAAGTTTTTTTGCTCACGCAAACAACGCCTCAATAAATTCTCCATAATGAAATTCCCGTAAATCCTCCGGCCTTTCCCCTACGCCGATATACTTAATTGGAATTCCCAAAATGCCCGCAATGGCGATAATTACGCCACCTTTGGCGGTCCCATCGAGCTTAGTTAAAGCGACACCGGAGACAGCGACTGCTTCTTTAAAAATCTTAGCCTGTTCGATGGCATTCTGCCCGGTAGTGGCATCGAGTACCAGCAATACTTCGGTACGAAACCCAACCGCTTCCCTGGTAACCACCCGATGCACTTTTCGCAGCTCTTCCATCAAATTGACCTTGGTATGCAACCGCCCGGCAGTATCGAGCAAGACCAAGTCTGACTTTCTGGCCTTCGCAGCCTGAATGGTATCAAAGGCTACCGCCGCCGGATCGCTGCCTTCCTGATGCTTAACAATTTCACAACCGGCGCGCTGCGCCCAAATATCGAGCTGATCAATGGCAGCAGCACGAAAAGTGTCACCAGCCCCCAAGAGTACCTTTTTTCCCGCCTTGGCATGCAGCGCCGCCAGTTTACCGATGGTGGTCGTCTTCCCGACTCCATTGACCCCCACAACCATCCAGGCGGCGGGAAAATCTGAATCCGCAACTGCCGCAGCATTCACGACGCTCGCAGCATCCGCAGCGTGATTTGACAATATCTCAGTCAGCATTTTTTTGAACATTGCCATCACCTGATCTGGTTCACTGACACGGTTGTTATGAATCTCAGTACGAAGCTTCTTAACCAGCATTTCGGTGGCTTCGACACCAACATCCGCCAGAATCAGGGTCTCTTCCAATTCTTCAAAGAAGTCTTCATCCAGTTTTTTTGAACGCAAGGTAATATTGCGAACCTGTTCTACCAAACTATGTCTTGTTTTTTCAAGCCCGTCCACCAATCGGGCGAACATACCACCGGACAAATCAGTTCCTCCCCACTTTCTATTGTGCGTCTTGCCATCCATCAGTTCATCAGCCAGCCTGTTTTTTTAATTGCAGCGACAGTAACTTAGAAACGCCCATTTCCTCCATGGTGACACCATAGATCGCATCTGCGAGTTCCATAGTGCCGCGTCTGTGCGTCACAATAATCAATTGTAGATCCTTGGAAAACTCGGACAATAAATCAGCAAAGCGGTGTACGTTAGCCTCATCTAAAGTCGCATCAATCTCATCCAGAATACAGAAGGGAGTCGGCTTGACGCGCAAGATGGCAAATAGCAGCGCAATTGCAGTCAAGGCCCGCTCGCCTCCTGAAAGAAGCGTCAGAGATTGCTGACGTTTGCCCGGTGGTTGAGCCGTAATTTCAATGCCTGATTCCAGAGGCTTTTCCGGATCAAGCAGGTACACGTCAGCTTGACCTCCTTCAAACAGCTGGGCGAAAATATCGCTAAAGGCCGCTTTAACCTGATCGAAAGTATCTGTAAATCTACGTGCTGTAGTCTGCTCGATCTCCTCAATCACATTGGCCAGATCTTTTCTGGCTTCCACCAAATCGTCATATTGCTTTTGCAGAAACTCATACCTCTCTTTGATACGAGCATAATCATCAATCGCAGCCAGGTTTACTGTGCCCAACGATTTGATTTCTGATTTCAGGCTCTCAATTTTGGCACGATTGCCAGATAAGGCCCCTTCAAAATCCCCTACTCTATACTCTTGCCAGGTCTGCCCGTATTGCTCTTCCAGATGATTGCGCAATCCCTCAATATCTCTGGTAACCGAATTCTGGCGCAATTCCAGACGGTGCACGCGATTCTGCAGTTCTGTGACATTTTTGCGTTTCGCTTTTAATTCCTCTTCCAGCAGATGCAGCGCTTCAGTGCGCTCAGCCCGGACACCCCGCAAGGATCGCATGCTTTCCTCAAGGGCCACCTTATCCTGAGCCAATCGACTGCGCACTGCAACTTCATCCTGAATACTCTTTGCCAAAGCAAGTTCCTCAGCATTCAGTCTTTCCACTTCTGCGCGACAGTTGGCAGCCTCGGCCTCCAAATCCCCGCGATTACTCTCCAGAGAACGGAACTGATTGAGCAAACCGAGTTCTTCCTGCTCCGCTCCTGCCAAACCGGCTTGCGACTCCGCGAAGGAACGGTAATCGGCATCCTTCGATTTTTGTCTGACCGATAGCTCTTCCTCGAAGGCTTTGATTTTTTCCTCAATCGCCTGATACTCGCTATCCAGTGCCCCCAGCTTGCTTTGGAGCTCAGCGCGCTGCTGCTGCCGATCGGACTGATGATCCGTACGGCTGGCCAACTCCGCCAGCAGCGCATCAGAATCCTTCAACATCCTGGCGCGCTCGGCAGCGACACTCTCAAGCTCTTTGCTGCTTTTCGCTTCTTCCAGCTCCAGTTGGCGCCTGCTTACCTGAAGTTCCCGCAAAGTGACACGCAGTGTGTCGCGGTTGCTACTAGCTTGCCGTAGTTGCGTTTCTGATTCGCGATCTTCCTGCTCGAGCGACGCCAGCTTGGCGCGTAAATCCTCCAGATCCTTTTTGCGTTCAATCAGCCCGGCACCGCGGCGTTCACGGCTTCCACCGGTCATTGAACCGCCCGGATTGACCAGGTCTCCGGCCATCGTGACTACCCGTACGGATTTGTGATAATTGCGCGCCACAGCCACTGCCTGGCTCAGGTCTGGCGCAACCAATGTATTACCGAGCAAAAATCCAATTACTTTACTGTAGTGCGCATCGGTCTGCACAACAGTAACGGCGGGTACGGCACCAAAACGATCCAATTCATTTTTCGCAAAAGCTGCGCCGCGGCCACGCTCCTCAATCAGGTCCAGCGGTAAGAAAGTAGCCCGACCGCGACTGCTACTTTTTAACCATTCAATAGCTTTCCTGGCGGACGCTTCGTTTTCAATCACAATATGCTGCAAGGCGGAACCCAGCACCACATCCATAGCTATCTCGAATCCTTCGTTGACTTGGATTAGATCCGCAACTGTGCCATGGATGCCCGCCACCGCAGCGTTGTCACTCACTGCCGCATTACCGCCGCCGGCGGCGTTACCGAGCAACGCCCGTACGCCCTCCGAATAGCCCTGACGAGCCTGCTCCATTTCTTCCAGGGCGCTCAAATGTGAGCCGGTCTTGGCAATTTGCCGTACCAAAGCTTCTCTCTGAGCGGCCAATTCCTGACTGACTCGCTCTGCCTCAGAGGCTTTGTTTTCCAGCTCCGCAATCTGCGTATCAATAGTTGCACCAGTCGCTTTGTTTTGTCGGACGACCCGCTCCACCGTCTCCAAACGCTGTTCAATCTCAGCCAGCGCACCTCTTGCTTTCGCCAGACGCTGCTCATCTTGCTGCCGCTGCTGCTCACTGAAACTGTCGGTCATGACGACGGCTTCCAACTGTTGTCTGACAGCAGCCTTAGCATTGATATTGGCAACCATATTGCGGCGGGCTTCCTCAATTTTGGTATTGACGTCAGCAAGCATCCCGGCGTGTTCTTTCAGTAAAGCTTCTTCACGCTGCTGACGTTCCATGGCCATGCCCCTATTCTGACGCACCGTGCCCAGTCGGGCTTCGAGCGTAGTTAATTCAGTGCTTAATCGGGCAGAGCGATCCGCGAGCTCTACCAGCTTGCTCTCATGGCGGTTGCGCTCGCAAACCAGATTGGCTTGCCGCTCCTGCAGCAGTTTTTCGGAGCCGGAGGATTGCTCTAACGTCCGGGTTGTCTCAGCCATCTGTTCCTGCAGGCTCTCCAGCTGTTCACCCACCTTGGTTAACTCAGCGCGATCCTGTTCAAGACGCGCTTCTTCCACGGACTCGGCACCGGCGGTCACAGCCAAAGACTCCATCTGACTCTGCAATTCATTATTAACACGCTGCTCTTCAGCCTCAAGCCGTTCCAGCTCTTTACCAAAGCAATTGACTTCCAGATGACGCAAGCTCCCGCACAGATCAAGATATTTGGTCGCTACGGCTGCCTGGGCGCTCATCGGGCCCAACTGAGCGCCAAGTTCGCCAATAATATCATTGATTCGGAGCATGTTGGCTTCCGTTTCGTCCATCTTGCGCACGGCAACCGCCTTTTTTTGCTTATAGCGCATAATCCCGGCGGCCTCTTCAAATATTGCGCGCCGCTCTTCGGAACGTGCGCTGAGAATCGCATCTATTTTCCCCTGGCCGATCATTGAATAAGCCTCTTTACCGAGACCGGTATCGAGAAAAATATCCTGAATCTCCCGCAACCGGACCGGCGCCCTGTTGATGAAAAACTCACTTTCCCCGGAACGATAGACTCTGCGGGTGACGGATACCTCGCTGAAATCCAACGGCAATTTCCCCTCGGCATTATCGATGACCAGCGTCACCTCAGCCATGCCTAAAGGTTTGCGCTGTTCGCTCCCAGCAAAAATGATATCTTCCATGCGCGCGCCTCGCAGAGTTCGAATACTCTGTTCTCCCAAAACCCAGCGAATCGCGTCCGAAATGTTGCTTTTGCCGCTGCCGTTGGGACCAACCACGGCAGTTATACCTGCCGGAAACACAATCTCCAGCTTATCAGCAAATGATTTAAAACCAAATATGTCAAGCCTCTTTAGATGCAAGAGCGGTCCTCCTCGGGCAGCGCTATTTTTTCATTGCGTCACTGTATGATATTTTATCACATCCTGCCCATTAAATGAAACAGCCGCTTAATGCGGCTGTCATAAACTAGTGCGCTGGCAGCGTCATGGCTAAGTCAACGCGCTTTCGAACCTTCATTGGTAATTGCGGATCGAGCAGTGAGCCGTATTGATCCATTAGACGGCGCAGTTTCAGCCTGGCGCGGGTTCGAGCGTTATCAATAATTTTAGCGTCCAACCCCAGTTCGTCTTGGATTTCTCCGGACGACATTCCAGTGATGATCATTGACATGACGGCGTACTCCACGCGCGATAGATGCACTTGCATAACGGCGTCCAGCCGCTCGCCAACCCATTGTCCCTCCACGATTTCAAGGGGGTCAGCATGATCCATGCCTAATAAATCGATTAGAGTCCTTGACTCCTCAGGGCCGCAGGAAGCATATAAAGACAGGGCGTTGTTCAGGATTTTATTTTTGGAGCTGTAATATTGCTTAATGGCGTTGAATACCTTGCGCAGGATGCAGATATAGGCGAAGGTGGAGAATTTGATATCATATTTTTGATCATCGTATTCCTCAATAGCCCTGAGTAGCCCGATTAGTCCTTCCTGGGCAAGGTCTTCAAATTCCAGGCAACTGGCCACTTGATTACGCACAATATGTTTGACCATCGGCAGATACTTAACTACTAATTCTTCTTTGGCCAGCAGATCATTGCCTTTGCGAATACGCTGCAAAAGATTTAAATCGTAGTTTTGATTGCCGGATTTCATATAAGAACAGCCCCCTTTGCGCCCGTAACATTTATATGGCAGGGCTGTCCGTTATAGACCTATCAGAACCGATCCAGGATATCCAGGTTAAGAGGGCTTTGCTTTGCGCCTGGACAAAACAAAAACCGGCTTCGTTCGCGCTTCTCGCCTAACGAAACCGGCAGAGTAAATGATCAGCTTAACTGGCCACCTAAATTAGCATTTTTGAGAACTAGCGAGGCTGTACAATAAATTTGATGGCAGTGCGCTGTTCGCCGTCGATTTCCACTTCGGAAAAAGCAGGGACACAGACAAGGTTGATACCGTTTGGTGCCACAAATCCGCGCGTAATGGCTATTGCCTTAATAGCCTGATTAACTGCTCCCGCACCGATGGCCTGCAATTCTGCCAGACCACTTTCTCTAACTACAGCCGCTAACGCACCTGCTACGGATTTTGGATTAGAATGTGACGATACTTTAAGTACTTCCATTACAGGGATACCTCCTTGCCGCCTGGAATAAGGCGATCAGCATTAAGCGTCCAGCGTCAACGTCAAGCATTAGGCGTCAAGCGCCAAGCACTGTTATATTTCCATTATAAGCCTCGAAAATCCTCTTTAAACTGTTCAAGAATCCTCACCAAGCTTGCCTAAAACTGCCTTGGCGGCTTCTTGACCAGCCTTTTTTTTGCTTTTTCCCATACCGGTTCCGCTTAAAGAACCAGTGACATAGGCTCCGACAGTAAACTGCCGGTCATGGTCCGGACCGGTCTGCCTAAGGAGGCGGTACTCCGGAACCCCTTTCCCGCGGGATTGCAGGATTTCCTGTAGCTCAGTCTTGAAGTCGCCCTGACTTTTACTGGCTTCCTGTAAAGCGGTTTGAAATTGATCAATTAGCCAGTGATGCGCGGTATCCCAGCCGTAAGTCAGATAAACAGCACCTACAAAGGCTTCAAAAGCGTCCGCTAATATAGACTGCCGTTCGCGCCCTCCGCTTTGCGCTTCACTCTTTCCTAGCAGGAGGTATTGACCAAAACCCAGTCGTGCCGCCTGAGCGCCAAGAGATGTGGCGCTGATTATGGAAGCTCGCATTTTGGCCAAAGCGCCTTCGTTAACATTCGGATACATTTGAAAGAGTGCGGCGCCAATTGCCAAGCCCACCACAGCATCCCCTAAAAACTCCAGCCGTTCATTATCGGCTGTGCCGGCCTCGTAGGCATAAGAACTGTGCGTCAAAGCGCGGTGAAAGTTACTGGGATCTCCCGGCGGCAGACCGAGCTGGGCCAAGAAATCATTAATAGTTGTCCTGCGAGTTTCATCCATAGATTTTGCACCGTTCCTCTCTTTATAGACATTTGTCTCAGAGATTCCTGCTTCGTCCACCGGCACCGCCATAAGGCTGAACCTCCGATGTCTACAGGCGTGACTTCCCGGGGAACTCCCGGTAGTGACACTTAACCAGCCAGTGTCAAGAGGTTTTTCGCCGCGTTAATATCCCGATCATGATGCGTTCCGCAAGCTGGACATGTCCATTCGCGGATGGAAAGCGGCATTTTTTCCTGTACGGCACCGCATGCTGAACACGTTTTGCTGCTGGGGTAGAATCGATTTGCTACCACCAGCCGGGAACCGTACCACTTGGTTTTGTACTCAAGCTGCCGCCGGAATTCGCCCCAGCCAACATCGGCGATATGCCGGGCCAGACACGCATTCCGCAGCATTCCGCTCACGTTCAGATCTTCCACCACGATCACTGACTTGGTTTTTGCCAGTTCCGTAGTAAGCTTGTGCAAGAAGTCTTGCCGAATATTGCGGACACGTCGATGAAGCCGAGCGAGCTGTAAAGCGGATTTTTTGCGATTCTTGGAACCTTTTTGTTTACGGCTGTGCCTCCGTTGTCTACGGCGAAGCAGTTTAAGATGGCGATTCAGCGGTTTGGGGGCCTCGATTTTGACGTTCTCACTACCGCTGACGATGGCCGCGAAGTGGCTCAAGCCGACATCGATGCCAGCGGCCGGACCTTGCACTGGGACCGGATCGCAGATTTCCATCTCAACCGTCAAGCTGACAAACCAACGATCTGCTTCTCGGCTTACAGTAGCAGAAAGAATCCGGCCTTGAACCTCTGTAATCTCCTTAACACGTATCTTCCCCAGACGCGGCATCTGAATATGACGTTCAAAAACGTGAATTGCGCCCGTAAACCGGAAGGAATCATGTCGGCCTTTCTTCTTGAACTTAGGAAATCCAACTTTGCGCCCGGTTTTCAGTCCACGAAAGAAATTTTGGAACGCCCGGTCCAGATCACGCAAAGCTTCTTGAGGAGCGCATTTGGACACCTCATACATCCACGGAAGCTCGACTTTCTTCAAAACGTTCAGTTCCCGGTGCTGTTCGATGGCATTGATACGCTTCTTTTCCTGCTCCCATAAAGCAATGCGGCGGGAAAGCCCCCAGTTATAGGCAAATCGGGCTGTCCCGGCATGCTTCGCAAGCAAACTGCGCTGATGGGTGTTGGGATCCAGTTCATATCGGTAAGCGCGGTTAATCAGCATGTACGACAACCTCCATCGCTTTTTGCGCCTTGTTACGGGCAGAACATCGCCCATTGAGCCGTGCACAACACGATGTTAGTCTTCGATCTCCGTCCGCTCGAATGGTGCAGGCATTTTCCCTTCCTGTACCAACCGCCATGCTGTCTTGTAGGATTACCCCGAAATACAAAAGTCCCGCAGCAAGCCGCGGGACTAGTAGTTCTTCTTAATCTTCGTTCAGGTTATCTTTAATATAATTAACTGCGTCCCCGACAGTCACGATTTTTTCCGCATCCTCATCGGGAATTTGTATGTTGAAACGTTCCTCGAGGGCCATTACCAATTCCACAATGTCCAATGAATCAGCCTGCAGATCTTCGATAAAAGAAGCGGATATGGTGACTTGCTCTTCATCGACGCCAAGTTGCTGCACAACTAACTCTTTGACCTGCGCGAATACGTTCATACTCGTCACCTCCTTCCAATAACGCCATCAAACTAATGCCTTCTGGACTGGCGGAACGAGAACAGAAATCGTTTCGTCCGAAAGGAAACTATACTTCTCAACTTAACAATATCATATTACAGGACAGATCCCGAAAATGCAATACCCTTTACTGCTATCTCCCAAGCTCTCTGCTAATCGCGGCCACAATACCTTGCTTGGCAGCGCGCGCACCAGCTCTGACAGCATTACAGATCGCTCTGGCGTCCGAACGCCCATGGCATATCAGGGAAACACCGTCCACACCTAGAAGCGGCACTCCGCCGTACTCAGCATAGTCTAACCTCTTTTTCAGGCCCCGCAGCGCGGGCAGCACCAGTAAGCCACCAATTTTGGCAATCAGAGAGCTCTGAATACCCTTCTTGATCAGCGTAAACATTGCAGTTGCCAATCCCTCACAGGTCTTTAAGACAACATTTCCCGTAAATCCGTCACACACAATTACGTCAGCTTTGCCAAAATTGATGTCCTTGCCTTCAATATTACCGATAAAATTGAGGTTACTGTTTTTCAGCAGCGGATATGTTTCGGTTACCAGTTTATTGCCTTTGGTTTCTTCCTCGCCTATATTCAATAAGCCTACCTTGGGGTTCTTAATGCCTAAAACAGCCTCCGCATAAATGGCACCCATAGCCGCGGACTGCACCAGGTTTTCCGGTTCACTGTCGACATTTGCACCCGAGTCCAGCAAGACTGACACCCCGTCGATAGTCGGCATCGGAATAGCCGTGGCCGGCCGCAGTACTCCCGGGATCCGTCCGAGATAGAATAAAGCAGCTGCCATCTGCGCGCCAGTTGAGCCGGCGGAAACAACTGCGTCCGCCTTTTTCTCCTTAACCAGCTTGGTGGCGACTACAATGGAAGAATCCCGCTTTTTGCGCACAGCAGAAGCCGGGTGCTCATCCATCCCAACAACTTCTTCGCAATGCACGATCTCAATTTTCAGGTCGGAAGCACCGCATTCCGAAAGCTCTTTTTCGATAGCCGCGCGTTTCCCAACCAGAATTACTTCAATACCATGCTGGCGAAATGCGTCCACCGCTCCCCGCACAATTGCTGCTGGGGCGAGATCGCCGCCCATCGCATCGACTGCTATCTTCATCATAAGCCTCCATCCCTCTAATACTATTCGGGGGATGCTTTGACACAGGGGGACGGTTCTTCTGTGTCATTCTTCGCGGGCAGGCACACCCGGGATGACACAGAAGAACCGTCCCCCTGTGTCCCCCTCTAAAAAATAAAGGCCTTCGCAATGGCCTTTATCTTTCGGTAATAAAATTACTCAGCATTAACATCGACTGCTTCTTTACCACGATAATAGCCGCATTTGCCGCATACTCTGTGAGGTAACTTCGGTTCATGACATTGCGGGCACAGTCCCAGATTCGGCAAAACCAGTTTCCAGTTTGCGCGCCGGGAACGTGAATTGGATTTGGACATTCTATTTTTGGGATTTGCCACTACTCACACCTCCTCCCGGCCTAGCAATTTACGCAAGGCTTCAAAATTGGGATTAATTTCTTCCACTTCACAACCGCATGACTCTGCGCCTTTAGGCATCCCGCAGCTGGGACAAAGGCCCTGACAATCCGTGCGGCATAAGTATTTCATTGGCATGGCCAACAAAATGGCTTCACTAACCAACTCGGCCAGATCAATGACATCGCCCTGAAACTGATAAAGATCATCTTCTGCGGAAGGAAGATCCTTTTCAGAATCAAAATCTGTTCTGCTTGAATTTCTGCCGGCATGCGTCCGCACAAATTCACCCTGAAATTCACTATGAAAAGGCGCTTTAAAACCGGTCAGGCATCGATCACATTCGGCCTGAAAATTGCCGCTGACTTTGCCCTGAACATGAAATGTTTCCCCCGCATGCGTAACTTCAGCGCTAATGCTTACCGGACCAGTCAAATCGGCACCACCGGGCAGCTCAAGATCCAGAGTTTCCTGCAATGACCCCCGTACCGAGGCACCGTGTTGATCTTTGATAGCCGAGATATTAATAAGCATTCGAGTTGTCACCTCTGTATTATACGAAGCGAGACCAATATTGTCAAGAAAACACAATTTCACGCGTATCCCTGGCGATCACCAGTTCTTCGTTGGTTGGGATAATCAGAACCCGCACCTTAGACTGGGGAGTACTGATGTCTCTTTCAACACCGCGGCAATCGTTTTGCTCTTCATCGATTTCGACACCCAAAAACGCCAATCCTTGACATACCCGTGACCGCATTTCCTTAGAATTCTCCCCGATCCCGGCGGTGAATATGATGGCGTCCACGCCGTTCATTACGGCAGCGTAAGCTGCGATATATTTGCGCAACCCGTTCGCAAAAATGGTGAGCGCCAGAGCGGCGCGTTCATTGCCCTCTTCAGCGGCCACTTCCAGGTCTCTAAAGTCGTTGCTGAGGCCGGATACCCCTAGCACGCCACTTTGCTTGTTCAGAATTTTTTGAACTACATGTTCATCCGTAACCCCGTCCTTTTCAGCAATGAACGTAACTATAGCCGGATCGAGATCTCCAGAACGCGTTCCCATAGGAATACCGGCTAAGGGTGTAAATCCCATGCTGGTATCGATCGAACGCCCGCCATCGACAGCCGCTACGCTGGAACCATTGCCAAGATGGCAAGTAACCAGCTTCAGATCGGCAATCGGTTTCCCAAGCATGGCTGCCGCACGCATTGAGACATAGCGGTGCGAGGTGCCATGAAAACCATAGCGGCGAATCTTGTGCTTTTCATAATATTCGTATGGAATGGGATAGATGTATGCCTCTTTAGGCATTGTCTGGTGAAAGGCAGTATCAAACACTCCGACCTGCGGCACATCTGGCAATATTTTGGTGATAGCGCGAATGCCAGTAATACCAGGCGGATTATGTAGTGGTGCCAGTTCGGAGCATTCCTCCAAGGCTGCCACAACCTCAGGAGTAATGCGCACTGAGGACGCGAATTTTTCTCCAGCGTGAACCACTCTGTGCCCTACCGCATCAATTTCCTTAATATCTTTCAGCACACCGGTCCCCGTATGTGTCAGCACATCAAAAACCTTGCGCAAGGCAGCTTCATGATTCGGCGATTCAAATTCCATCTTTTCTTTCTTACCATTTGCCTGATGCGTAAGGACCGAGCCCTGAGAACCGATGCGTTCAACCAAACCTTTGGCTAATACAGTTTCTTGAGCCATGTCAAACAGCTGATACTTCAAAGATGAACTTCCACTGTTGACGACCAGAATTTTCACGGCTATTCCTCCCTATAGTTGCACTTGTCCAAAACATTATTATACGACATTTTTCCCAGAAATCCTTGATCAATCGACAAAAAATAAGACCGTTATTTTTGACAACGGTCTTGCCTGACAAAAGTCCGGTCAATTACAGAAGCCTAGTCTGGCAGAAAACTGGCTTAGCTGCTTAGCGCCCGTAAGCGGCGGCTTTTAAGACGGTGGCCTGATGTACCGGATCCTGCTTGCCAGAGCTGTGCAATTTACTGCCCAGAAAGTGAATGCAGAAATGCCCGGCAAAATTGTTGTCATTGATTCTTTCTCCACCATGGGGCATTCCATTAATAGACGCGGCAATCCAGCGTCCCTGATACTCAAATATAACCGGGCGGCGATCCCATTTCCATTTGCCACCATAAATCTGCTTCATCGCAGCTGTGTCCTGCTTGGTTAGCGGCTCGGCATCCGCATGCTTGGTTCCGCCCCGGCGCTGTACCAAAAATGATAATCCAGTCTGGACATCGATAATTCTGGCAACACCGTAATCCTTGTAAAAACAGTGCACTTCTTCCCAAGGTGCCAGCTCCAGATAGTTACCCCCGCGGCTGATATCGCTACGGGGCGGCAAAGCCAATGTCTGCCCTGGAACAAGAGTCAAGTCAATTAGTTGATTATATTCCGCCAGCTCCTCAGGAGCAAGTGAGAACCTCTTTGCGATTGCTTCCAGAGAATCGCCTTCCTTTACAGTATAGGAGGAGTTAATTTGCTTTTGAGCGGCTTGCTCCAGCTTCACCCATGTGTCGTTGCCAACAATACCATCCTGCTCCAGTCCAGTATCTTCTTGAAAAGACTTGACTGCGCCTTCTGTTACCGGACCGAAATTGCCGTCCGGAACAACTTTCAAATAGTCCAGGATATACAACCAATCCTGCGCCTGATATACCAGAGGGCCTTTAGCGCCTAATTTCAATAATACAGCTGAAACGTGAATGCATGAAAGACCCATTATTGTCAAAGCGACGATCAGGCAAGTTATCAACCGCCTGCCCAAAGGCTCTCTACGCATTTAAAAACCTCCTGAACGGAAAATTAAAGCGGGTGACACTACACGAAAGAGTAGCCATATATTCTTGAATACAGTTGGAATTCCTCTCATAACCGCATGCTTTTTAACAATCCGATCAGCCGTGTTTCATAAAGACCAGCCATATGTCCGTTGTATTTCAGAATAACGGAATAATTGGTTCCATTCTGGGTCGCCAGCATCAAGCGTACGGTGGTACGATTCAGTCCATCGCCATATTCTGCAGAGCCAAAAGACGCAGGTACCGAACCAAGTGTTGCAGTTTCAACCGAATCTAAGACGACAAAACCTGGATAGCGGGGATCCGCCGCCAACGATTCCGTCCACCCACTCATATGCTTGACTAGATCTCCCATACGGCCGGGATAAACACGAATACTAATTGAGCCGTTTCCGCCCAATTCCACAAAGGTTGTCGTATAGACCGCGTCTCCAATGCTCTCGTTAATGGCGGTCGGAACCCAGAAACCGGGTAATGAAATAGTAAACTTACCGCGCGGATCTCGATGCAAGAACGGTTCAACTGTAACCCAATGATCGGGCAAGGGTACATGAGAAGCCCATGGCTCGGCCTGAAAGTTTGCCAACCATTGACGCACAACTGTTTCGCCTGCTGCAAAACCGATGGGCGCTGAATGCCGCAGCATAAATACAATGCTATCCTGAAATACAAAAACACAGTAGTATATACGGCTATTTTCGGAATAAGCAGCGTACAACAGGCCATCTGCATCAGTATCAAAAACCGCCGGGCCATTGCCGTTAAAAAACAACCGCGCCTGTGCAATCGGATCGGTCTGGGTCAGTTCAGCGGTTCGGATTTCAAATCGCTCTGTTCCTTTGGAAAACTGTACGGTGGTGCTGTCGGGATAAATGCGATCCAGAGTCCACCCGGTTTGTATACCAGCCGTAAATCTGCCAAGCGGATCAGTATATGTGCCTGCCGCGGCGGAAACATTTCCGGAGTATGCGGCAACCATTAAAATTGTGGCAAGAACTACAGTGTAAATGGCTAATTTCTTTTGCATGCTAAGCGCCCCCTCTGCAAGAAAATTCGTCAGGCGTGCGCCAATTCCTGCCACAATTCGGAGACAGGGGGGAGACAGGGGGACGGTTGGACGGTTCATCTGTCTCCCGGCTCTGTCACTGTAGATCATATTTGCTGATAATCGAGTATTGTGGTCCGGATGGTTTTAGGGTGCTTTCAACAAGTGCGAACGACGTGACTGGCCATCCAAGGCCTGGCGTAATCATTTTTTGTCCGATGGCCAGCGCTTTTCCAAGCATGCTGTCGGACCCGGAGGAATAATTACGTTCTTTAATTCTGGCCAGCGTAAGATGCGGCTTAAACGCCTTATCCCGTACTCCATATCCTTGCATTGCTAATGCATCATCCAGTCCGGCAGCCAATAACGCTAACTCTTTGCGGCCTGCGCCAATTCCGATCCACAGCAGATTGGCAATCCCACCGCGCTCAAAAACTCCCATCCCTGAAAGCTCCAAATCAAATGCCGGGACGCGAGTCGCACAATCATTCGCAGCCTGCTCCAGTGACTTTAACTTATCCGGGGCCATTTCCCCCATAAAGCGCAATGTAAAGTGCCAATTCTCCGGAATTGTCCAATTGGCACGCATGCCAATTTCGTGCAAGGGTCCGGCAGCCCGGGTGATCGATTCCCTTATTTTACCAGGAATAAATACCGCATAAAATAAACGCATTTCATCACGCCAATCAGCAGTTACTCGCTAAGTTAATATTCGCCTCTTTCCAGCCCTTCCCTGCCGATCTACCGCCGTGACACAGAGGGACGGTTCTTTTGTGTCACAAAAGAGGCAGAAATGACACAAAAGAACCGTCCCTCTGTGTTGAGACGCGGTGACGGTGTCCTAAGGCTCCGCCAGTACGTGGCGCTCGAGCATCAGGCTCCCGCGTAGTTCATGAATTCTAATGGCATCGACCGCAGTCAGACGCATACCGGCGCTTTCATCCTCAGGATCGCGGTACTGAAAGTGTAGTAACGCCACACTATAGGGAACCGCTTCTTCATTTTGCAGCATCCGAATTCCGGCTGCGCCCGTTGTGCCCGCATCCACAATCACGGTTTCTCCGTTCTGACGTACCGTCGCCCGGTGGCTATGTCCGGTCAGGATTAACGGCACCAAACCTTCTACTGAAACTATACTCTGTTTGCTATGCACTGCCAGAATATCCGGAGGACGTTCACGTTCCCGCATGGCCCCTGCGAGTAGTTGATCTTGTGCCTGATAATCCTCTTGCGCGGCCACCAAGTCCTCTTTTTTGCTGGCAGGATCTCCCACCCCGCAAATGGATAGGCCTTTAATCCTGACTTCCTTCCCGTCCAAAACTGTCACCGGACGCAGCCGGCGCAGGTATCTGACAACTTCCTCAGAATCATGATTCCCTGGCACAAAAAGATAAGGTATTTCCAACTTGGCCAGCCTTTCACTGAGCGAGGCTTCCAAAGCAGTTCCGTAGTCTGTCATGTCTCCGGTATCAATGATCAGGTCTGCCCCGAAATTCTCAGCGACTTCCAGTACAAAATCGAGTCCCGCCGGATTATTGTGCAAATCAGAAACATGCAGGACACGCAAATCCACATTCCCAGCGGAAACAGAATCGACACCATCCATCGATTCAAAAACCGTGGTCAGATTGCGGGAAATGACCTCCAACTTGCGGCCGACTTCATCAATATGATCCAAACCGCGATCAATAAAATTAATAATCCAGGGCGCTGCCTGCAAAACACCGACATATCTGGGACGTTCAAAAGCTTTGCGATTATAAGTAGCAGCGGTTGTCGCAATCAGGACCGCGCTGCCCAGAAACCCGGCGAGAATACAGGAAATCACAGGACGCCAGCGTAGTTTTCCTGTCTGCAGCCGTGAAACATGCGCGGACGCTATATCACGTCCTTCATGATCATGAGCATGATCATGATTATAGTTGTGCGAAAAAGCGCGTATGAGAAAGTGGGCAAACAGTCCGCCCAAGGTAGCCAAAAATAAAAGCCAGAGGGTAAATGTCCAGACTTGCCTGGGCCATTCAGCGCTAATGTTCTGTACAAAATCTTCCCGATCCTGTGCAGTTGTGACAGCCTGCTCCAGTTTGGGAAGATCCAATCCGCTCAGTGAAAGCGTAATGCGCAATGGGGTCCAGTGCGTAGAGGCTTTGACCTCTCCAAATGGCGGAACCGCAAACACTGTTTCACCCTGTAATTGCACCGAAGCACGCGCCTCAACTTGAATGGCACCCATACTGAAACTCATGGGACTAAAGAGCTGAATAAACAACAACGCCATAAATAGAGACAGGAAGAGAGGCATGGCAGGCTTTAACGCCGACGCAACTTTGGCCGAATGAGTCTTAATCTTCTGCAGCATCACCATCTTCTTCCGCTCCTCCCTGAACTATATACCGCACCTTACCGCAGAAACTGCCAGAGCGCTGCCAGCGCTGTCTGAGCAAAAGCTTCCTTATTGCTGATTCGGCTCGAAGCATAACGCCGTTCGTTTACTGCGGTGCGTCCCTGACCATAAACAGCGACATAGACAAGGCCGACCGGTTTAGCACTGCTGCCGCCACCTGGTCCCGCGATTCCAGTAGACGCCAGGCCGTAATCGCAACCCGACGTCTTTGCTACTCCCATCGCCATCGCTGTGGCTGTTTCAGCACTAACCGCACCATGTTCCGCAATGATCTGCTCTGGCACCCCCAGCCGCGCAATTTTGGCGCTGTTATCGTACGTTACAGCCCCTTGCATGAATGCAGCAGAAGCTCCCGGAACATTCGTCAGCCGGTGACTGATTAGCCCGCCGGTACATGACTCGGCCACTGCCAAAGTCTGCCCCTTCCGCAGGAGCTCATTAATGATCACTGTCTCGAGACTTTCATCATCAACCCCATATATATAACTCCCGAGAATGTCCCGCACCTGTTGCTCCAGATTATTCAGCAGTTGTATCGCTGCAGACTCTTCATGTTCGGATGCTGTCAGGCGCAACCGTACTTCATAATTCCCGGCATATGGCGCAATGGTTGGATTACTCTGGTTTTCAATCAAAGGCATGATCAGCTGCTCCATGGCGGATTCCCCGATACCAACCAGCCGCAGCACCCTTGAAAGCAGGATTTTGTGTTCACCAGGCGGCATCATTTTCAGGATGCGCGGTTTAATTTCCTGCTCCATCATTACTTTCAACTCTCTGGGAACACCAGGCATCGCCGCGATGGCGCAACCACTATTGTTCAGCCTAAGCCAAATTCCCGGGGCAGTCCCCATCGGGTTCGCAACCATTTCGGCGGACTCAGGAAATTCCGCTTGGCGCTTGTTGTTTTCCGTCATGGGCCTTTGCATGCGCTCAAAACGTTCCGTAAGATGGCGCAGCGCTTCCTGATTGACAACCAGTTGCTCGCCCACGGCTATGGCAATCGCCTCGCGTGTTAAATCATCGAGCGTCGGACCCAAACCTCCGGAAATGATCACCAGATCCGCCCGCTCCGTGGCGGTCCGGATGGTCTCAACCGCCCGCTTCAAATTATCGCCGACAGTGGACTTATGGTACAGATCAATTCCCATTGCTGCCAACTCACGAGCCAGATAAGCCGCGTTGGTGTCGATGATTTCTCCCAGTAGTAATTCCGTTCCGATACAGATAATTTCAGCCTTCATGATCTCTCCACTCCCCCGTAAATCAAGACAAATCGCTTGAGCCTTCATTCAAGCGCACATCAAGCAGTTATTCTACACCGCCTAAAATGCCCCTGCTCAGGCGACCATGATAGTCCGCAATTCTTCACCGGAGAGTCGCTCGTTTTCAATCAGAATCCGTTGAGCTCTACTCATAAAGTCTAGTTTGTCCTGAAGCAAGCCCAGCGCACGTTGCTCTTCTTCAGCGATAATCTCGCTAATGGCATTGTGCATTTTATCCGGAGGCAGATCTTCCTTGCTAACGATCCCCAGCTGCGAGAGTCCGGCAGTCACCATCTGCCTCGCCAGCCTGGTAGCCTGCTCAAAATCATTGGCCGAGCCTGTGCTTCTACTGCCGAAAGCAATCTGTTCCGCAACAGCGCCACCTAGTGTCACGGCAATTTGATCACGCAACTCGGCGGCGGTATAAAGGAAACGATCATCTTCCGGTGTCGGACGCATGTATCCCAGAGCGCGCCCGCGGGAAGTCACTGTTACCGCTGCCACCGAACTGGGATTCAGCAACTCTGACACCAGGGCATGCCCGACTTCGTGCATCGCCACCCGGCTCAATTCACTATCTATCGGGCGACGATCCAACCGTTCGCCCATCATTACTTTATCGACCGCTTCTTTGAAGTCAGCCATGGCAATCGAATCTTTGCCTTCCCGAAATGCCAGAATGGCGGCTTCATTCGCCAGGCTTTCCAGATGCGCACCAGAAAACCCATAGGTTTCTTTGGCCAATTGCGTCAAATCGACATCCGCGCCGAGTGGCTTATTACGAGTATGGATTCCCAAAATGCGATGCCGCCCTTTTTTATCAGGCAAATCCACCTGTACCTGACGATCAAAACGCCCTGGTCTGAGCAGCGCCGGATCAAGTAAGTCCGCTCTGTTAGTGGCAGCCAGCACCAGTACCCGTACTTTATCAGACGGCCGCAAACCGTCCATTTCAACGAGCAGCTGATTCAAGGTCTGGTCGTATTCTAGATGACTGCTGTGCTGTCCGCGCTTTCCGCCTAGTACGTCTATCTCATCAATAAAAACAATGGCGCTTTCTTTCCCGCTTTTTTCAGCAACTTGCCTGGCCTTATCAAACAGAGCTCTAACTCTTTGCGCGCCAACACCAGCATACATTTCCACGAACTCCGAACCGCTCGTGGCAATAAAGGCTGATTTCGTGTAGTTGGCCGAAGCTTTTGCCAACATTGTTTTTCCAGTACCAGGCGGACCCACCAGCAGGATTCCTTTGAGCGGTCTGATCCCAAGTTTTTTAGTTTTGGAAATGTCTTTGGCAAAATCCAACGCTTCCAGCAGCTCACGCTTGGCAACCTCCTGGCCGCCAATATCTGCGAAGGAAACAGTCATAACCGGCTCGCTTTCCGCCGTTCCCCCTACCACCTGAAAAGTTTTGCTCCCTTTATTAATTTTGATAAATTGCATCGCAATAAAAAATCCGCCTAGAATAATCACTGGTGTAGGATCAAAACCGATCGCATACAAGAAGACCAGCAGAGCGATAGCGGCACCTAATATAATTTCGCGTCTCATTACCATAACACCCCTTTGGCCATGCTCGCTAATTCGGTTTCCGTAAACGCGGTGCGGCTACGGTTGATAATGCGGTACAGATAATGGCCGTCTTGATGCAGTTGGACATATAGCTCCCTGTCAGCCACCTGGATCCTGACAGTATCAACACCTGCTTCCCGGGCGATGGTGTCGACCTGCTCTTTCATCTGCGTAAAGTTGCCACGATCGGCTGCTTCCTCAAGCGCAAAATGCATTTCATAATACACTTCGGACAGTGCGAGACTAGCATTATCTGTAATATTAATGGCTGTAATTGGTGCTTTACCGGTGGCTTCGATCATGAGGACAACGGATTCAATAGCGCCCTGCAAATCACTTATCGGACCAATCGTGATTTCCAAGGTATACCCTGAACCCGACTTAGCAACCGCAAAGTCCTTTACGCCAGGTTGCGCTAATACCGCTGCACGCAGCGGAGTCTCCGTCGCATAGCGCTGATAAGCAAAATGGCCGCCGAACAAGAGGGCTCCCGTAAGAAGAGCGGCCAACAGAATCCACTTTGCCTGTAAACCTTTAAAATTCATGATGCTCTCCCTCCATGGCTAGTTTACATAACTCGGACAGCTTGATAATTTATTATAGCACAGCACCGCATGGGATTGCAGGGGCAAACGATGGAAATGGATGGGCATTAAGAAACCGCCTTATCTTGATTAGATAAGGCGGTTGATTGAAATTGCAGGAATAGCTGTTAAAATATAGGTCGGAACCCTTCCGTCTCAGTATCGGCCTGCAGGGCCTTGTCTTTTTTGGTCGGCTTAAAAGTCTCGCACATCGTCTCCGATGATTTCCCGGCCTCGTCTTTCTTTCCGATCTCCCCTACTTCCATACTAGTATTCATACCGGCTCCGCCGTGGAAGTTGTTTTTAACCTTAATTTCTGAGGCCTCACAGACATTATTGGTTCCCCAATAATGGCAACTGGATACTTTGCATTTCACACTGGTCAAGTCGATGCACCTCCATTGGTAGCATGCGACAAAACCGCCAGTGTTATGCACTAAACCGCCAGTTCCGCCATAGCATGCGCATAGATTCTGGTCAACATCATTAGATCCTCAATCGTCATATACTCATCTTTCTGATGCGCCAATTCGACCTGTCCCGGAAAGACCGGCCCGAATGCCACTGCGTTGGGAATAGCCCGCGCGTATGTTCCTCCGCCGATGGAAATTACCTCGGGCTTTAGCCCGGTCTCTGCATTGTACACTTTGGCCAACTTCTGGATCAACTCATGATCACTGGGAACATAAAGCGGTTCCTTGTCGTCGGCGCGATCCAGAGCCAGACCTGCGGCAGCTGCCCGCTCCGCAATAGGCCCCCGCACGGACTCAAATTTGCAGGTTACGGGATAGCGAATGTCTATTTGGGCAGTGGCACCTTTTTCGTTAAGATCCATCACGCCCAAGTTTAGTGTAAGCTTACCGGACACTTCGTCCGCCAAACCAACGCCCATCAGCGTCCCATGATAATCATAGCCCACGTTTTCAGCAAAAAACCTGATAAAGTCGGAAGAAGCTCCCGGAGCCAAATCCAGACTGGACAGCAGCACGATCATATGGGTCAAGGCATTGACAGCCAGATGTGGGAGACTGGCATGTCCGGCAACGCCGTGCAACATTATTTCAAGAGTATCGAGACCATGCTCCACGACATCTACATTGATTTTTTCCTTACCCTGCGCGAACCGGCGGGCAACTTCGGCAACGGCGGCGCGTTTTTCGGGGAGTACTACCACAGTGGCAACAGCAGTAGCAGGTATCACATTGGTACGATCACCACTACGCAACTCTTTAACCCAAACGCCACCTCCCTGAGGAGGTCCAAACTTCCGAGACAAATCAAAATGGGCAATGCCTTTCTCGCTTCCGATAATGGGAAACATGGCATCCGGCGCAAACCCGCATGACGGCAATTCTTCAGCGGCAAGGTAATGCTTCATGCAGTCCCATCCACTCTCTTCGTCGCAGCCAAAAATGATCCGGATTCGCTTGGAGAGTTTGATGCCCGTGTCCTTCAGAGCTTTCAGGGCATAGAGCGACGCAATCGCCGGCCCCTTATTATCTTCAGTACCGCGTCCATAAATCTTACCGTCACTAATGACACCGTCAAAAGGAGCGAAGGTCCATTCTCCGCCCGCCGGCACTACATCAAGGTGCACCAGGACAGCCACAATATCTTTGCCTGCACCATATTCCACATGACCGGCGTACCCATCAACATTACGGGTTTGAAAGCCCATGCTTTTTGCTAATGCCAGCGTATGTTCCAGCGCGTCGGCAATACCCCTGCCAAAAGGTGCGCCTGGCCCGTCAGAGCTGGCCTTCAGGCTGCGAAAACGCACTAAATTGACCAATGAAGAAATAATTGCATCACGGTCTTTGGCAATAACATTTCTGAGTTCCACTTTCTCACGCTCCCCTTTTATCAATCTGTTTTTAATTCGGCATCCCGGGGCGTTTCCCTGCCCAAAATTTCAGGGTTGCTAATTAGTAGGTAAAGTAAACCAGAAAGTGCTACCTCGCCCAAGTAGGCTTTCCACACCAACCTGCCCCCCATGGGCCTCCACAATATGCTTGACAATGGCTAAGCCCAGGCCGGTACCTCCGATACTCCTCGAACGGTTTTTGTCAACGCGGTAAAACCGCTCAAATATGCGTTTCACATATTCTTCCGGAATGCCAGGACCATTGTCGGTAACAGAAACCCGCAAAAAACTATCTTGAGAATTTGCTGTCACCAAAACGCGCCCCCCTGAAGGAGTGTATTTAATGGCATTTTCGATCAGGTTCACCAATACTTCCTGTATTTTTTCCTGTTCCGCATCTACTAGGGGCAGTTTGTCAGGTATCTGAACCTCTACTTCTGGAATGCTCCCTTCCGGACGCCCGGTAATGATTTGATCAACCACCTGACGAATCAGATCATCAACGGCAATTGGCCCTTTCCTGAGCGTCACTTCCGGTGATTCTGCAGTTGTCAGTATCAATAAATCATGCACTAAATTAGTCAGGCGTTCGCTTTCCGAAATTATGATACCGGTAAAGCGGTCCGCAGCCTTCGGATCCTCAATTGCGCCATTCTGCAGTGTTTCTGCGGCTGCCCGGATCGAAGCCAGCGGCGTCCTGAGTTCGTGAGAAACATTCGCAACGAAGTCCGTGCGTACTTTTTCCAGTCTTCTCAAAATGGTGACATCCCGTATCACCACAATCGCCCCGCCCAAAACATCGGTACCATCTTTCACCGGTGCGGCTGATATTTGCACGGTCATGGCCGTGGCAGTTGACCGCCGCATCACAATTTCCTCTGCAATACTCTGTCCGGCCAGCGCTTGATTGACAATCGCGGAAAAACGATGATCCAGCGTCAGTTCGATCGCGCTTTGCCCTTGACACTTTTCCGGATTAGCCTCCAGCAGACTACAGGCAGATCGGTTGATCAGTAGCACCTTACCCGCTTCACTGAAAACAATAATTCCGTCGGCGAGATTCGCCAGAATTACCTCCAGCTGCTGCCTTTGGTTACGCAGATCTTCGATGCGCCTTTTGATTTTATCAGACATCTTATTCACCGCATTGGCTAAGTCGAATAATTCAGCTTCATGCGGTTCAGCTACCTTGGCCGATATATTATCTTCTCGGGAAACCTTTAAAACAGCGCTATGCAATTCATCCAGCGGGTGCAGCAACCGGCTGCTAAACAGCCAGCCAATGATCCCTGCCAGCAAAGAAACCAAGAGGATCCCTGCCAGATAGATGAGGCGAATCCTGCCAAGGATATTTTGCACTACGATGAGATCCTTGGACACGCGCACAGCGCCAATCACATTTTCTCCAGCGCTATCGAAAACCGGGCGCGCAACATAGAGCATCTGTTCTCCCTGAGTGGTACTCAGCCTGATATCCTGTCCTGTTTTGCCCATTAAAGCCGCAACAAACTCGGGACGCCCGGCGTGATTATCCATTTGGTCCGGATTTGATTTTGAATCGCTCGCCACTTGTCCGTCAGCCTGAATAATTGTCAGTCGCACTCCAGCGTCGTCCGCCAGTCTCCGAACATGCCAATCCAATGCGAACGTTTCCTGGGACGTCGCACCGGACCATATCAGACTCGTTTGTTCTGAGATCAGAGTCGCCTGTATCGTCAGATCAGTGATTAAGTCCTCAGTAAACCGCTTTTCTTCGGCACGCAACAGAAAATAGCCCAACAAGACTGTGGTAATAATAGACAATATAATATAGGTAAATAAGGCGCGTCTTTTTAATGTCTGTTTCATGATTGCTGCTCCGTTGGGGGATTAAATCGATAACCCACTCCCCGCACTGTATGAATATATTTTGGATTGGCAGGATCCTCTTCGATTTTTTCTCTCAGCCATCGAATATGCACATCGACTGTACGCGGTTCGCCAAAGAAATCGGTGCCCCAGACCCCGTCCAATAGTATTTCCCGTGTTAAGACTCTGCCGCTGTTGAGCATGAGCATCGCCAACAGATCAAATTCCTTCACGCTTAGTGTCACATCAGTCCCACGCGTAGTTACTTCCCGGGTCGCTTTGTTCAGCGATACATCCCCGGAAATAAGAACATCCGGGCCATTGGCGGCCACCTGAAAACGCCGCAAAACACTTTTGACACGCGCCATCAGTTCTCTCATGCTGAAAGGCTTGGTGACATAATCATCCGCACCCAATTCGAGACCGAGTATGCGGTCGACTTCACTTTCCTTGGCAGTGAGCATGATGATCGGAATATCTTCGCTTTTGCGTACACGACGGCAGATTTCCAGGCCGTCTAAACCTGGCAACATCAGATCCAACACAATCAAATCCGGTTTTACTGCCTGAATGGCTTCCAGTCCGTCGATGCCATTGTAAGCGGAAAATGTCTGGAAACCTTCTCTTTCCAGATTGAAGCAAATTGATTCGACTAAGGCAGTCTCGTCATCTATTACTAAAATGCGCCGTTTGAGCACATCATCACCCCGGCTTCATTACGAAATTCGTCGGAGGAATCCTATGGCTTTTAGAAATGCATTATTTTTCCTGTTTCAAGATAAATCAGCCGTTCGCAGATATTAACGGCATGGTCGGCAATGCGTTCCAGAGAGTGCGAGGTAAACAGAAGGATCACTGACTGAGCTTCCCAGCGGTTATTATCGCTTCCGGCAATGATAAAGCCCAGCAATTCATCATATAGATCCGCATAGATCTGATCAATGGCATCGTCCTGAAGCGGAATTTCTCTGGCCTTCGCGACATCACGCGCCACAAAAGCCTGCAGCGCCGAATGCAACATCTCCATTGCCATACCAGCCATCCGCGGAATATCAATCAGCGGCTTTATCAGAGGTTCATTACCGATTTTTAAGGTGTACTCAGCAATATTAACAGCGTGGTCTGCAATGCGCTCCAGATCAATGACCGTGCGCAAAATAGAAGTAACCGCTCTCAAGTCCCGCGCGACCGGCTGATGCAAGGCCAGGATCTGGACACATTCTTCATCCAGCTCGCGGCTAAGTTCATCAATCTGCTCATCTTCAAGAATCGCACGCTCAGCCTGCTCCAGATTTTGATCTCTTAAGGCAGCTACGGCATTAATAACAGCTTGTTCGACAACACTGCCCATATGGAGCATTTTTTGCTCAAGTAATCCCAGAGACTGATCGAAGTCTTTGCGGGTCATCCATAATTCCTCCTTTTAATTCTACTCCGCTATACTACTCCGCTTAACCGAACCTGCCAGTCAGGTAATCTTCGGTCTGATGTTTCGTCGGATTAGTCAATAATTGCCTGGTAACACCACTTTCGATCATTTCTCCGAGATAGAAGAATGCCAAGTAATCTGAAATACGGGCTGCTTGCGCAATATTATGAGTTACTACAACTATAGTATACTTTTTCTTTAAGTCCATTACCAGTTCCTCCACTTTTTCCGTGGCAATTGGATCAAGTGCGGAACATGGTTCATCCATCAGCAATACTTCCGGCTCTACCGCCAATAACCGCGCAATGCAAAGACGCTGCTGTTGACCACCAGATAGCTTTAGGGCCGGACTGTCCAGGCGGTCTTTCACTTCATCCCAAAGGGCCGCTGATTTCAGGCTCTGTTCGACAATATCCTGCAAACGGCTTCTCTTTTTTTCACCATGTACCCTCGGACCATAGGCAATGTTCTCAAAGATTGACATGGGAAAGGGATTGGGGCGCTGGAAAACCATACCCACTTTTTTGCGCAATGGTACTACATCAACATCCGGATCATAAATATTACTGCCTTCAAGAGAAACCCGGCCTTCTACGCGTACACCGGCAATCAGATCGTTCATGCGATTCAATGAACGCAGCAAGGTTGATTTACCACATCCGGACGGACCGACTAGCGCTGTCAGGCTACGTGGCGGAAAACCCAATGAAATTTTCTTGAGGGCATGAAATGCACCATAGTACAGCGAAAAATCCTGAACTGAAATTTTTGCAGATTGCATCATCGCACGCTCCCTTCTTCGTCGCTATCTGTTAGGTTAACGACTAACGGCGCTTCATGCCGAATTTTTGTCTGAAAAAGATGGCTAAAGAATAGACCACCAGCACTAGAACCAGCAAAACGGCGGCGGTGGCATAGGCTCTTTCCAGTGACAAACCTTCAGCGGCCAGATAATATAAATGCAAAGTCATCGGCCTGGTCGGATCATGCAGAGAAAACGGCAGTTTCAGTGCGCCTCCGGCTGTCAGCCAGACCGCGGCTGTTTCTCCGACTGCACGACCCGAAGCCAGCATCACCGCTGTGACAACTCCCGGTAATGCCGCCGGTAATACTACCCGGCTGGTCGTCTGCCACCGCGTAGCGCCCAAAGCCAAGGAAGCCTGTCGATAATCATCCGGCACAGTACGGATCGCTTCTTCGGTAGTGCGAATGATAATCGGCAGAACCATCAGGGCCAGAGCAATTGCCCCGGATAAAACGGAAAAACCCAATTTCAAAAATGTTACCAAAAAGGCAAATCCAAAAAGCCCATAAATAATGGAAGGAATACCAGCCAGGGATTCGATCGCAAACCGGATGATACGAATTCCAATGCCACCCTTGGTATATTCCGAAAGATAAATGGCTGCAGCCACGCCAAGGGGGACAGCAATCAATAATGCTACCCCGGTAAGCACCAGCGTGCCGATAATGGTCGGGAAAATTCCACCTTCCCGGCCCATAAGCGCCGGATAGGTAGTCAGGAACTCCCAGTTGATATTGGCCATCCCTTTAATCAAGACATAACCTAAGATCAGGGCGAAAAGAGCAAACGTAATTACGGCTGAAGCTCCAATTAGTAAGAACGCTGTTCTCTGGGCCAGATTACGCTTTTTCATTGCGAAACCCTCCCTCTGGACGTGACAAGCTGGGCGACCCCATTAAGCAGCATAATGACAATAAACAGGAAAGTTCCCAAGGCAAAAAGAGCACTCGAGTGCTCGTCTGCGGCATAGCTCCATTCCAGTCCAATGGTACCTGCCATGGTTGCACCGGGATCCAGCAGCGCCCCCGTTACTTTAGCCCTGTTTCCTGTTACCATCATGACCGCCATAGTTTCTCCAATAGCCCTTCCCATTGCCAAGATGATGGAGACGACAATACCGGGACGGGCCGCTGGAAGCAAAACGCGCCAAATTGTCTGCCAGCGGGTGGATCCCAAAGCCAGGGAGGCTTCGCGGTAATCTATAGGTAAAGCCCGCAGAGTATCTTCTGAGATGTTAATGATTGACGGCAATATCATGATTGCCAATACAATCGATCCTGCCAGCAAACTATATCCACTGCCACCAAAAGTGCTGCGTAACAGCGGCACCAGGGCAATTACACCCAGAAAACCGTAGACTACCGAAGGTACCGCTGCCAGCAGAGAAATGCAGGGACGCAATAAATTGGCTACCTTTTCAGAGGATAGTTCTGCCAGGAATATTGCGCACCCTACGCCAAGGGGAACAGCTATTAGCAATGCACCCAAGGTCACCAGCAATGTTCCGGTAAGCTGTGGCAGCATACCGAAAGACAAGCGGCTGGGCGTCCAATCTGTCCCAAGAATAAGGTTGAGCGGTCCATGCTTAACCATGACCGGCCAACCTTCACCGACGACAAACGCTGTGATTAAGAACAGCGCTAATAAGGAAACAGTCGCAGCAAGCAGGAGAACTATGTGGATTGTCTTTTCTTTCCGGGCTCCCGGATCTTTGTGGATAGTGTGGGTGCTGGGTGTTTCCACGCTGTTTTTTTTCATTTTCCGACTACCAGGCCTTCATCTGCCAATACTTGCTGTCCAACTTCGCCCATAATAAAGTCAATGAAATCCTTGGCGAGGCCGGTCGCGTCGCCTTTGGTGCAGACACTGAAAGGTCTGGCAATCGCATAGCTGCCATTAAGAATGTTTTCGTTGGTTGTCTCAACGCCGTTAACATCGAGGAGTTTTACAGTGGCATTAGCATTAGCCAATGAAATATAACCGATGGCGTTGGGTTCGCCTGCGATGGCTGACATAACTGCACCGGTAGAACCTTGTACAATACTGTCTTTGGTGGTTTCGACCTTGTTCATGACGATTTCCTCAAAAGCGCCGCGTGTGCCGGAACCTTCTTCACGCATGACCACTACGATGTCGCCGACACCGCCAATAGCTTCCCAGGAGGTGATTTCGCCTGCGAAAATGGCACGGATTTCTTCTATTGTCAGGTCACTGACGGCGTTCTCAGGATGCACTGCAACGGCGATACCATCTCGGGCGATAACAATCGGTGTAATACCTTCGGCTAGTTCAGAATCTTTAATTTCACGGGAGGCCATACCTAAATCTGCGATCCCATCAATAGCCGACTTCACCCCGGCGGAAGAACCACCACCTTGTACGTTGACCTGAATGTCGGGGTTTTCGCTCTGATATTTCTCGGCTAGCATTTCCATAAAGGGCTGCACTGAGGTTGAGCCAACAACTGTGAGACTGCCGCTCCGACGGCCGCATCCCGCAATACCCAGGGATAAAGCGAGTACTGAGACCAATAACACGAGAAAGCGTTTCATTTTTTGTTTTTGTCCCTCCACTCTACTCTTTTTGTTTTTCTGTGCTTGACTCACACCCCAATTCTAAGATACCAAGTTTAAATGAAACCCCAACCAATGTTAAGAAAGTGTTAAAGATCTACATTTTCTATCTCTGCACAAAAAAAGGCTGTCTTGGTTAAGACAACCTGATTTATGCAAAATAACTATGCGGTGGTACTATGTGGAATCACTATGTGGCAGCATCATGTGGCGCTATGTGGCACTAACTGGAAACCCCAGAAGCATCGCTATCGGAACCGGCGTCGTGTCGCCGCAGATTAACAGACTGCTCTTCTTTCCAAAGCAGCGGAATCCAATGCCAGGCATAGTGCAGTCCGGACAAAACTGTGAAGAAAACAGCCACGCCAACTGCGATATAGCCATAGGGCAAAATCTCCTCCAGCATAACCCAGCATACTGCGACATTCTGGGCTCCGGTTTTGGCCTTTCCCAGCCATGATGCTGCAGTTGGACCTCCCCTGCGGGCGACCAAAGTCCGCAGTACAGTTACAAAAACTTCTCTGCCAACTATTACAAGGGCCACCCATAATGGCAGACGCCCCTGAATGGTCAGCGGAATGATGGCCGAAAACATCATTACTTTATCAGCCAGCGGGTCAAACTGCTTTCCGAAGGTGGTGACTGCATGCATCTGCCGGGCCACGCGGCCATCGAATGCATCTGTTAACGCAGCCACAATAAAAACAGCTACAGCCCAGTAATCGCGGTTAGGAAGGCCTGAAAACAGAATCAGAGGGATTGCTGGCGCAATAATAATTCTGGACGCGGTCAATAAATTAGCCAAATTTAAATGTCTATTCTTTTTTGGGGTTTTCGTTTGCTCTGGCGGCGCGTAGATCATAATCACCGCTTCCTGTAATTTTTACGTTAATCAATTCGCCGGACTTTGCACAGCTTCCTTCAAGCAATGTAATCCCATCCACGTCAGGTGCCTGCCATTCGACGCGCCCCGTGATTAGGTTGTCCCCGTTTTGCTGTCTTTGACCAGTACATAAAAATGCAGACTCGGAGCCAATTCTGCCTGCCAGCGCCTTGCGGGTAATAGCAGCTTGCTGGCGCATCGCTCTATGATAACGTTCCTCTTTGACTGTCCCTGACACCTGCCCTGGCAAGTCGGCTGCCGGGGTGTTTTCTTCTGCCGAATATTGAAATACGCCGGCGTAATCAAACGCCGCTTCGGCCATAAAATCCAGTAGGGTTTGAAACTGTTGCTCAGTCTCTCCCGGAAACCCGACGATAAACGAGCTTCGCAAGGCAATCCCGGGAACTGCAGCCCGAATTTTGCCAAGCAAGTCCAGATATTGTTCGGGGCGGCCGCGCCGTCTCATGGCGGACAGTAGCTCAGAATCGGCGTGCTGTAGCGGCAAATCCAAATAGCGACAGATTTGCGGGTGGGTGGCGAATACCTCCAGCAGCCTGTCATCGATCAAGTTGGGGTAAGCATAAAGCACCCGCAGCCATTGAACGTCCGGAATAGCAACTAATTGCTCCAATAAATCCGCCAATGAGGGTTTGCCGTAAAGGTCCAGACCGTAAGCAGTCGTATCCTGCGCGATCACATTGATCTCCGCCACACCTTTTGCGCAAAGCTGGCGCACCTCAGCGGTGATCGATGCAATGGGACGGCTATTCAGCGGACCGCGGATCAAGGGAATGGCGCAGTAACTACAACGATTAGCGCATCCTTCGGCAATTTTGACATAAGCCATAAATGGTGGCGTTGCCAAAACCCGCGGCATATTCTCATTATAAATAAAGCCGCATTGCTGAACCAAGCTATGTTTTCCGCCATTAAGAGCTTTCTTTACCAAATCCGGTAATAGCGGGTATTCAGCCACTCCGACCAGCACATCAATCTCAGGTATTTCCTGGGTCAACTCATCAGCGTAACGCCTTGACAAACAACCGGCCACTGCCAGTACCCGACATCTACCACGGTCCTTATATTGCGCCATCTCCAAAATGGCATCAATCGACTCCTGCTTGGCCGCTTCAATGAAGCCGCAGGTGTTGACGACCAAAATATCGGCTTCCTCTGGATTAGTAGTTCTGGTAAAGTCCGCCTGCTCAAAAAAACCCAAAATGACCTCGCTGTCAACCAGGTTTTTGGCACAGCCCAGCGAAATTAGTCCCATTTTTAACTTCTTGTTCTGCAATCGCAAGTTCCTCCTGATGCCAACAATCATCAATAAATCTTATCACATCATACAATCAGTAACAAGAACCGTCAGATGGAGGGAACTTTGGGGACGGTTCTAAAAGTGCCAAATTCCAGATAGTGATAAATGGCACTTTTAGAACCGTCCCCAAAGTTCCGTTTCCAAATCTAGCAAGCTGCGCTTGACCTGGCCTGCAACAAAGAAGCATTTTGGGCGGCTGCGGCGCTTTCGGAGGCCATCCGGGGATCTCCCGTATCCTCAAAAAGGCAGGCACTGCTCTGAGCCAGACGCAGCCAGTAGGCACTCTCTCGCGGAGCCAGATGTACCGCCTTTTGATAAAATGCTCTAGCGCCGGCAAAATCACCTGACCGGAATGCGCATTCGCCCCGCATAGCTAAGCAATTGGCAGCGGAGGCGATTTGCCGGCTTGAGGGCTCGGCAATCTTCTGAAAATGCCAGATGTTCTCCTGGCACAGGATGCGACACTCTTCAAAAAGCCCGCCCTTAAGCAATTCATTGGCACGAGCCCTGTTGGTATTCATAATAAAGTCAAGGTTAACTGTCATCCCGAACACCTAACTTCCATAAATCGGTCTTTCTCGTGGAATTCGCGCCCGGGATGAATATCCCTTTTTTATTATCACATTTTTCGGTATAATTTGTTTTCATTTCGGCATAATTAGTCTTTATGCCAGAAAATGCGGGCTGGACTGGCCTGTGTTTGACTTGTGCTTCAGCGATACAGCTTATGATACCAGTCCCAATCTGCGTAAATGCGCTCTAGATATGAGCGTGTCTCGGGAAAAGGAATATTATTCAGCGTTTCGGGTTTTCCATCCCATACTTTGACATCGAGCCATCGGCGCACATTCCCGCGACCAGCGTTATAAGCGGCCAGCGCGGTTGGAATGCTATCGTCAAACTCCTGCAGCAAATCCTTCAGGTAGCTTACACCCAGTCTGATGTTTACTGCCGGTTTGAAGAGCTCCTCAGTATTGGGCAGAGGCTCGCCCTTCTTTTCCGCGATCCAATCGGCGGTTTCCGGCATCAGCTGCATCAGTCCGATGGCACCTTTGGACGATTTTGCCGACGGGTTGAAGCGGCTTTCCACGCGAACCACTGCTTGTACCAGCATCGGATCCAGGCCATTCCTGTCCGCCTCAATCTTAATGGTATCGGCATAGTGCAAGGGATATAAGAACCGCATGAACCATTTACCGCCAAAAAAACCGGCAGCCACCAACACCCAGAAAATGATCCACCTGAGCAAACGGCCTTTAGGCTGCATTGTCGGCAAAAAATCCACCCCGTTCAAAGTTTCACTGATAAATCCATATCTATGAAGCTAAATCAAGATATATGATCATTCTATTCGTTCCGCGGTATAACATAAAATATGCCAGACTTTTTCGACTTGGGCACGGGTTTGCTCGCGGGAGCCGGAATTATCGATGACAAAATCGGCTCGTTCTACCTTAAACTCGATCGGCAGTTGCGCTTTCAGACGTACCTCAGCCTCCGCGCCGGAAAGTTCCCTGTTTCTGTCAAGCAGTCGGCCTTTTTGCATATCCGCCGGAACATAGACCAGAATTGCGAAGTCAAAGTCATCCGTTTTGCCTGCCTCATAAAGCAGCGGAATATCGATTAGCACCACTTTGTGCCCTTGCGTACGGTATTCTGACAACAGCGCGTCAATATTGCGAATGACCACCGGATGCACAATACTGTTCAGCAATTGGAGACGGGTGCTATTGCCAAACACGATGGCTCCCAGCCGGCCTCGGTTAATGGTGCGGTCGTTGTCGTCATTCAGAATCTCCGAACCGAAATGTGCTACCACTTCCTGATAAGCTTCGCCCTGCGGCATAATCGCCTGATGCGCCAGTAAGTCACTATCAATCAACGGCACACCTAAAGATTGAAACATCCCGGCCACGGTAGTTTTCCCGCTGGCAATCCCTCCGGTCAAAGCAACGGTTAGCATATCACATCACTACCTCACTTTACTGTGGATCTGGCTGACAATGAGGACAATAATAGGTACCCCTGTTGGCAACTACTGTCCGGCAGATCTCAGCCCCGCACTTTTTGCAGGCCTGGCCTTTCTGGCCATAAACCGCCAGCTTTTCCTGGAATGACCCGGGCTTTCCGAGTCCGTCAACGTAGTCCCTGTAGGAAGTGCCTTTGCAGGCAATGCTTTCATTGAGCACTTCTTTCAGCACCTGATAGAGTCGATCAGCTTGCGCTTCGGTCAGATCCGATCCTTTCGTTGAGGGGCTGATACAGGCGCGATGAAGGCTTTCATCCGCATAGATATTGCCCACTCCGGCAATCAGAGACTGATCCAATAGTATGGCTTTAATAATACGTTTGCGTTGCCGCACCATCTTGCGGAAGTATTCCGGAGTCAGTTCATACAGCGCGTCTGGTCCAAGTCTCTGCCAAAACGGATGTTCTCCGCGCTCGATCCAGTAGAAACGCCCGAACTTACGGACATCGCTAAATAGTACCCGGCTGCCGTTGTCCAAAAGCAGGACTGCCCGGGCGCATTTATCATTGGATGGGTCTTCCGCTGGATCGCAAACAATCAGCTTACCTGTCATCCGCAGATGCACGCCCAGACCAGATCCGGACTCAAAACGCAGTACCAGAAATTTGCCTTTGCGATCTAAGCCCTTTATTTTTTGTCCGCGCAGTTTGGCGGTCATTTCTACGGGCGACATTCCCTGAGCCGTATTATCCCAGAAAAACCGGACATCGATGATGGTCCTGCCTATCAGATGCGGTTCCAGCCCTCTTTTGATCGTTTCAACTTCTGGTAACTCCGGCATTGATCATCTACTCCTTATGGCCGCTTGGCTGCCGCTAATGACGCTTGGCTTCGCCCCAATTAACGCCCCTTTTGATATCTACTTTTAGCGGAACAGAAAACTCACATACATTTTCCATAGCTTCTCTCACGATGGCGGCTACAGTATCTACTTCTTCCGGTGGCACTTCAAAGACCAGTTCATCATGGACTTGCAGAAGCATTTTAGCCTGCAACTGCCGGGCTTTGAGTTTTTCATCAACTCTGATCATGGCCACTTTGATGATATCCGCCGCGCTGCCCTGAACAGGAGTATTGCGGGCGGTTCTTTCAGCAAAAGCTCGAATATTGCGGTTAGCGGCCAACAAGTCCGGAAGGTATCTCCGCCTTTTGAACATCGTGGTAACGTAGCCGTTTTCGCGGGCCTGGTTAATAGTCTCGTCAATAAACCGCATTACGCCCTGATACCTCTGGAAGTACCGCTCAATGAATAACTCCGCTTCTTTACGCGATACACCAGCCCCTTTGGCTAAGCCAAATCCGCTGATGCCATAAATCACGCCAAAATTCACCGCTTTGGCCTGGTCCCGCAGTCGATCGTCGACTTGCTCAATCGGAACCCCGAAAATTTCAGCAGCGCTGCGGCGGTGAATATCCTCGCCGCTGCAAAAAGAATCAATCAGTACCGGATCCTGTGATAAATGCGCCATCACGCGCAGCTCGATTTGCGAGTAATCCGCTGTCATAATCAGCCAGTTGGGATTACCAGCTATAAACGCGCGCCTGATCCGCTCACCTTCGTCCGTGCGGATCGGGATGTTCTGCAAATTAGGGTCTGTACTGCTCAAACGGCCGGTGGCAGTGACTGCTTGGTTGAAAGTAGTGTGTACTCGGCCAGTTCTTCCCGAGACTAATGCCGGTAAAGCATCAATATAAGTTGATTTGAGCTTAATCAGGCTGCGGTATTCCAGAATCGTGTCAACCAGCGGGTGCTTTCCGGACAAGTTTTCCAAAGTCTCAGCATCGGTCGAATATCCGGTTTTGGTCTTTTTGCCAGCAGGTAAACCCAGCTTTTCAAAGAGAATGACACCCAACTGCTTCGGCGAATTTAGGTTGAACTGCTCGCCAGCCAGATCATAAGCTTGGTTTTCAAGTGTATTAATGCGTGCGCCAAACTCGATGCCCATGTTCTTGAGAAATGGAACATCAATGGCCACGCCGTTTTTCTCCATGTCAAACAATATCCTGATGAGCGGGGCTTCGATGCTCAGATACAGGTCCAGCATGTCAGTGCGGGTCAACTCGTTAACGAGAATTTTGCTTAATTCATTGACTGCTGCCAGTCGAACTCCGGCACATTCCTGATAGATATCTGCAGACACTTTATCAGTGGGATTAAGTGGGTCGGGAAATCTACCGCGCGGGTCACGCCATCCGCCCGGTTCAGCATCAAGCAGCCGCCGGCAGAGGTTTTCCAAGGATTGGCCGGAAGCGGAAGGATCGGTCAGGTAGCCCATGATCATTGTATCGCAAAGTTTATCCTGGACCTCAATCCCGAATGCGTCCAGTATGCGGAACTGGCTCTTCAAATCATGTCCCCAGCAACGCGCGCCACAATTGAATAGACTGCTCAGCGCATCGGGGGTCACAGAGTCTTGCACGGATGAAAAAAGTGTCGCGACCGCAGTAGCGGGATTTGTAAGTGGTAGCCAGTACGATTCTTCGCCGGCGGCGACAGCCAACCCAAAGGGTTCGACATGACCCCATTCGGTACGCAACGACCAAAATTGAATCGCGTAGTCGCCCGCTTCTTTGGCTTGAGCCACGATCGTCGACAGATCCGCTGCTGAACAATTTTTCATATCCGGCGGTCGGATCGTGCGCAGCGCCGCAGTGGCCGTCAAGGCGCTATCTGCATCCCCAGCTGCGCCTTTAGCCGCATCTTTAGCCTGCGCAGTGGTTTGGCCTTTATCTTTAGCGCCCGCGTTGCCGCCGCTGACTCTGGCAGCCAACGAATTAAATTCAAGTTCTTTGAAAACCTCGATGACCGCTTGCTTGTCAGGCTCGCTGAAGCGACATGCTTCATAATCAACTTCGATCGGTACGTCACAGCAAATCGTGGCCAGCCGCTTGCTGGCGAGTGCCTGTTCCGCATATTCATTGAGCAAATTCCGTTCTCTGGGTCGGCTCACCTGCTCCTTATTTTCCAGGAGATTGTCAATCGTCTGAAACTCATGCAAGAGCCTGAGCGCGGTTTTCTCCCCGATACCCGGAACCCCGGGGATATTGTCGGATGTATCCCCCATCAGGCCTTTCAAATCGGGGATTTGCCCCGGAATGAGTCCATACTTTTCCTTCAATTCAGCCGGGCCAATTTTCTCGGTCTCGCTAATTCCCTTGCGTGTGATCATAACACAGACATTTTCATCTGCCAGCTGGAAAGCGTCCCGATCACCGGTAAAAATCAAAACGTCAAAATCCTTGCGCGCAGCCTCACAGGCAAGCGTTCCAATGACGTCATCGGCTTCATAGCCATCCAATTCATAGATCGGGATTTTAAAGGCCTCCAGAATTTGGCGAATCAGCGGGAACTGACTGCGCAATTCATCAGGCATCTTTTTGCGGGTTGCTTTATAATCCTTAAATTCCTCATGTCGAAAGGTTGGTGCGGCGCGATCAAAGGCGACCGCGAAATAGTCCGGATTTTCATCTTCCAATAACCGTAAGAGCATCAAGGAAAATCCATAAGCGGCGTTAGTCGGAATTCCTGCCTTGGTAGTAAATGGCGGCAGCGCGTAAAAGGCACGGTGCACCAAACTAAAACCGTCGATTATTATAAACTTGTTAGGCATGTGCGTCACCTCCAATTGCCTCCAAATGGGCACGGCCGATATAGGCTACACCAACGGCATTATCGCCGGAAAGCACGGGACTGCCGAAAAACACCCGGCCACCGATCCCGGGTTGCTCCAGAACGTCAACCAATCTCGCTCTGATGAGACGGTTGGCAGCCACTCCACCGGCAATGAGAATCGAGGACAGTTGCTCCTGCGCCACAGCCTTGCGGAGCATTTTTACCAGTGCGGACGCAATACACTGCAATACGGCAACCGCTACTTCTGCGGGCGGTGTTCCCTTTTCAATAGCACGCAAAGCTGCTGTGGTGGGTCCTGAAAAACTGATCTGATACTGTTCGCATGGTGCGGGGATCTTGAATGTTCCTTCCGTTTCCGGCGACGATTGCAGCGCAAGCTGTTCCAAGTGAGGGCCCGCCGGAAATGGCAAGCCGAGAGCTTGTCCAACCCTGTCAATAAACTGCCCGGCACTCAAATCGGTGCTGCCACCCAATAAATCAATCTCCCAGATGGCTTGGCACCGGGTCACCCGCAGTAATTCTGTTGTACCGCCGGATATATGAACGGCCAGCATTTCGCTTCCCAGCGAACCTCCCAGCGTACCGTTCTGCACGCCACCCGGCGAATCCCCCGGCGTGCTTTCAAGCGGATCCATTCCATGGGGCCTTGCACTCTGAAACGCGGCCTCCAGATGCCCTTCCTGATGGGTCGTCTGAAAAAAAGGTACGCGTAGAGTGGCGGCCAAGGTTTCCCCGAATGAGGAACCAGCCACAAAGACTGGCATATAAGATCCTTCTTGTGGCCGGGGACGAACACTGGCGGCAACCGCCGTAATCGCAAGTTTGTAAGGCATATTTCGTATCAGCGCTGGAAAGTTCCTGACATGTTGAAAAAGGGCCTCGGATTGACGAAGGCCCTTTGCTCCCGGCTTAACTGAAAGCGGCGTTCTGGCTTCCCATTCCAAACCCCTGGCTGAAACCAGTGCTGTCGAAGTAGTATAACAGCTTGTGTCAATACCAAGAACACAGTCTCCGGCTTTCAATGGCGTTATCATCCTTTCGGAGTATCAACACGCCGACCGCTCCGAATCACATTGCCCAGAATTCCATTGACGAATTTACCCGAATGATCGTCACCGTATATTTTGGCCAACTCAACCGCTTCGTTAACTGTGGCACTCTCAGGTATGTCAGGGCAAAACAAGATTTCAAAAACCGCCAGACGCAAGATATTGCGGTCTGTACCCAGCATCCTTTCTAGCTTCCATTCCACAGCAGTCTCGGCGATTACCCGATCGATTTCGGGCAAATTGGCGGCTGTGCCTTCCACCAGCCTTTTCAGAAAACTGACATCGATCTCTGAAGCGGAATCGTCCTCAGCAAGCATAAACTTCATGGCTTCGTCCACTTCAATTTTTCCAATGTCGACCTGGAACAACACCTTCAGAGCTGTTTCTCGAGCCTGTCGCCTGGTCATGTAATTTTCCTTTCGGTTAACGTGTTGTGTATGTTTGCATATGTTTTGCGCGTTTGTTGCCACTAAGGCAACTTCATTAAGGTGCGATTAATCGCTGGAAGGGAAAATCCGCTCGATAACCTCTTTTAGTGAATGCTTGTTATCGAAATACTTACCAATATAATTCCCTAAGATTAGACATAAAAGCAGGAACAGGCCTTCCCAAATACCCCAAATAGCTGAAACAATTCCCACCAAAAAGCCGGTGGCAATCCCGAATACGCGGCCTTTATTGGCGATCAGTAAGGCCAGAAAATTGGGCTTTTTCAAGTCGTCCATACCAGACACCTCTTTTCGTTACTCAACCCGTGAACGAATATCGGCCGCAATCTTCCTGATAGTCACCTCGACATCGGCAATATCCATACCGGCAGTTTCACGAATGTAGGATCCCAGTTTTGTCCGCAACTCGTTACTAACTTCGGGGATCGATACATCAGGTGCCACACCAATTCTGACGATGAGCGCCATACCAGAATCCGTCCGTTTCACATAGATATCAGCATCCCGTACGCCGCGGATTTTCCTGGCAGCCCGCAACGCCAAATCTTCAATGGCTTGAATCGAAATGCGGACATCGCCCATCGGCGTAGTGTACTGGACCGTCTCATTGGTTGCTCTGCTCCGGAAAGCCATCGCGAAAAGGTAAGCGGCCACGGCACCCGTAATTACAAAAAACAACAAGGAAAGTAGCTTGTCCTGAAAAACGGCAGTGAGCCACGAAACGGCTGTAGCGTGGCCCAAACCGAGTGAACTACCCAATAGAGCTGCTGACAACGCTAAAAACAACAAACCCAAAATCAGGCTAAAAATACGATCAAATGTACGCATCATACCGTCCCCCCGTTTTGATCAACGAACCCGTTCTTCACTATTCTCGTCTTGGAATTGGACTCCCTGGATATGTACGTTCACTTCGACTACATCCAGACCTGTCATGCTCTCAATTGCCTTTTTGACGTTTTCCTGAACAGCGGTAGCAACATCGGGAAGACGATGGCCGTATTCCATTGAAAGATATAGATCCACCGCCGCTTCTTTCTCACCAACCTCTACTTTAACACCACGGTTTTTATTTAGCAACCCGGCAAAACCGGTGTTGGCACTGGTGCCACTCTTCACTACTCCATCAATCTCAGTTGCGGCTAAACTCGCGATTAAACCAACAACTTCATTGGCAATGCGTACGCTGCCGACTGCATCCCGACGCATTTCAGCCATAAAAACACCTCCTGAACTCAATAGAACCATGACTTATTATTACCGTCTTGATTACAGTTAAGTTTTATTCACCAGAGATGAGAATAATCCCTTTTTAATCGGAAGGTCTTTTTTCGTAAATGCGGATCCCTTCGCCAGGAATTCCGGTGATGCGCGTGATTATTCCGGCAATGTCTGAGACTTCTGCATCCTTTAGACTATTTTGCCCGACAAGTACGGTGGCGTTGCGATCCTGCAACAGCACAATCACCGGCTGATAACCGCGTGCTCTGAGGATTCCTTCCAATTCGTCTTCCAGCGCGGTCAGTCTGGTCAGGCGCCACAATTCCTGCTGGGCGGCATTTTTCAAATCACTGGCGCTTTCCGGATCCTCGGAAATATTCGCAAACAATTCCTGTTTGCGGCTGCGGCTTTTTTCACGCTCAAAGCGCAGGTCAGCAAAGATATCGACGCCGCTTTTCTGATTACCGTTTTGGGTGCTGCTTTGAGCACTGCTTTGGGCGGCAATATCCGCGGTCAGAGCTGATAGAGCATCAGTACCCCTCTCCCCCTGGCCCGCCATCCGATCCTCCCCGCGGTCCTCCCCGCGGTCCTCCACCTGAGTGGCTCCCGGAAAAAGCGCCAGTATTAACAAGGCGGTCACGAGTAAACCAACCAGCAGCAAGCCAACGGCATTAAAGCCGGTGAATTTCACATTAGTCACCTCTTTCGCGCGCCAGTACCTCTACGCGGTAGAGCGGTATATTTAACAGAGCGGCGGTTGCCTTTGCCAAAGCCAGACGTACCTCATGGTTGTTAGCCCCGTCGGCAATAACAACGGCACCTGATATTTGCGGCCCCATCTGTCCGATTATTACCGGAGATTCCTGTCCTTTCGAATCCCGCTCCATGACAAGCTCATGCGACAAAGCTTCTTCTTCCGTAACTCTGCTCAAGCCATCCTGCCCCTGTTCCTGAGTTGTGCGGCGTTCGGTCCTGTTGTTCGTACCGTAACGGATTTCTCCCTGACTGCTAATGCTGATGTCAACCGCCACATTCCCTGCCCCGGCGATGCTCCTTAGCAAGACAGCCAACTGCCGCAGATCGGAAGAGCGTCGTGTAGGGACAGCCAACTGCCGCTCCAGAGTATCTTCCTCCCCCGGCACGCTGACAGGATCATATACTGCGCTGCCAGGTGCATCGACGAGTTGGGCAGGCTGCGGAGCGGCCTGCTCACTCTGACGCGGCCAAATCAGAAACACAATGCCAATAGCAAGGACAGCCACCAGTACTTTGACGATGGAAATGTCCGTCTTTTTTAGCAGCACCTGCAACCCAGCAGGCCATTTTAGGTTTTGAGTATCATTTTCCGCTGCCGGGAGTTTCATCGAACAATCCCCCCCTTACATTCGAGCTCGCATTCGCCCTAAAAATCGTAATCAACGCCGGATCCGCATCCAGTAGAGCCGCCACGGTCCTTCTGATTCGGTCGGCAGCAACGTCATAGTCACTGGCCTGGCACTCGATTGTCAACGAAACGCCGTAAATTTGATCATAGCCGCCCATTTGTATCACCGCAGAAGCTGATGTGACTCCGTCGATCATCTGCGCTATTTCGCTAATGCGCTCTTCCAATTGTTGCTGCCCTTCACTCAGAAAAAGATTTTGGGATTGGCGTGCCAGATCTTGACCGGCTGTGACAAGCTCAGCCGTATCGCTGGCTGCTGGCAGCATCACTTGCGGAAGCGTCGGAGCCTGTATTCCTTTAGTCACTAATGGCACTAGCGGACTAATGAGCGCCAACACCAAAAGAAGATTGATAACCATTCTGACGAATTTGCGCGTATCATCCGCAGGCATCAGGTTTTCGAGAAACCCTCCGATTATGATAATAACGGTCACGGATTTCAGCCATTGTCTTAAAATATCCATGCGTTTTCACCATTAGTACGGGCTGTCACCTGGCCATCACCGTCAGATTACTAAGCCCGGTCATAATACTCAATCCTACAAAAAACAGCAAACCGACTACGGCTACTGCGGCGAAGACCAGGGTCAGCGCATTTGCCATCGCTGTCAAAGCATCTGCCAGCCGCGGCTCTCCCAGCGGCTGCAACAATGCTCCCACCAGGCGATAGAGCAGCGCTAACACAAAGATTTTCACTGCTGGAAAAGCGCAGATGACGATCAGCCCGGCAACGCCGAAGACACTTAGGCTGTTTTTCAACAGCAGCGAGCACCCGGTAATCAGTTCCGCGGTATCGGAGAAAAATTTACCGACTACCGGGATAAAAGAGCCGGAGACATACTTAGCGGCCCGGATAGTCAGTCCGTCAGCCACTGACGCCACCAACCCCCGCACCGTGATCACTCCTGTAAAAATGCAGAGTCCCAAACCAAGGATGCTTGTCGCGGCTGTGCGCAGCAGACCCGCCATTTTGGAGAGCGGATATTTGTCAGATATTTGCCCGACCGCACCGACTACGGCACTGAACAGCGCCAGCGGCAGAACGACTGTACAAACCAGTCGCGCCGTTAGGCCAATCATAGCCACCATCACCGGATGAATCATGGCCGCAGAACCGATCCCTCCGACTGCAGCCAGTAGCGTCACCATCATGGGCAGCATCGCATACATGAAATTCGACATCCGGTTTACAGCTTCAACAGCCGTCTGTTGGGCGAAGCCGAAGCCATGGATGCCCAAAACAAACAGAGTCAAAAAACAGACTGCGAAAGCCAGTTCTCCAGGGCTGCCCTCGCTGAGCTGGATATGTCGAAGTACAACACACAGGACTGCCAGAACCACCATTTGCCCGATCAGGTTGGCATTCAAAACAATCTCCCGAAAGAGCTGCCGAAACAGCTGGGAAAACAAGTTCCCCCAATCAACGCCTTGCCCGGCGGCAAGCGCACGCAAATCAAATTCCGGAAACAGCGCCAAGGTCTCGCTGTCCAGGGTGGTCATAAAGTGATCCATCGCGCTCAGATCCAATGACCCAATTTGCGCATCCAACACGTCTTTCGGGTCGATTGACGCGGTCTCAGAACCCGGCGAGGCTGCCAACACTGTGCTGGTGGTCAGCGAGCACAAGACCGCCATTAACAAAAGGGTCACCCGCGCAAAGGGGCGTTTCTTTTGTGTCACAAGGGGACGGTTCTTTTGTGTCATTTTTATCATAACAACCTCAAAACGGTTTCAATGATCGCGCTTAGAATGGGGATTGCCATAAACATAATGAGCACTTTGGCGGCCATATCGATGCGAGTGGCGATCGAACCCTGGCCAGCATCCCGGCAGATTTGCGACGCAAAGCCCGCCAGGTATGCGACACCCAAAACCCGAAAAATTGTGTTCAAATAAACCGGATTAACGTTTGCGCGGCCAGCCAGTTGCTGAATCGTAAAAATGACCGCCGTCAGCTTCCCCAGCAGCAAGAAAAAAATAAGGGCACCAGCAACCAGGCCGATCTGTAGCGCAATTTCCGGCTTCTGTTCTTTTACCAGCAGGTATAGGAAGGTCCCTACCAGGCCGATTCCGATTATCTGCACCAGTTCCATGCTAAAACCCAAACACTCCGCGTACATCCATAAACAATTTGCTTAATAGCTGTACCACCATGAGCAGGACTACCACAACTCCCGCCAACGTCAGCATTTGAGCCTGTTCATCCTTACCGGCTTGTTTCAGGACCATGTTCAGAATAGAAATCAGAATTCCGATCCCGGCAATCTTGAAAATCAGATTGACGTCTACCAGCATATCAGCCCCTCCGTTCCTGAAAACGTCCCTTTAATGGCCTGGAGCATTGCACATAGAGCTGCACACCTAGAGCAGTACCAAAACCAGAATTCCCCCGCCGGACAGTCCCAGGTAGAACCATACTTTGGCGGTGTGGCTGGCACTAACTTCCAGCTGCTCGATCCGGTGGCGGATTTGCTCCAACGCGAGCGTCAGATGTCGCTCCTGATCAGTCTTGTCAGTCAGGCCGAGCGCATTTCCAGCGTCTTTTAGCAGAATCAAATCGTCCTGGTCCAAGGGTAAAAAAGGTCCCCAGTGCGCCAAAGCCTGATTCCATGCCTCTCCGCCAGATAAGCCCTGCCCGGAGGACATTAAACCCGCAGCGGTGCCAAATATCTTAGCCACATATCCCGCGTTGTTTTCAGCTACCTTCACAAAAGCCTGCGGCAGCGGCGTATAAGAGTAGCTAATCTGCGAGCGCAGCATTTCCACCGCCTGAGCAAAACGCCCCAAAAGCCTGGGACGCTGGCGGTAATTATTCGCGATTAGTGAGCCGAGCCAGGCTGACGCTCCAATAACCATCATTGCCCCGACAATTTTCATTAATCCCCGCTCCCCGGCCGCGGCCGCAGCACAAATTTATCATTGATCAGGCTGCCTAAATTCCGGTCAGTCAATTTTTCTACAGTGCCAATCCCTAAGGAACGTCCCAGAAAAATGTAGCGTTCAAAAACCTTCCACTCCATGAGCGCTGCCAGACCGGGCCGTCCGCGCAAATCCTCCGGGTCACTGCCATGCGCCGTTGTAAACAGCGATGCTCCAGCGCTGATCAGTTCTTCAACCGCCTCAATATCTTTCCGGCCGCCAAGTTCATCTGTCGCAATTACCTGCGGAGACATTGATCGGATTAGCATCAAAATGCCTTCCGCTTTCGGGCAGCTATCCAGGACGTCCGTTCGGAATCCAACATCCATTTGCGGAACACCGCCATAACAGGCGGCTACCTCGGACCGCTCATCCACCAGCCCGACTTTCACTCCCGGAAAACCCAGTTCAGCAATGCCGACACTGAATTGACGGACTAAATCCCGCAGCAGGGTTGTTTTTCCAGCACGCGGCGGCGAGACGATCAGCGTGTGCGCTGGTTTCCCGCCCACGACTATGTAGCGGGTGATTGGATCCGCCAATCCCTTGATCGCGCGGGCCAGACGATAATTTAAACCGGAAATATTGATCAAACGCATAACCCGGCCGCTTTCCACAAGCGTTTTGCCGCACAGGCCAACCCGGTGTCCGCCCGGAAGGGTTATATAGCCACTGCGCAACTGCTCTTCCAGCGCATAAGCGGAACCCTGACCCAGCAATTGCAGTGAACGGTCCAGATCTTCTCTGTCAGGAAGATAAGCTTGCGCTGGGCTTTGGCTGATTGTGCCCTGCGGAGTAATAAAAAAATCGCCATTCCCACCAATCGCCATTAACGGCCGCCCACAGCGTATGCGGATTTCCTCCAGTCCTGGCACCGATCCCGCCAGGACGGTAGCGCATTTTTCTCTCAGGGAGGGCGCTAAGAAAGGCTGGATCGCATCGCGAAAATCCGTCCTGCTCTTGCCTGCGCGGGTCACGTTCTGCGCCAACGCCAGTCCCCCCTCCGTTCATCCATATGGACAATACCTCCCAAATATGCCACGAGCCGCAGGATGGGCAAGAGCTGCTTCCTTTTAACCGCATAAAAAAAGGCCCCGCATTGGCAGGGCCCAGTGGCTTCATTGTTTAGTGTCAAATGATCCGGTTTACTTCGAGGCGCGTTTCAGGTACTCTTTGCTACGTGTGTCAACAGCAATGACATCACCGATGTTTATGAATAGAGGCACGTTCACAATTGCCCCGGTCTCAAGTGTGGCAGGTTTGGTGCCGCCAGCAGCCGTATCACCTTTTAATCCCGGATCAGTCTCCACTACTTCCAGTTCAACAGTATTGGGTAGCTGAATGCCGATGGCCTCTCCCTGATACATCTGCACCGAAATAGTCATGTTCTCTTTCAGGAATTTAACGGCATCACCCAGTTTTTCTTCAGGCAAAGCAATTTGGTCGTAAGACTCGGTATCCATAAAAGTGAACAGATTATCGGATGCATAGAGATACTGCATATCACGTGTTTCAACCCTCGCTGGCGGTACTTTTTCGCCGGCGTTGAAGGTGCGTTCCACCACAAACCCGGTACGAACGTTACGGAGTTTGGTGCGGACAAAAGCAGCGCCTTTGCCAGGCTTGACATGCAGGAAGTCAACCACAGCATAAACATCGCCATCGAGTTCAATAGTCAAACCAGTACGTAAATCGTTTACGGAAATCAATAAAACCCCTCCATTTGAACTGGAATTCCTAAGACTGGAGCTTACTATACAAAAATTCAATGAACAATATCAATATTATAGTATCATCAAGTCTTTGGCAATGGTAGTCAAATTTGTGATGCCATTTTCAGTAACTGCCACGGTATCTTCAATGCGCACGCCGCCCCAGCCAGGAATGTAAATGCCGGGCTCCACCGTTATTACCATGCCAGCCTGTATCACAGCGTCTTCAGCTGGAGACAACCGCGGATTCTCATGAATAGCCAGACCGACACAATGTCCCAGACCATGGCCGAATTGATCTCCGTGACCGGCTTCGGTGATGATGGTGCGCGCAAAACTGTCACCGACGCGTCCGGTAATGCCAGCTTTCAGTCCATCCAAGGCCGCCATTTGGGCCTGCAGAACGATATCATAGATGCGCCGCTGCTCAGCGGTAGCTGCCCCGACAACATAGGTCCTGGTCAGATCGCCGCAATACCCCTGATAAACAGCTCCGCAGTCGATTGTCACAAAGTCGCCTTGCTCAACCATTTTGTCACTCGCAACCCCGTGCGGCAACGAAGACCGTTGGCCAGAAGCGATGATAGTATCAAAGCCGGTTTTATCAGCGCCCAAGCGGCGCATCCAGGTCTCCAGTTCCAGCGCAATTGCCCGTTCCGATACACCCGGCTTAATCAGCGGAAGAGTTTTTTCCAAAGCCTGTTCGGTGATAGACTGGGCTTTGTGGATCAGTTCGATTTCACTCTGATCTTTTATCTGACGAATTCCTTCCACAATACCCTTCAACGGCACCAAAACCTCGGCACCCAAAGCTTCCCGCAGATAATTATACCCATCAAACACTAAATAATCCGATTCAAAAGCCACGCGCCGCAGCTTCATACCGCCGATTAGATCTACGAGCGGCTGTAAGGACGTCCCGCCGGCGCTCTTGACAATTTTAAAAGCCGGCGCTTGTGCGGTGGCCTGCTCTATATAGCGAAAATCAGTAACCAGAAGCGCTTGATCGGATGTGACCAGCAGATTGGCTGCAGAGCCGGTAAAGCCGCTCAGATAGCGCCTGTTGTTGGGCTCCATGATAATCGCCCCGTCAACTTTAGCTTCTGCCATTCTTTGCCTCATCTTTGTAAGTCTCATAATCTCTTCCACCCTTTCACCGAAAACTTAAATCGCGAACTCAATTACACATTACACGAGCCGTTCATAATGAAGACCAGCATCGACCTGTTAATTTCCACAGACTGCTGCCATATTCCTTCACTCTTAACGCACGGCTTGTGTCTTGATGAAAAAAGAGGACTTTTCAGTCCTCCATTGTGTATTGCGACCAAAGCACTCTCCAAGTGGAGTTCCCATTATCAGGCCTTTCGAAAAAAATTGAGCAAGGCTGGACATTTGGGTAATTGGGGGGCGGATTAACCGCAGCCCTAGTATCCCAAGTAAAATAGCGCCCATATCCGGTAGTGTCCGTACCAAATTTACCAGCATTTTTCGTTGCGATGGAGCCAAATAAATAAACATAACCTTTCTTGACCCCGTTACAATCGGCGCAGCCAAATTCACCTTTGTCGGCAAAAATGTTGGCATCAATATATATGTCTTGGGGAGGAGAAGGATAGTCAACAACTATCTTGCCGTTTTCACTGATTATGCCCAGAATATTGGATGTACCAGTAGTCCCGGCATTTTCGTAACGCAAATCACCAGTAATGATAATATCATTTTTGGACAGAATGGTGAGTTCGGTAGTATCTGCGATGTGATGTTTCTGCGGCTCGGGCAGCCAAGGAGCATTAATGGCATCAATTCCGTAAAGGCCTTGCAGACTGCCGTCAACGTAAATACCCATCTGCGAACCGCTGCCCTCGGGATCCACGTCAGGCAAACCGGTATAATTCGTAAACACCGTTTCACCTCTGCGCCTGACAGAAGTAACCATGTTATCATAATCAACTACCACTTCGGAGTCCCCAATAACCTCTCCCGAACTGGCATAATGTGTAATATAATATCTTTGCTTATGACCATCAATTTGAAGCCCAATTGCGCAAGGCCCAACCGCCCAGATACCTCCGCCATTAATGGTACTGCCGCCAACATCCATATAAATATTGCGCGTGCTCAGTCCCAAATCGTTGGGCGGGAAAGAAGAACCCTTGACTCTAGATTGGAAAAAGAGAAAACCGCCTTCATAACTCAGAGGGTCCATTGGAACACCCCAAAAATAGCCTTTTTGAAATTGTGGCCATACGATATACTGATTCTGATTCTTGGCACTAGGGGGATAGTACTCTTTGTTACTGGATCCCCAGGAAGAGCCAGTCCAGAACAAAGCCTCGTTTTGCGTTGTAGTGACAACATTCTGGAACAAGGTTCCAGGCATGCCGGCAAAATGAAAAGTGCCGCTGGTATGCACCGGACCATAATACTGATCGCGGGCATTCATGCAGACTTCGCCGCTAACATTACTATAATAGCTGTCGGTGAATTCCAGATAGTCGGTAAAATTACGATTATTCACGAAAAGGGTAACTGTTCCACGCCCGTAGGTCGTATACCGCGCCACTTTTCCTTTGGCCAGCGGGGCGGTTGCCTCCACCTCAATCTCAAAACGCAAAGGGAAACTATAGCATTGATCTTTATAAGGCACGCCGTTTGGAAATACTGAAATCCTGGCGTAAAATTCCCTGCCATCACCGGATTCCCCAATTGGGTTCCAGGTTTTCTGGGTTGAGCTATTGTCTACCAGGACCAAGCGAGCGGTGGTTGCACTACTCTTCATATCTACAAGATAGGTACGCTGGGCAATATCGGAACTGCCAATCAGATTACCGTTGGCGTCCACCGGAAAAGTACCCAGTCCTCCGAAGTCCAGAAGAAGCAATGTTTTTTGGGAGGTAACAAGAGCTTCCATTGTGTCTTCGCTAGCCGCAGTATTGGGAAGGTTTTGTTTGACAGAACCGAGCATATAGTCCTGAAAGCACCGTTCGGCTACACGTCTTCCGGAATCAGCCACAAAGAAAACATCGTTTTTTGCACGATGGATCTGTGACTGAAGAATTTCGGCATCTGCAAACATTAGCAGAGCGGTCCCAACAACAGCAATAATAGCAAAAATAACAATCACGACAGTAAGGCTGGTGGCACCAGCCTCATTTTTTTTGTGAGAAACTAAACGTGCAATTGTCATGCTGTTCGTTCACTCCCCTGCTTATAAATTGCGGGGTGCAACGGTTTGCTCAAGCTGCGCATGATATTTTTTACCTTCACGGCCGCCAACACGATAAACATCAATAAAGACATTGATGCACATTAAATTGAGGGCATCATTTCCATCCAGGGAATCCTTAACCGTACCGTCCCGCATAACATAGGTGAATTTTAAAAGCGTGACATTGGAAAACTCATGGGTCGTCTTGCCAGTGGTAAGGTCGGACTTGTTGACAATGCGCTTGACCCTATCGCCCTCTTCAGGAAGCCATTCAATCTGATCGACTCTGAAAACAGGAGAGCCTGCCGGGATCAACCATTTTGTTTTATCTTTATTATGCTGGATCATCAATGCAGAATCTTGAACTTTGGAAATCTGAAGCACCTGGAATTCCCCGTTTTGATAAACGATGGCGTAGCCGTCATCATACGGCAGAAAAGCCTCAACATCATCCACTTTCAGCTCAGATGATGAAGGCGGCATATCTGAACGGATTGATCCCCCCATTTTCAGGGCACGCACAGTAATACCGTCTGAGGCGGTTTCAGTAGCGCCATTTTTGGATTCAAAGGCATGCTCAAAATATGTATTAACGCTGACATTAGAGAGATCGCCCAGAAAAACGCCGAAACCGGCCTCCCTGAGATCGTTCGTCACAACCTGCATTAGATTTCTGGCATCTTCAGTAGTTTCCTGCATCACTTTAGTAATAGAGGAGGAGGTCACCGCATTTGATACTACCTGCAATGCAATTGTACCCGCTATTGCCAAAATGGCTCCTGCCAGCAGTACTTCAACCAGAGTAAAGCCATGGTCTTCTTGAATACGCCTTAAGCGCATCGGTCATTCCCCCTTTGGAGATACTATTGCGAGGTGGCCGTAAGTAAACCAGAATCAGTCAGGTAGCTTATTAATAAGAATTACCGTCTCAGCAGAAATAACTCAACCTGTGATAACCCGGATTGGCCGCTCGGCCAGAACACTCTTACAATTGTGCGTGTTAATCCATCCATCGGAGTTCCGTCAATAATGGCGGGACTTTCCACCTGCACAGTGCCAAAAGCATCCGTACGCAATTCATTCTCCAACTGATCCTTCCAGGAGGTAACAATACCATTAGTGGCAGATGCTGAAAAAGTGGTGGCGTTACGGGTGTCGACTCCGTTAAATTGTGCTACGGTAGCCAGTGTCTCATTAGTAAGCCGTTCCATCAGAACCTGCGCAAGATAGGTGGCTTCGGTTCTTTGACGGCTGGTAATAATCATCCGGCCGCTCACTGTAAACATCGACATCAAGGTTAGCAATGCCAAAGAAAGCAGTCCAATCGCAAGTAAAGCTTCGACTAGCGTAAATCCCTTTTGGTTTCCTATCCGTTTCAGCACCTTTGCCACCACCTTTCCTCAGCTGCGGTCGTTAGTGCCTAGAACCTCTCATCTTTTATATCGGTAACCGGACAAGAAAGTATTAGGACTTGTCCCACAGAAAGTTTCGAGGGATCGTTCAAATTATTAATCTCGCAGAGAATCTCCACTGTCATCCCATACCTCTTGGAAATGCGCCAGGCAGTATCGCCTGGTTTGACAGTATAAAGATGCTCCTTTGGAATAGGAACCCGGATCTCCCGCCCGATCTCCAGTTTGGACTGGGCATTCAAGTTATTAATCTGATAGATTGGCTCAACAGCAACGCCGAATTTGCGGGCGATCGAATAAAGCGTATCGCCTTTTTTGACAAAATAGGTTGTCTCGCTGATCGTGACCTGAATCGGTTGTTCAGGTTGCACTTCCGGTTGCGGATCAGCGACCGGGTCAACCGGCATCGGCTCGATGATCGGTTCAGTAACCGCCGCCTCAGTCGGCTCCTCTTCGGCGGGAACTACCACGATAATGGGCGCTTCTTCAACCGGCGCTTCAATTACGACAGTGCCAACATCCGTACCTTCCGGTCCTCCCGTAGCCTGTTCGGACGGCTGCGCCGCCGGTTCCGAAGTCTCGGGTACCGCCGGCGTTACAGGAAGTTTGGGTTCAGTAACCTCTTCACTAATATCTAAAGAGCCTTGATCGGTAATTTTCGGAGTGATGAAAAAGACCAGTTCGGTTTTAGGAGTGGTGCTTTTGCTGTTAAATTTAAAGAAATTACCAATAATCGGCAGATCTGAAAGAATCGGCAATTTGTAGATGGTATCGAGGTCAGTCTGCCGCATCAGGCCGCCGATAATAATCGTTTCGCCATCTTTGACCCGCAACACTGTTTCGACTTCGCGTGTGGAAATACTGGGGTAACCTTCGGCAGTCGTTGAGGTAATCGTGCTGACCTCCGGCTTTAAATAAAGGGTAATGTCGCCGCCTTTGTTAATGCGCGGCGTGATATACATCTTGACACCGACCTCAATGAACTGAATAGTTGTGGTGGTGCCCTTTTCAGTCTCCTGAGTAATCTTAACCGGGACTTTCTCGCCGACCAAAATCTTGCCTTCCTGACCATTGGAAGCAGTAATATTGGGGCGGGCGACTGTCCGGCTTTTATGTTCTTCCTGCATTGCCTGCAATGTCAGGTTAATATCAGGTAGTTTAACACCCGTAACATCCCAGGAAATCTGGCCTCCTACGGATGCCTGTATGCCAAACTCGTTTTTGGCGTCAGCGCTCATCTCCTCCAAACGGGCTTCGATGGCAATCTGAGGTGCCTTAACATCGAGTAGTCTGATGATCTCCTGTATATTCTCGTGTTCCAAAGGTGTGCCGTTTACGACTAAAGAATTGGTGGTGCTGTCTACTTTAACCTTATCACTGGGGACGACTACGGAAATACTTTGGGAAATACTCTTGGCATCGGCATAATAAATCCGGATCACTTTTGTTGTGGTAACATCATAATTTGCTTTTAATGTAGCTTCATTGCCGACGATGTATGAATCATCAATCCTGCGGTAGTTGAACCCGTTCGAACGCGCCAGATATTGAATGGCCATCTCGCAAGTGACGCTATTTAATGTCATCGTGACTTCGCCTTTGATGCTGGCATCAAGGACAATGTTAACTCCATATACGCGGCCCACATGCCGCAAAGCATCACGCAAATCAGCACCGCGCCATTCAAAATTATGCTTTGCCTCATCACCAAGCGCGGCAGACCAGATGGAAATGAAAGCTGCCAAGACACAAATTAACAACATCAAGAACCTGATTCTGCGTTTCATTTTCCTTCACCCCCGAGTACCAATACAATAGTTCGCGCCGAACTGCGCAGCGTAACCTGAGCACCAGTTATTTTTTCAACCAGCCATATGCCCTCAATCCGATCGCCTTCTCTGACGATATAGGCATTCTCTGGGGTTTCGATAATCGCAAAACGGAGCGAACCGTGTTCGCTGAGACCGGTAAAGATCCATGATTCCCAAGGCTCTTTCGGTTTCTCGACGATCGCCGGTTTGGTCTGACCCGGTGTCGGACTCGCTGCCGAACCTGGTGTCTGACTGGACACTGGATTCTTAACTGGCACTGTTGTCTTAGGTGCACTGGCAGTATTGCTGCTGGAAGCCGGTTTCGTTTTTAGGGCCGCCACTTCAGCAAAGGGATTCTCCCGGCCGACAGCGAAGGCAAACTCAGGTACATCCCACTTTGGTTTCGGTTTGGATTCCTCTTTCCTTATTACGGCAGGTTCTGCGGCAGGCACTTTCGCTGCGCTACCTGGCTGCTTCGCTATTTCCTGAGCGGCAGGATCGGCCGCTGCTGCCGCTGAGGCGCTGTCTGTCGCCTGTGACCCTGCGGCTGTGCCACCCGACTGACTGGGATTCGCCGTATTAGTGGCCGGTTTCTTTGGTGGCGGCGCTGGCGACTGCCCCCCACCGAAAAGCCCGTCGAGCAAACCCAGGGAATTAGCCCCTACAGCTACAAAAAGCACTAAAACCAGTACCAATATCAATGGATTGTTAGCCAGACTTTTCTTGGATTTTCTATGGGGTTTATTTTTGGCCATCAACAGCACCCCCTCTCATAAAGGTGGCTGCTTGAATACTGACCTGGTATTCATTTTCGCCTGGATTAATGTTTGAAGTTTTCACGATAATCAGGCGCTTAGCTGAAGTCACTTCGTCATAAAAGCGCAATACATTCCGATATTCGCCTTTAATGGGCAGATTAAGTGTGATTTCCAGATGGGTATTTCTATTAATCGGATTACTGACAGCAATAGATGAAAGCTGCACATTACATCGATCCGCAATTAATTCCAATTCTCTGAGCAGAGCCGGGATTTCTTTATCGTTCGGAATCAGCATTTCAAAAGAGGCCAAATCCGACTTCGCCTGCTCATATTTTATTTCCAGTTCTTCCTGATCGCGCAGTTCTTTGCGAATTTGCTCGATTTTCGTTTCCATTGCGCTGACTTCGCTTTTAACTTGTTCAGCCCGAACCATGGTTGGCGACAAAATGAATTGATAAAACCCTCCACCCAAGGCAATGATTGACATGACCGCCACCAAAATGATTTCCTGTTTAGTAAGAGGACGCGCCATCAGCCACACCCCCTTTTTCAACAAGACTGCAGCTGACGCTGAAAGCTACGCCGCTATCTCCTTTCGAAACGGAAGTGGTCTCCACATCCTTAAAAGAAGGTGCCGCTTCCAGGCTCTGTAGCAGATTGGCGGCTGAGAAATAAGACGTCGTGGTAATTTCAAGCCGCAAAGATCCTTTTTGCATGCTTGCTGAACGTATCTGAACATCTTTCGGAATAAAAGCACCCAGTTCGGCGATCAATAACGGAACATCGATCGCGTCTTTCATGATGGTATCCTTAACTTGCAGTCGTTTTTCCAGTTCCGAAAGATTGCGTTTGATTTCATCAAGTTTTGCTTTTTGCCTGCTATAGTCGTCCAAAGCGCTCTGCAGCAAAATTTTCTGTTCCTCTGCTTTTTTGATTTGATAAGTCTGCCAGCCGTAAAACGCTATACCGCCTAGCAGCACGAAGGCAGCTACACCGATAATAACCGGAATGGTAAGATCGGCCTTTTTAGGCCGCCGCTGGGCCGAGGGAAGCAGATTAATACGGATCATGCCTCTTCGACCCCCCTCAGCGCCAGACCGATACCTACCGCCAGCATCGGCGCAAGGTTTGTCAGTGTGGCTACGTTAAACTGACGGGGATTGATTTTAATATTCTCAAAGGGGTTACCGATGCGCGCCGGAATGCCAAGTTCGCCTTCCAACATGCGCTCCAGGCCCACAAGCTTACTTCCGCCACCAGTCAGGACTAATTCGTCGATTGACTCGCCGCGGTTTTGCAGTTTATAGTAATCTATTGAGCGTCTGACTTCCAGCAGAAACTCTTCAAGTACAGGTCGCAGAATCCCGAAAATCTTTACTGACAGATTATTGGGATCGTTTATCTCGGGTTCATCACCAAAAAAGACTTTCCCGGCTTGCAGTTTCATGTCATCGGCTTCGCTAAAACCACAGTTCATGCCTTCCGCTACTGCCTCCGTAAATCGCTGGCCGCCAAACGGAATAATGCGGGTAAACTTAAGGCTGTCGCCCTTAAAGATCACCACATCGGTTGTACCGGCACCAATATCAATCAGACCACTGCAGCGCTGGCTTTCCAATGACTCCAATCCAAGCGAACGCAGGATGGCAAAAGGCTGCACATCCATAGCGACCGGTGTCAATCCGGCTACCTCAATAGCAGCCACATGACTGTTCACTAATTCATTCTGGGCCGCAACTAACATTACTTCGATTTCGCCTTCGTTTTCCGCCGGCCCAATGATATGAAAGTCAATCACGGCCTCCTCTGGCGAAAACGGAAGATACTTATCAGCTTCCCATTGAATGGCGTTATGTACTTCATCAGCCGGCATATCGGGGAAACGAACCTGCCGAACGACAACGCTCTGCCCGGCAATGGCTACATAGACTTCCTTGTCATGGATTTTACCAGTTTTAAAAACATGTTTGATGACAGCGCCGATATCGGCAGGATTGGTGATCACACCGTTTCGAATAGTTCCTGCCGGCACCGGTAGAACGGCATAATGCAGTAACTCCATTCCAGCGGGTGACTGCTGCAATTCAATTGCCTTAATGGCGCTGGTGCCAATATCTAAACCGATACCGCGGGCTTTAGCCAATTGGATCCCGTTCCTCTCTTCATAGACATTTATCTCAGAGATTCCTGTTTCTTCCACCGGCACCGCCATAAGGCTGAACCTCCGATGTCTACAGGCGTGACTTCCCGGGGAACTCCCGGTAGTGGCACTTAACCAGCCAGTGCCAAGAGGTTTTTCGCCGCGTTAATATCCCGGTCGTGATGCGTTCCACAAACTGGACATGTCCATTCGCGGATAGAAAGCGGCATTTCTTCCTGTACAGTACCGCATGCTGAACAGGTTTTACTGCTGGGGTAGAATCGACTCGCTACCACCATTCGTGAGCCGTACCACTTGGTCTTGTACTCAAGCTGCCGACGGAATTCGCCCCAGCCTACATCAGCAATATACCGGGCCAGACGCGTATTCCTCACCATACCGCTGACATTCAGATCTTCCACCACGATCACTGACTTGGTTTTCGCCAGTTCCGTAGTGAGCTTGTGCAAGAAATCCTGCCTGATATTGCGGACACGTCGATGCAGTCGAGCAAGCTGTAAGGCAGACTTTTTACGATTCCGGGAACCTTTTTGTTTACGACTGTGCCTCCGTTGTCTGCGGCGAAGTAGCTTAAGATAGCGATTCAGCGGTTTAGGTGCCTCGATTTTGACGCTCTCACTGCCGCTGACAATGGCCGCGAAATGATTTAAGCCGACATCGATGCCAGCGGCTGGGCCTTTAACCGGGACCGGATCGCAAATTTCCATTTCGACCGCCAAGCTGACAAACCAGCGATCCGCTTTGCGGCTTACGGTAGCCGAAAGAATGCGGCCTTGAAGCGCCGTAGTCTCTTTGGCACGTATCTTCCCAAGGCGCGGCAACTGAATATGACGTTCGAAAACATGAATTGCGCCCGTTAGCCGGAAAGAATCGTGACGGCCTTTCTTCTTGAATTTCGGAAATCCGATCTTGCGCCCGGTTTTTAACCCACGAAAGAAGTTCTGAAATGCTCGTTCCAAGTCGCGTAAAGCCTCTTGGGGCGCGCATTTCGAAACCTCGTACATCCACGGGAAATCGACTCCTTTAAGCGCATTAAGTTCCTTGTGCTGTTCGATGGCATTGATGCGCTTCTTTTCCTGCTCCCAAAAAGCAATGCGGCGGGAAAGCCCCCAGTTATAAGCGAATCGGGCTGCCCCGGCATGTTTGGCAAGCAAAATGCTCTGATGTGAGTTGGGATCCAGTTCATATCGGTAAGCGCTGTTAATCAGCATGTTCGATAGCCTCCATCGCTTTTTGCGCCTTGTTACGGGCAGAACGCCGCCCATAGAGCCGTGCACAGAAAGATGTGAGTACTTCGATCATATCGCGTACCAAATCATCCTTGAATTCGCCGGATTCCAAAACCAAAAGCCGCCGTCCCTGAGCCATCAATGCGGATTCGATGTATTCGAACCCAAAGCGCATCAAGCGATCTCGATGCTCGATTATGATGTTCCGAATTTTGGGATCGGCAGCAACTTCATCAACTTCTGGCGATGCCCATTTTGGCCATAACCAACCTCAGTAACTGCATTGTTGACCGACAGGCCATTTGTGTTGGCGAATTCCAGTAATCTGGCGTTCTGCCAATCCAAGTCGCTTTTTTGGTCATGGCTGAATACCCGATATGTCTATATATTTGTCATCTGTCTATTACCCCCATGAACACAGTTGTTGAGAGCCCTGGAACTGAACCATAAAAAGGAATAAAGGCCAAATTATACTGTACTTCCAGCATTGGTTCGACACATTTTGGAAAAGATCCTGCAAAAATCAGGCTTTACTTCGCATCGAAACAAAAAAACGCTCAATAATATACCTATCGAGCGAAAGTCATTCCTGATATATGATGGGTTTATTCCATAGACATGCCATTGGGCTGCTAAATGCCACGACGATGTGGCCGCCCCTGCACAGTTCGGGATGCGGATAATAAGGCCATCGTTACGTCGGCACGTACCTGGGGATCAGAAAGTTGCAGACGTACCAAAACCTCGCCCTCGCCAGAACCGGCATAACGGGCCTTAAGATGCGACAATGCCAATGCAATCGTATCATGCCGACATTTGTCGCAACTACAAATTCCGGCTTTTCCACTGATAATCTCATCATATAGCTCGATTACGACATCCTCGGTAAGATTCTTAAGTTCCACAGCGATGTCCCCCCCAAGCAGTTATAGCCATCCGGACACAAGCATTGCATAAAAATCAATAATGAATTCGCTAAAGAACAGATAAATCCCTGCGCCGAAAATCAGAAACGGTCCGAATGGAACCGGATCGCGTCTTTTAATAACCTTAAGCGCGATCAGCAATAATCCTATAATAGCTCCGGCAAACGAACCGATCATCAAAGCCGCCGCTGCTCCCTGCCAGCCAAGGAAGGCACCTATCATGGCCAACAGTTTGGCATCGCCGCCACCCATCCCGCCGTGGCTCAAGAAGGCCACCAGAAACAATAAAGCCGCCCCGCCAAAAGCTCCAATGAGGGCATCGGTAATTGGAGGCCGGCCACTCAAGAGTGCCAGCAGCAACCCGATTATGACTCCCGGAAGCGAAATTACATCGGGAATGATCTGCTGATCCAAATCAATAAAAGTAATAATAATACCGAGACTGAGAAAAACCGCAGCAGACAAAAACTCCAAAGAAAGTCCGAATTTCAACCACGCCAAAATCCATAGCACGGCGGTTAGTAATTCAACAACAGGGTAGCGCCAGGAAATATGAGCCTTACAATAGCGGCAACGCCCGCGTAAAAAGATAAAACTAAATACCGGAATCAAATCCAAAGTGCTTAAAGGATGGCTACAGGTTGGGCAGTGCGAGGAAGGCCAAGCCAGTGATTCTTTACGCGGTATGCGGTAAATGCAAACATTAAAAAAACTGCCGACAACTAATCCAAACACGGCGATTAAAAAAAGACCGGCTAAATCCAAAGCCAATTCTTTTCACCCCTAAAAAGGAAATGCGGGGCCGCTTGACAGCCCCGCCCCACAACAACCATGTTATTGCGGTCTGCGTTCTACGCCTTCCTGTGTTACAATAAGCTGGGTCTCTTCAGGTTCTGTAGCACCTGACCCATCATGAAAAGTACATTGTACCAAATAGGTGTCAATACGAACGCCAGCACCAGCTACTAATGCAGGATTTGGGGAAGTGATATCAGTCGCTGCGTAAATGTCGGTTGCGCCTGACGCCGGCCCGGAAACGGTGGCACCGGCAGTGTAAGTGTACGCTGACAAGTCATGCGGACATGAAGCAATGCCGAGACTGGCAAAATTATCCGTCCATTCTGTGCCATCCGGATAACGTTCTCTGTCAGCATAGAATGACTCTATCTGCGTACTAATATTCTTCAGGTTGGACTGACAGCTAGCAATACGAGCCCGATCCCTCATGCCACCAAACTGCGGCAACAGCATCATGGCCAGAATACCGATAATACCGATAACGACCAAGAGCTCTACCAGGGTGAAACCTTTCTCATTGCGTAAAGTCTCGTGAATTCTCTTCATTAGTTGTTTCACCTCCTTTCGGAAATCTTAAGTAAAGAAAAACAAAACTGCGGTTTCTTTGTTACTAAGTGTATCGACAGGCTTAGTGTTTTCCTTTACATTTTTTGATCAAAATTTTCGTTTTTTGGAGATTACATAATCTCCATCATCTTAGCCATTGGCAGCATGACGGCTAATAGAATCATACAAACCACGACCGCCAGTACAATGGTGATCAGTGGCGTAATGGCGGCGGTAAGATTGCCAACAGCAATATCCACTTCTTGATCGTAGAATTCAGCCACTTTAGTCAGCAAAGCGTCTACCGAGCCGGTTTCTTCGCCAATGATGGTCATCTGTACCACCATGGGAGGAAATAACCCACTACGATCCAGCGATTGCCCGAGCGGCATGCCATTACGAACCGCTTCGCTGACTTCTTTCAACTTAACCTCCGCCACCGCATTACCAGCCACCCGGCTGGTGATCTCAAGGCACTGCAACATTGGCACACCGCTTGCCATAAGCGTGCTGAAAGTACGGGTAAAACGGCTGGCAACTGTCTTCAGCGTAATGGGGCCGAACAGCGGCATCCGCATCATTAGTGTATCCTTCTGCAGGCGCCCGGCCGGAGTGCGGATGTAGGCTGATAGAGCAAATACCACGACAGCAATCGTCAAGATAACATAAATAATATACTTCTTCAGAAAATCGGCAAAATTGAGCAGGAATTGCGTGATACCAGGCAATTCCACGCCGGTCCCTTCAAACATTCCCGCAAACGTTGGCAGAACTCCCATAATCAAGCCAATCGTAATCGCGATCATGATCACAATGGTAATTATCGGCGAAGTCATGGCCGATTTTACTTTACGGTTCAGAGCGCTTTCTTTTTCAAAATGCTCGGAGACCCGGTTCAAAACCTCATCTAATACGCCGCCGGCCTCGCCGGCTTCAACCATATTAATCATAATGGGCGGAAAGGCCTTAGGGTGCCGTGACAAGGCTTTTGACAGGCTGTCGCCGGTTTCCAGATCGGTGCGGACAGTACCCAGAATTTCTTTAAAAACTTTATTCCCGGTTTGCTGCTGGAGAATGCTGATACAGGGCATCAGAGCCAGGCCGGCGTTAATCATGACAGCAAACTGCTGACAAAAAATCGTCAGCACCTTCAGCGGTATTTTTTTTGATTTTTGTACCGATGCCATGACGTCACCGGACGCGACATATTCCTGAATGGAGACTGGCAATAAATCCTTTTCGCGCAGCTTCAGAGCGATGTCGCGCTCGCTGATGCCATCCAGCTTGCCTGTTGTGATTTGCCCGGATCGATTTCTAGCCTTGTAAGTATAAGTCGTCGCCATTCAGTCACCACCTTTTAACATTCGCTTACCAATACACTCACTTAGGCATGCACAGAAGTTTATATTCCGCTAAACACACGCCAGACGTTTGAATTCCTCCGGATCGCTGGCCCGCATTAGCGCTTCTTGTAGCGAGATAATCCGGCGAGCATAGAGATCACGCAGCGAAGCATCCAGCGACTGCATCCCCAATTTGCTTCCGGTCTGTAGCAGCGAATAGATTTGATGGGTTTTCCCTTCCCGAATCAGGTTGCGAACAGCGGGAGTAGCCACTAGGATTTCGCAGGCGACGGCGCGTCCGGGCCTGTCCACCCTTGGAACCAATTGCTGCGAAACAATCCCGACGATCGTGGCGGCGAATTGTACTCTGATTTGCTGCTGCTGGTGCGGTGGGAACATGTCAATGACACGGTCCACTGACTGCACAGTATCGTTGGTATGCAAAGTCGCGAAGACCAGATGCCCTGTTTCAGCAGCGCTGATCGCGATACTGACCGTTTCCAGGTCGCGCATCTCGCCCACCAGAATGACATCGGGGTCTTCACGCAAAGCCGAGCGCAGTGCGTCGGCGAAACTGCGCGAATCAAGGCCAATCTCGCGCTGATTGACAACGCTCCGTTTATGGCGATGCAGGAACTCAATCGGATCTTCCAGCGTAATAATATGGGTACGACGCTCATTATTAATGATATCGATCAGAGCAGCCAGACTGGTCGATTTGCCGCTGCCGGTCGGACCAGTGACAAGCACCAGACCGCGGGTTTTCTCGGTAAAAGCGCGCAATACCGGCGGCAGCCCCAGATCGTCCAGAGTCTTAATTTCAGTTGGAATCAGGCGCATTACGCAGGCCAGTGTTCCACGCTGTCTGAAAATGTTGACCCTGAAACGCGCCAATCCACGCGCACTATGGGAAAAGTCGACCTCGCCACGCTGCTCCAACCGCTGTTTCATAATTTCGGGTAGAATGGGCAATAGCAGCGCCTGAATCATATCGCCCGAAAGCACCGGTGTATTAGCCATAGGAAGTAAGTCGCCATTTACCCTTAAGACCGGCGGCAGTCCCACTGTAAGGTGCAAGTCCGAGGCACCCTCGGAAACAGAAGCTCTCAGCAGACTGTCTATATCCATGTCAACGTCTCACTCCCTCTTTATCCATCATGATGATTAATCGGCAACTCGTGTGCAATTCTGAACCCTGGTCTGCTACTAATCGCCACTATAAGCGGCAGCCCAGACTGCTTCGAGTGACGTCTTGCCCTTCATGGCCTTGATAGCGCCATCGCCCAGTAACGTGCGCATGCCGCTGGCCACGGCTATCTTTTTCAGTTCATCGCTGGAAGCATTGCGGCGCACTGCGTCACGCACGGCGTCATTCATTACTAATACTTCGTGGATACCGGTACGCCCGGACATGCCGGAATTGTTACACATACGGCAACCGCGTCCGCGGTAAAAGGTTAACGGTTGCCGTGGATCAATTTCCGGCAGAGCGCCGCTAATTGCCGAACGCATTTCGTGTTCCGGCGGCAGCAGATACTGCTCGGCACAATTCTTACAGAGACCGCGCACCAGCCGCTGGGCCAGAATTCCGATGACTACAGAGGCTGCCAAAAACGGCTCGATGCCCATATCAATGAGACGTGTCAGGCTGCTGGGCGCATCATTGGTATGCAATGTGGAAAGAACCAAGTGACCTGTCATGGCGGCCTCAACGGCAATACGAGCCGTCTCACCGTCACGAATCTCACCGACCATCATGATATCCGGGTCCTGACGCAGGAAAGAACGCAAGGCGGTTGAGAAAAGCAATCCTGCCTTTCGGTTTACCTGCACCTGGCTAATGCCCTTGATTTCATATTCGACCGGGTCTTCAACAGTTACGATGTTTTTATCAGGGGAATTTAAGTCGTTCAGTACGGCGCTCAATGTGGTGGATTTACCACTTCCGGTAGGACCGGTTACCAGAATAATTCCGTAGGGCAAGTTGTAGATTGTGCGGAAGTTTTCGATTGTGTCAGGTAAAAAGCCAAGCTGGTCAAGAGACTTAACGGTGTTATTCTTAAACAGCAGCCTCATAACGATCTTTTCGCCATGCACGGTAGGCAGTGAGGAAACACGCAAGTCCAAGGCTTCACCTTCGACAACCGCCTGAATGCGACCGTCCTGAGGAACACGTTTCTCGGCGATATCCATCGCCGCCATAATTTTTAATCTGGAAATCAGTGCTGGCAGGGTCGCTTTCGGCGAAGTCATGATATCTCGCAGGACACCGTCAATACGCAACCGAATGCGCACATCGCCTTCAGTCGGCTGAATGTGAATGTCACTCGCCTTCTGTTTCACTGCCTGAGTAATGAGCATGTTAACCAGTCGGACAATCGGCGCGTCTTCGGCTCCGGCGTCGCCAGCCTGCTCCTCTGCGTTTCCGGCATCCTTGATCTCAATTTGATCTTCGAGTTCTTTAAAGACCCTCACGGCTTGATCGCCCATGCCGTAATAGGTTGTAAATGCGCGACTCAAATCGCCCTCTGAAATAATGAAGGGCTGGATATCATGCCCCAGCTTCAGCTTCAGATCGTCAATCGCAAAAACGTCGCTGGGATCGACCATGCCGAGCATCAGGGATTTATTATGTTTTTCAATCGGAAACACTTTGTATTTGCGTGCCAGTTCCTCTGGAACAAGGGCGAGGATCTCAGGCGGAATCAATCTGCGCGAGATATTGACATGGGGGATGCCAAGCTGAAATTCGAGGATTTCAATCAGACTCTGCTCCGTCAAAAGACCAAGTCCGACTAGAATCTGTCCAATACGCCGACCATCGGTTTTTTGGAGTACCAGAGCATTCTCCAATTGCTCTGGAGTAATATATCCGTAATCGATTAGCAGCTCGCCAAGCTTTCTTCTACCTGTGTCTGCCAATATGGTCACCTCTGATCTACAAGATGAATACTGGCGTTTTTCGACATATTAGCTTCTTTTTCCTGCACAGGAGAATTTTTGATCGGAATAAACAAGAAAAAACATCCTGTTTTACGTCCCTGGTACTGGCGGAACATCGTGTTCCGTGTGTAGCCAGGTGAGGATCGCTAGACATCCTGTCTAGCTTGTTTTTCTTACCGCCGTCCAAACAATCCGGGGCGTCTGCGTACCAGTATCCCGTCCGGACAAGTCAGCGCCAGGGAGGCGTCCCCGCCACGTAAAGAAACCCATCCGAGTCCGGCGACAGCCAGGTCTTCCCCATCCTTTATTTGATAAGTCTGCGTAATAGGCGCGGCCAGTTTCGTGCGGCAGGCGGCACATGGCAAGGCGAGCCAATCTGGTGGATTTTGCAGAAAAGTAGCAGCCCGGTCAGAGCTGGTGCGATGAAAGACAACCTCGCGACCAGCGTAGCACAGCAGAGTACGCACCTCAGCGGCCTGATTAGTGAATGCCGCCAGCCCTGCGAAAGTGACTGCTTGTCCCGGTTCCAAATGATACAGTCTGGCCTGCAGTTTTTTGCCAGCAAAAGCCAGTTCTGCCCCACAGTCCGGACAAACTAAATCGCTGAGCCGATCGCCAGGTGCGATTCCCGGAGTGTCAATCCAGTTGATCCCGTCTTTGCCGGTAACGGTAACGGTATACTGGGTAGTACCAGGAAAGTGCGATACCAAAGGCGCAGTGCTGGCGTTTTGTCCGTGTCCTGCCGCTCCCTGTCCGTGTCCAGCTCCCTTTCCGTGCCCGTATCCGTATCCCTGTCCCGGGGCAGTCCCGGTGACGCCAGACAGGACCTGTAGTAATGAAGACTTGCCGACATTGGTCGCTCCGACCAACGCGATGCGCTCCAATTTTTCTTCACGGATCAGGACTTTAACGGCGTCCAGATCCCGGGCGCGGATTGTCCCACAGGTAATGATACCGGCTGGCGCTGGTACAGTACCTTTTACCCGCTGCCGCACCCAGGCTGCAATTTCATCTGATTTCGACACTGACGGCAGCAAATCGATTTTATTGATCAATATGTAATAAGGGCGTTTTCCGAATAGCGGCAGCCATTCGGGATGCCAGGTGCCTTCGAAGTCAAACGGATCAACAATAAAGAATACCGCCCTGGCAGAGGCCGCCCCCTTTGAGACAGCATCCAATACTGTCTGAACGGTCAGACGTACCGGCTCGGCTTTGCCATAATGACGGATGCGGAAGCAGCGCCGGCATAAAGTTTCTGAATTGGATTGCCCCAAAACATGCGCCGGTACAAAGCCGCGTTCTTCCGACGAATCACTGTGGAGCTGCGCGCCACAGCCCGGACATCTCAATCCTGCGTGCTTGTCCATTATTACAAAACTCCAGTCCGTCTCATATAATTCAGCACCATCTTTTCAATGATGCGCACCATGCGTGTATAAAGGAATTCTCTGTTTGACAGCGGCGGCGTCAGTATTGTATAAAGCGCGCAGCGGTTGCCCCCGAAGATGTCGGTAAACAGCTGATCACCAATGACAGCAGTTTTATCACAAGACGTTCCGAGTAGGGAAAGCGCTTTCAGGAAGGCCCCCCGCCGGGGTTTGATGGCGCGCGGAACAGCCGGTATCCCCAATTTACGGGCTACCAGCTGCACACGGGAAGGCATCCCATTCGAAAGAATACATAGTTTGAAACCATCTTTTTTCAGTTTAGCAACCCAGGCGATCAGCTCCGGGCTAACGTGCGTTACGCCCCATTCCACAATGGTATTGTCGAGATCGAGGATAATAGCCTGAATACCCTGCTTCTTTAAATGCGCCAGATCCAATTCCATCACAGACGGCGTACAATGCCGCGGCTTGAGCTTTGTAAACATACTGCCTCCACGCCCGAAATTCTTTGCATGGTCATGATTATATCATATGGTGGTTGACACTGCACGCTATTTGCATGCTATTGATAACCTTCTTGCAGCATTTCCTTATATAATTTGCGCAAGGCTTTTTTCTCAATGCGCGAAACATAGGAACGCGATATTCCCAGCAGTTTCGAAATTTCGCGCTGCGTTTTACGGACGCCATCATTCATGCCGTACCGCAATTCCAGCACCTTTTTCTCCCGGCGTCCAAGGGTGTGCATTTTTTCCCGCAATTTTTCCTCTTCCAGCGCCGTCTCAACCTTTTCGCTAACGGCGTCAGGATCAGTCCCCAGCGTATCCATTACGACCATTTCATTACCGTCATTGTCAGAGTTAATTGGGTCAAAGAAATACTGCTCATTGCGATTTTTCTTGATCATGCGCAGGTGCATCAGTATTTCGTTTTCAATACATTTGGCTGCGTAGGTCGCCAGGCGTGTGTTACGGTTGCGTTTGTATGTGGCAATCCCCTTAATCAATCCGATCGTGCCGATTGAGATTAGATCATCTGTTTCTTCGCCCGTGCCGTCAAATTTTTTGACGATGTGGGCAACGAGCCGCAAGTTGCGCTCAATCAACTGGTAGCGGGCTTCTTCATCGCCCTCGGCCATGCGATCGAGCAACGCGCTTTCCTCTTCTTCATTAAGCGGCAACGGAAAAACGGTATTGTTGGTGACATACGAAAGCAAAAACAGAAAACCTTCGGCAACAGATGCAAAAGCCCATGCCAAAATTGGAAGGTCCATAGCTTCACCCCCGAATACCCTCTCAACTACCTTATGCGTAAAAAAACGCGGACGTCACTCTTTTAAAGCGACAAATGCTGCCAAAATTTCCGCGAAAAGGGGGGCGGCAGTCACCGATCCGGATTGACCGTCCTCGATCAGGATTGCCATGCAAAGCGACGGTTCCTGGCCGGGAGTACCTGGCGCAAAGCCAACAAACCATGCATTGTTAATTGGCATGCCTTCGGGGGTGGTGCGACCTGTTTCCGCCGTACCAGTTTTGCCGGCGCTCCCCCCTTCAATGCCAGCAGCTGCCATGCCAGTACCCTGGCTGACGCATTGCCGCATCATCTGTTGCATTTTTTGAGCTGTAGAAGGTTTCATCACGCGCTGCCCTGCGTCTGGAGTAAAAGTGCGCACGACTACCCCATCATTGGTGCGTAATTCAGCCACCAGGCGCGGAACATGGAGTATGCCACCATTTGCGATGGCTGACGCCATTAAGGCGACCTGTAACGGTGTTGCTGAGACCCCTTTTTGACCGAGGGTCAGATTGGCAATATCGGCCGGCAGTAGCGGCCAGCCAACCGGCAGACTTCCGGCATTCTCGTCGCGCAACCCAATATTAGTTAGTTTACCAATCCCCAATTTCTCAGCAGTCGCCACAATGGCCCTAGCACCCAGTGTCTGTCCAACCGCCACAAAGACCGTATTGCAGGACTCAGCGAAGGCGTCGCCGAAACTCAATTCACCATGCCCTTCTTTGCGATGACAATGAACTTGGTGTTGGCCGATATCGATGGTTCCCAAATCAACAAAGCGGCTTTCTGGAGTGCAGATGCCATTTTCAAGCGCCGCTACTGCGATCGCAATTTTGAAGACTGAACCGGGAAAGTAAGCGCTAATCGCCCTGTTGATGAAAGGCGCGTGCTCACTTTGTAGATAAAGACCGGCGTTTTCCGGATCAAACTGCGGCCTGCTGGCCATGGCTAGCACATCCCCATTGCGCGGATCAACCGCGACGATCGCACCGCGGATCCCCCTAGAGTCCATGGCCTGTTCCACAATTTCCTGCAGGTCGCGATCAATAGTCAATATGACATCCCATCCGGCATTATCCGGCGCGGCCTCCTGATGACGAATACCCAGACCGCTGATTGGACGAGCAGCAGCGTCGACGGTGGCCGCCAGACGACTGGATCCTTTCCCACTCAATTCAGCGTCCAGTTGATACTCTAGTCCCGCAATACCGGCATCGCCAGCCAGGTAGCCGATCACATGCACTGCCAAAGGCTCTCCATAGCGGCGAGGTTCTTCGGCAAAAACAAGTCCTGGCAAATGCATGTTTTCTAAAACAAGGCGGGAAACATCATCAAACGCATAAGGCACTTTAATCGGCCGCCCCTCTGCAATTGCTGCCTGAAGCCATGCGGCATTGACATCAGCCAATTCGCTCAGAATCGGGACTGTAAGCGTGCCAAAACCTTCTGTGTTTGGAAACAACACCGCTTTCCAAACACCGCTGCGCCCGGTGAGCGGTTGGCCATTGGCATCCAAAAAATCGCCACGGGCAAAACCCCAAGCCACGCCCTGCGTTCGTTGCCGAAGCGCTGCTCTCCCGTAGCCATTGCCGTCCAGCAACTGAATTTTAAACAGTCGGAATCCGAGCGCTGTCGCGGCGACACAGATCAGCAAAGCCAAAGTAAGGATGCGTTTTTGCGTATTGAACCTGCTGGGTTGGTTAAAAAATAATGCCATCATTCGCCCTCCCAGCCAATAGTATGTCCCCATTCCCAGATTTTTCTGCAAAAGAAAAGAACGGAACTTTGGGGACGGTTCTAAAAGTGCCAAATCCCAGATAATGCTAAATGGCACTTTTAGAACCGTCCCCAAAGTTCCGCCCCACAGGTTATTTTAAATTTCGCTGCGCCCGCAGATGATCGTTATAGGTTTTGGTAAACACGTGACTGCCATCGCTTTTGGCAACAAAATATAAATAGTCCACTTCGGCGGGATATAAGGCTGCCAGAATCGAATCGAGACCGGGATTGGCAATAGGTGCCGGCGGTAACCCCGCATTACGATAGGTATTATACGGCGAATTAATCTCCAAATCGTCATACGTCAACTTGGGTTTATGATAGCCCAGCGCGTATTGCACAGTAGCACAGGATTCCAGCGGACGCTTGAGTCTGAGACGGTTGTGAAAGACTGCCGAGATAATCGGCCGTTCTTCTGGAAGCATCGCTTCTTTCTCAATAATCGATGCCAAAGTGACTACTTCTTTCACGGACATTTTCAGCCGCCGCGCTTCCTCGTGCATCTCGGAAGTGAAAATCTGCCGGAAACGTTGGATTTGCATCGCCGCAACATCCTCCGGGGACGTGCCCTCCGCAATGCGGTAAGTGTCCGGAAACAAGAACCCCTCCGGGTTCTCTGCGGCGGACGTCAGATCACTGTATTGATCGTAAAAACCGACGCTTTGAACTGCTTCCACAAAAGTCGGTGCCTCCATCAAGCCTTTATCTGCCAAAATGCGGGCCTGTTCCTTGATGGTGGTGCCTTCCGGAAAGGTAACTGTGAAATAGGATAATTCGCCAGTCGTGAGCCGATCAAGCAGCTGTCCGGCAGTCATCTGAGCCGACAGATGGTAGTCGCCAGCCTTCAGGCCACGCTCCGCGCCTGCGATTTGGACATAGATCTTAAACGCGTTTTTGCTTTTGATCAAACCGCTCTGCTCGAGCCGATCTGCAATCTGACCGAGACTGCTGCCAACCGGGACTGTCAGAAGCATGCGTTCGTCACTACGGCGATTGACAGGTTGAATCATTACTACCAGCCAAATGGCAAAACTTAAAAGACCGATCATGAAAACAACGACCGCTGCTGCCAAAACAGACAGGCGCCAATCCATAAGGATTCGTTTGGTTAGTTTCCGAATCTTCAAGGCAATGCGGTCGACGGTAGCGGCAATAGCGCATCTTTTGTCTTCAGGCGTTTGTTGTTGTAATAACATCCTCGGCCCCCCTACCTTTACATTATATTTGCTTTGGCAGTCCGGGGCAATATCAATAAAAAGGCACCCCCGCAGGAAACCCTTTCCGAACGGGGGTACCTAAATTTAATTATGTTTTGATTATGCTGCTACGGTCTCCGTCCTATTCTTCTTCGGTCTCGACTTCCTCATCGTCGATGAAATCAATTTCATTCGCGGAGCCTTCATCAATGGCCTCGCAAACCCGCGCGAATTCTGCGTCATCCAAATCGACCAGCACATCATTGCCGTCCTCATCCTGATCAATGCGCAAAACAGAAAATTCCGGTTCCTCGACTTCAATTTGATCCTCGGCAAGCAAAAGAGCATATTGCTTTTCATCCAGCTCAAAAATGCTATCCACCAGGAATTTATGAGTCTTTCCCTCGTCATCCTGCAATTCGATCCAATCAAATTCCTGCTCGTGGTCATGGTCGCAGCAGTCGTGGTCGTGCCCACAACACCCGTGATCGTGATCGTGCTTAAGCTTGTTGTCTGTCAAATGAACCCCTCACTCTCTTACTTTGTTTTTTGCTCTTCATCATAATAATATTTGTCGCCGTTTATAATTTTCCTCCGTTAGCTGGTTTCATACCCGGCCAGATTCCAGAGAAGCCAGATATCCCTGTAAGATAAGGATTGCCGCATTCTGGTCAATTACCAGTTTTCGTCGTTTGCGGCTGACATCGGCACCAATTAAAATTTTCTCTGCCTCGACAGTTGTCAACCGCTCATCCCAGTATTTTACGGGTAATCCGGAATCCTCCTCCAGCTTCGCGCCGAATTCCCGCGTGGATTCCGCGCGCGGGCCGAATGTACCATTCATATTCCTGGGTAGTCCGATCACAAACTGAGCGCAATCCAAGTCGCGGGCTTTCTGAATCAGCCATGCAATATCAGCGGACAACTCTTTGCGTTGATAAACTCCGGCCCCATGGGCCATCAAACCCAGTTCATCCGAGACTGCCAGCCCGATACGGCGCTCGCCAAGATCCAAAGCGAGGAGGCGACCTTCGGCCATCATTATACCACCTTAATGCAGAACTCGGGACAATCAGCTGCACAATATCCGCAAAGCACACAGCGCCGCACATCAACTTCCGCTTTGCCTTGATCATTCAGGCGCAAAGCTTTCGAGACACAGCGTTTGACGCAGTTGCCGCATCCCTGGCACCAATCCTCGATCAGTAAGTGCCTTTCGGTGGCGGCCACAGCCTGCCTCAACTCCGGCGCTGCTTCGCCACCGGCAGCAATCGTGCAGTTGAGCCGGACCTCTGCGTCCGATTTCATCCCGACGGCGATCGCAGAAAAGTACGGAATAGCCAAACCCTCTCGCAGCCGCGCTTCGGCTTCGCCGCACAAATGGCCGCCACCTAGAATTTTCATGCCATAAATCCCTTTGCCGCGTTCAAAAGCCTGTGCGATGGCGCTTAACATCTGTGCGGCAGTGCCATCGGCGATGCCGTAGCCTTTGTAATTATAAAGCGGATGAATGATATCGATTTCTGGAAGAGCGGCAGCTGCTCGGACCGCCGCAATATGATGCGTCGATATACCAAGTGATCGGATCAATCCTTTGGCGCGCAAACGCACCAATTCGTCCAAGGCTTCCCGATGGCCTTTTAGAGTATATTCCGATTCCTGCTCATGCAGCAAAAAACCGCCGAGCTGATCCAGTCCTGTTTCGCGTAAAGCCTTTTCAACACTGCCGCGCGCATCGGCAGCGGTCACCGCATACGATTTGCTGAAAACATAAACATCGCTAACCGCGCCGTTATGCTGGCTCTGACGTTCGCACATGGCTGCTTTAATATATGGATAAGTCTCGTACAGTTCTGCCGTATCAATCATATTGATGCCCAAATCCAGGGCGGTTTTAATCAGATCCGCCCCTTTTTGCAGCGGGAACGCACCGTGCAGCGGACTCAAAGAAAGCGTTCCAAAACAAAGCGGCGCTACTTCCAGGCCGGTTTTTCCTAAGACTCTGCGCTTCAAGTGGCATCCACCACCACAATCTTCAACCGCGCACCCCAGGCAGGAAATGACTTGGCGCCAGAAGACAATTTAATCTGATACTCGCCCACCTCTTCGACCGAACCCAAAAATCCGCGGGCTTCATCAATCGTTTTGCCAAGCAGTCCCCGCAGCACATGTTGGCGGTCAATGACGCCCTGCACACTGCTTTGGGAGGTAACATAAAGGACGGCACCTTGCAGGCCTTGCGGAGCAGCGGTCACATCCACTAATTTGACACTGTCGCTAACTAAGGCGAATGAGTCCGGCAGTGACGCTGATAGAACGCCGCGCACCATCTTCGTCAATTCGTCCCTGGCGACTGTCAAGGAAGTGGCCCGGTAACCGACGCGCACCGCAATCTCAGAAGTCTCGGCCTTCAATTGATGCGACAATTCCACGGACTGAATGTCAACCCTGGTCAATTCGTCAAACAGGTACTTATCGCTGCCGGAAAGCTTCGCCAATTCGTTATTAGCGATTGCCAACGCTTGCTTCCTGGCCTCCGCATTGGACCGCTCAATATCTTCAGCGGCAACGACCTTGATTTGCTTATCTTCGCCGCCAAAAGTGGCTTCCGGATTTACGACCCGCAAGTTTTCGGCCAGTGGTCCCTGGATGGTCTGAATTCTGCGGGCGCTTATATTTCCCGCGCTCCCCAACTCTACTGCCGCAATAGCAGCCTCGGCCTGACCAGCTCGTAATCCGGCAGGTACGCCTGCAAAATACTCGACATTCCGCCTGGGTACAACAACCTCTTTCGCGGTGGCAAAACAGATCCCATTTTGGGTCATCACGATTGTGCCAGCCGGAACAGTGATCGGATTGGCGTTATCATTAATAAAAGTCACTAATCCCTGGGCCGATTTATAGCCAACCTGCGCCCTGCCAGTGGTCGGCATCGTAAACTCGAGAACATCCTGCCTGTCAATTGTGGTGGCTGGCAGTACTTTTTCGGTAAGGTCAGGCTTTTTTTGCGTTAAAGATAGCACAATATTCAGGTCTGTCACCATTTGTCGGCGCGTTGGATGGATGATCACTGTCGCGCTCGGAAGCACGGATAAAACGGCGGCCACAACGAAAATCACCGCTACCAGCAGCGCACCAATAAGAATGTACTTGAACAGCTGCGGGTTGATTGGCCGACCAGCTGCTGAACCCGGTGCGGATTCGTGTGCAGACTTTGGTGCAGATCTGGGCGCAGACCCGAGGGCAGACCCGGGCACTTTGGCCGGTTCCATTTCCGTCGCCGCGGCTGCTGAGGTATCGTAAATGGCGTTTGCGCTGGTGTCATTATCGTCGTCAGCGCCACCGTCACCTACATCATCGCCTGCAAGGCCGAGGCCGATCGCGGCGCACATTTTCCTCACTTCCGGGCTGTTGCATTCAATAATCACAGTCTTGTTGTCCTGAGCGGCATAATAATGGATCAAGCGTAGATTAACAATGTTGGCAAACAGACTGTCCGCTCCATCAGAAACCAGATGCACAACCGGTTCTACTGTATTTCTCAGACGCCGGACTACTGAATTAATGGTCTCTCCGTCCCGGATCCGAATTACCTTCCGGTTGGTCACGCCGATTCCTCCCTTTAACAGCTTTTCGCCGTTTTTGGCTGCTGTGCGCCAACTGAATCTGGCGCGTACACTTCGATTAATACCAGATCGATCAATCCGATTCCTGCCAGGATCATGCAGGTGGCTGCAGCTACTACACCGGAATCATTAACGATCAGCGCGATGATGCTAGCCAATACCGCTCCGATGAAACCTTTCCTAAGCATGGGGCGTTTGCGAAAAATCTGCGCCAGTACGTGCGGCGGCCTCTTAAACAGGAGCGGCAGGATGAGCAGAAAGGCCATCAAGACTTTTGTCCAATAGGTATAGCGGAAAAGGCGCAAATTCATTGAGATCTTACGCTGGATCAATGTCATGAAAGTCTGTGGTCCGTCATTGATCAAGGACAAAAAAGCCTTTCCAAGATGGGTCATGTCGGCAGGGTTCTTGCGCATTTCAAAAATGATCATAAAAGCCAATAAGGCTAACGTAGCGCCACCAGCCACCAAGATTGCTCTTGGTTTTATTTTGCGGCCGGCGAACATCAAAAAGGTGATTGGTAATGCAACAGCAGCGGTAATTGCGCCGCCGACATTCGCGCCCCACTGCGGAAATGCGGTGATGACGGTCACGATCAGAAAGTAGAGCGCCACCAGCAGCAGTTTCCACCTACTCTTAATCTTAGTATGGTCCAGCCAAACGGCAGCAGTCACAATGGACATTCCGATCAAAATGCCCATATATTCATTGCCGATTCCGTAAAAGCGCGCTCCCAGCATTGGCGAATAACTCAGCAACGACCGGTGCAACAGAAATCCGCCTGCCAGCGTGTCGATTAGTAGCACAATCGAGGTCAGGCCGCCGGCAAAGGCAAAAATAAAAGAAGATTCTTTGCAAATGGCGCTGCCAAGTGTTTTCAGGATCGCGGCGAAGACTGCAGTCAACAGCAGCACACCTGCTAATGATGTAATCCCGAGTAGCGGCAACACCAGGAGTGCCAATGGCACAAACACCAGCGTCTCCAGAAGGTAGCGGCAGAGTGACTGCAGCAAGGGACGGCCGCGCCATAAAATCAAGACCGCCGCAGCCAGGATGCTGATAATCAGAATTACGACATAAGTTTCGAGTACCGGGCGACGCAGCTGCTCAGTATTCACCCAGCGTGCGTGGGATGCCGCCAGTTCGTGGTATTCGCCTGCCACCGCGTTCATTGGTCGGCCGTTGGCGGAAGCGGGCAGTTCTAGTCCAAAATAACTAGCTATCGTAGCGCTGATGTCTTGCGGAATAAGTAGGCCCGGAATGCGCGTTCCCGCAGAGTTTAGTACTGTCTGGTCAAAGTGCGGGCCGAAAACGGCTACGGGGCAGAGACGATCTCCGCCGGCCCAAGCCGCATCATCTGGAGACGAGCTCAAAATGACAAACAGTTCGCGGGATAGGTCAAGATTCTCCATAATTTCTGCCGCAAAAAGCGAGACGTCGCGCATAAAGTCAGACTTGTGTTTTGCAGCCGCAAGGGCGCTCATATAGGGCAGTTCGCCGGCGAGACGCTCGCCGTCGCCGTATTCCATCACGATCATTAAGCGGGCGTTTTGTTTTCTGAACTCCTGCAACTTTTGCAGCGCCAGTGCGCTGTTAAGGCGCTTTCCCCCGGGAAAACTTGGGTCCGCCATGAGAATTTCCGGTCCAATTGCAGTCAAATCAAGACGACCTGTTTGATCCATTGCCAGGATCGCACCGATTCTCCTGACCTTACCGAGGGAGTCGCTGTTTCCAATAGCCGCGGTCCTGATGCCGTTCGTTCTTAGTATGCCGCCCAGCATTCCAGGAACCCCGGAAGTATCACTGTCACTGACACGGTTGTGGATGCGCACTATTTCCAGAGCCACCGCTCCGTGTGCGGGTGCCTCCTCGCCAGTTCGCACTGTGAAAACAGCGCCAGCTGGAATGCCTTCCACCATTTCCGATGATTCGTAAATTAGTCCGGCTTCGGTGCCGGCAATGCTCAAAAGGCCCGCTGAGATCGTCATCAATTGCTTTTCTGGTAAGAAAGAGCCAGAGGAGCGTGTCGTCATGATCCCGAAGGATCCCCGTGGGAGAAGCTCCTGACGCAAAAGACCCTGTTCAGCCAGAAAGTCTGCGGTATTCAAGTTTTCGATGACCAAAATCACCGCCAGCCGCGGCCCTTGCTCCAGCACACTGGACTGATCCTCCGCGCGCGCCGGACAAACAGTGATCACAAAAAGCGCCGTCATGATAATTGCTGCCACTTTGATTTTGGTCAATCGAGACGATTTGAGACGCTGCATCGCCATCGCCTATTCCCCCGCCCGTTTGAGCTTAGTTGCCCTGAAGTCACGCATCGGATCAAAAAGAGCAGGAAAGCCTGCCCAAAATCGGTTAATTCAACCTTAATAATACCTCTGCCGAACCGGCTTGTCAATTTGGATTGGGCAGAAAGCGGGGAACACAAGGGGACGGTTCTCCTGTGTCATTTATTGATAATCCCCACATGTCGATGACACAGGAGAACCGTCCCCTTGTGTCCGCTGCCCATCCCCCGAATGAAACTTACCAAAATTCTGGACGTATAAGCAAGCAAACACGAACAAAGAAAGGATGGGTACAGATGATTTTAACTACCACTCCGTCAATTGAAGGTAAGCCAATCCAGCAGTATTTTGGCGTTGTCGCCGGTGAGGCAATTATGGGTGCCAATATTGTCCGGGATATGCTGGCTGGTCTGACCGACGTTATTGGCGGTCGTTCCGGCGCTTACGAAGAAAAACTGGCGCAGGCCCGCCGCATATCTCTGCAGGAAATGGGTGAAGAGGCGCGTAGAATGGGAGCCAACGCCGTTGTCGGAATCGATTTGGACTATGAAGTTATACGCGAAGGAATGCTGATGGTTACTGCCAGCGGTACGGCCGTGCGCATCTAGTTGCGGACATGGCGACACAAGGGGACGGTTCTTCTGTGTCATCTAAATTTTATTTCCGGAAAATGACACAGAAGAACCGTCCCCTTGTGTCAGACAGAAGAACCGTCCCTTTGTCCGTCCTCTTGCCCGCCCTCTAAGGCTAACACGGCCTCTACAGCCGGGAAAAGCTTAGCACCTGCCTTGGCTTCGCGAACCTCTTCATTCGGGCGTCCAGCGAACAGGTAGCGCGTGGCGCACTCATCCCGCGTAATACGCTGCGGGCTGTCTGAGTCAAAGTCGACCTGAAACCCAAGGCTTTCTTCGACGGCGCGCTTGCCAGCCAAGACCGGTGCTTCCCCATGAGCCACTGTTGTCGCGGGTAAATGCCAACCGTTGACTGTCTGCACCAACCAGATTCGATCCGCTTCATAGACGGCTACGGCAGCCAATTCTGGCCGCAACAATCCCTTTTCTGACTCTCCGCTCGTGCGCCACCACAAGTATGGCAATACGATCTTGATCATGACCACTACCGGCACGGCCCCCAGCAAGCCCCAGATCCCAAAGAGCCTGCCCCCGATCAGAACGGCCAGAATTACCACAAATGGATGCAGACCGACTCTGCGCCCCAAAATACGCGGGCTGAGAACCACGCTTTCCAGCTGGTTGGCTATTATGAACAAAATAATCACATACAGGGGCGTCCAGACCGATTGGCGCAAAGCCAGCAAGACTGCTGGCACAGCTGCGATCACGGGTCCAAAGTAAGGAATCACATTGAATAATCCAGCCCCGAAGCCAATCAAAAGCGCAAACTCCACGTTAAGCAATACAAGACCAATCGCCACAAATACGCCGACAAATAATCCTACTGTCAGCTGCCCTCTCAGGTAATTCGATAAGGCGTGGTTTATCTCAGTACTGATTCTCTGAAAATCATTGCGATGTTTGGCTGGCACTAGCCGCGTGATTTGTCTGGCCAGTGTCGGATAATCACGACTGACGTAATAAGCTAGTATCGGGGCCAGAAAATAGGTGGCCAGTCTCGAAAAAAAACCGGGAATGCCCACTGCCAGGCGCGTGATCAGTGACTCAATCTGTGCCTGCAGCCGCTGCAAACCGGTCTGCAAGGCTTCTCGAAGGTTGAGGTTGATCGGCAGCCGCAAACGATCAAACCAGGTTTCAAAAGCGGCCAGCCTTTTCTGAATGTCAACAGCCAGGCGCGGAAAGGCTTCGGCCGCCCGGCGCGTTTCATTTGCCAATATTGGAATCACCACTGCCAGAATTAAGAACAGCACCAGGACGAGCAGTAAATAGCATGTCAAAGCCGCTGCCTGCCTGCTGGCTCCTTTGGACTGAATCAGCTCGACTAATGGATTCAGCAGGAAGGCCAGAAAGAGCGTTCCCAGCAACAGACCAAACACTGGCCGTAGGATAAAGAATCCCAGCACGATAATCAGGATTACCAGCAATACGCGTAGTACGCCTACCGGAAATGCCTGCTTGTTATTACCCACTAAGCGGCCCCCATATTAAAATGCGCACCTTTTGCGGTGCGCCTTTTCAAGATTCAATTCAAGATTCAAGTTCAGGCCTGTTGTCTGTGAAGCGTCTGGTGAAAGCCAATGTGTTGGACTTTACCGACGATCCGAATTGTGCAGCGCTATTCGCAACCTTATGCGCTGTGCGCTTAGCGCTATCGCCCATCTCTCTTGTACGGGCAAGAATCTTCTCCTGAGTCTCCGGGCTGCTGCGCAGAATCAAAACCGCACCAATTGCCGCCCCGAGCAGGCCACCGGCAACAATTCCTTTTGCGAAACGATTCACCTGCGTCACTCCTTTCCGGCCGAGGCAATTCGCTATCTAATATTATTCCGGAAAGGAGCAGGTCTAATTCAGAAACAAAGGGGTCAGTGCTCCGGAAGCGCCTGTAAGATTGTCCCTCCGCCGACTACTTTATCCTCAACATAAAAGACAACCGCCTGACCTGGGGTAATCGCTCTTTGCGGTTGCTCAAATTCCACTTTTACTAAGCTGGCCGAGGCGGCCGCTCCGTTAACTGCTCGTCCAGCAACTGTTCGTTCAGCCGATGCCGACGGCTTAATAATCGCCCACGCCGGCGGAAACGAATACCTTATTTTGGCTAGTACTCTCATGCTTCCCTGCAGAGCCGGAATCGCGATCCAATTCAGATGGCCTGCCAGTAAGGAGTTGCCCATCACCTGACTGCTATCGCCCACAATCACTTGGTTTTTTTCATTATCCAGGGCGACCACGAACATCGGCTTAGGGCCTAAGGCACCCAAGCCTTTGCGCTGCCCAATAGTATAAAAGGCCAACCCTGCATGTTTACCGACCACCTTACCGCTCAGGTCGACAATCTCCCCGGGTTTGCTCAGCTCTGGGCGATATGACTTCAGAAAATCCCGATAATCCCCGTGAACGAAACAGATTTCCTGGCTATCGGGCTTATCAGCCACAGCCAAACCGTGTGTCGCAGCCAAATGACGCGTTTCAGATTTGTGCAGATTACCCAGCGGAAACAAAGTGGCGGCCAATTGATCCTGAGTCAGTCCATAAAGGGCATATGTCTGGTCTTTGCTGGCATCAATTGCCTTGCGCAACAAAAAGCGGTGGCCGCTTTCGACCCGCGCATAATGCCCGGTCGCCAGATAATCTGCACCCAGTTGGCGCGCTTTGTGAAGCAGCGCTCCGAATTTAACATAGGTATTGCAGACGATGCAGGGATTAGGCGTCCGCCCGGCGGCGTATTCATCAACAAAACGGTCAATGACTTCTTTCTGGAAAAGGTCCTGAAAATTGACTACATAAAATGGAATGCCAATTTTACTGGCCACCCGGCGGGCATCCTCTACTGCAGAAAGCGAGCAACAGCCGCCGTCCTCCTCAGGATCCGGCAGGAAGGATGGCCAAAGCTGCATCGTTGCACCAATCACGTCGTAGCCTTGTTCTTTCAGCAATACAGCAGCCAGGGAACTGTCCACGCCACCGCTCATGGCAACCAGAACGCGCCTCTGCTTCATGCCTCTGCCGATCCCCGTCCGGATTCCGGTTCCGTTCCCTCTTCCCGTCCCGGTTCCGCTCCCGCCGCCCTGCGCTCCCGATAGTCGTCGATCGCCTTATGCAGGGCATCCGCCGCCAGATTCGAACAATGCAGTTTAGGCGCAGGCAGACCACCCAGTTCTTCCGCTACGTCTTTATTGGTCACTGCCAGCGCTTCCTCCAAAGTCTTACCTTTGACCATTTCGGTAACCATACTGCTGGTAGCGATCGCCGCACCGCAGCCGAAAGTCTTAAAACGGATATCGGCAATACGACCGTCTTCAACTTTGATATACATTTTCATGATATCACCGCAAGTCGGGTTGCCAACCTCACCAATACCATTAGCATCCGAAAGCTCTCCCACATTGCGCGGGTTTGAAAAATGATCCATCACTTTTTGGCTGTACATACTGCCTCACCTACACCTTTCACGTTGAATAACGGCGACATATCACGCAATTTGGCAACAATGCCCGGCAAAACCGCCAATATATGATCAATTTCTTCACTCGTGGTCGCGCTCCCCAATGTCAGACGTAATGAACCGTGAGCAATTTCATGTGACAAACCGAGCGCCAGCAAAACATGGGACGGTTCCAGCGAGCCAGAGGTACAAGCAGATCCACTCGAACCAGCGATGCCCTGCAGGTCAAGATTAAGCAGCAGCGATTCGCCTTCGATGTATTGGAAACAAAAACTGCTATTGCCAGGCAAACGTCTGGCAGGATGTCCATTGAGCCTGACATGATCGATCTGATTGAAAACGCCTTGAATCAAGCGGTCCCTCAATTCAGCAATTCTGATATTGCGGTCCTCCATGCCGTTCAGCGCCAGCTTGAGCGCCTCAGCCATACCCACAATCCCGGCAACGTTCTCTGTTCCGGCGCGCCGGTTTCTTTCCTGAGCGCCCCCGTGAATCAACTGTATGGGGCGGGTCCCGTTGCGCAGATATAGGCCGCCGATTCCTTTAGGGCCATAGAACTTATGCGCGGAAAACGACACCATATCAACAGGCATGTCTTTCAACCGCAATGGTAAGCTGCCAATGGCTTGAACAGCATCCGTATGAAACAGAATTCCTTTCGCCCGGGCAATCTCTCCCAGCTCTTCAATAGGCTCGATCGTACCGATCTCGTTATTAGCATAATGCACTGACATCAGGATCGTTTCATTAGTGATTGCCTTAGCTGCGCGCGCCGGATCAACTAATCCATAGGCGTCCACCGGCAGGTAGGTCACCCGGAATCCTTGTTTTTCAAGCCATTTGCAGGTATCCAAAACCGCATGGTGCTCGATCGCTGAAGTAATAATATGATTCCCCTTTTCCTTCAGCGCAAAGGCCGTGCCTTTGATGGCAAAGTTGTCGGATTCAGATCCGCTTCCGGTAAAGATTATTTCAGATGCGTCAGCCGCACCGAGATTTTCCGCGATCGTATCTCTGGCAGTATCAATTGCCTGGCGCGTTTCCCGACCAAAGCTATGAATACTGGAAGGATTCCCATAAAGTTCAGTCAGATACGGCATCATTGCCGCCAGCACTTCAGGATGCAGCGGTGTAGTGGCAGCATGGTCCATGTAAATTCGCTTCGTCATTCCCAGTTCGCACTCCTTCAGCTTACTCTTGCCCGACCGTTCCGGTACACAGATGATGCAGGGTCGTCGAATCAAGCACATCGTTAATCTTACGATCAAGCAGTTCCCAGACGCTTCTGGCCGCACATTTGGCAGACCTTTTGCAGGAAGCGCCGTCTGCAACACACTCAAGTGTTGAAAGCGGACCTTCCACTACCCTCAAAATATCGCCAACTGATATTTCGGCAGGAGCGCGCGCCAACTCGTAGCCGCCCTGTGCTCCACGCACACTACGCACTAGTCCATCCTGTCGCAGCGGGCGCATTAACTGCTCCAGATAATGCTCGGAAATTCCCTGTCTCGCGGCGATGACCTTTAACGCAACAGGACCCGTGCCATAATGCATGGCCAGATCATGCATGGCCAAAACGCCGTATTCGCCGCGGGTCGTCAGTTTCATTATGCCTGCCCCCCGCCTCCCAAATTCTTGTCGTTGATCAATCCCGAGTGGTTTAGTCGGGTTTGCAATCTCACTCTAGCATATCTTTCCCCGCCTGTCAATGTATGACTCGCAGTCTCTTAAACACAATAAAAAAACCCGCTAAACCTTTGCAGGTCGCGGGTTTATGAATGGTGCCTGCATCGCTCAACTAATCGGCGCTGGCTGCAGCCTCCAGCGATGCGTCGGGTTGGTGACGGAAATCGATCTGTTTTAGCACTTCTGCAAAAATCTCCAGCACTCTATCCAGTTGTTCATCAGTATGAGTCGCCATATAACTCGTTCTTAGCAGCGAATGCCCTGGGGCAACTGCCGGACTGATCACGGGATTGGTAAAAACGCCAGCTTCAAATAGGGCTTTCCAGACCGCAAAAGTCTTTTGATCATCGCCGATAATAATGGGAATTACGGGCGTAACACTATTGCCAGTGTCCAAGCCCAACGCCCTAAACCCGGCTCTCATTTT